>Ga0308157_10006605_pt1 | contig 13827 bp, 12 predicted proteins | sample PhyBR1_FD_201035 | JGI IMG/M metagenome (GOLD analysis project Ga0308157, IMG submission 201035) | Phyllosphere microbial communities from UC Gill Tract Community Farm, Albany, California, United States - DLSLB.R1 | ecosystem: Host-associated > Plants > Phyllosphere > Unclassified | place: USA...
TAGCGCTGGCGGTACTTGATTTCCTGGTCGCTCATGCCGTGGAACTTGTCGGGCAGCGGGCGCAGGCTCTTGGTCACCAGGCGGATGCTGCTGGCGTGGATCGACAGCTCGCCGGTCTTGGTCCTGAACAGCGTCCCGCTGGCGGCCACGATGTCGCCCAGGTCCCAGTGCTTGAAGGCCGCGTGGACTTCCTCGCCGACGCCGGCGTTGTTGATGTAGAGCTGGATGCGCCCGCCCGTGGGGCCGAAGGACGCGTCCTGCAGCGTGGCAAAGCTGGCCTTGCCCATCACGCGCTTGAGCATCATGCGGCCGGCCACGCTGACCTGGAGCGCCATCGGCTCCAGTTCCTCGTTGCTCAGGTGGCCGTACTGGGCAAACAGCGCCTCGGCCCGGTGCGTGGGCTGCACGTCGTTCGGAAACGCCACGCCCTGGCCCTGGGCCTGCTGCTGGCGCAGCGCCTGGAGCTTTTCGCGGCGCTCGACCATCAACTGGTTCTCGTCGTGGTGGGGGGCGGGGGCCGCGTGGGCTGCTGCAGGCGCTGTCGATTGGCTGGACATAGGTCGGTGGTTCCGGGAAAAAGAAAGAGGGCTGAAAGGACGGGCGCTTTCTGGGCCGCAGGGGCCGACAAAGCGCGGAATTGCTGATTTTAGTTTTTTAAGGCGCTGTTTTTTGCCGGCGTGCGCCGATGGGGCGCCGGCGCAACTGCGGCTTCAGATGGAAATGCCGGTGCGCTCCAGGATGTCGCAGACCAGCTCCAGCCGCAGCAGCGGATTGTCCAGCGCCATCAGCTGCTGCTTGAGCGCCACTGGCATGGGCAGCAGCTCGCACCAGCGGTTGGCCACCCAGCCGCAATCGTCGAGCCGGTAGGGCGCCAGCATCGGCATCTTCTCCGGCGGCGTCTTGTCCTGGCGCAGCCGGGCGATCAGCTTGCCCAGCGCCTCGGCCGCTTTCTGCAGGTCTGGCGGAATGGCCACATCAACGTCCCCGGCCTGTTCGACCACGTCGGCAATCCACAGGCCGTGCCGCAGCTTTTCGCGCCGGGTGATGCGAAAGCGCTGCAGCCCGCGGCACTGGATCAGCATCAGGCCGGCCTGCGGCACCGAAAAATCGGTGATCGTCGCCAGCGTGCCGACCTCGTGAAATGCTTCGCTGGCAAAGCCGTCGCCGCGGGGCTGGCCACTCGGCGCTGCGGCACGTTCGGGCTTTTGCACCTCGCTGCCTTCGGTCAGGCTGACGATGCCAAAGGGCGCGCCCGTCTTGTGGCACTTGCCGACCATGTCCAGGTAGCGCACCTCGAAAATCTGCAGCGACAGCAGGCCGCCGGGATAGAGCACCGTGTCCAGGGGAAAGAGCGGCAGCGAGTTCAATGTCAGGGTGTCGGACATGATGGGAAAGGTTCAAAGGAAGGTGGGGTCCATCATCCCATGATCTCTTGGGCGGCGCAGGCGCGCCAGGCCAAGACCATGGGGGCCCTGCAGCCCGGTGCGCCGGCGTTGGCCAGCGTCAGATTGCTATTGAAATAATAGCGCCGAGCGCATGTGGGGCCTGGGCTGCGGGCACTTTTTGCATGAAAAGCCCGGGCGGCGCCGCCACGCCGCCCGGGCCGCCTTCAGCGGGGAATGGCGTAGGTGCCCACCACATGGGCGACGGGCTCGTCGCTGCCCTCGGAGTACAGGCTCACCTCGCCGACCGCCAGCGTGCGGCCCACCTTGATGAGCTTGCAGCGGCCGATGATGGCCTTGTCGGCCGAGGGCTTGCGCAGGAAGTTGATGGTCAGGCTGCTGGTGACGGCCAGCGGCACAATGCCGATCTCGCCCAGGATGGCCACGTAGAGCGCCACGTCGGCCACCGTCATCAGCACCGGCCCGGCCACCGTGCCGCCGGGGCGCAGTTCCTGCACGCCGATCTCGTGGCGGATGGTGGCGCCTTGGTGGCCCACCGCCTCCACCGAGCACTTGGTCTGGGGAAACTCGGCGGCCAGGAACTGGGCGATGTCTGCGTGTGTTGCCATACATTTTTTCTTATAAAAAACCTTGCCATGCGCGCCGGCCGCCCGGACGGGCGCCGGCTGGCGGCTGTCAGCTCACCGCGTCGGCCGGCTGCTTGAGCAGCATGGCCAGCGCGCTCGCCACCGTCTTGCGCAGCTCGCGGCGGTCGCAGATGAAATCGATCGCGCCCTTGGTCTGCAGGAACTCGGCGCGCTGAAAGCCCTCGGGCAGGGTGACGCGCACGGTGGACTCGATGACGCGCGGGCCGGCAAAGCCGATCAGCGCCTTGGGCTCGGCGATCACGATGTCGCCCATGAAGGCAAAGCCGGCGCTCACGCCGCCCATGGTCGGGTCGGTGAGGACGCTGACGTAGGGCAGTTCCTTTTTGGCCAGCCGCGTCAGGGCGGCGTTGGTCTTGGCCATCTGCATCAGGCTGAGCAGGCCCTCTTGCATGCGCGCGCCGCCGGTGGCGGTGAAGCAGATGAACGGCACCTTTTGCTCGATGGCAGTCTCGACGCCGCGCACGAAGCGCTCGCCGACCACGCTGCCCATGCTGCCGCCCATGAAGTCGAACTCGAAGCAGGCGACCACGACGCCGATGCTGTGCACCGCGCCGCCCATGACCACCAGCGCATCGGTCTCGCCGGTGTTTTCCAGCGCCTCCTTGAGGCGTTCGGGGTACTTGCGGCTGTCCTTGAACTTCAGCGCATCGACCGGCAGCACCTCCTGGCCGATCTCGTAGCGGCCTTCGGCGTCCAGGAAGGCATCAAGCCGCGCGCGCGCACCGATGCGGTGGTGGTGGCTGCACTGCGGGCAGACGTTCTGGTTCTTTTCCAGGTCGCTCTTGTAGAGGACGGCCTCGCAGCTCGGGCATTTGATCCACAGGCCTTCGGGCATGCTGCGGCGGTCCGGGGCGCGGGTCTGGCTGATTTTGGGAGGCAGAAGTTTTTCTAACCAAGACATGGTGTCAGTCCTTGTTGGCTTGTGAAGGCGGCCTGCGGCTCAAGGGGTTGGGCCGCGGGCGCGGGTCAAAGGGTAAGGCGGAAGGCCGGCGCTGGTGGGCAGGCGCGGGCCCGACAGCAGGCCTCGATTATGCGCTGGCCCGCACGGCTGGCGCCTCAGCCCAGCGCGCTGCGGATGCCCTGCAGGAAGTCCTGGGCCACCCGGGCCACCTGGTCGCGCGGCTGGTGCTCGATCAGCTGGATGATCTTGCTGCCGATCACCACCGCGTCGGCCACGGCGCCGATGGCCTGGGCGGTGGCGGCGTCGCGGATGCCAAAGCCCACGCCCACGGGCACCTTCACATGCTGGCGGATGCGCGGCAGCATGGCCTCGACCGCCGCCACGTCCAGCGTGCCGGCGCCCGTCACGCCCTTGAGCGAGACGTAGTAGACGTAGCCGCTGGCGACCTCGGCGACCTGGGCCATGCGCGCGGAGGTGGAGGTGGGCGCGAGCAGAAAGATCAGGTCCATGCCGTGCGCGCGCAGCCGGGCGGCAAATTCCACGCATTCCTCGGGCGGGTAGTCCACGATCAGCACGCCGTCCACGCCGGCTTCGGCGGCATCACGGATGAATGCGCTTTCGCCTTTGCTGGTGCCGTGCTTGATGTCGTAGCGCTCGACCGGGTTGGCGTAGCCCATCAGCACTACCGGCGTGGCGCTGTCTTTTTCGCGGAAGGCCCTCACCATCTGCAGCACCTGGGCCAGGCCGATGCCCAGCGACAAGGCTTTTTCGCCGGCTTTCTGGATCACCGGGCCGTCGGCGCTGGGGTCGGAGAACGGCACCCCCAGCTCGATCACGTCGGCGCCGCCGGCGACCATCGCGTGCATCAGCTCGGGCGTCACGTCGGCAAACGGAAAGCCGGCCGTGACATAGGGAATCAAGGCCTTGCGGCCCTGGCTTTTCAGGGTGTCAAACGTGGCGGTGATGCGGCTCATGACTGGGTTCCTGCGCCCTTGGCGCCGCTGGCATCGAACGATTCGGGGGACGTGGCCACCTGGCCCTTGACGGACAGGCCGCGCATGGACGGGCGGTCGTAGAAGTCGGCGCCCGACAGGTCGGCCACGGTGCCGATGTCCTTGTCGCCACGGCCCGAGAGGTTGACCAGGACGCTCTGGTCCGGGCGCATGGTTTTCGCCAGCTTCATGGCGTAGGCGACGGCATGGCTCGATTCGAGCGCCGGAATGATGCCTTCGGTGCGGCACAGGTAGTGAAACGCCTGCAGCGCCTCGGCGTCGGTGATGCCGACGTACTCGGCACGGCCGATGTCTTTCAAAAACGCATGCTCGGGGCCGACGCCGGGGTAGTCCAGGCCGGCGCTGATGCTGTGCGTCTCGGTCACTTGGCCGTCGTCGTTTTGCAGCACGTACGTGCGGTTGCCGTGCAGCACGCCGGGCAGGCCGCGCTGCAGCGAGGCCGAGTGCTTGCCGCTGTCCATGCCTTCGCCGGCGGCTTCCACGCCGATCAGGCGGGTGGCGTCGTGCGCAATGTAGGGGTGGAAAATGCCCATGGCGTTGCTGCCGCCGCCCACGCAGGCGACCACCGCGTCGGGCTGGCGGCCGGCATTTATCTCGGGCATCTGCGCCAGGCATTCGGTGCCAATGACGCTCTGGAAATCGCGCACCATCATCGGGTAGGGGTGCGGGCCGGCGACGGTGCCGATGATGTAGAAGGTGTTGTCCACGTTGGCCACCCAGTCGCGCATGGCTTCGTTCAGCGCGTCCTTCAGCGTCTTGCTGCCCGACTCAACGGGCACGACGGTGGCGCCCAGCAGGTTCATGCGGTAGACGTTGGGGCTCTGGCGCTTGACGTCCTCGCTGCCCATGTAGACCACGCACTCCAACCCATAGCGGGCGCAGATGGTCGCGGTGGCCACGCCATGCTGGCCGGCGCCGGTCTCGGCGATGATGCGCTGCTTGCCCATGCGGCGCGCCAGCATCGCCTGGCCGATGGTGTTGTTGATCTTGTGCGCGCCCGTGTGGTTGAGGTCTTCGCGCTTGAGGTAGATCTGCGCGCCGCCTTGCTCGCGGCTCATGCGGGCCGCATGGTAAATGGGCGAGGGACGGCCGACGAAATGCTTGAGCTCGTAGTGGAATTCGGCCAGGAATTCCGGGTCGTGCTGGTACTTGGCGTAAGCCGTTTTCAGCTCGTTGATGGCGTGGGTCAGGGTTTCGGAGACGAAACTGCCGCCGTAGATGCCGAAATGGCCAGCCAGGTCAGGTTGTTGGTAGTCGTACATGGTGAACGGGGTTCCTTGCAAGTTGCGCGTCGGCGGCGCGCACGGCCGCGACGAATTGATTGATCTTGTCGGCGCTCTTGATGCCCTTGGACACCTCGACGCCCGAACTCACATCAACGGCCAGCGTGGTGCAGCGCGGCCTGACTTGCAAGATGCCATCGGTCACATTTGCAGGCGTCAACCCACCAGACAAAACGAGGTGAGCGTTGACGCTTGGAGGAAGGAGTGACCAATTGAATGTTTTTCCGCCGCCGCCGTAACTTTCGACGTGTGCGTCGAGCAAGATGGCCTGGGCTGCTGAGTAATCTTGGGCGTATTTTAGGAGATCGAAACGCGCCTTGTCCGGCGCGGGGTTCTCGTCCAGCGGAATGCGGGCCGCGCGCAGGAACGGCCGGCCGGCCTGCGCGCAGGCTTGGGGCGTCTCATCCCCATGAAACTGCAGCAAGGCCCCCGGAATACGTGCGCAGGTTGCTATTATTTTTGTAGCATCGGCGTTCACGAACAGCAGAACGGGCGTGACAAAGGGCGGCAGGCGCGCGGCCAACACGGCAGCGCGCTCCAGCGTCACGTGGCGCGGACTGGGCTCGTACATCACCAGGCCGATGGCGTCGGCCCCGGCGGCCACGGCGGCATCGACGTCTTGTTCGCGCGTCAGGCCGCAGATCTTGATTCGGGTGCGGGGGGAAGGGGATAGGCTGCTCATGGCAGCCAATCATAAGCCGCCGTGCGAGACGGCAGCCCATGCTTGGCTTCATACACCGGTCCCAAGAAATACAGGCCATCCGGCGAAAACGTGGGGGCTGCGGCATCGCGGCGCCGGGCGGCGATCACCGTGGCCATCCACTCGGGCGGCTGGTTGCCCTGGCCGATGGCCAGCAGACAGCCCATGATGTTGCGGATCATGTGGTGCAAAAACGCGTTGGCCTCGAACTCGAAGCGCCAGTAGCGCGAGCCGGGCCCGGCGCGCTGGGAAATTTCGACGCGGTGCATCGTCTTCACAGGCGATTTGGCTTGGCATTGCGCGGCCCGAAACGAGCTGAAGTCGTGCTCGCCTAAGAGTTGCGCAGCGGCTTGGCGCATGGCCGCGCCATCGAGCGGGCGGTAGACCCAGCCGACGCGCCCGGCCTCGACACTGGGGCGCACCAGGGACTCCAGCACGACATAGGCGTAACGGCGCGCAATGGCGCTGCCGCGCGAATGGAATTCGTCAGGCACCGGCTGCGCCCACTGCACCGCAATGTCGGCGGGCAAAAAGGCATTGGTGCCACGCACCCAGGAGGCCGCTTCGCGCTGCAGCGGCGTGTCGAAGTGAACCACCTGCATGAGCGCGTGCACGCCCGCATCGGTGCGGCCAGCGCACATCACGCGGATGGGCTGGACGGCAAACTTGCCCAGCGCCTGCTCCAGCTTGTCCTGGACCGTCCTGCCCGACAGCTGGCTCTGCCAGCCTTCATAGGCGCTGCCACTGTAGCTCAGGCCGAGCGCAATCCTCACGGCCAGTGTTCCTGGGGCAAGCGCAGGCGGTGCGAGGCACTCACAGCGAGTTCAGGAAAGCCTGCGCCTTGGCCTTGAGCGGGCCCCTGGCTTTTGCCAAGACCTCGTCGGCCAGCGAGCGCGCACCCTCGGCATCGCCCAGCACGCGAAACTCCTCGGCGAGCAAGAATTTGATTTCAAGCGGGTCTTCTTCGGTGGACTCGCCGGCAGCCTGCGCCGCTGACGCGGGCGGCTCGTCCAGATCGAGCGAAAGCGAATTCAGATCAAACTCCAGCATGCCGCTGTGCGTGACCGGCGCCGGCGCGGGCGCGGGCGCCGAGGCTTTGGGCGGCACATACGGCTCGGGTGTGAAATCAAGGCCGTCAGCCAGGAAATCAATTTCGCCATCGGCTGGCTTTTGCATGGCAGGCCGGGCGGCCGCCGAAGGGCTGGCAGGCACTTCGGGCAGGCTGTCCAGGTCGAAGTCCAGTTCGTCCACTAGGCTTGACGCGGGCGCAATGCCCGAATCGGCAAACATGGACGGCGGCGACGTGGTCGGCGCTGGCGTGGTCCCCGGCACAATGGACGCCGGCGCATCCAGGTGCGAATCCATCCCCAGGTCGAGGTCCAGGTCGAGGTCTATGTCCAGGTTCTGCTCAGGGACAGCCGGACGGGCCGCCGGGGCAGCAAACTCCTGCCGGTCCGCGTTCTCGACGGGGCGCATCGGGGACGCCGCTGCCCGCGTTTCGGGGCTGGCGGCACCCGATGGCGTCGCGCCTTGGGGCTGGTAGAGCGAGTTGCCCGGCTCCAGCTCGCGCCCCATCTGGCTGACATACGACCATTCCGCGCCCTGCCCGTTGGTCAGGTTGAACGCCGTCAGCGCCATGCTCTCAAAGGCCTTGTTGTCCCGGCGCTTGGCAAAGATCTCGAGCAGCTTGGTGTGTATTGCCAGGCGTGTCGGATGGGTGCGCAACGCCTCCCTGAGAATCTCTTCGGCCTGCTGGTCGCGGCCATAGGCCAGGTAGACATCGGCTTCGGCAATCGGGTCGACGTCGCCGGCTGCATCGAGCTGGCTGGGCGAGTACGCCATGGACGAGCCCCCGGCCTTGCTGGCAGACGTGTCGATGCGCCGCCCGCCGCTGGCGCCGAAGAAGGAATCGGGCTGCAGGCGACTGTCCAGGAAAGAGCTGTCCACGCTGCCGGATTTTTTATTTTTCCGGAAACGGGCAAAACCCAGCCCTGCCAGCAATGCCACCAAGGCCCCGCCGCCCAGCAGCAGTGAGTTGTCCAGAATCTGGTCCACCAGGGTCGGCTCGGGGGCAGGCGCGGGCGGCACCACCACAACGGGTTTCTTGGCCACGGCGGCAGGGGCTTCGGCCGGCACCACAGGCGCCGAACTAACCGCCAAAGGTGCGGGTGCCGGTTCTGCGGCCGTCTCTGCGCCAGGGGCTGGTGCGGACGCGATGGCCGGCACCCCCACCGCGGCACCGGTTGCGCCAGACAAGGCAGCCGCACCGCCTGGCGCCGACTCGATGCCGGTCGCGGGCAGGGCGCCCGGCTTGGCAGGGTCGGCCGCGGCCTTGGGCGCTTCGGTTGCACGGTTGGTGGCGTCTTTGGGCAACGATTCGTCCGCCGATCGGGCTTGAATGGCGCCTTTTGAAAGCGTCAGTTTGTCGGGTGGCGTGACCGGTTGCGCCCGGTCCTCCACCTTGGCCTGCACTTTGCCGCCAAGCTGGCTGCCTGCGCTGTCAAGCGGCGCTGCGGGCACGCTGTCGGCGAGCTTGCTGCGAAAGGTGTTGAAGTTGCTGCTCTGGACGGCAATCAGGGTCTGCCGGGCTTCGTTGGCGGGCAGCGCACCGGCCGTCTGCTCGTCTGGGATGTCCAGAACGGCGCCCGACTTGAGCAGGTTGATGTTGCCGCCGACGAAGGCCTCGCTGTTGTTTCGCAGCAGGGCCACTAGCATCTGGTCCAGCGACACACTGGCCGGCTTGTTCTGTGCGGCGATCTTGCTGATGTTGTCGCCAGGCTTGACCGTCACCTGCCGGGTTCCGGCGGGCATCGTCTGCGGCGGTGGCAGGCTGACCGCTGCGGGCTTGGCCGCCGTGGCCGCACGCGGGGCAGGGCGGGTGGCAGGCGTGGGGGCTGCCTCCCGGGGGAAGGTTGCAGAATTTGAACCGGACGTCTGCGGTGTCTCCAGCGTTCTTGCCGAAGGTGCCGTGATGGCGTTGTTGGCGCGCGGACTCGGGGGGTCAAACAGCATCGTGTAGTCGCGCGTGACGCGCCCGGAGGCCCACCGAGCCTCCAGAATCAGGTCCACGAACGGCTCGGTGATGGCGCGGTTGCTGCTCAGCCGCAGGTAAGGCCGGCCGTCCGGGCGCTTTTGCAGCCTGACGTCCAGCCCGGCCACGGCGGCGGTGTACTCCAGCCCGGCAGCCTTGAAGGTGTCGGCCCCTGCAACGCCGATCCTGAGGCTGGCGGTTTCTTCGGGGTTGAGGTCTGAAAGGTCGATCTCAGCCCGCAGGGACTCGCCCAGAGCGGACTGAACCGTGACCCGGCCCAGCGCCACGGCGTGGGCCTCAAGACTGGCCAGGCTGCCCAGCAAGGCAATGGCGCTTGCCAAGGCGCCGATGCGCCAGCGTCCATGAGGAATCACAGATTTTTGGGCTTCTAGGGCTTGGTTCGAGGAAGATGTTTTAGGGCTTGGACGCACAAAAACCTTGATGCTAATTTTCAAAAAACAACCTTAACATCAAGGCCTGCAGCTGACAAGTCAACACAATGCTTAAGGTTTGACACGTTGGCAAACAAAAGAATATGCCTTGTGTTCGTTGCACGGTGGCAACGCGGCAGAATCAAATTGTTACCAACGCGGATTGTATGTCTATGGCTGCTTCGAAGTTGCAAATTTATGCGTCCAGCAGGATGCGCAGCATGCGGCGCAGCGGCTCGGCAGCGCCCCAAAGCAGCTGGTCGCCGACGGTGAAGGCGCCGAGGTAGTCGGGGCCCATCGCCAGCTTGCGCAAGCGGCCGACCGGAATTTGCATCGTTCCCGTCACCGCCACAGGGGTCAGGTCCTTGACGGAGGCTTCCCGCGTATTGGGTACCACTTTTACCCAGGCGTTGTCTGCGGCAATCATCGCCTCGATGTCGGCCAGTGGCACGTCTTTTTTCAGCTTGAAGGTCAGCGCCTGGCTGTGGCAGCGCATGGCGCCGATGCGCACGCAAAAGCCATCGACCGGCACGGCCGGCGTGCCGAAACCTTCGCCCTGGCCCAGGATCTTGTTGGTCTCGGCGCCGCCCTTCCATTCTTCCTTGCTGCTGCCGTTGCCCAGGTCCTTGTCGATCCAGGGAATGAGGCTGCCGCCCAGCGGAACGCCGAAGTTGGCCGTCTCGCTGGCGCTGAGCGACTGCTGCTTGGCCAGGATGCGGCGGTCGATTTCCAGGATGGCCGATTTCGGGTCGTCCAGCAGCGGCTTGACTTCCGCGTTGAGCGTGCCGTACTGGGTCAGCAATTCGCGCATGTGCTGCGCACCGCCGCCCGAGGCCGCCTGGTAGGTCATGCTGGTCATCCATTCGACCAGGCCGGCCTTGTACAGCGCACCCACGCCCATCAGCATGCAGCTCACGGTGCAGTTGCCGCCCACCCAGTTGTTGCCGCCCTTGGCCAGTGCGTTCTGGATAACCGGCAGGTTCACCGGGTCGAGCACGATGACGGCGTCCTCGTTCATGCGCAGGGTGGAGGCAGCATCGATCCAGTGGCCGTTCCAGCCCGCGGCGCGCAGCTTGGGGAAAACTTCAGACGTGTAGTCGCCGCCCTGGGCGGTGATGATGATGTCGCACTTCTTGAGGGCCTCGATGTCATAGGCGTCTTTCAAGGTGGTTTCGTTCTTGGCCTGCGCGGGGGCCTTGCCGCCGGCATTGGAGGTGGAGAAGAAGACCGGCTCGATCAGCTCGAAGTCGCCTTCTTGCTGCATCCGCTCGATCAATACCGAGCCGACCATGCCGCGCCAGCCGACGAGTCCCGTGAGGTTGCCTGAGAGTTTCATGAATTGCCCTTTAAAAGTACGAAAAAATCGGCTTTTGGGCCCGGCTCATCGAGCCGGAGGGCACGACGAACCAGGCCTGTCAGCCGCGAATGGTTGTCGTTTTGGTGATCTGGGCAGAAGGTGGCGCGCCATGCCCCGTCCGCGGGGCGGCTGGGATGCTGAAGGCCATGAAACTTTTGCACATTTTTCTATTGTAGCGAAGCTTGCCTTTTCGCAGCCTGACAAGCTCCACCGAACCTTGGGGTTTCAGCCGGCCCGGCCCAGCGCCTGCACCACGGCGTTGCCCATCTCGGCGGTGCCGACACGGGCCATGCCGTCGCTGTGGATGTCGGGTGTGCGCAGGCCCTGGCTCAGCACGCTGTCCACGGCTTTTTCGATGCGTGCCGCCGCTTCAGGCTGGTTCAGGCTGAAGCGCAGCATCATGGCCGCGCTCAGGATGGTCGCCAGCGGATTGGCCACGCCCTTGCCGGCGATGTCCGGTGCGCTGCCGTGGCTGGGCTCGTAGAGGCCTTGGTTCTTGCTGTTCAGGCTGGCCGAAGGCAGCATGCCGATGGAGCCCGTCAGCATGGCGGCCGCATCGGAGAGGATGTCGCCGAACATGTTGCCCGTCACCACCACGTCGAATTTCTTCGGTGCCTTGACCAGCTGCATCGCCGCGTTGTCCACGTACATGTGGTCCAGCGCCACGTCCGGGTACTGCTGGCCGATTTCCGTTACCACGTCTTTCCAGAGCTGGAAGGTTTCCAGCACGTTGGCCTTGTCCACGCTGGTCACGCGGCTGCCGCGCTTGCGCGCTGCCTGGAAGGCCACATGGGCGATGCGCTCGATCTCGGGGCGCGAGTAGCGCATGGTGTCGAAGGCTTCCTCGGCGCCGGGAAAATGCCCGTCGGTGGCCACGCGCCGGCCGCGCGGCTGGCCAAAGTAAATGTCGCCGGTCAGCTCGCGGATGATGAGGATGTCCAGGCCCGCGACCAGCTCGGGCTTGAGGCTGGACGCGTGCGTGAGCTGCTCGTAGCAGATGGCCGGGCGGAAGTTGGCGAACAGGCCCAGGTTCTTGCGCAGGCCCAGGATGGCCTGCTCGGGGCGCAGCGGCCGGTCTAGCGTGTCGTATTTCCAGTCGCCCACGGCGCCGAACAGCACCGCGTCGGCTTCCTTGGCCAGCTTGAGCGTGCTTTCCGGCAGCGGGTGGCCGTGCGCCTCGTAGGCTGCGCCGCCGACCAGTGCGGTCTCGGTTTCAAAGGGAAGGTCCAGAACGTTCAGGACCTTGACCGCTTCATCGACGATTTCAGGGCCGATGCCATCGCCCGGGAGAATTGCAATTTTCATGTTCGCTATCTTTTTTATAGCTGCTCGCGCAGGTGCTGATTGCGCAAAAGCAGGATTTGACGGTGAATGCGGATCAGCCCGCAAGCGTGTGGTTCAGCCAGGGCTTGCGCGCCAGGCGCTCGGCCTCGAAGGCCTTGATCTTGTCGCTCTGGCGCAGCGTCAGGCCGATGTCGTCGAAGCCGTTGAGCAGGCAGTACTTGCGAAACGCCTGGACGTCGAAGGGCAGTTCCTCGCCCTGCGGCTTGACGATCACCTGGCGCTCCAGGTCGATGGTGAGGCGGTAGCCGGGAAAGGCCGCCACTTCGTCGAACAGCTGGGCCACCTGCGCCTCGGGCAGCACGATGGGCAGCAGGCCGTTCTTGAAGCTGTTGTTGAAGAAGATGTCGGCGTAGCTCGGCGCGATGATGGCGCGAAAGCCGAACTGGTCCAGCGCCCACGGCGCGTGCTCGCGCGACGAGCCGCAGCCGAAGTTCTTGCGCGCCAGCAAGACGGAGGCGCCCGCGTAGCGCGGCTGGTTCAGCACGAAGTCCGGGTTGGGCTGGCGGCTGGCCGGGTCCTGGCCCGGAAAGCCGGCGTCCAGGTAGCGCCACTCGTCGAACAGGTTGGGGCCGAAGCCGGTCTTGCGGATGGACTTGAGGAACTGCTTGGGAATGATGGCGTCGGTGTCGACGTTCTCGCGGTCCATCGGGGCCACGAGGCCTTGGTGCACGGTGAATTTTTGCATTCGGATTTCAGCCTGGGTTATTTGGCGGCGTTGGACACGGCGGAGCCGGCGCGCTGCACGTCCTGGCCAATGCCCCGGACGGTGTTGCAGCCGGTCAGCACCAGGGTGGCAAGGCATAGGGCCGCCACAGTCAGCAGGGAAGCGGGTTTTTTCATCGATTTTTCCTTGGAGCGGTTCAGACGAACTTGCGGATATCGACGAAATGCCCATGCACCGCCGCCGCCGCCGCCATTGCCGGGCTGACCAGGTGCGTGCGCCCGCCCGCGCCCTGGCGGCCTTCAAAGTTGCGGTTGCTGGTGGAGGCGCAGCGCTCGCCCGGTTCGAGCCGGTCGGCGTTCATCGCCAGGCACATCGAGCAGCCGGGCTCGCGCCACTCGAAGCCGGCGGCGATGAAGACCTTGTCCAGCCCTTCGCGCTCGGCCTGCTCTTTCACCAGGCCCGAGCCGGGCACCACCAGCGCCTGCTTGACGTTCTTGGCAACCTTCTGGCCGATCTTTTTGACCACCGCGGCGGCTTCGCGCATGTCCTCGATGCGGCTGTTGGTGCACGAGCCGATGAACACCTTGTCCACGTGGATGTCGCTCAGCGCCTTGCCCGGCGTGAGGTCCATGTAGGCCAGGGCGCGCTCGATGGCGCCGCGCTTGTTGGCGTCCTTTTCCTTGTCCGGGTCGGGCACGCGGTCTTCGATCGACAGCACCATCTCGGGCGACGTGCCCCAGCTGACCTGCGGAAGGATCTGGCTCGCGTCCAGCTCGACCACGGCGTCAAACACGGCATCGGCGTCCGAATGCAGCGTGTCCCAGTATTGCGCAGCCATGTCCCACTCGGGGCCGCCGACGAATTGGCCGGTCTTGGCGTCGGTCCCGGGCGCCAGCAGGCGGCCCTTGACGTAGTCGATGGTCTTTGCGTCCACGGCGACCAGACCGGCACGCGCGCCGCCTTCGATGGCCATGTTGCACACCGTCATGCGGCCTTCCATGCTGAGCGCGCGGATGGCCGAGCCGGCGAACTCGATGGTGTAGCCGGTGCCGC
>Ga0308157_10006607_pt1 | contig 13823 bp, 16 predicted proteins | sample PhyBR1_FD_201035 | JGI IMG/M metagenome (GOLD analysis project Ga0308157, IMG submission 201035) | Phyllosphere microbial communities from UC Gill Tract Community Farm, Albany, California, United States - DLSLB.R1 | ecosystem: Host-associated > Plants > Phyllosphere > Unclassified | place: USA...
ATTCTACGCATTTTGATGATAATGTAACTCCGGTTGAAGAAACGCTGGCAGCTTATGATGAAATTATTAAGGCAGGTAAGGTAAGATACATAGCGGCGTCTAACGTTTCGCCCGAAAGACTGATTGAATCTTTTAATGTTGCCGAAAAGAATAACTTGCCAAAGTATGTTGCATTGCAACCTCATTATAATTTGGTGGAAAGAGAAAAGTTTGAAACACAATATGCTTCTTTGGTTGATAAATTTAACTTGAGTGTATTTCCTTATTGGTCTCTGGCATCAGGTTTTTTAACCGGAAAATACAGAACAGAAGCCGATTTTGAACAAACAGTAAGGGGAGGCGGAATTAAAAAGTATTTTAATGCAGAAGGAAAAGCAGTATTGACAGCTTTGGATAAGGTATCAGCAAAACATCAGTCTCAACCTGCAACAGTTGCGTTGGCTTGGCTGTTGGCAAATCCTTTAGTTACGGCGCCTATTGTTAGTGCAACCAGCGAAAACCAGTTGCAAACTATTTTTAAAGCACCTCAATTACAACTCGATGCGGAAGATATGGAAATTCTTAATCAAGCGGGTAAGTAATCTGAATTCCAACGGAGTAAAATTCGAGCCTTTATAATATTTAATAAGACTGCAACATCAGGAATAGCTAACAAAATTCTAATGTTGCTGTCTTTTTTTATTCTTATTGTCAAGGTTGCTTTTACAGAAAACTGTTTTTTTTGTGGCATGTTTTTAATAACTTTATACAGATTGCTATTTTAAGTACTTGAACTAAAACCTTTAGTTTTCAGGTGCGGTATAATTTATTAAAACTATTGCTATGAAAAGAATTACAACAATTGCATTGGCGTGCTTGTGCGCAACTGCCACGCACGCTCAAAAAATCAAGGAACTTTCCGAAAAAGAAAAACGACAGTACAGTAAACAAGACAGCGTCACGGTAATAACCACTATTGGTCCGCTAAAACTGCCGCCTCCGTACGCAACAGAATCGGTAACTTTCAGACATGTAATGGCAGATTGGCCTGAAGGTCAGCTACCAAAAGTACCTGCCGGATTTAAGGTGGAGCGTTTGGCATCCGATCTTAAAAACCCGCGTACGTCGTACATAGCAGCTAATGGCGATTTGTTCGTAACCGAATCGAACACTTTTAACAGTGCAGACAGAATCACAATTTTACGAGATGCCGATAAAAACGGCAGTTACGAAGTAAGGGAAATGTTTGCCGAAAATTTAAAACTTCCATTTGGAGCCTTAATCGTAAAAGATAAGTTTTATGTGGTTTTGAGTGATGGTCTTTATGTGTATCCTTATAAAGCAGGTGATCTGAAACTGCAGGGAAAAGGTCGTAAAATCGTCGAACTCCCTTCAGGCGGATATAATAACCACTGGACTCGGAATATCGTCACCAACAAAGATCAAACAAAAATATATATATCGGTAGGATCTGCAAGTAATGTGGGCGAGTACGGATTGGAAAAAGAAGTCCGTAGAGCTGCCATCTTGGAGGTAAATCTGGATGGATCTGGAGAAATTGTCTATGCTTCGGGTTTGAGAAATCCGGTAGGTATGGATTGGAATCCGGTAAACGGTTCGCTGTGGACGGCTGTAAACGAACGCGATAATTTGGGCGACGGCTTGGTGCCAGATTATGTTACACAGGTGCAGAAATCGGCGTTTTATGGTTGGCCGTATTCGTATTTCGGTAAAATAGAAGATCCGCGATTAAAAGGTATGCGTCCCGATCTGGTAAAGCAGGCGGTTGTTCCCGATGTTGCTGTGGGGAATCATACTGCTTCGTTGGGTTTGACTTTTTATGTGGGATCTAAATTCCCTGAAAAGTACAGAAATGGGATTTTTGTAGCACAGCACGGTTCTTGGAATAAATCTTCGTTCTCTGGTTACAAGGTGGTGTTTATTCCTTTTAAAGATGGAAAACCAAGTGGTAAGCCCGAAGATTTCATGACAGGTTTTATTGGCGATCAGGAAAAGGCGAAAGTTTACGGAAGACCTTCTGCAGTTAAGAACCTTCCCGATGGTTCGCTACTTGTGAACGACGATAGCGGAAATGTACTGTGGCGTATTTCCTATACAGGTAACTAGTTTTTCTTGATTATGAAGAAATTTTTATCGGTAGTTGTTTTTCTGGTCACGGTTTTTCACGTACGCGCTCAGGATTCGCTGCATACAACACTATTGCAGGATCTTGTAATAAGTGCTTCGGGTCCGCAAATGTATCCGTTGCAGGTGTCCGACAGTATTTTTCAGCTGCCGGCTTCAGTTGCACGGTTAAATCCGGAACTTTTGCAAAGTAATAACAGGGTAGAATTGGCACCGATACTTAATACGGTAGCGGGAGTTTTCATGCAGTCTGGTACGTTCAATACCAACCGACTTTCCATACGTGGAATCGGAGGTAGAACACCTTATGGAACCAATAAAGTGCGTGCGTTTTACGGAAATATTCCGCTTACCGGTGGAAACAGTGAAACAACAATTGAGGATATCGATCTGGAATTCCTACAAAATATTCATATCATTAAAGGACCGCTTTCAAGTGTGTACGGTGCTGGGTTGGGCGGTGCCGTTTTGCTTCAACCAAAAACTGCCGATCCCGATCAAATCCAAGCGGGGATTTCTACAACGGTTGGTTCGTTCGGACTGATAAAAAACCAGCTTTTTGCATCGTATGGTGCCGATACTTACAGTTTTAATGTGGGATATCATAAGATTGAAAATAACGGATACCGCGAAAATAGTTCGTATTACCGCGAAGGTGTAACCATAACGGGCGATGCGTTCCGTAAGAAAAAATCTAAATTAACGTACTTGTCGCAGTTAACTTCGTTAAAAGCATATATACCGAGTTCTATTGATCAGGAAACGTTTTTAAACAATCCCAAAGCAGCGGCAGCAAATTGGAAAGAGGCAAAAGGATACGAAGCGTACAAAAATTTCATGTTGGGTTTAAATTACGATTTTGCTGTTACTGATAACATAAACGCGGCAACATCTGTTTTTTATTCGTTGAAAGACAGTGACGAACCGCACCCTTTTGATATTTTGAAGGAATATACCGAAACCTTTGGCGCACGGTCGCAGTTTGTAGGCAGTTGGCAGTTGGGTGGCAAACTTTTAAAGGCAACAGTGGGTGTAGAATTTTTTCAGGATGGATATGATGCCGCAACTTTTGAAAACCGCTATCTTGAAAATAACGGACAGGGAAGTTTGAAAGGGGAAGATAAAAGCAAGCTGTTCCAAAGACGGAATTTTGTAAATGTTTACAGTCAGCTGCGCTATGTTTTCACTGAAAAATGGGAATTGAATGCTGGTTTAAATTACAATAAAACATCATTTTCGCTACAACAGAAATATCCGCTGAATAATGCCTACAATACTCCTTATGATTACAATGGAATTTGGGCTCCGCAGATTGCATTATCGTACCTGCCTTCAAAATTACAAACAGTTTCCTTATCTGTTGGTAGAGGATATTCACTACCTTCTATCGAAGAAACAATGAACGAAAACGGACAGGTGAATACTTCGATTAAACCAGAAAACGGCTACAGCGTGGAATTAGGTACTAAATTGTTTTCTGCAATAAAAGATTCTATGCAGAAGTAGCTCTTTACCGAATGAAAGTAAACGATTTGTTGGTTGCCCACCGGGTTTTAGAAGATCAGTATGTCGGTGTAAATGCAGGTAGTACCGTTCACATGGGCTTGGAATTAATGGCACAATACAAATGGCAAATGGGAAGCAAAACACAGATTATACCTTATATGTCGGCTACAATAGGAAATTTTAGTTTCGATGATTTTAAACAGAACGATCAGGGTTTTTCAGGAAACGATCTTACAGGAGTACCTAAAAATCAGTTTACAGGTGGTTTCATGCTTAATCTGCCTTACGGTTTTGGATTTAAAGCCGATTATTTCTTTGTTGATAAAATTCCTTTGAACGATGACAATACCCGTTTCTCCGATTCATATAGTCTGTGCAACGCCGCTGTAAATTGGAACGGTAAGGTAAGCAAAGCATTGTCATTATCGATAAATGTGGGAATAAACAATATTTTTAACGAACGCTATGCTTCAATGGTGCTGGTTAATGCCACAGGTTTTGGAAACAGTGCCCCAAGATATTATTATCCGGGACAGCCTGTGAATTACTTTGGATCTTTTCAGTTGAGGTATGTTCTCTGATAATTACCAGATGGTATCAGGTTCCAAACCATTAGTAAAATCCTTCGTTCTTTTTCTGAAAAAATCCAAAATCGGTATATATTTGTTATAGAAAAAAAATCATCGCAAATGAAAGAAACCGATAAACATAACGAACGAATAGCAAAGCTAACGTTTGCATCAGTGTATCCGCACTATGTTACAAAAGTTGAAAGCAAGGGCAGATCAAAAGATGAGCTTCATCAGGTAATTGAATGGCTTACGGGTTTTAATGAAGAAAAGTTACAGCAGCTTATAGATGAAAAAGTAACGTTTGAAACGTTTTTTGAGAGTGCAGAATTAAACAAGAATGCCGAACAGATTAAGGGCGTTATTTGCGGATACAGGATTGAAGAACTTAAAAATCCGGTGACAAAAAAAGCACGTTATCTGGACAAACTGATTGATGAACTGGCGAAAGGAAAAGCAATGGAAAAAATATTAAGAAAATAAAAAGATAGAAAAAAATGAAGGCATCAGGAAATACCGTAGATGAAATTTTAAACAATTTGCCTGAAGATAGGGCAGAAGCATTCAACAACTTACATAATATTATTGTGCAAAATCTGCCAGAAGGTTTTGAAGCAGCTATAAGCTACGGTGGCTTGGGTTATGTGGTGCCGCATACGGTTTATCCTGCTGGCTATCACTGCAAACCAATAGAACCATTGCCTTTTGCGGGCTTGGCTTCACAAAAGAATTCCATTAATTTTTACCACATGGGTATTTATTCCGATCCGGAGTTGCTGGAATGGTTCGTGGCAGAATATCCTAAACACAGCAAACAAAAATTAGATATGGGTAAAAGCTGTATACGCTTTAAAAAGTTCGATCAAATTCCTAATGAACTTATTGGCGAATTAATGCAGAAAATGACCGTGAAACAATGGGTTGATCTGTATGAAAGCAAACTTAAAAAGTAGATTTTATTTAAAAACGAAAGAAAAATGAGCAGACAAATATTTATCAATTTAGCTGTAAAAGATCTTCAGCAATCAATGGATTTCTACACAGCAATGGGATTTAACAATAACCCACAGTTTTCAGACGATACGGCTAAATGCATGATTTGGAGCGAAAGCATTTTTGTGATGCTGCTTACACACGAAAAATTTTCATCATTTACTGCAAAGCCAATTGCGGATACTAAAAATAATGTGGCAGGTCTTTTTTCACTGTCGGTAAATAGTGTGGAAGAAATGAATGAAATAATGGAGTCTGGCATGAAAGCCGGTGGTACAGAACCAAACGAAATGAGAGATTACGGTTTTATGCAACAGCGCACGTTAGAAGATTTGGATGGTCATACATGGGAAATCTTTTTTATGGATATGTCTAAAATTCCAACAGAACAACCGGAATAGTTCTTTAGAAATATATATGTTGAACGATATACAGATTACTACCGGTAGGCTGATTCTTAAAAGCATCACGCCTGCCGTTATAAACAACTTGTTTAAAACGAAAACCAAAGAAGAAATCATAAGTTTTTTTGGGATCGATGAACAAGGGTACGAATATTATAAAAGTATGCACGAACAAGGAATGGAAACACATCGTTTGTCGTTGTTTTTCTTTTTATTGATTGATAGGCAGACAAACCTGCCAATTGGCGAGTGTGGTTTTCATACATGGAACAAAACACATGCACGCGCAGAGCTTTTTTATTCGTTAAAAAATGATTCCGTTAAACAAAAAGGACTTATGACGGAAGTTTTACCTCTTGTTTTAGATTTTGGATTTTCAACACTGAAACTTCACCGAATAGAAGCATTAGTTGCCAGTTACAATATTCCTTCGGTAAAACTGCTGCTTCGTCATGGTTTTATTAAAGAAGGCATCATGAGAGAAGATTATGTTGTCAACGGTAACAATGAAGATTCTGACTGTTATTCCTTACTGCAACATGAGTGGAGGCTGAATACAGAATTAAATCGTTTAAGTAAACCTTAAATACTAAACTAATCATTCACAAATTCAACCTATGAAGTATTACCTGTTTCTTTTCATTATTCTTTTATTTGGTTGCGATAAAAAAAATAGTACGGTGTCTTCTCATAAAAATGATTCAGATAAACCCGATGCTGTTTATTTTAATAAACTGGTACAAATGGAATGTTTCCCTGCAAGTGCAACGTTGGATAGTTTGCAGCGTTACATCGGCGATTTTAAATCTAAAGAAAGTCAGCAAAGACCAGTTTACTATCTTTTGAAAACCAAATGGCATCGCATACAAGGCGCAAAAGACAGCGCACTTTTTTATTTTGATAAGTTAACGTTAAACGAAGATGATGTAGAGTTGAAAATATTGAAGTTTTTAGAAGAACTTTACATTGATTATCAATCCGGTGCAGCAGTTGCGTACGATAAATCTGCCAAGATTTTCAGTAACATTAAATTTGCAGAACAGCACAACAGTATATTTACGTTTAGGTTGTATCGGGAACTGGCTGAAGCTTATTATTTAAACGGTAAACAGAAAGAATCTTCTCATTTCAACGACTTGTGGTTTAAAAACACTCCTAACAAGAAATCTTTGTGGGTACAAGACAGCTATTATTCGAATCAGTTTGTCATTGCGCATCAGTTGGAAAATGTAGATTCCATGAAAGTATATCTTGATAAAGTAGAAAAGGTTGCAAACCAGCTGAACACTGAAAGAGTAACAGCTAAGTTTCATAATTACGAAGCACAGTACCATTATTACGCAAAAAATTACGAAGCTGCTTTAGAAAGCAGTAAGAAATTTTTTAACTATTATAAAAAGATAGATAATTTGGCGTATGATAACTACCATAACCTTGCACTTGCTTTTTTAGATAATAAAGAATTAGATTCTGCTTTGTACTACTTTAAAAAAGCGTATGTAGTATCTAAAGAAAATAACGAAGAGATAAACGGCGAGCTTTATTTTAAAATGTTGGCTGAAGTTTATGACAAGCAAAACGATTTTAAAAATGCTAGCATAGCTAAAGATTCTGTACAAAAGCACTATTACGCCTTTCAGGAAAAAGTTCAGAACGATAAGTTGCAGGAATTAAAAATACAGTACGACACAGAAAAGAAAGATATTAAAATAGACAATTTACAAGCTACAAACAAACTGCATAGAATGCTGCTTGTGGGTGGTGCGTTTCTTGTTATTTCGGTTGGATCTGTTTTGTATATGATTTACAAAAGAAGATTTTTAAAAGCAAAAAACGAAAAGCTGGAAATTGAAAATAAAAAATTGAATATCGAGCAAAAAGCCTTGCAGTTGCAGTTAAATCCGCATTTTGTTTACAATTCCATAGCTAATTTACAAGGATTAATTTCTCAGCAAGAAACCACGAAAGCGGTAAATTATCTTTCATCATTTTCCAAATTGTTGCGAAATATTCTGGAATTGAACCGTGAAGATTTTATTCCGCTGAAAGATGAAATTGCTTCGGTTGCCAATTATATGAAACTTCAACAGATGCGTTTTGAAGGTTTGTTTGATTACCAAATTAATCTACCTGAAGATTATAATGCAGAATTTATAATGATTCCGCCGATGCTTTTACAGCCTTTTCTGGAAAATTCTATCGAACATGGTTTTAAAAATATTGGTTATAAAGGAAAAATAGAAATTTCATTTGCAGTAACCAATAAAAAACTTAGTGTTCAAATAGAAGATAACGGAACCGGAGTCAATGACTCCAAAGCAGTAAATCCACATAAAAAGTCGCTTTCAAAAATAATCATTCAGGAACGATTGGATATTTTATTCAACCAGAAAAGCAAAGAAAGTTATCTGGAAATAAATTCCATAAATCAACAAGAAAAAACAGGAGTTTCTGTAAAAATCATTCTACCTTTAATTGAAGATTAATTATTATGAAAGTTTATATTTTAGAAGACGAAATTAATATACTAAAACACCTTATTTCGCTAGTAGAAGCAATTCCGTACTTGCAAATCGTTGGATACTCGGCAGAAATTTCAAAAGCACAGATTGAAATTCCAAATATGAAACCCGACCTTATTTTATCGGACATTCAATTGACAGACGGTTCAAGTTTTATGCTTTTTCAGAACATCGATATTTCCGATATTTCGGTAATTTTCATCACAGCATACAATCAGTATGCTATTGAAGCTTTGAATATTGGAGCTTTCGCTTACCTTTTAAAACCAATTGACACTGAGGTTTTTAATGAGACGTTAGAACGATGTTTTCAGAAAAAAGAGCAGTTTAGGTTTGAAAGAAATCAGATGGAGTTGGCAAGAAATCATTATTCCGAAAAAGAAACCATTAGACGTATTGCCTTAAAAAGTCATGAGTACACGCAGATTATACAAATTTCAGATATTGTTTATTGCCAAAGTGATAAAGGCTACACAACGTTTTTTTTGAACGATGGTAACAAAATTGTGGTTTCTAAAGTATTGAAGGAATACGAAACACTGTTGCCAGCAACGCTTTTTATTAGATGCCATCAATCGTTTTTGGTAAATGTAAACTACATAAGCAAATATTATAAAGACGGAAATTTACAGCTTACCACTAAAGACCATATTCCAGTTTCTGAACGCAAAAAGGAAATCGTAATCGATTATCTCAATCAGATTTCTTAAAAAGTCTTCAAATATTCTAAAAAAAACCTCAAATATCAATTCGTTTTCTACGAATATCAAATGTTTCCTCATTTTATTCTCTGTTAAGTTATTTTTGATTGTATAAAACAATAACTTCTAAAAAACAGGAATCATGAATAAGAAAACCATAATACCGCTTGCCATAATTGTAGGGGCATTAGTTGCTGTGGGCATTTATGTAAAAATTAGTTTAGATAATCTGGACGAAGATATTGATAAAACAAAACAATTGTCTAACACAATCCTTGATCATTTTAAAGAGAACAAATCTGTAAAAGATTATCCTTATCAACCCTCACCCGTAAATTGGAAAACTGATTACCTTGTTTTAAAAGAAGGAGGTTATGAAGACGGTATTAATATTACCTACACTGCAGATTATAATGAAAAACTGGGAACAGTTGATAATTTTCCGGGGGACAATATCAAAGGCCTTGTTGTAATTGGTTATGATATGGTGGAAAAAGGCGAGTATAAGTCAAAATTAGGAAATGATGAAAAAGCTTATCAACGAAATTATAATGTTCGCTATTTTGATCTTGCCAAAGAAGCCGTGATTGCACAGGATACTTTGTTTGGTGATGAGCCCGCTTCAACAAAACGCCTGAACGATGCCGGTGTTGGCAGCTGTCTGCCTTCTGATGATGCTCTTGTAAATTCTATTAAAAAGAGGTTGCAATAGTTAGTCGTGATAAATTTTATGCCTGCTACAGTATGCATCGCTGTTCTAACTGTTGTTCTGTTTACTATTTATGTAATTGTTCTTTACAATAAACTTTCGGTTAGAAAAAATCAGATAAAAAGTGCTTTATCAGCATTAAGTATGTTGTTTATTCAACGGGCAGATTTAATTCCGAATCTTATTTTAATTTTAAAGAAACATGTGGTTTTAGATGAAGAAATGCTCCAAGAAATTTTAGCATTGCGTAATCCTGTTAATTTTTTAAATAGTAAAGAATCGTACTTACAACCTGAAGAAGGAAGTTCTGTACTGAAACAGATTATACTTCAGATCGAAGATGATTCCGAACTTAAATTCAACAGGCAGTTTTCACAGTTGAAGTACGCTTTTACTGAATGCGAAGAACAGATAGCCGTAGAAAGAGCGCTTTTAGGTGCATCAATCATAAAATATAACAATAGTGCAGTAACATTTCCTTGTAAAATCATCGCGAAAATATTTGGATTTACACCTTACGTATGAAAATAAGGAACAGAAACACATAAAAACTAACCTTTAAATAAATAAAAGAATGTTTAAAAACTATGAATTTAGCAAAAAAATACTTGATTACGTGTATGCGGTGATCTGGTTTATGGTCTTTACTGCATTTGCAGTGTATATTTTTTCGGGCGAAATGTTTGAACCCGTTAATGGAAAAATTCATCTTGTTGCCATTTTGGTAGCTTGGATCGTGGAATATATAGGATTGATAGCAACAGGATCGTTGTTTCTTATTTTTGGAATTTACAAGGCATTGAAAACTGTTTTGGTTAAAAAAGAAAATTCCGAAACAACAGAAAATATCCAACTGAACAATTAAAAGGTTTTACTAGTATTTATCCGTTCTCATTTTCGTCTGAGTTTGTCTTGTGAAATTATAAAAGAGCGGATTAACGAAAGCAGATTTATGAGTATACAAATATTTATCAAATGTCTGCGAATATCGGTTCATTTCCTGTGAATATTGATCGTTGTCCTTGTCTTTGAATTTATAGTAATAATTTTATAGTGAAATTAGAAAAAAGTTATTGTGAAAAGTAGAAAAATGGTATTGTTGTTACTTTTAGCCCTAACAACCGTTGGGGCTATAAGTTGTAAAGGAGATGGTAAAAATCCTTCAGACTCGGTTGAAACAGCAGATTTAAATCAGGAATCTGCTAATTTAATGATCGAATCAAGTAATAAATTTCTGGATCTTTCGAGAAAAAGAAATGGAAACATTGATAGAACACTGAACTACACCGAACATGTAACAGATTATATTTCAGGAAAAAGAACCGCGATAAAGCCTAATTTAGTACTTATACCTATTATCAGTACAAATGCATTCAACAAAAAAGAAGAGAATTTGGCAGATGCTTTTGGTTCTAACAAAGACAAGGTTGCTAAACTGCATGAAGAGACAAATACTAAATTTAAGTTGATGACAGATAAAACTTCAGAACTTAAATCGTATGTGGATGCAGAAGATTTTAAAGACGATAAAGGTGAAAAAGCGAAAACACTTATAGCCGAAATTGAAAAAGCGATAGAAGAATATTTCACCGCGAACACTTCTTTGTTAAATTTAACGCAGCCTATGGCAGATAAGGCAGAAGAAGTAATCTTGAAAGATCATCCGTTAAAAGATTATATCATTGACGCAAAAAAAGCAATGAATTCGATTGAAAATAGTTATGGGCAATTTGTAGATCAATATAACAACGAAATCCTCGATTTAACTGCTCTAAAAACATCATATGCCGAAATAGAGAAAGTTTCAACTTCAATGAAAAAAGATTTTTCTGTAACTGATACTAACTATACCGATAAAAAGGGATATTACGAAAACTTTACCAAAGCAATTGACGACTATTTGGGCGAGTTTAGAAAAAATTTAAGAAATATTGAAAAGAAAAAGAAAATAGAATTAAACGATGTTGAAAGTATTGAAAGTGCTTATGATAATGCCATTTCAAAATACAACAATTTTGTATCGTAATTCAAAAACCATCTTATGAACATTAAAAAAGGCTATCTCACTTTTGAGACAGCCTCTTTTTTTTACCAATCACTTAAATAACAAATATGCACTGAAATGCACAGTAAATTAAATGTAATTGCAATGAAATATAAATTACAGTAAAAAAAATCTGTAGATTCAGTATCTTTAGCATAATCCAATCAAAGAAATTAAATTGGTAACATTTAAACACACCACCTTAATCCTTTCAATATTTTTTAGTACCCTTTTATGGGGACAAAATTCGTATATAAAAGAAATTCCCGAAAATTGGAAAATAATCTCTCAGGTTAATGGAGATTTAAACAAAGACAGAGTAGAAAATTTGGTTTTGATCATAGAAAATACGGATGCTTCTAACATTCTTAAAAATGAAGGAATGGGTTCGCCGTATTTGAATATTAATCCGAGAGAAATTTTGGTGTTTTTTAAAGATGACAAAAACAATTATACATTGATCGAAAAAAATACAATAGGTTTTATTCACAGCGAAAATGATGAAGAAAGCACTTGTTTGGCAGATCCGTTAATGATTGACGGCGGAATTAAAATTTCGAACAATATTTTAATAATTCATTTTAATTATTGGTTAAGCTGTGGTTCTTGGTCGGTTAATGATGCATCATATAAATTTAGATTTCAAAACAACAGTTTTGAATTAATTGGTTTTGATCATTTTTCATTCAATAGAGCAACTACCGAAGAAACAAAAACGAGCATAAATTTTTCAACAGAGAAAAAAGAAGTAACCATTGGACTGAATCAGTCAGAAGAATCAAAACCCAAAACAACAAAAGGTACTATTAAGGTAAATCAATTGTATAAATTGAAAAATTGTAATAAAAATACCTATTTTGAAATAGTAGAATTGTAAAAGAATAAATGCAAATGGATAAATACAAAGAAACTTTTGATACTTGGAATAAAATTGCCGAACTATATCAGGACAAGTTTATGAATTTAGATTTGTACAACAATTCTTATGATTATTTCTGCGATGCAATTACAAAACCAAATGCAAAATTGTTGGAAATTGGCTGCGGTCCCGGTAACATTACCAAATACCTTTTAGAAAAGAACTCAGACTTTGATATTTTGGTGATTGATATTGCTCCGAATATGATTGAACTGGCAAAAAAGAATAATCCTACCGCCAATTTTGCTGTTATGGATACACGAGAAATCAATACGCTTACAACTAAATTCGATGGAATTATTGCAGGATTTTGTCTGCCTTATCTTTCACAAACCGAATGTCAGGATCTTATTTTTAATTCGTATGAGTTATTGAATGATAATGGCGTAATTTATTTAAGTTTCGTAGAAGGCAATGAGGAAGAGTCGGGCTTTAAAACGAGAAATGCAGGTAGAGTTTATTTTTACTATCACAATCTTAATGCCTTAAAAGAGCAACTTATTAAAATTAAATTTCAAGGAATAGCAACATTTAAAGTTTTATATAAAAGATCAGAAACCGAATCTGAAATACATACTATAGTAGTTGCTAAGAAAACTACTTATTTTTAGTTACTGATAACTGTCAGCAATAATAACTATTCGGGAACATATTAAATCATACTTCTATCTGAATTTCCAACCCTTTAAAAATCATCCCTTTCTAAAAAAAATAAATTTTTCAGAAAAAAACTATACCTTATCCCAACCTTTCAGGTGTTTTGGTACTCTTTATAAGAAAGATACATTTATATGGATGAAAACTTAATAAACCAGTGCAGAAAAATGGATCGTACGTCGCAACGGAAGATGTACGAACTGTTGGCTTCCAGATTATATATCGTGTGCAAAAGGTATTTAAAGCAGGATATTGAAATAGAGGAAGCCTTGGCAGATGCCTTTTACACCATTTTTACGAAGATGGATCAGTTAAAAGAAAATGCTGCTTTTGAGGTTTGGGCAAAGAAAATCGTGATTAATCAGTGTTTGCTGACTATTCGAAGAAAATCGGATCGACAAATTTATGTGGACGATATGGCTGTACCGCCTTTCGCTGCCGAAGAAAACGATGCGTTACTGAACGAACAGGATGTGTTGAAACTGCTTGATTACCTGCCACAAGGTGCAAAAAACGTTTTTTGCCTGTTTGCTATAGAGGGTTATTCACACAAAGAAATTGCCGAACAGTTGAATGTTTCAGAAGGAACATCCAAATCGCAACTCAATGTAGCCCGCACCAAACTTAAGGAACTAATAGAATTGTATTACAACCAAACACCTGAAAGCTATGGAA
>Ga0308157_10006612_pt1 | contig 13810 bp, 9 predicted proteins | sample PhyBR1_FD_201035 | JGI IMG/M metagenome (GOLD analysis project Ga0308157, IMG submission 201035) | Phyllosphere microbial communities from UC Gill Tract Community Farm, Albany, California, United States - DLSLB.R1 | ecosystem: Host-associated > Plants > Phyllosphere > Unclassified | place: USA...
AGATCTCTCGTACCCTCGGCACACCGGTCAACGTCAACCTGCTCTCGGGCACCGTCGCCACGGTCTTCCTCATCGCGGCCATGCAGCTCAGCGGTGATGCCGGTGCACTGTTCGGAGTCGTCCTCTCGATCTCCATCTCGACGTTCCTGCTCAGCTACTTGCTCATCATCCCCGCGGCCATCAAGTTGCGGTGGAAGCATCCCGACATCGAACGCCCCTTCCGGGTGCCCGTCGGCAATGTCGGGTTCACCATCCTCGGCGGCATCGCCTTCCTCTGGATCCTGCTCGGATCCTGGGTCGCGATCTTCCCCGGCACACTCGACCGGCTCTTCGGGCAGGAGTACAACTTCCTCGACGAATGGGGCGTCGCTCAGGGACCGTTCACGGCCCTCACTCTCGGCACCCTCGGTGCCCTCGCCGCGCTGGCCCTCATCGGATACGTCCGCGGGCACCGGGTCCGCGTCTTCCGCCCCACACCCGCCGATCCTCAGGATCTGCTCGACGACCTCGACCCCGATTTGGACAACACACTCGACACACAGAAAGGCATGTGAAGACCATGACTGCACCGACAACGACCACCGTCGGCACTTCGACTGCACATCCCCTCGACCGCCTGACCGGTGAGGAGATCGAGCTCAATTGGGCCATCATCGTCGATGCCGGCCACGTGAGCGAACAGACGCTGTTCGCTCTCGTCAGCCTCGTCGAACCGGATAAGCGCGAGGTCATCGCAGGTGCCACCGACCTCGACCGCCGCGTGCGCTCGCTCATCATCGATCGCGACACCGGGGAGCAGACGGAGCTCCTCGTCTCGCTGACCGAGCGCAAGGTCCTCTTCGCCCGTGTGCTCGATGTCGCGGCCGAGGGTCAGGCTCCGATCACCATGACCGAGTACGAAGAAGCCGAGCAGATGATCCGCAACGACGCGACGTGGCGGGCTGCAGTCGAGGCTCGCGGCATCACCGACGTCGAAACCGTGCGCATCTGCGCGCTCTCAGCCGGATGCTTCGATATTCCGGGCGAGGCCGGCCGCCGCCTCGTGCGCGGTTCGTCGTTCATCCAGTCGGACCCGCAGGACAATGCGTGGGCGCATCCGCTCGAGGGACTCGTGGCCTATCTCGACCTCAACACCGGTGAGGTTGTCGAGGTCGTCGACACGGACATCGTCCCTGTGCCCCAGGAGCGCTTCGACTATCACCTCGACGCCTGGCTGCCCGAACCGCGGACGACGCAGAAGCCGATCGAGATCACCCAGTCCGAGGGCGCGAGCTTCACCCTGAACGGGGATGTCCTCGATTGGGAGAAGTGGCAGGTGCGACTCGGCTTCGATCCGGTCGAAGGCCTGGTGCTCCACCAGATCAGCTTCGATGACGAGGGCGAGCGCCGCCCCATCGTCTACCGCGCCTCTGTGGCGGAGATGGTCGTGCCCTACGGCGACCCCAGCCCGGTGCGCTTCTGGCAGAACTACTTCGACGCCGGCGAGTACTCGATGGGCAAGAACACGAACTCACTCGAGCTCGGGTGCGACTGCCTCGGCGAGATCCACTACTCCGATGCGGTGCTCGCCGATGATCAAGGGCATGCGCACACGATCACGAACGCCATCTGCATCCACGAGGAGGATGCCGGGATCCTGTTCAAGCACACCGATGAGTTCACCGGCGCCGTCGATGTGCGCCGCAACCGCCGCCTGGTCATCTCCTTCTTCATCACCGTCGGCAACTACGACTACGGCTTCTACTGGTACCTCTACCTCGACGGCACGATCGAGCTCGAGTGCAAGGCCACCGGCATCGTCTACACGGCCGCATACAGTGACGAGACTCAGCGGCAGCGCTGGTCGTCTCCCCTCGGCGACGAGGGACTGGGCATGCCCTTCCATCAGCACATGTTCTGTGCTCGGCTCGACATGCAGGTCGACGGCATCGCCAACGCCGTCGACGAGCAGGAAGCTGTCCGCGTGCCCTTCGGCGAGGACAATCCCTACGGCAACGCGTTCACGCGCAAACTCACCCGGCTCACTGCCGAGGGCGGACGGACCGCCGATGGTGAGGCCGGGCGGGTCTGGCACATCGTCAATCCGGACAAGACCAACCGGCACGGCTTCCCCGTGGGCTACGAGCTGCGTGTACCCGACGAGCCGACGATGATGGCGGCCGAGGGGTCATCGATCTCGAAGCGTGCTGGTTTCGGGTCGAAGCACATGTGGCTGACGCACTTCGATGCGGACGAACGGTTCCCCTCAGGGGCGTATCCGAATCAGAACCCGGGGGCCGGGACCATTACGCAGTGGGTCGAGCAGCAGCGACCGGTCGACGGTGATGACATCGTCGTATGGGCGTCTTTCGCGATGACTCATTTCCCGCGCCCTGAGGATTGGCCGATCATGCCCGTCGATAAGCTCGGTTTCACAATGAAGCCCTACGGCTTCTTCGACAGGAATCCTGCGCTTGATGTGCCGCGCCCGAAATCGGGTCACTGCGGCACGGAGTCCGGGCACTCCTGCGAGTGCGACTGAGGGGAATCCACGATGAGCAGCGTGGCATCGTTCCTCATGGTCGCATCGGGGGTCTTGTGCCTCACCGGCGCCGTTGCGTCGAAAGGACGACCGGCCATCGTCGCCGCGGTCGTGATGGTTCTTGCCATGATCGATTTGGCCTACACCGCCCTCGTCCCGGCAGTCGTTTGGTCGGGGGCGCTGCTCCTCGCCGGGATCTGCTTGGCAGTGTTCCTCCGATCGTCGTCCGAGGTTCCCTCGCCGAGGCGGTCCCCCGCTCTCGTCGCGAGTGGCCCGGACGGCGCGCCGGCGTCCAGGGACGAGGGTAGGATTCGGTTGCCGATTGCACTCGACGGACATAGTTCTCAGGGATCTCACCAGGGGCCGACGGCTGCGGTCCTCTCCGCCATCACCTACCCGGTCATGGCGTGGCAGGTCCTCAACCATGGGGCGCATATGAGCGGATCCGCGCATGCCAGCGGGCATGGACATCATGCCGGCGACATGTCGCTCATCAGCACATTTCTGACGGTGGCCGTCGTCGTGCTCGCAGCGTGCCTGGTGATGTGCGCCATCCACGACATCGCCCGCAGGCGCCCTCTGATCTCACTCGACTGTTGGGGCATGGCCGCGATGATCGTGGTGATGCAGTTCCTTCACTGAACGGATTCGTCACTGACCGGTGGCTTCACTGGCCGTCGAAGTAGAGATCCGAATGCGCCGCGCAGCGTGGATTGAAGGTCGCGTCGCATTCCGGGCACTCGTCGACCGACTTGTACTTCTCGATAGTCAGTTCGGTCCAGCAGTTCCCGCACAGGATCGCGGGCTGATCGAATTTCTCACGTGGCCACTGCTGTGCGGGATGGTCTGCGGCCTCCGAGTGGCACTGGTGGCAGGGATAGTAGCGGTCGCAGCAGGCGAAGCGGATGGCGACGATATCGAGCTCGGTCGCGTAGTGGACGCACCGAGTGTGCTCGTCGACCGTCGGGCCGAATACTTCGGGGGTTCGCGTCATTGCTCGCCTCTCCTTCCTGCTCGTCGCGGCTAGAGCCAGTCCTGGTCCGACTCAGCCTAACCGCTGTGGTTCGCCACCTGGTCTGGTGATCATCCCAGTAGAGTGGAAGACCCCGAGCCGATGAGGATCCATGCCGCAGATTGACGACTACGTCCACCCCTTCGCCGAGGTGGCACTGAGCAACATCACCCGCGAATATCCGTTCGCCTCCCACCATCTGGCGCGGAGTCTCGCCGACATCGTGCCCGCTGTGGAGAAGCACCCCGCGTTCGCGAACTCCTATGACTGGCATTCGAGCGTGCACATGCACTACCTGCTGGCGTCGTTGATGGAGACCCAGGTGGCGCAGGGTGCCGGTTGGCGCGAACGCGCGCTCGAAGTTCTGTCTTCACATCTGAGCGAGGAGAATATGTTCGCCGAGGCGACTTTCCTCCGTGAGAATCAGTCGTGGGAGCGGCCGTATGGCTGGGCTTGGGCGGTCGAACTCAACCGAGTGCTCAATGCCAGCGATCTTGCGGAGTTGCGGGCGCTCGGCGCAAAGACTCAGGTGCTCGCGAATACGGTCTTCGATCTTGCATCGACGTGGCTGCCGAAGGTGGCCGCGCCGGTTCGGCATGGGGTGCACTCGAACACGGCGTTCGGGCTGCGCCGGATTCTTTTGGGAGCCCGGGAGGCAGATCGTCACGATGCCGTCGACGTCATTGCCGGCGCGGCTCGTCGATTCTTCGCCGAGGATGTCGCGTGGAACTTCCGCCAGGAACGCAGCGGTCACGACTTCCTTTCCCCCGGCTTGTGCGAGGCGGACCTCATGGCCGAAGTGCTCACTGACGCCGAGTTGGCGACCTGGCTCCCTGCATTCCTGTCGGAGTTGTCACCGGAGTCACCTGCACTCACGCCAGTGAAAGTCCTCGACCCGACCGACGGCCAACAGAGCCATCTCTACGGATTGGGACTCTCAGTTGCAGCGTCGGTGATGCGACTAGCGCCGAGGCTGGAGATACTTGCGGAGAAGTCGGGCAATGACGAGCTGATGGCACAGGCCAAGGGCATGCTAACTCGAGTCGATTCGCTGATGGCACCTGGGCTCGAAGCCGCGGTGTCAGACGAGTATGTGTCGTCGCACTGGATTGCGACGTTTGCTTGGGAGGCTTTACATCAGCCAACGAGGTAAATGCCCCGGCCGCTACTTCACTTAGGAAGAGTTCCTTAAGAGACAGCCTTTGCTTCAAGAAAGAGATCTGTTGGCATTGGCCTGTCGAGCTTCCAAACAATTTGAATTGGACGGGAGCCTTCGTGCGATTCATACTCCGCTGTACCCAGACACGTATATGGCGATGTTCCCAAATCGTCTGACTTTGATTGGCGGACGAACAGTAGAATTCGGGATCCTTGTTCGCGATGATGAATATAGCGTTGCCCAGTTGGGCTTTCGACGGAGGTCCCCGATTGTGACTCCCAATGGAACAGCTCTGGGGTAAGTGCGTAGTCCTTGTACAGAGTCGACGGCGAGAAATCCGCTTCTGACTTGCGCAAGGTTATGAGCAAGACGTCAGTCTGGTGGTCTTTGAACCATTTAACTCCCTCACGAAAGTTTCCAGGCTGAGGCTTCTCGAAAATCCCCATTCCGAAAGCAGCAAGAAGTTCCTCGCGAGAGTACCGCGCATGAGTGCGTAACGGCAATTTACCAAGGTCACCCTCCAAAGTTCGTGGATTCGATCGGCTCGACGCTGTAGTGACAGATAGAAGCTGATCGAGTTCCTGGCATAGATAGTCGTTCGAACGAATCTCGTCGAGGCCTTCGTTTATCGACCCGCCGTCGCCCTTTGGCCAAAAGGTGTAATAAAGCATCGCTGCATATGGATCGTCAGAAACTTCCTGCCTCGAAGTTGGCCCAACCGCAAGAAGCCTGCGATATGCCGCAGCTCGCGTCAGGTCATCGACATGAGTCAATGCCCTAACTCTATTCATGATCTGAGACGCGAGCATTTGTTCTACTGCGCTTGACTGACTGTCTGAAAAGGCCAGGTGTCGAACTGCCGACCAGGTCGCCGGCAATTTCAGCCCGCCTAGGGTCCGGTTGTTCGGTTTGTAAATGTCTGGCAGATCCCGGCCAGACTGACCTAGATAATCGCCAAGCTGATACTCGATCGGACTCGTCTCTTTGGGTCTATGCTGACGTATGTCCGACACGAGCGCCTTCGTCGTCAAAGACAACTGATTCTTAATGCTTTCAAGTACATGCTTCTGGGCAACGCGGTCGAGAACTATTTGCGACCCGCCTGGCATCTGGGGAAAACCCTTCTGCACTGCGTCTTCCAGCCGACCTCGCGGGATACCCGTCATGGCGCGCAATGGGATATCGAACCGGAATTTCGCGTGCTGATGCCCCACGAAATCAAGAACAGTCAGAAGCGCTTTGCCACGCGCACGACGCAATCCCCGGCCAAGCTGTTGCAAAAACACCGTTGCCGATTGAGTAGGACGCAACATGAGCACGGTGTCGACTTCGGGAACATCTACACCTTCGTTAAAGAGATCTACAGTAAAAATACACTGCAAACTGCCTGCCCGAAGCCGCTGGAGTGCCATTTCTCGCTCCTCGGCAGTCGAGTAACCGCTCAATGACACCGACGCGATTCCCGCTTCAGTGAATACCCCCGCCATGTAGATTGCGTGATCGACGCTCGCGCAGAATCCCAGTGCCCGCATAGCCTGCGGATCGAGAACTTTCTCTTTTAGTTGACGAAGGATAAGAGCAGCACGATTGTCATTGCCGGTATACAGCTTTGACAGTTCCGCCGAGTCATACCCTCCAGCGCGGAAAGTCACACGTCGCAGATCAACGTTGTCAGAAATTCCGAAATAATGAAACGGGACCAGTAAGTCTGCGTCCAATGCGTCCCATAACCGAAGTTCGCTCGCAACTCTTCCGTCAAAAAACGCCTGCGCAACGTTTACCCCATCGGCTCTCTCAGGAGTCGCAGTTAGTCCTAATAACTGCTTAGGCTTGAACCAATCAAGAATCTTCCGATAGGTACGAGCCTCCGCATGGTGAAATTCGTCGATGACTACAACGTCAAAGTGATCGGACGACCATCGCTCTAACTGGTGATCTCTCGACAGCGTCTGGACAGACGCAAAGACATGATCAGGGTCGTCCGCCGGCTGTCCACCGATTAACAGCGCCCCGAAGTCACCACGTTTGAGCACCGAGCGGTAAGTCTCCAGAGCCTGTTCAAGTATTTCTTTACGGTGAGCAACGAAAAGTACCCGCAAGGGACCATTCGCTCTTCCTTGCGCACGCGCCAAATCCCGCGCTTGCTTCAAGAGCCGCTCGTAGTCAAGCGCTGCGACAATTGTTTTGCCAGTGCCGGTGGCCGCGACGACCAGATTCCGGGTACGGGCTTGCTCGCTTCGTTCGGAGGAGAGCTCCTCTAACATCTCAATTTGATGGGGATACGGGCGAACGTCCAAGAAGTGAGTTGTGATTCCCGACGACGTGGTGCTCGATGACCGACCGCATCCATTTCGTGCTGCCGCTAACGAGCCGTCGAGCCTCTTAGCATCCCGTGATGGAATGTACTCTGCGAATTGATTCGACGCCCAGTAGGACTCAAACGTTGCGTCAAAATTGTCCATCAGTGACTTCGTCGCTTTGCGTGAGACGCGTACGTTCCATTCGAGTCCGTCAACCAGTGCTGTACGACTCAAGTTTGAGCTTCCGACGTAGCCTGTGTCGAAGCCCGTTTTCCGATAGAAGAGCCACGCTTTCGCATGCAGATGTGTAGTTCGGGAGTCATAGTTGACCCGCACCTCGGCACCGAAGTCATTCACTAGTCGATCGAGGGCCTTACGATCTGTCGCTCCAATATAGGTGGTGGTGAGCACTCGAATTGGTACTCCGCGCTTCTGCAAACGCTCAAGCGACTGCTCAAGGACTGTGATCCCCGTCCACTTCACAAAAGCGCACAAAAGGTCAACTCGATCGGCGCTTTCCATTTCAAGCCGCAACTCGGATTGAAGACTCGGTGTCCCTGAAGCATTTGTGAGAAGCGCAGTTTCTGTCAGCGGCGTCAACGGCCGACTGGCGGGAGAGTCCAAGAATACCGATTTCAGTTCGCGTCGGTCACTGTTCAGTTGAAGTGCGTCTCCTTCATCTTGCAGTGCCCTCAAAACCCTGTTCGCAAGCGCCACACGATCTTCTGTAGCGACCTGCTCTAGTGCAGATTCGACCTTCTTCCCGATGTGGTGCGCGGCACGCGACGGAAAGTCCGCAATATCTACAGGTTGAACATCTGCGAAGCCAGATTCGTCCAAATCTGCGATAAGCGCGTCCAACGAACCATCGACCAACAACTCATATATGCCTGGCGGAAGGCTTGCATATTCATTCATTGCTAGTGTGCAGCTCCCACGTCGGAGTTCATGATCGCTTCAATTGCGTTAACGGCAGGCAGATCGGGTTCTGCCCAGTCCACTTCGCGCAAACTTGTAACTGTCACCCATCGGATTGCATCGTGGTCACTGCTCGTCGTCGGCAGCTCGTTCGCCGTGGCCCAATAGCAGGCTAAGTCGATTATTCGGCCGTCTACTTCGGTAGAGGCACGGACAACTAGCTCCCCAACGCTTACTTTGATTCCAAGTTCTTCACGAATCTCGCGGACAAGCGCCGATGGTTGTGTTTCAGAAGGCTCAACTTTTCCGCCAGGGAACTCCCATTTGCCTCCCGCAGATCTGCCTGCTCGGCGGCGGAAAGCAAGGACTGCTGGCTCTCCTTGGGAGTCACCGCGAAAGACTGCACCAACGACTTCGAGGGAACTGTGCTCCATGAAACGCAGCCTACCTGGGATTTTGCTCTGGTTGATGTGATTAAACTAGCCGATTGGAGATACCTATATCGGCCCTAGTTGTATCTGCCTGCGCCGGGCTATTCCTCAAGGTTAAAAACTAGATAGCATCCCCTACGAACCTCATTGCGTGGCTCAGATATAGTCGGTCGCCGGCTAGGTCATCGCAATACGACACTTCAGGGACTTCGTCTTCTGGCGGCAAGTCACTCCGCGCAGCAGAACGAATTGAAGTGAACTCAATGAGAACAGACCACGCATAGACTTCACACCGTCGAGTGACTCAACACCATCGATATATGCGTACTCAGGTACTCAGCAATATCGTCAGTCTGCCAAACCGATCACTTCCCGAAGTAGACGACCCCAGTCAAACCCAACTGATCGCGCGCAGCCGCATCGAGTCCGAGTTCGGATTCGAGCACCTCAGCTGCGTCCCCACCCAATGCTGGTGCCGGCAGGGCATTCGCCGCAGGCGTCCCACTGAACTTCAACGGCACACGCGGTGCCAGCACACGGCCGACGCCCGGTTGGTCGATCTCGGTGAGCATGGGATTCTCTGTCGAACACCGCGGGTCGCTGGTGACTAGCTCTTCGAAAGTCTGGAATCCGCCGACGAGCACCCCCGCCTCGCCAAGCAGCCGCGTCGCCTCCTCGGAACTGTGTTTGGCGAGCCACGGGCGCACCACCGCGTCGATGGCCTCCCGTGCTTCGAAACGACCACCCTCAGTCGACAGATCCACATCCAACAGCGGGCCGATCATCTCAAGCTTCTCGCTCAAGCCTGTCGCCTTCCCCAAACCACGCCAGTGCTTGTTAGAGATGACGACGACCATCACCTGCCGTCCGTCCGCGCACTCGAATGACTGACCGTAAGCTCCGTACAAGCCGTTGCCCAACGCCCCACGCGTCGACCCGGTTGACTGCACCTCAGCGATGTAGCCGAGATTTCCGACTGTAGCGAGCATGACGTCCGACAGCGCCAGGGTGATCTCCTGGCCCTTGCCCGATGCGCGACGATCCAACTCAGCGGCCATGATCCCGTTGGAGATATAGAGCCCCGCGGCGACGTCCCAGGCCGGCACCGCATTGTTGACCGGTCGCTCGTCATCACCGGTGATGATCGGGAAACCACTGGCCGCATTCACCGTGTAGTCGACTGCCGGTGAACCGTCGTGCCACCCGCCAAGGCGGAGCATGACGAGATCCTCTCGATGCTGCTTGAGATTCTCATAGCTCAACCACCCGCGTGCGGGCAGATTAGTGATGAGTGTTCCCGCCTCGGCGATGAGGTCGGTGGCGATCTTCTGCCCCTCCTCGGACTTGAGGTCGAGCGTGACTGAGCGCTTCCCCTTATTCAGGGACGCCCAGTAGATGCTCGTTCCGTCGTCGCTGATCGGCCATCGATTCGCATCGATGTTGCCACCGATCGGGTCGATGCGGATGACATCGGCGCCGAGCTGCGCCAGCGTCATCGACCCCAGAGGGGCGGCGACGAATGCTGAGATCTCGACGATCTTGAGTCCGGTCAGTGGTGCGGGGCGGGTGTCGGTCATGATGGTTCTCCTCCGTCCTTCGTCGTCACAGTGGCGGCAATCGCAGTCTTCCCACCCGGGGCGATGGCCTGCAGTTCGTGAATGCCGGGTTCGGTCTCCCGCCCGACGAGGTGGATCTGCTCGTTCGCGAACAACGGAGACTTCGCAGTGAACCGGTACCCGGTCACAGCCGCCTCGGCGTGGGTGGACATGAACGCGTCCAACAGCAGCGTCGCCGTCAATGGTCCGTGCGTGACGAGGCCGGGGTAGCCTTCGACTTCGGTGACGTACGGGTGGTCGTAATGAATGCGGTGGGAGTTGAACGTCAGCGCCGAGTAGCGGAAGAGCATGACCTCGTTCGGCCGTACCGAGGACGTCCAGTCCCACCCCTCCGGGGCATCCGAATCCTCACGCGGCGGCCGTGCGGCCGATCCGTCCGGGACCGAGTTGGCTTCCCGGTAGACGATCGTGTGCCGATCAGTCGTCGCCAGGGTTCCATCTGCGGTGATCTCGTGGCGCAGCTTCACGAAACACAACGGCCCAGTGCTGCCGGACTTTTCCGTAATCGACTCGATCGTCGTCGTCCGCTCGATCGTCTGACCGGGCAGGATCGGGGAGTGAAAGCTCAGGTCGCTGCCGGCCCACATCCGCCTGGGCAACGGTACCGGGGGCATGAACCCGCCAAGAGCAGCATGACCGTCAGCACCGAGGTCACTCATCGGCACATCGTCTTCGGAGAAGTGCAGCCAATGCCCCAACGGGAAGAGTGGAGCTGCCTGGTCACCATCGTGACCGAGCAGCGTCGCCAGGCGTGCAGCTCGCTGGCCGTCGGCGGTCTCGGTGGCGGTGGCGCTACGGCCGACCCAGTCTTGGAGGTTCGTCTCAGTCATATCAACGTCCTAGGAGTTCGTCGGAGATGATGCGCATCTGAATCTCAGACGAGCCTTCGAAGATCTTCGTCAACCGCGCATCACGCCAGTGACGTTCGACAGCGAAGTCCGTCGTGTATCCGGCACCGCCGTGGATCTGCACCGCCTCCGAGGTGACCTTCTCACTCATCTCCCCCGCCAGATACTTCACCATCGCCGCTTCCTTGTCACACCGGCGACCAGAATCGATCTCCGTGCACACGTGATACATCAACTGCCGACACGCCTCGATCTTCGCGGCCATGTCCGCGACCTTGAACCGCAGATGCTGGAAATCAGCCAGCGGGTGGCCGAACTGCTCACGTTCCTTCAGATACTTCACCGAGTCCTCGAGCGCCGCCTGCGCCAGACCGATCGACCGGGCCGCCGTGTGAGCACGGCCCACTTCGAGACCGGACACTGCCTGATAGAACCCGCGCCCCTCCTCACCGAGGAGAGCATCGGCAGGCAGGACGAAGTTGTCGAACGACAGATCCCACGTCTTCCACCCGTGATAACCGATCTTCTTCGCCGGAGCCCCGGAAATACCCTCAGGGAACGTGCCGCGTTCCTTCTCAACAAGGAACACCGAAATCCCCCGGTGCCGCTTCTCCTCAACGCTCGTACGGGCGAAGAGGACGATGTAATCGGCCTGGTCAGCGTACGTGCACCACATCTTCGTGCCATTGATGACCCAATCACCATCAGCATTGCGTTCTGCCTTGCACCGCAGATTCGCCACATCCGACCCAGCCTCAGCCTCAGACAGGGCGAAGGCCCCGAGGTACTCACCGCTGGCAACCTTCGGCAACAGACGGGCCTCCTGCCCAGGAGAGAACCCGCCACCCATGCCGTTGCCGCGAGCGAGCAACCCGGCCACGGACATCCAGGCACGGGAGAGTTCCTCGGCGACGAGGCAGTACTCGAACACTCCGAGGCCAAGGCCGCCGTATTCTTCGGGGATGAGGATGCCGAAGAAGCCCATCTCCGCCATCTGCTTGACCAGCGAATCGGGGAACTGCCCCTCGACAGGGTCGAGCTCATTGGCGATGGGCAGGACGACATCGCGGGCGAACTCCCGGGCGAGCGCCTGGATCTCGAGGCGCTCCTCGGTCATCATGTGCGGAGTGTCCGGACGCGGACGGGGTTTGTGGGTCATGTTCTTCCCTCGGGTGGAGTGCGTGGTCAGATGGCTAGAGGCGAATCGTTTGGGTACGACAGGTGTGGGTGCCGCCGATGACCCTCAGGCCTTGTTCCGGCCGATGAGCTGCTTGGCGATGACGTTCATCTGGATCTCGTTCGTGCCCTCGCCGACGATCATCAGCGGAGCATCACGGTAGTAGCGCTCGACGTCGTATTCGGTGGAATATCCGTAACCGCCATGGACACGGATGGCATCAAGAGCCACCTCGGCGGCCATCTCCGAAGCGTAGAGCTTCGCCATTCCCGCCTCCATGTCCACACGCGCACCCGAATCATAGGTGCGAGCGGCATGGAGGACGAGCTGCCGGGCGGCCTCGAGCTTCGTCGCCATCGTGGCGAGCTTGTTGCCCACCGACTGATGTTTCCAGATCGGCTTGCCCATCGACTCGCGCTCCTGCGAGTACTTCACTGCATCATCGAGGGCGGCCTGCGCAACGCCGAGCGACCGGGACGCGACCTGGATGCGGCCGATCTCGAGGCCCTTCATCATCTGCTTGAACCCGACACCCTCGGCCTCACCCAGCAGCTGCGACTGCGGCTGCCGAAGACCGTCGAAGGACAGCTCGCAGGTCTCGACGCCCTTGTACCCGAGCTTCGACAGATCCTGGGAGACCGTGAAGCCCTCCCCCTTCTCCACGAGGATGATCGAGATGCCCTTGTGACGGGGTTCCGCCTCGGGGTCGGTCTTGCACAGCAGTGCGATGAGGTCGGATTTCCGGGCGTTCGTGATCCACGTCTTCGACCCGTTGATGACGTAGTCGTCACCGTCCTTCGCTGCTGTGGTGCGCATGGCCTGAAGGTCGGAGCCGCCGCCGGGTTCGGTCAGCGCCATCGTCGCTCGCAGCTCACCGGTGGCCATCCGAGGCAGGTACTTGTCCTTCTGCTCCTGGGTGCCGTATTCCTGGAGGAGCTTCGCGACGACGGTGTGCCCGCCCATGGCACCGGCCAGGGACATCCACCCGCGAGCCAGCTCCTGAGTGATGAGCGCGTACGCCTCGGTCGAGACCTTGCCCATCCCCCACGGCTCGTCGATGGCGAGCCCGTAGATGCCCATGTCCTTCATCGTCTGAATCCACGCCTCGGGGTACTCATTGGCGTGCTCGACCTTGTTGACGCTGGGTTTGACCTGCTCGTCGATGAATTCGGCGACCAGGTCGATCATCATCTGCTCTTCATTGCTCACTGCCATGGTGAAATCCTCTGTTCGTTCGTCATTTGGAAAGTTCAGTCCAGTCGGGTGCCGTCACGCACCGTGCGGGTCCGGCCGAGGCCGAGCGTCGGCGGACCGGTGCTGTCGAAGAAGTCATTGCCCTTGTCGTCGGTGATGATGAACGCAGGGAATTCTTCGACGTGGATCTTCCACACTGCCTCCATCCCGAGCTCCTCCATATCGAGGACCTCGACCGAGGTGATGCAGTCCTGAGCCAGCCGGGCGGCAGGGCCGCCGATCGATCCGAGGTAGAAGCCGCCGAATTCGGCGCAGGAGCTCTTCACCTGCGCGGACCGATTGCCTTTGCCGAGCATGATCATCGATCCGCCGGCCTCCTGGAACTGCCGCACATAGGTGTCCATCCGCGATGAGGTGGTCGGACCGAACGACCCCGAGGGCATTCCCTCGGGCGTCTTCGCCGGTCCCGCATAGTAGATCGGATGGTCTTTGAAATACTCGGGAAGTTCCCCACCGGCATCGAGGCGGTCGCGCAGCTCCGCGTGGACGATGTCGCGGGCGACGACGACCGTTCCCGTCAGCGACACACGGTCACCGACGGACAGTTCGGACAGCTGTTCCTGCAGACTCGGCA
>Ga0308157_10006614_pt1 | contig 13809 bp, 12 predicted proteins | sample PhyBR1_FD_201035 | JGI IMG/M metagenome (GOLD analysis project Ga0308157, IMG submission 201035) | Phyllosphere microbial communities from UC Gill Tract Community Farm, Albany, California, United States - DLSLB.R1 | ecosystem: Host-associated > Plants > Phyllosphere > Unclassified | place: USA...
GCGAAATGCTGCGCCGGCTCGAACGGAAGCAAGCATGGCCGCACGCCAAGATCCATGAAGGTAACGGCAAAGGCGATACAGGCGAATGGCCCGCGGTTCGTGCTGCTTTCCGTTGGATTTATCAGCGCGACATGCTGGAGCAGGATAGGCAGCATATCGTAGAACAATTGCTGAAGCAGTACGACCAGCTGGAGGCCGCCCGTAAGCGGTTCCGTTCGCGCTTGCTGGACAGGCTTGAAGCGGCTGTTCAAGACAGGAGTGTGGTAACGCAGAGCCTGTTCCGTGCTTTCAGCGCTCGCGCGAACGACGAGGCGGAGCATGGAGATATGGCGGCCGTGTCGCGTGCATTGCTCAACTTGCGGCCTGACTTCCTGTCGGGTGAAGTGCCAGCGCACGAATTGGCCGAGGCCTTCATCGAAGTGCTCCGTGGAGCGATGGACCGGGACGATCCGGAAGCCACGGACGGTGACGCGGAAGAGGGAGCTGGCGAGCGGTGGCAGCAAATCGCCGAGCGTTTGTCGGATGAGTTTCTCCGGCCGGAAGGCGGGTTCGCGCGCCTGATGGATGGCACCACCCGGCCGCATTCGCGCCAAATGCTCCAGCAGGCGTTTAATCGCCGTGACAGCTTCCCTCAGGTACTGGTTGCACAATCGCTGGTGGGGCGTGAGGGGCTGAACTTGCACCGCGAGTGCCGCGCCGTGATCTTGCTGCATCCGGAATGGAATCCAGGCGTGGTGGAGCAGCAGATTGGCCGTGTGGACCGTGTGGGTAGCCGCTGGAGCAAGCTGTTGGACCGTGCACTGGAAGACGGTACGCGGCCAGAGCATCTGCCCCGCATCCTGGTGAAATCTGTGATCTTCGAAGGTACTTACGATGAGAAACACTGGGCGCTGCTTCAGGAGCGATGGCAGGACCTGCGCGCACAATTGCATGGCATTCCGGTTCCAGAAGGTGCTGCGTATGGTGATGCGGAGGGGCTGCGGATTATCGGTGAATTGAATGCGGCTGTCCCTGACTTTTATCCGCGCAGTAAAGGGGATGTGAAATGCCCGAATTGATCGAGCATATTGATGCCATCGCGCGCCACCAGCAGCGCACAGTGCTTTATCTGGAATTCCATTGTGCCGCTGCTGCTGAAATGACAGCCTCCAGGAGCAGCTATTACTATGCTGATGATGACCGGCGTAGCGCGGTTCTGGCTTGGCTGGACGCGAATGGCTTTGGCTGGGGGCTGTGTGGCGAGTTTGCTGACGTCAATGCGATGCCGTCATACAAGGGGCAAGTCTATCTTGAGGTTCCGTACGACGAGTCGCGCCCCGATTATTGCGCGCTACGCGACTTTCTGGAACATCCTGACGGCAGCATGCGCCATGCCAGCGTGCGCTTCTGCGTGATGCCGTTGGATTACGCCATGCGCAACGCCGCGCACGACGCCCCCGGGTTTTGGGAGCGCAGGGCGGAAGAGTTCTGATGGCCAGCAATCAACAATCGCTGCTGCGGCAGTGGAATATTCTGAGGATGGTGCCGCGCGCAGCCCGAGGCACTATGCGGCGGTACATCCGCTGGCGGTGGTTCAGCGCGGTGGTGTGATTTACCTGGTGTGCATGTGTGGCGACTTCGACGATGTACGCACCATTGCGTTGCACCGGGTCGAGCAGGCGGAAATGTTGTACGAACCATCGCGCCGCCAGCCCGGTTTCGATATTGACGGCTATATCGCCTCCGGTCAGTTCGGTGCAGGAACCTGCGGTGCTGCGCGAGGAATTGGCCGGCATCGCTCAACGCATGGTGCGCGCCTACGCCCCGTGATACTACTCATCCAAGAAAAGACATATGCCCAAACATCAAGCCCTCCAAGACGGCCTTGGCCTGATCTTCGAAGGAATCCGAAAGTTGAATGAAGCTTTTCCGAATCGTAAATTCACCATCGATGGCCGCCTGGTCGGTGACATCGGAGAGGTGATCGCCGAGCTGGAGTATGACGTCGTCTTGCACGACGTGTCCCAGCCGGCCTACGACGGTGAGACCAGCGACGGTAGGCGGGTGCAAATCAAAGCTACGTTCAAGAATCAACTCACGTTTAAAACGACGCCTGATTACTTTCTCGGCTTTAAACTTTTCCAGGATGGCAGTTACGAGGAAGTTTATAACGGTCCGGGTAATCTTATTTGTAGTGGTCGCGACTTGATCTGACAGTTACCCGGTTTGAAGCCTGCGACTGTCAGGTCAAATTCAGCTGTTCAGTGTGGTGATTTTATCGCGCCACGCCTCCTTTCCGTCAACTAGAGTTTGCATCGGCGTGCGTCCGCAGCACATCTTGCCTTGATGCGTGCGCTCGTTGTTGTAGTAGGCGATCCAGTCATCCAGGTCGGCTTGTAGCTCTTCGATGCTGCGATAGATCTTGCGCCTGAACGCGACTTGGTAGAACTCCTGCAGAATCGTTTTATGGAAGCGCTCGCAGATGCCGTTGGTCTGCGGATGCCGGACCTTGGTCTTCGTGTGCTCGATGTCGTTCAGTGCCAAATAGAGCTGATAATCATGCGACTCGGCTTTGCCACAGAACTCGGTGCCGCGATCGGTCAGCACACGAATCACGCCCATGCCTTGCTCGTCCATGAACGGCAACACGCGGTCGTTCAATAGATCGGCAGCAGTGATCGGGGTCTTGGTGTTGTAGAGCTTTGCAGCAGCCCACTTCGAATAGGTGTCGACGTAAGTCTGCTGGTAGATACGGCCCACGCCTTTGATCGTGCCGACGTAGAAGGTGTCCTGGCTACCAAGGTAGCCAGGATGGGCTGTTTCGATCTCGCCATGAGCCACGTCATCGTCCTGCTTACGTTCAAGCGCGATCACCTGGGCTTCGGTCAGAACTTCACCCGTCTCCGCAACGTGGCGCTCTAGCGCTGTCAGCCGTTTCCTGAACGACTCCAGATCACGGCGCAACCACATCGACCGAACACCGGAAGGAGAAATGAATATTCCGCGCTTGCGCAGCTCATTGGAGGCTCTGACCTGACCGAAGGCCGGCTGCTCCAGGCAGAAGGCTACAACGGCACTCTCCGTGGCTTCTTCGACGCGATTCTTCAGGTTGGGCTTCTTGCGATTGGCATCAATCAGAGCATCGACGCCACCGGCCTCGACGGCCGATTGATAGCGGTAAAACGTGTCACGCGAAAATCCCATCACCTTGCAGGCACGGGACACGTTACCCAACTCGGTTGCCAAATTTAGCAAGCCGACCTTGTGTTTGATGACACTTTGAGGAACACTGCTCATGGGGTTACTCCTTGGCGCTTACGCGCTGGTTTAATAAAGATTCGCACCTCTATCAAACCGGGTAACCCCACCCTTTGGCAAGGCCCTACTGTCAGATCAGATCGGAACTACTACATCTTATTTATGAAAGGTATGCAAACCGCCGTGGCATCGGCAGCACGCTGCTTTCCTTTCCCAACGCTGTCCTGAAGCAGATCTCCGAAACAGTCCAGCCGGAACTAAAAATCACCAAACGTTCCTGATAAATTGGGGCGGCCCGGCGCGGCAAGTCATGCTTGCGACCTGAATTGTCGCAGGCCCTGCCTACACTGGGTCTCTGTCCAGAAACGTGCACATCGAGCTTATCCGGAAACCTCACCCTGTCTAATGGCTACGTGGTAGTGTGATTTCATCCTTGCGTGCGGCGATCGCTTCGCCCAGCGTCACCAGGTCCAGTCCAGCCTTGCGGGCCTTGGGAAACATTTCGGATTCTTCTTCTTTTACGTGATGATCAATCTGCTCGGATAGCACCTTGATTTTGGCGTCATATAAATCCTCGCCTGGCTTCATGTTGAGGATCTGGGAGATCAGATCCTTGGCGCACGCGTGCTCGACCAGCGCTTCATCAACCAGATCCTCGCTATCGCCGGCCGCCTGTCGCACGACGGGATAAAAGATTTCCTCTTCGGCAGTGGCATGCCTGGTCAGTTCCAGGCAGATCTCGGTGGCGAGTTTTTTCTTGGTCGCGACCGAGCGGTCGCTGAGGTTGTCATATTCTTCAAACAGTGCTTTCACCTTCCGATGATCGGCTGTCAGCAGCTCGATAGCGTCGATCGGCGCGGTCGCCGGTTGCGTGCCTCGCGGGGCGGCGTGGGGGGCGGTAGTTTTCATGTCGGTTGCCTTAATGGATGAGGAGCCGCGGAGGTCCAGCCTCCGCGATGCGATTACTTGGACTTGGAACCGGATGCAGGCTTGGCGGACGTGCCTTTGTTGCCCGACGATGCAGATTGGCTGTTGCCGGAGCCGGTGGACTTGTTGCCGGCGCTTTTCGCGCCTTTGGCTTCTTCCAATTTGCTGTTGCCGCCGTTTTTGCCGCCTTGGGTGGGTTTGCTCATGATGGTCTCCAAAAGGTTAAGTCGAACATTCGGCGCTAACTCTGCCTTGGTTTCATCTTAGTTGACGCGTCAAACGTTGGTGTAGGAGCACCCCTCATCGCGGTGTAGGTGGCCGGATAGCCGACGCCGCTATCGCATGGAGTGCGAACTGATGACAAAAAAAGTTTCGTTTTGACGGGCCATCATCCTACGCGGGCACCAGTGCGCGCCTTATGACGATAGCGTCCGATTCCGCAAAGAATGGAACCACCGCCGAGCTGCAACACACCGCGCGGCGGCCTCGAGCCCCTTTGGAGATACCCATGCGTGCACTAGTCTACCATTCCGCCCACGACGTGAAAGTCGATACCGTACCCGATCCGGTGCTGCAGCAGCCGGATGACATCATCCTCAAGATCACAGCCACCGCGATCTGCGGCTCCGACCTCCACCTGTATCGAGGCAAGGTGCCCGGCATGAAGGAAGGCGACATCCTGGGCCACGAATTCATGGGCGAGGTTGTCGAAGCCGGCCCCGGCGTCACCCACCTGAAAAAGGGCGATCGTGTGGTGGTGCCGTTTGTGATCGCCTGCGGCAGCTGCTTCTTCTGTGACATCAAACTCTATTCCGCCTGCGAGACGACCAATCCGGACCGCGGCACGATCATGAACAAGAAATCGCTCCGATCCGGCGCGGCCCTGTTCGGGTTCAGCCATATGTACGGAGGCGTGCCGGGTGGCCAGGCGGAGTTTGTGCGCGTGCCCAAGGCCAACGTCGGGCCGATCAAGATTCCCGACACGCTGGAAGACGAAAAAGTACTTTTCCTGAGCGATATCCTGCCGACCGGCTACCAGGCGGTGCTCAACGCCGACGTTGGTCCGGGCTCGAGCTTGGCCATTTTCGGCGCCGGTCCGGTGGGGCAGATGGCGGCCGCCAGCGCGCGCATGCTGGGTGCCGAGAAGATCTTCATGGTCGACCATCATGGCTATCGGCTTGATTTCGCTCGTCTCACCTACGGCGTTATCCCAATTAACTTCGACGAGGTTGACGCGGCCGAGTTCATCATTGAAAACACCAACCACCGTGGTGTCGACGCGGTTGTCGATGCGGTCGGCTTCGAAGCGAAAGGCAGTGCGCTGGAAACCGCGTTGACGGCGATGAAGCTCGAAGGCAGCAGTGGCCAAGCGTTGCGCCAATGCATTGCGGCGGTCCGGCGTGGCGGCACCGTCAGCGTGCCGGGTGTCTACGCCGGCTTTATTCATGGCTTCCTGTTTGGTGATGCGTTCGAAAAGGGTATCGGTTTCAAAACCGGACAGACACATGTGCAGCGCTTCATGCCAGAGCTGCTGACGTTCATCGAGGAAGGCAAGCTCAGGCCGGAGGCGATCATCTCGCACCGCATGACGCTCGAAAATGCCGCGGAGGGCTACAAGATGTTCGATAAAAAAGAAGACGATTGCCGCAAGATTGTGCTGCGCCCCTGAGCCTGGAGGCTGACCTGGTTTTGGTCGGGCTGCTGTAAATCTGCTGCTTTTTGCGTTTCATGATCAAGGTCCTCGTGTTCAGGGAGGCTGCAATCCGTCCGTTCCCATCCGGACGCGCCTTGCAGGGATTGTTACCGAAATAAGTGAAGTCCTAACAACTGCATGACATGTCATCAACATTTCATCATTGTTACGTAAGCTTTTGCCTTGCATGACTTCAGTTTCCTATTTCCCTGACAATCGACCTGGATCAATCAAATGCAAATTTTTAAATTCGCGCGCGCACGCACGCAGGTGCGCGCATGAGCCGGCGCGACTTCCTCCGCAAAATGGGCAAGTCGGCCGGCGCAAGTGCCGTGCTTGCGACCTTTCCACCGTCCATCCAGAAAGCGCTGGCGCTCCCCGCCAACCAGCGCACACGCAGCCTGCAGGATGTCGAGCATATCGTCGTGCTGACGCAGGAGAACCGCAGTTTCGACCATTACTTTGGCACCCTGGAAGGGGTGAGGGGATTCGGCGATCCCTTTCCGATCCCGGTGATGGACCGGCAAAACCTCTTCAATCGCAAATCGGTCTTCGTGCAGCGCTCTGTCGGCGGGGCGCCGGTGCCTGGACGGCCCAACTGGCCCCAGGGCAGCGCCATCGCGCCGTTCCGGCTCAACACGGTGCAGGACTTTCCCGTCATGCGCGTCGCCGGGACGCCACATAGCTGGCTCGACGCCCAGCTGGCGTGGGACCACGGGCGCATGAACGACTGGTGCACGGTCAAGCATAACCACGCGATGGGCTACTACGCCGACGCCGACATTCCCTTCCAGTTCGCGCTCGCGCGTGCCTTCACCATTTGCGACCACTATCACTGCGCCACCCAGACCGGTACCAACACCAACCGGCTGTTTTTGTTCAGCGGCCACAACGATCCCCTGGCCGCCGCGGGCGGTCCATCGACCGACAACAGCCACGACGACTTCAATCCGGACATGTCCACCGACTACTTGTGGACCACCTATCCGGAGCGGCTCGAAGCGGCGGGTGTCAGCTGGCAGGTGTACCAGAACATGGCGGACAACTTCACCGATAACTCGCTGGCCGGATTCCGCTCTTTCCGCAACGCGTGGTATCGCCGGCCGGGTTATTCGCAATCCCTGCGCGACCGCGGCACCACGACGCGTGACCTCGACCTGCTCAAGGCCGACGTGCTCGCCAACCGCCTGCCGCAGGTCAGCTGGGTGGTCGCCACCGCCGAAGGCTCCGAACACCCGGGGCCCTCGAGTCCCGCGTCGGGCGCCGACTACATCTCGCGCGTGCTGGACGCGCTGACCACCAATCCCGAGAGCTGGAGCAAGACGGTCCTGCTGATCAACTTTGACGAGAACGACGGCTTCTTCGACCACATGCCGCCGCCGGCGGTTCCCGCGTACACAAGCTACAGCAGCAATCCCGCGCAGGCGCAGCTCGCCGGTGCGTCGACCGTCGACACGACCGGCGAGTACCATCACGTGCTCAACGGCGCCGATGCACGCACGCTGCATCGCCCCTACGGCCTCGGGCCGCGCGTTCCGATGTATGTCATCTCGCCGTGGACCAAGGGCGGCTGGGTGAATTCGCAGGTCTTCGACCACACCTCGGTGGTGCGTTTCATCGAGGCGCGTTTCGGTGTGCGCGAGCCGCTGATCAGTCCGTGGCGCCGTGCCGTGAGCGGCAACCTGTTGTCCTGTTTCGACTTCGCAAACCCGAACGACAACGGGTTCACGCAACTGCTGCCGGAAACGGCTGCGCGGCGTTCGATGGCGCTGGGCCTGCCAAACACCAAGGTACCCGCAACGCCGACCACCCTGGCGGCCCCCGTCCAGGCGGCCGGCGTGCGTCCGGCACGCGCTCTGCCTTACGAACTCCAGGTGCAGGCACAGGTGCCGGTCGGAGGCGGCCAGGTGGAGCTGAGGTTCGACAACCTGGGCGAGGCCGGGGCGGTGTTCCATGTGTACGACCGCCTGGCGTTGGATCAGGTTCCGCGCCGCTATACGGTCGAACCTGGCAAACAGCTCACAGGCCGCTGGAACACCGCATCGGCCTACGATCTCTGGGTACTGGGACCGAACGGCTTCCATCGCCACATCGTTGGGGACGTGCGCGGTAGCGGCAACATCGCATGGCCGGAACTCAGCGTGCGCGCCGAACGCAGCGCCGGCGAACTGGTCATTGAACTGATCAACAATGGCGCGCAGCCATGCACCTTCGAACTCACCGCCAACAAGTATTACGCCAACAAGCCTTTGCAAATGCGCGTCGTCGCACGCTCGAGGAGCGCCGTCCGGCTTCCCCTGGCATCGAGCTCCAACTGGTACGACTACAGCCTGCGTGTGGCTGGCTTGCCGGGCTGGTTGCGCCGCTTCGCCGGCCATCTGGAAAACGGCTTGCCGTCGATCAGCGACCCGGCGATGCGTGGGCCAGCGCAACTTGACCAGTACCGCGTCGTTTGACTTTTTTAAGGAGTTTTTCATGAAGTGCAGATTTTTACTTGCCGCGGCCTTGTTCGCCGTGGCGTGCAGTGGCAAGGCTGACGTCATCTACGGTCATAATCTCGTTGTCAACGGCGATGCCGAAGCAGGCGTGAGCGGCTGGACCGCCTACACGGGTTACGACATGGTGCAGTCGGTGAACTATGGCAGCAACTGGGTGCTTCCCACCCAGCCTGGCCCGGTCGATCGCGGCACCAAGATGTTCGCCGGCCTCGGGCAGTATGCCGTGGGTTCCCAGACCCTGGACTTCGGCGTGGCGACGGCCAAGAACATTTCCTATTCCCTGAGCGGATGGCTGGGCGGCTGGACCAACCAGGGCGATAACGCACTGTTCTACGTGCAGTTTCTCGATGCGGGGAACAATGAGATAGGAAACGCCTCGATCGGTCCCGTCACCCCGCAAGACCGCGGCAACCAGACAGGCCTGTTCTACCGGGAGTCCGTGGGGATTATGCCTGCCGGCACCAGCAAGCTGTCGTTCTGGCTGTCGATGGAGCGTCTCGCTTCGAACGACAACGATGGCTACGCGGATAACCTGTCCTTCATCGTCACCAGCCCGGTACCGGAACCGGGCATGGCGTCAATGCTCTTGCTGGGCCTGGGCGTGTTGGTCGGCACGCTCCGCCGCAATACGCGCGCGCAGATGTCGTAATCGGGGTCACACGACGTCGATGAGCAGTGCGAACGCCGTTGTTGCTGAGGTGTGTGGGCAGGCGGCGTTCCCTTTTTGGCTGCTCGCGGCACGGGCCGAGCTCCTCAAGCGGGGATGGCGGCCCACACGCCGGCATATTGGCGACCGCTATGAATACAGCGGGGCGGAGTTGCGGCTGCGGGAGCGCGGGGTCTTGACGCTTGCTCGATGGATAGCTCGCGGTGCGTCCTCTTCTATTCGAAGAAGGGCGCATGCCTGCGGGTGGACACGATCGGCGAGCAACTGCGGGACATGGCTGTCACCAGGTGGACCGACGAATGTCCGGATGCCCCGCCGAAAAAGAGTGCGGCCGGAGCGTCGCCGGCATGACGGCCTGCGTCCGTTGCCAGCGATGTTCGTCAGGGCTTGATTGCTGCCGGCATGGTCATTCCGCGCGCCCATACAATGTGCTCCGTACCCGCGTCTTTTCAGCGAGCACGCTGCACAGCAGGGCCAGCGCCATGCCGCCCGAGACATCGGCCAACGTGTGTTGCTTGACCGTCAGGGTGGACAGGCAGATCAGCAAGCCGGTGCCGGCCACCAGCCATCGGTAGCGGCCCATCCAGAGCATGCGGCAACTCAGGCAGGTGACCGTGACATGCAGGCTGGGCATGCCATTCCAGGACTGGTCCAGCGCCCACAAGCGCGTGAAGCGCAGGCGCAGGAACGCGTTGTCGATCAACGCCGGGTCGGGCCGGGGCACCGATTCGGGGAAGAAGTGGAAGCATCCCATGCTGACGATAAACGCCATCAAGACAGCCGACTTGAAAATGTTGAACCGCTCCGCCTGCGCATAGCCCGCCGCCATCACCACAAATGGGAAAAACAGGACGTACACTCCCCACGTCATGGGGATGAAGGGAATGAAGTCGTCGGCGGCGATGGCAAAGCTGTACCGCGGCACGATGGTCTGTTCCACTCCGATGAAAATCGCCAAGCCGAGCAGCATCCCGATTGACGCATGCAAGGCTTGCTGTCGATTCAGGCCGTCTAAAAGGAAGCGCGCATTTCTGGACGTGAGATTCAAGTGTTCCCTCTTATATGTGCCTCTGGCCAGGCGGTTGCGATGAAATCTGGCGCCGTTTGATGCAGATCAAGGATGTTGAGCGAGGCGTTGGACTACAGTGATCCTGCCTCAACCAACCGACCTTGATATAAATCGCCATTATGCCAATTCCTTCGCTAAAGGATCCCGTGTGCGACATGTCAGTCAATGCGCGGAGCGCCCATGGGAAGGCGCATGATGGCCACACGCCAGCCCTCCCGGAGGAGGCGGCGGGCACAGTCTACACCTGCCCGATGCATCCGGAGATACGCCAGGATCATCCGGGCAACTGCCCCAAGTGCGGCATGACCCTGGAGCCTGTCATGCCCGAGCTTGACGCGGACGAGAACCCCGAACTGCGGGACTTCAGCCGCCGCTTCTGGTGGACCCTGCCGCTGACGGTGGTCGTGACCGTGCTGGCCATGTTCGGGCACCGCCTGGGCGTGTTCGAGATGCGTACCCAGACCTGGGTGGAGCTCGGCCTGTCCGTCCCCGTCGTGCTCTGGGCCGGCTGGCCGTTCCTGGTGCGCGCGGCCCAGTCCATCGTCCACCGCAGTCCCAATATGTGGACCCTGATCGGCCTCGGCACCGGCGCCGCGTTCGTCTACAGCGTCGCCGCGACCGTCGCGCCGCAGCTGTTTCCTGCGTCGTTCGTGTCGATGGGGCGCGTCGGCGTGTACTACGAGGCGGCGGCCGTCATCATATCGCTGACCCTGCTCGGGCAGATGCTGGAACTGAAGGCGCGCTCGCAGACCTCGGCCGCGATCAAGTCGCTGCTCGGGCTGGCGCCGAAGAGCGCGCGCCGCATCAACGCCGACGGCAGCGAGCAGGATGTCCCGCTGGCGCATGTCCATGTGGGCGACGTGCTGCGCGTCCGTCCCGGCGAAAAGGTGCCGGTGGACGGCGTGGTGACGGATGGCGGCAGCGCCGTGGACGAGTCGATGCTGACCGGCGAACCGCTGCCCGTGACCAAGCGCGCGGGCGACAAGGTGATCGGCGCCACCCTCAACACGGCCGGCGCGCTGATCATGCGCTCGGAGAAGATCGGCGCCGATACCGTGCTGTCCCAGATCGTCCAGATGGTGGCCAGGGCGCAGCGTTCCAAGGCGCCGTTGCAGCGCATGGCCGACCAGGTCGCCGCTTACTTCGTCAGCGGCGTGGTCGCGATCGCGCTGACGACTTTCCTTGCCTGGGGTCTGTTCGGCCCCGAACCGCGCTGGGTCTACGCCCTGATCAACGCGGTGGCGGTGCTGATCATCGCCTGCCCGTGCGCGCTGGGCCTGGCCACGCCGATGTCGATCATGGTCGCCACCGGCAGGGCGGCGACCGGCGGCGTGCTGTTCCGCGATGCCGCGGCGATCGAGAAATTGCGTCTGGTCGACACCCTCATCATCGACAAGACCGGCACGCTCACCGAAGGCAAGCCCGCTTTCGAGCGCGCCGTCGCCGCGCCGGGTTTCGGCGAGGACGAGGTGCTGCGCCTTGCAGCCAGCCTCGACCAGGGGAGCGAGCATCCGCTGGCCGACGCCATCGTGCGCGCGGCGCGCGGGCGCCAGCTGGTGCTGGGCAAGCCGGACAGCTTCGAGTCCGCGACCGGCATCGGCGTGCGCGGCAGCGTGGAGGGCAGGTCGCTGGCGCTGGGTAACACGGCCCTGATGGGCGAGAGCGGCGTGGGCGTCGACGCGCTGCGGGCCGAGGCGGAGGCGCTGCGCGCCCAGGGCGCGAGCGTGATGTACCTGGCCGTCGACGGCAAGCTGGCCGGGCTGCTGGCGGTGTCCGATCCGATCAAGGCCAGCACCGCCGAGGCGCTGGCCACGTTGAAGGCGGCCGGCCTGCGTGTCGTCATGGCCACCGGCGACGGCATGACGACGGCCAGGTCGGTGGGCCAGCGCCTCGGCATCGACGAGGTCCACGGCGAGGTCAAGCCGGCCGACAAGCTCGAGCTGGTCGAACGGCTGCAGCGCGAGGGGCGCGTGGTGGCGATGGCGGGCGACGGCATCAACGACGCCCCGGCCCTGGCCAGGGCCGATGTCGGCATCGCCATGGGAACCGGCACCGATGTGGCGATGAACAGCGCCCAGCTGACCCTGGTCAAGGGCGACTTGCGCGGGATCGCGGCGGCGCGGCTGATCTCGGTGGCGACGGTGCGCAACATGAAGCAGAACCTGCTGTTCGCGCTGGTCTACAACGCCCTGGGCATTCCGGTCGCGGCCGGCGTGCTGTATCCGCTCACGGGCTGGCTGCTGTCGCCGATGATCGCGGCGCTGGCGATGAGCCTGAGTTCGGCCTCCGTCATCAGCAACGCCTTGCGCCTGCGGTGACTTGTCCACATCATCTTCTGGAGCCAATGTGCGAAAACTTCTCATTCTTCTGCTGGCAACGCTGACGCTCTCGCTCAGCGGCTGCGGCTACAACACCCTGCAGGCAAGCGACGAACAGGTCAAGGCGAGCTGGTCCGAAGTGGTGAACCAGTACCAGCGGCGCGCCGACCTGGTGCCCAACCTGGTCAATACGGTCAAGGGCTATGCCGCCCACGAACAGAACGTGCTGACCGAAGTCACCCAGGCCCGGGCGCAGGCGAGCTCGATCCAGGTGACGCCCGCGGTGCTGGCCGATCCGGCCGCGTTCGCCAAGTTCCAGCAGGCCCAGGGCGCGTTGACGGGCGCGTTGTCGCGTCTGCTGGCGGTGAGCGAAAACTATCCGCAGCTGAAGGCCGACGCTGGTTTCCGTGATCTGCAGGCGCAGCTCGAGGGCACCGAGAACCGCATCACGGTGGCGCGCAAGCGCTACATCGAGTCGGTGCAGAACTACAACGTGACGGTGCGTTCGTTCCCCAGCAACCTGACGGCCAAGATGTTCGGCTTTGAGCTCAAGCCCAACTTCACGGTGGAGAACGAGAAGGCGGTCAGCACCGCGCCCGCCGTCTCTTTCGATGCTCCGCAGAAGCCGGCACCGGGCAAGTGAGATGAGCTTCTCCAGGCTCCCATGGATGTTTGCAGCGCTCTTGTACGCGCTGGGTGGCCTGGCATCCGCCCAGGACGCATTTGTGAAGGTGCCGCCTTTAAGCTCGCCCGTCACCGACCTCACCGCGACCCTGAACGCCGACCAGCGCAGCAGCCTGGAGGCCGATCTGCGCGCCTTCGAGCAGCGCAAGGGGAGCCAGGTCGCCGTGCTGATCGTACCGACGACCAAGCCGGAGTCGATCGAGGAATATTCGATACGGGTGGCCGAACAATGGAAGATCGGACGCAAGAAGATAGACGATGGCGCCATCCTGGTGGTGGCCAAGGACGACCGCGCCTTGCGCATCGAGGTCGGCTATGGATTGGAGGGCGCGCTCAACGATGCCACGGCCAAGCGCATCATTGACGATGTGATCGTGCCGCGCTTCAGGCAAAACGATTTTTACGGCGGGATAGCCGCCGGCGCCGCCAGCATCATGAAGGTGATCGACGGCGAGGCTTTGCCGGCAGCTGATTGGGAGCGCCGGTCCGATGAGCTCCCCGGGGTGCGGCCATTGCTGCCGGTCGCGCTGATCGCCGCGCTGGTGCTTGGCGGGATCCTGCGGGCCGTACTCGGCCGCGTGCCCGGCGCAGTGGCCGCCGGCGGCATCATCGGCCTTGCCGCCTGGCTGCTTGCGGGCGCGGTGGCGATCGGACTGATCGCCGGGGTGCTTGGCTTCGTGTTCACGCTGGTCGGTGGTTCCCGCCTGGCCGGCATG
>Ga0308157_10006616_pt1 | contig 13808 bp, 13 predicted proteins | sample PhyBR1_FD_201035 | JGI IMG/M metagenome (GOLD analysis project Ga0308157, IMG submission 201035) | Phyllosphere microbial communities from UC Gill Tract Community Farm, Albany, California, United States - DLSLB.R1 | ecosystem: Host-associated > Plants > Phyllosphere > Unclassified | place: USA...
GGTGAATCGGCCTCGATCAGAAAACCGATGGAATTGACCGTGATACCGTGGGCGCGCAAAGGCTCCATGGTCTTGCCGTCATTGGATACCGGCTTGCCCGATACGCCCATAATCAGCGGCTGGCTGGGGCCGTAAATATCTGCATCCAGAATGCCGACGCGGGCGCCGCTTTGCGCCAGTGCAATCGCCAGGTTGGCGCTGGTGGTGCTCTTGCCGACACCGCCCTTGCCCGAGGCCACCGCAATAATATTTTTTACCGCGGCAATAGGCTTGAGCCCGCTTTGCACAGCGTGCGCCCTTACCGTATCACTGAACTGCAACGTCAGTTGTGCCGCGCCGGCTTGTCTGGCAGCAGCCTGCAGCTGTTCGGTCAGGGCGGCCTTGGCTGCGGCGCTGGTCACATACCCGGGCTCTACGCGAACCGTTGCTCCCGTTTCGGAAAGCGTGATATCGGACTCTTTGAGCGTTGGGGCCACCGGCATACCAGTAACCGGGTCTACCACAGACCGTAACGCATCCAAAAGGGCTTTTGACGACAGACTCATTTCAACTCGCTGCAATTGATACTATTTTAAGGGCGTAATGGCCTTAATGATAACGTTTAATGGGCTTGCACATTGTTAAAATCTGTGTGGAGCAGGGATATCTTCCCTATGACGCGCCGCGTACCGCTTGGGGTTGCAACAACGAATTTCGCCGTGCTGCCGCCTCACTCGCATCAAACAAGCGCCGCCCTGCCGACGGTTTTGATGCGGTCCCGCTCACGTTACACGCCATGGGTGCTCGGGCTGTAACCACTTTTTGAAATCTTTTGGCATATCCGCGTGCGGGCGGCCCTTGAATTTTCCAGAAAAAGCCCTACTATAGAGAAAACAAATCAAGCAAAATCAATTGCTTGTGTACAATAAGCCGTAACGAATGCTTATTGGCTCTTCCCACTTACAAGGATCTGACCCCTTATGAACGATTTTCTGGACCGGTTTTTCAAAGCGCTGCTATTTGGTGTCATCACCATTGCAGGCCTTGTCATGGCCGCTGTGTTCCTGGTCTCTGCGGCCATTGCGGTGGGGCTGTTCTATATTATTGCGAAGGTGCGCGGCAAGCCGTTCGTCGCCCGCGAATACTGGAAAACAACCTCAACCCGCGCCCGCCAGACCCATTCCGAATTTTCCGAGAAATTCAAGAAACCCGGTAATTTTTCGCGCAAGCCCGATATCACAGATGTGGAAATCCGGGAAATAAAGTAACGCCGGCATGCCATACGCAGCCGCCCCACATCCCTGTCACTGAACTGGCCCTTGAAGTCAGACGCGTTATTCAAATTGGGCTGAAGGACTGAATTCTGTATTGAACAGGACTCAGTCCTTTTAATTTTTAGTTTGCTTCATTTGTGATTGTAATTACATATGCAATCATGCACTTGCCTTGCCAAGTGCAGCATTGAATCGAACTTTTCTGCACATGAAACAGCACGCTGGTTTTAACGCCCCAAACACGCTTGCCATGCTGGCATTGCCCGGACAGTTACCCCATTTTGCGTTAAAAAAATCTTTTGAAAATAATAGGGCAACGGCAGGCCCGGTGGGCTGTTTCAACAGCGCTACGACGCTGCATCGTATGCCTGGCGAGCATTCTTGATCGCTGCACGACTGCGATCGGCCCACTGAACAAGAACGGTCAGGGGCTCTAGAATTGTTTCGCCCAAAGGGGTCAGGCGGTACTCAACGCTAGGCGGCTTGGTTGGGAACACCGTTCGCGCGATCAGCCCGTCGCGCTCCAGATCGCGCAAGGTCTGCGTCAGCATTCGCTTGGAAATGTCCGGAATCGCGCGCTGAACGGCGCTAAAGCGATGCGGACCGCTCGCCAACGTGCCCAGGACAAGCGTCGACCACTTGTCGCCGATCCGGTCAAGCACATCTCGCACCGGACATTGCGGGTCGACTGCCCATTTTGACCGCTCGTTATGTTTGGTGGACAAACCGCCGGGTACGTCGGCGGTTACTTTTAGCTCTCCATGTCCCAAAATTCTGCCTCCTTCACGTCGCGATAAAGTCTCATTATACTACCTAGTCTCAATTAATAACCACTAGGAAGAATATCATGTCCCTTACCTCCAAACCCGTTGTCACCAAGGCCAGCGGCCAACCCGGCGCGAACCCCGTGAGGCTGCTGCACATCGACACAAGCATTAAAGCGACAGGATCATTGACGCGGGAAATGTCGGCTGCAGCTGTGGCGCGCATCAAGCGTGAAGCCGCGGACATCGCGATTCAATATCGCGATCTGGCCGCCCATCCGCTGGGCGATCTGACTGAACGCGTGTTCGCAGCCCACGTAAAGGGCACAAGCATTAGCGACCTGGATCAGGACGAACTGACCGACCTTGCCGAAAGCGGACAGGTTCTTGAGGCGTTTCTAAGCAGCCAGGTGATTGTGATAGGCGTCGCTTTTTACAATTTCACCATTCCAAGCTCCCTGAAGGCGTGGATCGATCGCATTTGTGTTGCTGGAAAAACGTTCAGCTATAGTGCCAGCGGCGTAGTCGGGCTGGCGCGCGGCAAGCGCGTCATCGTGCTGCTGGCACGGGGCGGAATCTATGGCGAGGGATCGCCCAACGCACACCATGAACATGCAGAAACCTACCTGAGGTCGGTTTTCTCGGTGATTGGTATCGACAACCTTGAGGTAATCGCCGCCGATGGCGTTGACATTAGTCCGCAACTGCGCGAAGCCGCATTAGCGCGCGCGATGGGCAGCATCGAGACGCTGGCGGCTTGACGACAAGCCTCTTACGCGCCGAATTTTTCGCTATACAGGTCGCGCGCCCAATCAATGAAAACCCGGACCCGCGGCGACAACTGGCGATGAAACGGATAAAGCGCGCACACTGGCAGGTCCGGACACGGCCAATCGGCCAGCACCTGCACCAACCTGCCCGCCTGCAAATGGGCCTGCAGCCGAAAGCGTGGCACCTGGATCAGCCCGCAACCGGCAAGGGCAGCGCTGGTATAGCATTCGGCATCGCTTACGGACATCCAGCCGCTGGCCTCGAACTGCGTCTCCTGCCCATCCATCATGATCGAAAAGGGGTAGCGACTGTCGTTGCCGCGCGAGAAAAAACCGATGGCCTGGTGCTGCGGCAGTTCGCCCGGATGCACGGGCGTGCCATAGCGGGACAAATATTCGGGACTGGCGCAGATAATCTGCTCCATATCCGCCAGTTTCCGAACCACCAGCGAGGAGTCGCGGGACTGCCCCGCTCGCACCACGCAGTCGATCCCTTCCCTGACCAGATGCACCAACCGGTCACCGCTACTGATAACCACATCGATATTCGGATAGCGCTCACGAAACTGCGCAATGCGCGGCAGGATGATCATGGTCGCATGCGCCCCGTGCAAATCCAGCCGCAACGTCCCGTGGGGATCGGTCACATGCGTGCTCAGCGAAGTCTCGGCATCTTCCAGTTCGGCCAGCACCCGTTTGCTGCGTTCATAGAAGGCCTGGCCATCCAGCGTGGGGGCAACCTGCCGCGTGGTGCGATCCAGCAATCGCGCGCCCAGGCGCTTTTCCAGCTGCTTGATGGCATGCGTGGCAGTGGCTCGCGGCAGATTCAGCGCCCCCGCCGCGTCGGTAAAGCTGCCCAGCTCCACGATCCGGATAAACAGCTGCATCGCATCAAAGCGGTCCATATGCACCCCATTGTTGGTGTTTTTTGAATTAACAAGCCAATTTCACCCCATTTATCCATCAGGCGTCAATCGATATGATGTTATTCATCGCTGCACCAGGCAACAGCAACTGCCACCGCCATCACCCTGGCGTACCCGCCGCCTCGTGCGCAGCCCATCATCATTCAAGGACAGGACTATGAACACCAGAAAAGACACCAGCAGCACCACCGACACAGCGGCCCACCCTGCATCAGCTGCGCCCACCGCCATCGTGACCGGCGCCTCGCGAGGCATTGGCCGCGCCATCGCCCTGCGCCTGGCCGCCGATGGTTTCAGGGTCGTGGTCAATTATGCGGGCAACGCCGCCAAGGCGCAGGAAGTGGTCGACGCCATCCAGGCGGCAGGCGGACAGGCAATGAGCGTGCAGGCCGACGTGTCCGTGGCCGAAGACGTGCAACAGCTCTTTGCCACGACGCAGCAAGCCTATGGCCAGATCAGCGCTGTTGTGCACAGCGCCGGCGTGATGACCATGAATGCGATTGCCCCGGAGAATATCGACGCCTTCGATCGTGTCATCCACACCAATCTGCGCGGCGCTTTCCTGGTGCTGGGGCAGGCGGCTGCGGATTTGCAAACCGGCGCACGCATTGTCGCGCTCTCGAGCAGCGTGATCGCCAAATCCTTTCCGCAGTACGGCCCCTACATCGCCGCCAAGGCAGGCGTAGAGGGCCTGGTGCGGGTGCTGGCCAACGAGCTGCGCGGTCGCAACATTACCGTTAATGCGGTCGCACCCGGGCCGGTTGCCACCGAACTGTTTTTTGAAGGCAAGAGCGAAGAGCAGATCACGCAACTGAGTAAGCTTGCCCCGCTGGAGCGCCTGGGCCAACCCGAAGACATTGCAAATGTGGTTGCGTTCCTGGTCGGGGCCGACGGGGGCTGGGTCAATGGACAAGTTGTTCGCGCTAACGGCGGCTTCGCATGAACCAGACTGCGTATGCCCGGCCCCGCGCCGGTGCCCGATTGACTATGCCATTACTGCATTTCCAAGGAGATGAGCAATGACAGGCAAGGCATTTTCCTCACACATAAAAGTGGTCATTGGCGAATCGGTCATTGCCTCGTCGGCCGCAACGCTAAGCGTCCTGGCCTTCGAGATACCGGTATGGGCCATGTTCGTCGGCTGGATCTCGTATTTCACCCGCGGGCTTAACCTGCAGCAGGGAATCATCAATCTGGCATGTGTCCTGATCGGTGTCATGCTGGGCATTGCTGCGGCCCATGGCCTGGCGACGCTCACACCCTATTTGGGCACCTACGCTATCAGCGCGGTGGTGTTTGCCATCACCATCATTGCACTGTCGCTGGCCAAAGCGCCTGCAGTGAACAACCTGCCCGCCATTTTTCTGGGGCTGGTGGCTTACTTTGCCTTGCACCAGCCCCCTTCAATGGCCACCTTCGGCACGCTGACGCTTGCAACAACATTGGGCGCAATTGCCGCATTCCTGGCCCATTCGCTACAAAATCACATCCGGCATAACGCCACCCATTCACCTGCCGGAGAACCCAAATGGCACGCAGCGAAAACGAAATAACCACGGCCATCCAGCAAGCAAGCGCACGCCCTCCTCGCCTGCTGATCCCCGCCCTGGACACGCTGTATAAGCGCGCTGAACCGGCCTTGTATGCCTTACTGCGCGTAGCCTTCGGTATTATCCTGTTCACGCACGGCTTACCCAAAGCCCTGGGAACGTCCCATGGTTCCATGGCCGACCCCATGGCTGGCTCCATCAACCTCATACAGAATGTGATGGGTCTGCCTTTTGCTCCCCAACTGGCCTTTCTGGTCATGCTGCTCGAAACAATAGGTGCGCTCATGCTTGCGCTTGGGTTGTGGGCTCGCCCCGTTGCTCTGGCCATCGTGGTGCAAATGCTGGCGATCAGCTATGTGCTGGGCCCGACCTGGCCGTGGATAGATCGCGGCATCGAGTACCCCGTGCTCATGGCATGCCTTGCCCTTTATATCGCCGTACGCGGCAGTGGCGCCTTTGCACTGGATCGCAGACTGGGGGTTGCCATTTAATCTGCGGATATCATATCGAACAACGACATCCATCACAGACGGCATCCCGGGCTCCACCGGCACATTATCTGTGCGGCCCGGATCTGCTGGCAACCCAACCCCCAATGAGCATAAGCACCCACGGCATAAGCACCCACCGTTAGTAAAACAAACGCGGTGGCCGCTGCCCGCCCCTGGCATATCCGATGATATCATTTCAAATGATATCTAAGATAAAAATATAGCATTTGAATTATTTGATGCATGGCACCATAATTTGACGTGACCCGGCATAAAGATGATCGCTTGCGGTCGGCGCCGCCGGTGGGCGGGCTTGTCGTCACACGGCAAACGCCCGTGCACCTGGCAGGCCAGACGCGTGGGTTGCCCGGCACTGCCGGCAACATCGTCCTGCCCCCGGCATATTTGGGGCAACGACACCGCACATTGGTTCGCCTTGCTGCGATCGCCCTGCCGCCCCATGAAGAATATTGATCCACCCTGCCCGATTTACGCTTATCTATTTCAAGAGTACCAATATGACCAATCTGTTTTCCCCCTTCAGCCTGAAAGACGTGACCTTGCGCAACCGCATTGCGGTTCCGCCCATGTGTCAGTACAGCGCCCAGGAGGGCTTTACCAATGACTGGCATCAGATTCATTACGCCAGCCTGGCCCGCGGCGGCGCCGGTCTGGTGATTGTGGAAGCCACGGCGGTCTCGCCGGAAGGCCGCATCACGCCAGACTGCCTGGGACTATGGAGTGATGAACATACCGAAGGGCTGGCCCGTATTGCCGCTTCCATCAAGGCTGCCGGTGCAGTGCCGGGCATCCAGATCGCCCACGCAGGCCGCAAGGCCAGCGCCAACCGTCCGTGGGAGGGCGACGACCATATCGCCGCTGACGATCCGCGCAGCTGGCAAACGATCGCGCCCTCAGCCATTGCCTATGGCGAGAACCTGCCCCAAGTGCCCAAAGCAATGACGCTGGCCGACATTGAGCGCGTCAAGGCCGATTTCGCCGCGGCAGCAAAACGCGCCCATGACGCCGGCTTCGAATGGCTGGAACTGCACTTTGCCCATGGCTATCTGGCGCAAAGCTTTTTTTCTGCCCACAGCAATCAGCGTGATGACCAATACGGTGGCGACCTGGCCGGCCGCAGCCGTTTTCTGCTGGAAACACTGGCCGCAGTACGCGACGTGTGGCCCCAGAACCTGCCATTGACCGCACGTTTCGGCGTGATCGAATATGACGGTCGTGATGAACAAACGGTTGCCGAGTCTATCGAACTGGCCCGCAATATGCGCAAGGGCGGCCTGGACCTGCTGAACGTGAGCGCCAACTTTGTCATTCCCGATACGCAGATCCCATGGGCAACCCCGGCGTTCCTGGCGCCCATTGCACAACGCCTACGCAACGAAGCGGGTTTGCCGGTGGCCTCAGCCTGGGGCATTGATGATCCGCAAGTGGCCAACCGCGTGGTTCAAGAGGAACAATTGGATCTTGTCATGATCGGCCGGGCCCATCTGACCGACCCGCATTACCCCCTGGCGCTGGCCAAAACGCTGGATCAGCCGCGCCCTACCTGGGTGCTGCCGGCGCCGTATGCGCACTGGCTGGAACGCTACCGCGGCGCAGCGGCTTAAGGTATTGGCGGGTCAGTATCGGCCAGTCCGATCAAGGCTCGTGCCCGGACATCACGTGCGGCGCACCCGCCTTGCCCAGCGACCCAGCCTCGCATTGCGCATGGCTGTCAAAACAGATATTAAACAGCAACTGGCGCAACCAGCGCTGGGCCGGATCACGATGCGTACGTTCATGCCAGGCCGCCATATTGGTAAAACCGGTAATGGCAATGGGCGGCTCGAATACAGCCAGCCCGGCCAGGTCGTTGACCAACCGGCTGGGCAGAATCGACACCATATCGCTGGCCCGCAACAGATCGGGCACAATCAGAAAACTTTTGACCGACACCGTGACCCGGCGCGTTTTACCGATTTTCTCCAGCGCCTCATCGGTCGCGCCGCGAAAGCCTGCGCCTGTGTAAGACACCAGCGCATGATCCAGTTCACAAAACCGCTCCAGCGTCAGATCCTGCTGGGTTTTAATAATGGGATGATCCCGGCGCACAACACAAACGTAATGTTCATCAAACAGCTTGCGCGCATGCAGATCCGGACAGGTATATTCAGGCGAGACCAGCGCCACGTCAATCACGCCGCGTTCCAGCTGGGATAGCATCTGGGTATCGTTCACCAGCACCAGCGCCACCTTGATATTGGGTGCCAGCCGCTTGAGCGTGGCCAGAAACGGCAACGCAATGGCGCGCAGCGCATAGTCGGTCGAAGCGATCGTAAACTGATGACTGGCAGTGGCCGGATCAAATACCGGTGGCTGCAACAGTGCGCCCACTTCGCCCAGCACCTGCTTGAGCGGTATGGCCAGGGACTGCGCACGCTCGGTCGGCTCAATGCCGCGCTGTGCCCGCACAAATAGCGGGTCATCGAAAGTATCGCGCAACCGGGTCAGCATGCCGCTCATCGCCGGTTGCGTTACGCCCAGGCGGGCTGCCGCCCGGGTCACATTTCTGTGATCCAGCAACGCGTCCAGCGCTTTGAGCAGGTTAAGATCAAGGTTTCGAATATCTTTCATCGTGATGATATTACATCTGTAGATAATGGCATTTGTCTTGCGGGCGGCAGACGCCTCGATAATCAGCCAAGTATGTCCTAGTGAGCCGGGTATGTCGTTATTGGTATGGGGCAGGTAATTCGTCGTGGATAATTAAGGCGATCGCTATATCACCATCCCTGGATATCTACTTAGCCGCATCACTATACTTAGCTTATACCTTACCCTTTGTATCACTGATTTACCACAGCATCCGCAAAACCTGCGAGGCACGCAGGGTTGACATCAAGTTAACTTCAGGTTTTATGATGACACCATACTCTGTCAATCAAGGTAGCCATGACCACCGATACTCCGCCAACGACCCCCGCCCGGCAACAGGCCAATAACGCGCCCCAGCCGGACACTGATGTCGCAGGCATACAGGCCACTTCCGGCGACGCCCAGGGCGGACATAGGCCGCGAGCCGATAGCACGGCCCAAACACGTGCATTACCGGCACCCGTTTTCAGTGCGCGCAGGCTGGCGGCGCGCAAGCTGGTGCTGCTTCTGGTGGCCACCCTGACCATTATGGCCAGCATTATCATTGCCCCATCGCTGCCTGCCATTGAAACCCGGTTTGCGGACAGCGAACATATCGCCCTGCTCAGTCGCATGGTGCTCACCCTGCCTTCATTGTTTGTCGCCCTGTCAGCGCCGCTTGCCGGCATGCTGGCCGACCGGTTCGGGCGCAAGGGTCTGCTGGTTGTTGCCATTGCCTTGTATGGCATCTCCGGGGCGTCGGGCTTGATCGCCGACAGCCTGACCGCCTTGCTGGTCGGGCGTGCCATACTGGGGGTTGCCATCGGCGCCATCATCACCTTGAGCACCGCGCTCATCGGTGATTATTTTTCAGGGGCAGAACGGGAAAGATATCTGGGCTTGCAGCAAGCTTTTGTACAACTGGGTGGCGTGGTGTTTGTCATGTCTGGCGGACTGCTGGCCGAATTTCACTGGCGTATGCCATTTGTCATTTACGGCACGGCGCTGGTCCTGATTCCTGCCGTCATATTTTGTCTAACAGAGCCGCAGCGCCCCCGCGCCCTGCAATCGACAACCAGGCTCACAGACGCACCGGTGAACTGGCTGGTTGTAGGAACGGTATGCCTGCTGGCTTTCCTGATCAATGTCTCTTTTTATACCGTTCCCTCACAACTGCAATTTCATATGCAAGCGTTGAACATCTATAACGCCAGCGGCTTTGGCATGGTGCTGGGCGCATTCAATCTGGCCGGCGGCATGGCGGCCCTGTGCTTTGGCGGGCTCAAGCGCCGCCTGGATACAACGCTTATTTTTCTGCTGGGCTTCAGCCTGATGGCTGCCGGCTTTGGCTTGTTATCCATAGCGTCACGCTTTGAGGGGCTGGTGCTGGCCAACGCCATTCTGGGCGCTGGGCTGGGCATCGCCATGCCAAATGTCATGTCCACCGCCATCGCCCATTCCGCACCCGCGCTGCGGGGCCGGATTGCCGGCATGGCAGCCACCTCCATCTTTATCGGTCAGTTCATCTCGCCCTTTGTCAGCCAGTACTGGATCGCCCTGGTGGGCTACGCAGACATGTTCCGCAATGTCGGGCTGATCATGGCGACCCTGGCCGTGCTCTCGCTGCTGCCTGCCTTGCGCAACGGCTGGATGACGCTGATCGGACAAAAAACATAAGGGTTATTTTCGCGAAACATGGGTCATATTGGGAGTACAATTTAAGTCTTATATAAGACTTAAATTTTTGGTTCCTCTTTTATGGCCCAGACTCCTCCCATCGCGCCCCTGCCCGCCGCAGCCACAGCCGTTGCCACGCTGCCTGCCCTGTTCCGTGGTTTTGCCAAAATCGGGCTACTGGGTTTTGGCGGTGTCGGGCCAATTGCCCGGCACGTGATTGTGCGGGAACAGCATTGGCTGAGCGAAAAAGACTATGCAACGCTGCTGGGCATCGGTAAAGTTTTGCCCGGCGCCAATACGGTCAACGTGGCCGTCATGCTGGGCGACCGTTACCATGGCATCAAAGGCTCTGCAGTGGCGGTGGCCGGTCTGCTGGTGCTGCCGATCCTGGTCTTGATCGTGCTGGCCATCCTGTACCAGTTTCTGGACCAGAACCCTTATTTCAACGCCGCGCTTCAAGGCTCGGCCTGCGCGGCAGCCGGCATGGTCATTGGCACCGGCCTGAAAATGGCCAGCAAGATCGACCTGCGGGCCCATCATATCGTGGCCGGCATCGTGACGATTACACTTGTGGTACTGCTCAAGTTCTCGCTGTTGCAGGTGGTGGGCGTCATGATGCCGCTGGCCATTCTTGCCAACTTCATCATTGCCCGCCGCCAGGGGCACCAGCCATGACGGTGCTGCTTGAGCTGTTTTTGACTTTCAGCCGCATTTCCCTGATTGCCATCGGCGGGGCCAACGCCGCCATCCCGGAAATCCGCCACGCGGTGGTGGATATTCATCAATGGATGAACACCGACACCTTTACCCATCTGTTTGCCGTTGCGCAATCGGCGCCCGGTCCCAATGTGCTTATTGCAAGCATCATTGGCTGGCATGTGGCCGGCATTGCAGGGCTGCTGGTGGCTACCATTGCCATGGTATTGCCGGCCTCGGTGCTGGCCTTTATGGTCGGTCGCGTGATCAGTCATTTTACCCACCGGCGTGAATACAAACTGGTGCAGGACGCCGTGGTGCCAGTGGCCATCGGGCTGATTATTGCAAGCGGCATTGAGCTGTCGATGTATTCAGCCTTTGACGTGCTCACCTGGAGCATGGTCCTGGGCACGCTGGTCTTTGTCTATTTCACTGAAGCCAACCCCATGTGGGCGCTGCTGGTCTGCGCCATTGGCGGGGCGGCGGCCTATCAGGTCGGCATACTCTAAGCGTCTGCCGCTGCCGGAGATCCTCCAGCCGCGTTGCCCTATGCTCCGAGTACCTTGGCTGGCTGCTATTATGGGTCCCTGCTATTATGGGTCCCTGCTTTTCATTGGGCGCCACGCTAAAGAGGCCGCTGTACCTTGCGTTTGATCTCCTGCCAGCGCAAGCTCACAACGCCCCGTTATACGTCCCAGTGCCTCCCCCGGCACCGCCCCCAGCCGGGCGGCGCGATCATCATTGCACGCCCATTGCCGCAAAACCCCGGTGCGCTGCAATATTGGTCTAAAATCACTCTTTTCCCCCCTTTTTTGTACTTACATTGCATCTTATGTCCCGCACGATTTTTGTTACCACGGCTCTCCCTTACGCTAACGGTTCGTTCCACATTGGCCACATCATGGAGTATATCCAGGCTGACATCTGGGTACGAAGCATGCGAATGGCCGGCCACACGGTGCATTTTGTCGGCGCCGATGACGCCCACGGGGCGCCCATCATGCTCAAGGCAGAAAAGGAAGGCATCACGCCGCAGGAACTGGTGGCCCGTTACGCACAGGAACGCCCGCGCTACCTGAATGGCTTTCATATCAAGTTCGATCACTGGCACAGCACAGACAGCCAGGAAAACATCGAACTGTCCCAGGCCATCTATCGCCAGCTCAAGGCTGCCGGCTTCATCAGCACCAAGACCATCGAACAGTTCTATGACCCGGTCAAGAGCATGTTCCTGCCCGATCGCTACATCAAGGGCGAGTGCCCCAAATGCCACGCACCGGATCAGTACGGCGATTCCTGTGAAGTATGCGGCGCCGTGTATGCGCCTACCGATCTGATCAACCCGTACTCCACGTTGACCAACGCAACACCGGTGCTCAAATCGTCCGAACACTTTTTCTTTAATCTGTCCGATCAGCGCTGCGTGGAATTTCTGCAGGAATGGACAACCGGCAGCAACAGCCAGGGCAACAAACGCCTGCAAACGGAAGTGCTGGCCAAGACCCGCGAATGGCTGGGCAATGACGAGGGCAAAGAAAGCAACCTGAACGATTGGGATATCTCGCGCGATGAGCCTTATTTCGGCATTGAAATTCCCGATGCGCCGGGCAAGTACTTCTATGTCTGGCTGGATGCGCCGGTGGGCTATCTGGCCTCGCTCAAATCCTACTGCAAGCTTCAGGGGATAGACTTTGACGCCTTGCTGGCGCCAGACAGCAGCACCGAACAGGTTCACTTTATCGGCAAAGACATTGTGTATTTCCACGCGCTGTTCTGGCCGGCCATGCTCAAGTTCTCCGGCCGCAAGGTGCCCGACGCCCTGAATGTGCACGGTTTCATTACCGTGAGCGGCGAGAAAATGTCCAAAAGCCGCGGCACCGGTATATCGCCCGTCAAGTACCTGGACATTGGCATGAATGCCGAATGGCTGCGCTATTACATCGCGGCCAAACTCAATGCACGGGTTGAAGACATAGACTTCAACCCCGATGATTTCATCGCCCGCGTCAACAGTGACCTGATCGGCAAATACATCAATATTGCCAGCCGCGCCGCCACCTTCATTACCCGCCACTTTGATGGCAAGCTGGGTTATGCCGGTGATGCCCAGGCAATGGCAACAGAATTGGCGACGCTAACCGAACAGGTACGCGTTGATTTCGAGAACCGCGAGTACGCCCGCGCGATCCGCAACCTGATGGCGCATGCCGACAAAATCAACCAGGCATTTGACAGCGCTCAGCCGTGGGTGATGGCCAAGGGCATCAGCACCGCAGACGAGCAGCAAAAACTGGCCTTGCAAGACGTGTGCTCACGCGCCATTGCCGGCTTCAAGGCCCTGTCTGTCATGCTGGCGCCAGTGCTGCCTGCGCTGGCCGAACGTATTGCAACTGAATTGTTCGGCATGAACCGCAGCTTTGCCTGGAGCGATGCTGCCGAACTGCCTGACCATATTGCACCGTTCAAGCACCTGATGCAGCGTGTTGAACCGGCCATGCTCGATACCCTGATTGAACCAGACGCAGCCGATACCGATGTGGTGGCCGCAGCGGTTGCCGCTGCGCTGCCCGGTGGCGAGGCCATTGCAGATGTAATTACGATTGATGATTTTGTAAAAATAGATTTGCGAATTGCAAAAATTGTTAATTGTGAACATGTGGAAGGTTCCAGCAAGCTGTTGCGCCTTACACTGGATGTGGGCGAAGGCAGAACCCGGAATGTGTTTTCTGGAATAAAATCGGCTTATCAGCCCGAGACCCTGATCGGAAAATATACGGTAATGGTGGCCAATCTGGCCCCACGTAAAATGAAGTTTGGTGTCTCCGAAGGCATGGTGCTTGCCGCCAGTGATGCTGACGAAAAAGCCAACCCCGGTATCTATATCCTGGAACCATGGGAAGGCGCTCAGCCTGGCATGCGCGTACGCTAATACGCCGGCCCCGTAAAACGGGCCGCGTGCACAAGCATCATGTTGTGGTCAACAATAAAACGGGACGTAGAAATATATGGTTGGAACATGGTGCAGAAGCGGTTTTGGCCGTCTGAAGAAA
>Ga0308157_10006619_pt1 | contig 13804 bp, 11 predicted proteins | sample PhyBR1_FD_201035 | JGI IMG/M metagenome (GOLD analysis project Ga0308157, IMG submission 201035) | Phyllosphere microbial communities from UC Gill Tract Community Farm, Albany, California, United States - DLSLB.R1 | ecosystem: Host-associated > Plants > Phyllosphere > Unclassified | place: USA...
TGCTGGAAATCCGCCGCGGCGTCTTTGAGGTGCGCGACGTTCAGAACGTGGCCGACATCTTGGTCGATCCGGAAGGCTCTCTCGACAAGCGCAGCCATTGGGAAAAGACCAGCCACTCTCTGCTTGTCGGCGCCATCCTTCATGTCCTCTATGCCGAGCCGGACAAGACCTTGGCCGGGGTCGCGGCCTTCCTGTCGGATCCACAGCGGACGATCGAACAGACGCTCGATGCGATGATGCGCACGCAGCACTTGGGGGATCACGGACCGCATCCCGTCGTCGCCAGCGCCGCGCGAGAACTTAAAAACAAGAGCGACAACGAACGGTCCGGGGTGCTGAGCACGGCGATGACCTTCCTGGGTCTCTATCGCGATCCGACGGTGGCCCAGGTCACGCGGCGCTGCGACTGGCGCATCGCCGATCTCGTCGACGGCGGGCCTTGCACCCTCTACCTCGTGGTGCCGCCCTCGGACATCAGCCGGACCAAGCCGCTGGTGCGGTTGATGCTCAACCAGATCGGCCGTCGCCTGACCGAGCGGCTGGAGGGCGCCGCTGGCCGCCAGCGGGTGCTGCTGATGCTTGACGAATTTCCGGCCCTGGGGCGGCTGGACTTTTTCGAGAGCGCCCTAGCCTTTATGGCCGGCTACGGACTGAAGGCATTCTTGATCGCCCAGTCCTTGAACCAGATTGAGAAAGCCTACGGACCCAACAACGCCATTCTCGACAACTGCCACGTCAGGGTCAGTTTCGCGACCAACGACGAACGCACCGCCAAGCGAGTGTCCGAAGCGCTAGGCACGGCGACGGAGGAGCGGGCGATGCGCAACTATGCGGGCCATCGTCTCTCTCCATGGCTGGGCCATCTGATGGTCTCCAAGGCCGAGTCCCCCCGGCCGCTCCTGACGCCCGGCGAGGTCATGCAGTTGCCGCCGGATGAGGAGGTGGTGATGCTGTCGGGCACGCCACCGATCCGCGCCCGCAAGGCGCGATACTTCAAGGACGCGCGCCTGGCCGCCAGGGTCCTTGAAGCCCCGAAACCCTGGCGTCCGGCCACCCCGCTCGCCGATGACTGGACGGGCCGGGTGCTGGACGCGCAGCCACCGGTCGCCGCCCCATCACTTGATCCGCCAACGGACAATTTGGACACCGAAGGACCCAACCCTCGAACGCTGAGCCTGGAACCAGACCTCACCGAGCCGACGCCGGCGGTCGCGGAGTTCAGCTTCGAGGACGGCGAAAGCCACGCCGAAGAGGCCGTCGCGCGCGCCCGGCGGCTGGACCAACGGATGGGCCGGCTGGCGCGACAGGCCTCGCTCGATCCTGATGACGGCCTGGAGCTCTGATGCCGATGAGGACCAAGCACACCTTCCGCCTGCCGCCGAGCCTGGCCGGACGTCTGGCCGAGTACGCGGTCCGCAAGCGGGTTTCCCAAGCCTTGGTGGTGGAGACCGCCCTGGCGTCCTTCCTGTCGCCCGACAACAGCGAGCAACTGGAGGCGGCCTTAAGCCGCCGGCTCGATCGCCTGTCCAGGCAAGCTGATCGCATTGAGCATCAGGCCACGATCTCGAACGAGGCGCTGGGTCTCTTCGTGCGGTTCTGGCTAGCAAATACCCTGGCCCTGCCGGAAGCGGCGTTGGCCGCCCAGCAGGTCAAGGGACGCGAGCGCTACGAAAATTACCTCACGGCGCTGGGTCGGCGGATCGCCAAGGGCAAGACACTTTCGGAGGACATCGCCGCCACGGTCGCGCCGCAGGACCCGGGCCAGGCCTAGCCCCGCCGTTTGCGCTGTCCAGACCCAAGTCATGGGTCAATGGAAAACCCAAGCGCGGACAACTTAGGCGCGTGACTTTGCCGAATAACAATGTTCGACTGAGAGCTTCGTAGCGGGGGCTGCCATGCACATTCCAAGTAACAGGATCGCGGGCATCAGCCGGCGCATGCTGATGGCCAGCGGATGCGCCGTGCTCAGCGGTTGCGCGGCGTGGCCCAAATTGCCGCCCAAACCCGATGGGGTGCGTCGCATCGGCGTGGTGGACACTCACGTGCACCTGTTCAACGCGTCGGACCTGCCGATCGCCGGTTTCCTGAAGTTTACCGCGCTGCGCGCCTATGCCCACGTCGCGGCGGTTCGAGCGCTGATCGACCTGTTCAGTACGGTCGTTAAGCCGTTCTCGATCACGGTCAAAAGCGAGTTGGCCGCGCTTGAGCGCAGGATGCGACCGCCCCCGCCGCAGGTCAGCACCGACCGCTTTGCTCAGTTGGCGACCGATCGTAGTCAGGGGCTGAATCCGCAAACCAACGCGCCTCAACCCATGGCGGCGCTGGCGACCGATCAGGCGCTGCTGGACGGCTATTCTGATCTGGTGGCCATCCTGCTGGCGGTCAACACGGGCGATTTTGGTCTGGCGACCTCGGCCCTAGACCTTAAGGCGGCCGGTCAGACCAAAAGCCTGGCCCAAGTCCAGGCGCTGCATCGTCGCGCCTTCTTGAGCGCTGCCCAGAGCCAGACCCGTGAACCCGATCGCCTTCAGGCCGACGCCCAGCGGGCTGCGCAGTTCTTTTCCGCCAATGGCTTTGTCGCCGAGCAAGCGTTCGGCGCCGCGGCGTTCGATCCGGTGGAATTTTTCAGCTCGATCGCTCGGACCGTCTCCTGGGGCTTCATTTTGATGCAGCCGCGCAGCAACCACCTCAAGCGCTACCTGGAGACCTTTAGCGCGCCGGACGCCCAGCCGGTGACGATCGTCAACCTCTTGGTCGACTACGACCTGTGGGTGGGCGACAAAGCCGACGACGACTCAAGCTTGGCCGACCAGATCACGTTCTGGGCCAGGGCCGCCGACTACTATCGCGGCAAGATCGAGCTAAAGACCTTCGTCGGCTACTGCCCGCTCAAGCACGCCTATGATCGGCGCGAGCACGGTCAGGCGGGCGACTACCTGGCGAAATTGGAAGCGGCCTTCACCCAGGGCAAGATCGCCGGGCTGAAGTTCTATCCGCCCATGGGCTTCTATCCGATCGGCAATGGCGCCTACGACGACGCCCACTATGTCGGCCAGGACGGCCTCGGTGATCGGGTGGTCCAGGCTTGGCGAAAGTCTCCTGGTCCGGCCCTGGGCGTGGCGCTGGATCAGGCGCTGAACGAGACCTACGTGATGTGCAAGCGACGCGGGGTTCCGATCCTGGCTCACGCAGGCCCGTCCAACTTCACGGCGATCAATTTTGCCGATCGCCCGGACCCGCTGGGCTGGGGACGGGTGGCCCAGGCCTATCCCTCCCTTCACATCATGATGGGCCACTTCGCTTTCGACGCTCAGGAGTTCGTGAACGCCATGGATGGCCTTCCAACCCAGCATCCGGTCTGGGCCATGACCAGCACGGCCGCCGTCCTGAAGGCCAATCCCAACGTCTTCATCGACCTGGCCTATGTGAACGAAATCCTTGGAACGTCGCCAGACCGCCGAAGGCTCGCCACCGCATTCTTCGCCGCCCTTCATCGCTACTGCTTCAAAGACGGCCGCGATTTCTCAGGACAGATCGCCTACGGCAGCGACTGGATCATGCTGCAGCGGGAGGGGGATCAGGGTCGCTACTTGGAGATCATGCGCAAGGAGTTGGCCGCGCCAGCCTGGCCGCAGGACGCGGTCACCAAGATCTTCGTCAAGAACGGCGAGCGGTTCCTGTCGCCCAAGCCGGTGGCGGTCTGACCATGTCCCCCAAACCCAAGATCGTGTGCGGTGCGGCGTTGGTCGCCGCCCTTGTCACCGCGAGCGGGCCGCCGGCCGACGCAACTCCCACGCCTGCGCGGCGCATGTGCGGCGCTGATCCGCACGGCGATGTCTGTCTTCTGCTCGACTCCGCCGCACCCGCAACCTTCGCGCCCGTGTTCGATGCCGCGGTTCGGCTGGCGGTGGACGCGGCCTTCTCCGACGCTCTGGCGCGCGACTTTGCCGCCTTCAAGGCGCGCCACGGCGCGCGGCCGGACCTGGCCGCGACCTGGCGAGACGTCGATCCGGCGGCCAGCGTGGCGGCCGTGCGCGCCAAGCTCCCTGAGTTGCGCGTGACCACCTTCGGCGGCTTCAAAGCGTGGTGGCAGTATCGGTTCAGCGGCAACATCGCCTGGGACGGGACCACCAGCGGACCGGTTCGACTCAATCGCTATGGTCTGGGCCGTCCTGCGGTCGCTGTGGCGGCCACCTTGATCCACGAAACTGGCCACCGGGCAGGCCTGGGCCACCCGAGCAGTTCCACCAACCTCAAGCGCGCCTTTTGCGAGCCGGCCTATGTGCTGGGCAGCCTGGCGTCCAAGGTCGCCACGGGGCCGTCGTGGACGCCAGGGCCCAACGACTGCCCTTTGCTGGCGGACTTGCCGGCCGACTGACGGCGGATCACCGCGTCCATCGGATCTTGCCGCGAATGCGATCGTCCGCCCGAACCGGATCGATCACAGGCCCGGGGGTGAAGGTGACGCTCGCCCCCACCGCATCTGCGCCATAGTGAACCCAACGGTCAAAAAAGCCGCCAGATCGCTTGCCCCAGCAAGCGGTCTGAAGCGTCGCGCGCGAGGTGACGGCCATGAAGGGGATGGCGTGCCTCCTCGATCATGTCCATCGTCACGCAGGTGACAAAGTCGATCCGACTGTAGCGTCCCTGCCGCCAAACGTCCTTGGCCTTTCACTCCCCATGCCGAAAGCGCAGGTCGGAAACGCCAAAGTGTGACTCAGCAATCTTGCCGCCCCATATCCATGATCAGGATCTTGCGAGCATTCTTCGCCCAATTGGCCATCGTTCCATTGGCCGATCTCTCGATCTGACGCATGGCGAGGTCGGCTCGCCATATCAACGGCTCGATTTGGCTTTCCCTCACCGCCCTAAGGAATGGGCCTGCCTCCAGATTTTTGGGATCATTCAGGAAGGCAAGCATTGCCGAAGTGATCGGCTCCACAACGCCGGCGGTGAAGCATGCGAACTCGCCACCGTTGGGTAGGTCATGGACAGGAATTGCTTCCACGTCTGGGTCACGCCCTGCAGAGCGCAACACGAAAGTGGCGGCCCCGATCGCCATCATGGCATCGAATTCCCAGCTATTTTGTCCTCCTCCCGTCATTACACGCGAGGGGCGGGACAGCAGGTGCGATAGGATCAGCCAAGGCTCGAGATCTTCGTAGGAAAATCCGAAATCTCCATTGTCAAGACGAAAGGTCTCGCCTCTCGCTTCGATTTCGAGCACTCCGCGTTCGACGAGGGTCAGCGTTACGAGGCCTAGTCGTGGCATCTTCCCCGTGACCTTCGAACCCACGACCAGTTCGCGGCGAGATGGCGCACGGGCCAGCAGAGCATCCAAGACCGCAACCGGGAACCCTGCGCCGGGCGAGCAGCTGTCATAGATGCTCTGGGCGACGATGATCGGGCCTAGCGGCAGGATCGAAGCGGTCTCCGCGAGCCATGCCGCTAGGTCGTCCGGCGCCTCCGTGATCCGTTGCCGGAGCTCCCGGCCTATCAAGCTGGCCAGCTCACTTGCCGCCAGTTCCGGAGCGCGGATCACGGTCAGCGGCGTTCTATCTTCGTCCAACCCAGCGCTCAGATAGCCGTAGTCGGCAAGGTAGCGGCGCTCCGTCTCCGACAGAGACGCCTCCAGCGCGGAGGTACGAATGACAAATCGCTCAAGACTTTGGAGGACGAGGCTTGGCGATCGCTGGGCACCGTTCACATCCGCAAGGACTGCTGTCGCAACTTTCGAGAACAGTGCGAGAAGGTTGGGATCAAGATAATGGTTTCGCGCCAAATCGATTAGATCGGGCCCGACGACAGAAGGAATACGCCCGGAGCGGCCAGTCCCCGTCAATGCCCGCGCGTAGGCCCCCAACAGCCAGGTCGAGCGAAGCTCCACCGAATGCTGGGCGCCTGGAACGGCACCTTGCCCGCGCTGCTTGAGAATCTGCAGAGCGTGGCCAAATTCGTCGTCGGACAACTGCGGGATCTTTAGGTGAGCGGCCACTTCGCCGATGCGCGTGAGTTCCCGCAAATTGGCCTGATATCGAAGCTTGGTCGCGCCAGCGCGATCGACGGCGATGATCAAAGAGACGCCATCGCCGACGCGAGACGTCAGATCGCGGAGCTCATCCACGCGATCGCTCCGGTTCGGGTCAAGACCATCGACGAGAACCAGGAGCCGGTGATCGCTTGACGCACCCAGCTTGCGCAGCCAGCGCCGCGCCGCCTCGGGGTCCATGTCCCACTGCAAAGCGTCGCCGATCGCATCTGCAATTCCGCGCAGTATCCCGCCCTCACTCACATCTACGTAGAGGCAGGCGCAGTCCTCGGCCTCCTCAGTGAGCTTGGCGATATCTCGCAGCACGTTGCTCTTCCCGCCGAGGGGCGGTGCTTCAAGAAGGGCGACCTTCTTGTCAGCCAACGCCGCCAGCACTTCACCGCTGACCGCTCTGTTCAGATGGAAGTGTGGATCGAAACGCAGGGTCGGCTTGGTGGCGGACGCTGTCCGGTGACTGATCTCGCCTTGTGTCACGGTCCTCACAGCGTGCATCCACACCTCGGGACGCGCACCCATCAAGGTTGATATGGCGTCGTCCACGTCATCGGCGGCAAGCTTGGCGGCGTTGGCAAACAGCGCCGCGATATCCATCGAGGCCGGAAGGTCCGCGAGGCGCTCCTTGGTGACCGTGTTCGATACCCAGGTGTCGGCTCCATTGGTAACGACTACGATCGGCGCCATCGGATCAACGACGCGCGCGTAGGACCGCGCCTGGGCTTCGTCCTCGAGGGACAGGGCAAGGCCCTCGCGCTTGAGCTCAAGGACGGCGAGGTTCCGACCCTGATATTCAATGAGGATGTCCGCGCGGCCTTGCGCCGACCATGCTGCTCCTCCATCAACCTTCAGTTGCGCATGGCCGAACTTGAACGACAGTGTCTGCTGGTGAGTGATCTTGAGCTGTCCGAACAACGGCGCAAGCACGACTCGTAAGCGAGCTTCCAAATCAGCCTCTGCGGGCGGACGCGCCTTTCCGCCCACCTTTGCCTTGGAGCTTTTTCCGGGCTTGCTGGGCAAACCTTTAGGTTGTGACGGAGCCATGAGCTCGACTACTCTCCATGCGATTTTCGGGCAAGTTGCGATTTAACCCGCCAACCCCTGTCTTTGCACGCTAGCCCACGACTGCCCTCAAACCCTTGTTGCAGCGCCGGATTCATGGCGCTTTTTGTCTAGCCCGAGACCGGCCATCGCCGGATCTCTTCGAGGCTGACCGTGACGCTGCACCCGATCCGAAGCGAATCCGCCGCCCGCAGCGCTCGCATGCTGCGCACGGCCCTGGGTCCGATGATCGGCGCTTGGCTCGCCGAAGACGACGTCGTCGAGATCATGCTGAACCCCGATGGCCGGCTCTGGCTGGATCGGCTGGGAGCGGGGCTGACCGACACCAACCGCCGGTTGGCGTTCGACGACGGCGAGCGGATCATCCGCCTGGTCGCGCACCATGTCGGAGCCGAAGTCCATGCGGCCTCTCCGCGGGTCTCGGCCGAGCTGCCCGAGAGCGGTGAGCGGTTCGAGGGCCTGCTACCGCCGGTCGTCGCCGCCCCGACCTTCGCCATCCGCAAGCCCGCCGGCCAGATCATCCGTCTGGACGCCTATGTCGCCGCCGGGGTTATGCGACCGGGCCAAGCCGCCCTCCTGCGCACCGCGGTCGCCGAGCGGCGCAACATCCTGATCGCCGGGGGCACGTCGAGTGGCAAGACCACTCTGACCAACGCCCTGCTGGCCGAGCTCGATGACACCGGCCAACGGATCGCCCTGATCGAAGACACTGCCGAACTGCAATGCGCGGTCGCCAACCGGGTGACCCTGCGCAGCAAGGACGGTGTCGCCTCGCTGACGCAGCTGCTGCGCTCGACGCTGCGGCTGCGGCCCGACCGGATCATCATCGGCGAGGTTCGCGGACCCGAGGCGCTCGACCTGATCAAGGCGTGGGGCACCGGTCATCCGGGCGGCGTCGCCACGCTTCATGCCGGCTCGGCACTGGGCGCGCTGCGCCGGCTTGAGCAGCTGATCCAGGAAGCCGTCGTCACCGTCCCGCGCGCCCTGATCGCCGAAACCATCGACGTCATCGCCGTCCTCGTCGGCCGCGGCGCCCAGCGCCGCCTGACCGAACTCTCCGCCGTCCAGGGCCTGACCGACGGCGACTACGCCCTCACCCCGCTTGGAGATCCGACATGATGCCGAAGAACGCGCTCGCCGCGGTCGTGACCGCACGCCACAAGCGCCGCCTGATGGCCGCCCCGATGCGGGGCCGCCTCGGCTGCGCGGCGATCACTGCCCTCAGCGTGGTCTATGCCCTCCCCGCACGCGCGGCAGGCTCGTCCATGCCGTGGGAAGCGCCCCTGCAGTCGATCCTGGAGTCGATCGAGGGGCCGGTGGCCAAGATCATCGCGGTGATCGTCATCATCACCACGGGCCTGGCCCTGGCGTTTGGCGACACCTCCGGCGGCTTTCGCCGACTGATCCAGATCGTCTTTGGTCTGTCGATCGCTTTCGCGGCCTCCAGCTTCTTCCTCAGCTTCTTCTCGTTTGGCGGCGGAGCGCTGATCGCGTGAGCCTCGCCCAGGATCTCAGTCTGCCGGGCGGTTATTTCGCGCCGGTGCATCGCGCGCTGGTCGAGCCGATCCTGTTGGGCGGCGCGCCGCGCACGGTGGCGATCGCCAACGGCACCCTGGCCGCGGCGCTGGGCCTGGGCTTGCGGCTGTGGCTCGCCGGCCTGGTGATCTGGGCGATCGGCCATCTGGCGGCGGTGTGGGCGGCGCGGCGTGACGCTCAGTTCGTCGAGGTGGCGCGCCGACACCTGCGCTATCCGCCCTATCTGCGGACCTGACGGCGATGATGCCGCTTTCCGCCTATGGCGCGCCGACGCCGCTGCTGGCCGATTACCTGCCTTGGGCCGCCCTCGTGGCCCAGGGCGTCGTCCTCAACAAGGACGGCAGCCTGCAGCGCACCGCGCGGTTCAGAGGACCCGACCTCGATAGCGCCACGCCGTCGGAACTGGTCGCCGCCACCGCCCGTCTTAACAACGCCCTGCGTCGCCTAGGCTCGGGCTGGGCGCTGTTCATCGAGGCCCGCCGCGACCGCGCGGACGGCTATCCGGAAGGCCTCTTTCCCGACGCCGCCTCGGCGCTGGTCGATCTGGAACGGCGCGAGCAGTTCGCCGAAGCCGGCAGCCATTTCGAGAGCCGCTACTTCCTGACCTTCGTCTGGCGACCGCCGGCGGAAGACGCGGCCCGGGTCGAGGGCTTGATGATCGAAGGCCGCGCCCATCGGGGCGTCGACGCCTGGGAGCAGGCAAAGGGGTTCATCCAGCGCACCGACCGCGTCCTTCAACTGGTCGAGACCTTCATGCCGCAGGCGGCATGGCTCGATGACCAGGAGACGCTGTCCTTCCTGCATGGGGCCGTCACCGACACCCGCCAGAGCGTGCGTGTCCCCGAGACGCCGATGCACCTGGATGTCCTGCTGGCCACCCAGCCGCTGACCGGCGGCCTGGAACCGCGACTTGGCGACCAGCATCTGCGGGTCCTGACTATCGTCGGTTTCCCGAGCGCGACGTTCCCCGGAATCCTCGACGACCTCAACCGGCTGGCCTTTCCCTACCGGTGGACGACCCGAGCGCTGATGCTCGACAAGATCGACGCGGTGCGCCTGCTCTCGCGCATTCGCCGCCAGTGGTTTGCCAAGCGCAAGTCGATCGGGGCGATCCTCAAGGAGGTGATGACCAACGAGGCTTCGGCTCTGGTCGACTCCGACGCCGCCAACAAGGCGGCCGACGCCGACGCGGCGCTGCAGGACCTCGGGGCCGATGACATCGGCCAGGCCTTCGTCACCGCCACCGTGGTGGTCTCCGACCGTGACCCGCTAGCGGCCGCCGAGAAGCAGCGGCTGGTCGAGAAAGCCATTCAGGGTCGCGACTTCACGGTGATCATCGAGACCGTCAACGCCGTCGAAGCGTGGTTTGGAGGCCTGCCAGGACAGGTCTACGCCAATGTCCGCCAGCCGCCGATCTCGACGATCAACCTGGCCCACATGATGCCGCTGTCGGCGGTGTGGGCAGGACCGACGCGCGACGATCATCTGGTCGCGCCACCGCTACTGCACGCCCGCACCGACGGCGCCACGCCGTTCCGCTTCAGTCTGCACGTCGGCGACGTCGGCCACACCCTGGTCGTGGGACCGACGGGCGCGGGCAAGTCGGTGCTGCTGGCGATAATGGCCCTGTCCTTCCGGCGCTATGCCGGCGCCCAGGTGTTCGCCTTCGATTTCGGCGGCTCGATCCGCGCCGCCGCCCTGGCCATGGGTGGCGAATGGCATGATCTGGGCGGCCAAGGCAGCGGCAAGGGTGGCGCCGGCGGATCCCCCTCCCTCCAGCCCCTGGCCGAGATCGATGATCTCGCGGAGCGGGCCTGGGCGGCGGGCTGGCTGGCGGCGCTGCTGGCGCGCGAGGGCGCGCCTATTACCCCCGAAACGCGCGAACACCTGTGGTCGGCCCTGGGCGCTCTGGCCTCGGCGCCGCCCCAGGAGCGTACGCTCAGCGGCCTAGCCGCCCTGCTGCAGGTCAACGCTCTCAAGCTCGCCTTGCAACCTTATTGCGTGGGCGGGTCGTCCGGCCGGCTGCTCGACGCCGAGGCCGAGGCCCTGGGACACGGCGATGTCGAGGCGTTTGAGACCGAAGGCCTGGTTGGAACAGCCGGCGCCCCCGCCGTGCTGGCCTACCTGTTCCATCGCCTCGAACGTCGCCTGGATGGACGCCCCACCCTGGTCATTGTCGACGAGGGATGGCTGGCGCTCGACGATCCGGGCTTCGCCCAGCAGCTGCGCGAATGGCTCAAGACACTGCGCAAGAAGAACGCCAGCGTCATCTTCGCCACCCAGTCCCTGGCCGATATCAAGGACAACGCGATCGCTCCGGCGATCATCGAAAGCTGCCCGACGCGGGTGTTCCTCCCCAACGCCCGAGCGCTCGAACCGCAGATCGCCCAGATCTATGCAGGCTTTGGCCTCAACGCCCGCCAGATCGAGATCCTCGGCCGTGCAACCCCCAAGCGCGACTACTACTGCCAGTCCCCGGACGGCGACCGCCTGTTCGACCTGGGACTGGGCGAAGTGGCCCTGGCCTTCGCGGCGGCCTCCTCCAAGGCCGATCAAGCCCTGATCACCAGCGTCCTGGCGGCCAGCGGCAAGGACGGTTTCGCGGCGGCCTGGCTGCGCGCCCGCGACCTCGATTGGGCCGCCGACCTCCTGCCGTCCCTGCCGCTAGGACCCGTGTCCGCGGCCACCCCGACCTTTGAGCCCACCCCCTCGGAGTCGAACTCATGAGCCCTCGCCCTTGCCGGCGAGCGTTGCTGGCCGCCGTGCTCGCCGCGCCCGCCCTGACCCTGGCTGTGCCTGCCCACGCGCAGTTCACGGTCTTTGATCCGTCGAACTACGCCCAGAACGTGCTGACCGCGGCCCGGACGCTGCAGTCGATCAACAACCAGATCACCGCGCTGCAGAACCAGGCCCAGTCGCTGGTCAACCAAGCGCGCAATCTGACCACCCTGCCCTATTCCGCGCTGGCCTCGCTGCAGAGCCAACTGCAGCGCACTCGGGCCTTAATCGACCAGGCCCAACAGCTGGCCTTCAACGTCTCGGCCATCGAGGACGCGTTCAAGACGGCCTATCGACCGGCTGACCTCACCGCCAGCGACCAGGCGCTGGTCGCGGGCGCGCACTCGCGGTGGGCCAACAGCGTCGGGGCGTTCAAGGACGCCCTGAAGATCCAGGCCGGTGTGGTCGGCAACCTCGATGATGCGCGCCAGGAAATGAGCGCTCTGGTCTCGGCCAGCCAGTCGGCCAGCGGCGCGCTGCAGGCGGCCCAGGCCGGCAACCAGCTGCTGGCCCTGCAATCGCAGCAGCTGTCGGACCTCACCACCCTGCTGGCCGCGCAAGGCCGAGCCCAGACCCTGGAAGCGGCGCAGCGCGCGGCGGCCCAGGATCAGGCGCGCGAACAGTTGCGCCGCTTCCTCACGCCCGGCGCGGGCTACCAGCCGGGCGCGGCGCAGATGTTCAACGGGTCGCCGGCCCGGCCATGAACTCGGCCCTGACCTTCCGGCTGGCCGCGATCGGCTTTGCTTTGCTGGCGCTACTCGCGGCGGCCCTGCAAACGCGCCATCGCGCGCCGCCGTCCGCGCCGCTCGCCACGGCGCCGGTGGTCAACGCCATTGATCCAGCACGCCTCGACTTGGAGCGCTGTCAGGGCCTTGGCGAAGCCGGCGCGCGTGAACCTGCCTGCCTGCGGGCCTGGGCCGATCAACGCCGCCGGTTCCTCGGCCTGTCCAAGACGACGGAGCGCTGACGATGGAAGGTCCCGGCGTCGTCGACCGCTTCCTGGGCGTCTTCACGGCCTATATCGACTCCGGCTTTGGCTTGCTGGGCGGCGAAGTGGCCTTCATCGCCACCACGCTGATCGTCATCGACGTGACCCTGGCGGCTTTGTTCTGGAGCCTGGGCGACGGCGAGGACGTCATCGCGCGCCTGATCCGCAAGACCCTGTTCATCGGGGTCTTCGCCTATCTGATCGGCAACTGGAACGGCCTGGCCCGGATCATCTTCGAAAGCTTCGCGGGGCTGGGCCTGAAGGCCTCCGGCACGGGCTTCACCGCCGCCGATCTGCTGCGTCCTGGCAAAGTCGGCCAGGCCGGCATCGACGCGGGCCGGCCGCTGCTCGAAGCGATCTCCGGCCTGGTGGGCTATGTCGCCTTCTTCGAAAACTTCATCCAGATCGCGGTCCTGCTGATCGCCTGGTTGATCGTCGTGTTGAGCTTCTTCGTCCTGGCGGTGCAGCTGTTCGTGACGCTCATCGAATTCAAGCTGACCACCCTGTGCGGCTTCGTGCTGATGCCGTTTGGACTGTTTGGCAAAACCGCCTTTCTGGCTGAACGCGTCCTGGGCAACGTCGTGGCCTCGGGCATCAAGGTCATGGTGCTGGCCGTCGTGGTCGGCATTGGCTCGACGCTGTTCGAGCAGTTCACCGCCGGCTTCGCCAGCGCCCAACCCACCATTGAAGAGGCCTTGGCTGTCGTCCTGGCCTCACTCTGTCTGCTCGGGCTTGGACTGTTCGCCCCCGGTCTCGCCAACGGCCTGGTGTCCGGTGGTCCGCAACTGAGCGCTGGAGCTGCCGTAGGCGCGGGCGCGGCGGCGGGCGGCGCGCTTCTGGCGGGCGGGGCGGCGGCGGGCTTGGCGATGGGCGGCGCGGCGGGCCTCGTCGCCGGCACAGCGCGCGGCGCGGCGACCCTGGCCGGCGGCGCGACAGGGGCGATGCAGAGCGGCGGGGTGGCCGGCGTGGCCAAGGCGGCCGGATCGGCGGCGACCAGCCCGCTGCGCCGTGCGGCCCAATCGTTGGGCGCGCGCTTCGAGACCGCACGCCAGCAACACGCCGGCCAAGGCCAGGGCCCTGGCCCGTCTGGCGGCGATGGCCCGCCCAGCGGGGGCCAACGCTCAGCACCGCCTTCTTGGGCCAAGCGGATGAAGCACGCCCAGACGATCAGCCACGGCGCCTCGGCGGCAAGCCACGCGGCCTCCTCCAGCCAGAGCGGGGGCGGCGCCTCTGTCGACCTTTCGGAAGGATCCTGATGAGCCTGTTCAAGCGCCCCGAGGTTCGCTACGGCCGCACGCCCGAACCGGACACGCCCTATCGCCGCGCGCGGCAAGCCTGGGATGATCGTGTCGGCCGGGTCGCTGTCACTGGTCGCCGGGTCTGGGCCCTGGCTCTTG
>Ga0308157_10006622_pt1 | contig 13803 bp, 11 predicted proteins | sample PhyBR1_FD_201035 | JGI IMG/M metagenome (GOLD analysis project Ga0308157, IMG submission 201035) | Phyllosphere microbial communities from UC Gill Tract Community Farm, Albany, California, United States - DLSLB.R1 | ecosystem: Host-associated > Plants > Phyllosphere > Unclassified | place: USA...
ACTTGTTAAAATGATCGCAGTGTAATGATTAAGATCGATTTTTTGTAATCGAATCTCTTTTGCGCTAACCCCTTCTACATGAATAAATGGTCTGAAATCAATTTTTATTTTGTGTTTTTGTTGGAGCTCAAAGTAAGGAGAATTCTCCACTTTAGGTTCAGGCTGTGACACCAAAATTGTTTTCACTTTCATATTATAAATATTTACTAAGCACTCCCTTTTGCTATCCAATAATAGAGAAAATAATAAGGGGCTATTTCAAGAGCGCAAAGATACAAAATAAAATAAAATAACTTACCGATTATTACGTTTTGATACGTTTTAATTGAAATAAAGTAAGAGTATACACTAATACACAGCGAAATACCTATGATTGCTAGCGGAATAATCTGCGGAATATTGTTGTAATAGAACAAAATAGCATTGATTGGAAGGATTAAAACGCCAATATAAGTCCTGTAAGTTACTTTTTGGAGGTTAAATAGCTCTACAAAATCATCAATATTGAATGAAGCGGCTACAATTTTTTCGATTAAATACTTTCCTAAAATGAAATAAAGCAAAAAAGTGGCAATCTGAATAAATAGAACCCAGTCGGTTTTTGAAGCGTAACCAAAAGTATTCATGGTAAGCAGAATAAAAAAGGCAAACGATACAATTTGTACAAAAAATAAACCAACCGTAAAGCTGTTTTTCATGTGGCTGTTGTCTCGATAAATTTTAGCGTATTTATCAGAAAAAATAAGTTTACTAAACTCACTAAATCTTGTTTCGTAAGCAGATTTTGTCATGGCAACAACGGCAAAGGTCACCACAAATAAAAGTGTTGCCCAGTCCTTGTTTTCGATTATTCGAGGATGAAGTTGTTCAATCATAGCGATACAAAATTAGTAATTTTTTGATGCAATACTTTTATTATATATTTATTATGAATCAAATGCTATAAAAAGTTTACTTTTGCGATGAAATTACCGAGAAAAAAATGAATGATAGTATTGTCATAATTCCCACTTATAACGAAATTGAAAACATAGAAAGTATAGTAAGAGCTGTACTTTCGCAGCATAAATCTTTTCATCTGCTGATTATTGATGATAATTCTCCAGATTATACTGCTAAAAAAGTGATCGCTTTACAGGAAGAATTTCCAGGAAAACTTTTTTTAGAACAAAGAACAAAAAAGTCTGGATTAGGAACTGCGTATGTTCATGGCTTTAAATGGGCTTTGGAGCGCGATTATCAATTTATTTTTGAGATGGATGCCGATTTTTCGCATAACCCAAATGATTTAGAAAAATTATATGATGCTTGTCATTTTGGCGGAGCGGATCTTGCAATTGGATCTCGTTATGTAACGGGTGTAAATGTGGTAAACTGGCCTCTTAGCCGAGTTTTGATGTCTTACTTCGCATCTGTTTATGTGAAATTTATCACCGGAATGAAAATTCATGATGCTACTGCAGGTTTTGTTTGTTATAAAAGAGAAGTTTTGGAAAAAATTAATCTTAACAAAATAAAATTTGTCGGATATGCGTTTCAAATCGAGATGAAGTACAGAACTTATTGTGCTAAATTTCAAATTACCGAAGTCCCAATTATTTTTACAGACCGAACAAAAGGAGTTTCTAAAATGAGCAATGCGATCATTAAAGAAGCGATACTTGGAGTAATTTCACTTAGAATAAGAAAATTAGTCAATTCATTATAAACCAACCAAAATGAACAGGATTTTAATAAAGAATGCCAAAATTGTAAACGAAGGGACAATTGTTGAAGGTGATGTTTTAATTGAAAATGATCTGATTGTTGAAATTGCAGACAGCATTTCATTAAAAACTTCAGATTGTATTGTAATCGATGCTGAAGGAAATTATTTAATGCCTGGCGCGATAGACGATCAAGTGCATTTTAGAGAACCAGGTTTAACACATAAAGGAGATATCGAATCGGAATCTCGTGCTGCTGTTGCGGGAGGAATTACTTCTTTTATCGAACAGCCTAATACAGTTCCGAATGCGGTTACTCAGGAAATTTTAGAAGATAAATACCAAATTGCTTCTCAAAAATCATTTGCGAATTACTCGTTTATGATGGGAGCAACAAATGATAACTTGGAAGAAGTTTTAAAAACAAATCCAAAAAATGTTGCTGGGATTAAAATTTTCTTAGGTTCATCTACAGGAAATATGTTGGTTGATAATGAAGCGGTTTTAGAAAAGATTTTTTCAAGCACTCCAATGCTAATTGCAGTTCACTGCGAAGACGAGACTACGATTAAAAATAATCTTGCTGCTTTTAAAGAGCAATATGGAGACGATGTTCCAGTTACGGCACACAATTTAATTAGAAGTGCAGAGGCTTGTTACATTTCTTCTTCAAAAGCAGTAGCTTTGGCTAAAAGAACTGGAGCAAGATTGCATATTTTCCATCTTTCAACTGCGAAAGAAATGGAATTGTTTACGAATAAAATTCCGTTAGAAGATAAAAAAATCACTGCTGAGGTTTGCGTGCACCATCTTTGGTTTACTGACGAAGACTATAAAACAAAAGGAAATTTCATAAAATGGAATCCTGCGGTTAAAACTGCCGAAGATCGTGCAGAACTTTGGAAAGCCTTAAACGACGGAAGAATCGATGTAATTGCAACAGATCACGCTCCTCATACAAAAGAAGAAAAACAACAGTCTTATTTGAATGCGCCTTCTGGAGGTCCGCTTGTTCAGCATGCAGTTGTAGCAATGTTCGAAGCGCATCATCAAGGAAAAATTAGTGTGGAGAAAATTGTGGAGAAAATGTGCCACAATCCAGCTAAGATTTTTAAAATAGAAAAAAGAGGTTTTATTAAAGAAGGATACCACGCCGATTTGGTAATCGTAAATCCAAGTTTGCCTTGGAGCGTGAAACCAGAAAATATTTTATACAAATGCGGATGGTCTCCATTTGAAGGTTTTACTTTTAAATCTAGAATCACACATACTTTTGTAAACGGTGAATTGGTTTATAATAACTTTAAAGTAAAGGATACCAAAGCAGGTAAAAGATTATTGTTTGACAGATAAAAAGCAACTATGAAGAATTTTATAGTAATAATATTGGTTATATTTCTTTCTATAAGCTGTAAAAAGGATGTTGTAAAACAGCCTGCAAAGCTTATTGAGAAAGATAAAATGATTGATATTATGTACGATTTATCTCTTTTGGAAGCAATGAGATATCAGAAACCATTGTCTTTAGATTCTATAGAAAATGATCCGACGAAATTTATTTTGAAAAAATACAAAGTAGATAGTCTTCAATTTGCTCAAAACAACATGTATTATGCTTCAGATTATGAGAATTATAAAGACATGTTTGATCAAGTGAACAAAAGGATTTCTGTAAACCAGCGAGCGGCAGATTCTTTAGCTAAAATTGATGAGAAAAAAGCAGCTAAGGAAACTAAAAAGAAAGCGCCAGAAGTTTCAAAAGATTCGGTGAAGAAAGTAGCTCCTAAGGTTAATATCGATTCTATAAAAAGAGCTCACATGCAAATGCAAGACAGAAGAAAAAAACGACTATAGTTTAGAGCTGCCTTTAATATATTGATGAATATTAGTAAAAACCGTTCCTAGAGCGGTTTTTATTTTTTCATTGCTATACAGATTTTTTGAGTACGAAGCTTTTGCTGTTGCTTTTGTAATGCTTCTTTTTCTAAAGAATAAAGTAGAAAATATCCCATCAATAATCCACAAGAAATTCATTAGAAAAGGCTTTGCATGAATGTGTGGTCTTTTTGCATTTAAAGCATCAGAAACGGTGTCTAAAAGATCTTTAAAAACAATATTGTCTGAGATAAGCGTGAAGCGTTCGTTTTTTATTTCGCTTTTCATCAGTTCAAAACTTATTTTTGCAACATCGTCAACCGAGATAAAACCAGTGCTTCCAAGTGTGTAGAACGGAAGTCCTTTTGAAACTTTTCGATAAATTTCACTACTGCCTTCGTCAAAAATATCCATCATTTTTGGTGGACCTAAAATAACTCCCGGATTTACAATAATAACATTTAAGCCTTCTTGATGCCCACGCCAAACTTCCATTTCGGCACCATATTTGGAAATGGCGTAATCGCTGTGTGGTTTTTCAGGATTCCAATCGGTTTCTTCTGTAATATATGTTTCGTGAGGAGCAATATCGCCTAAAGCGGCAATCGAACTGATATAGCAAAATTTTTGTACTTCTTTGGCAATGGCAAAATTGACCATGTTGGCCGTTCCTTCGATATTGGTTTTTCTAAGGATTTCTTCATCTTTGGGTTCAAACGAAATAAATGCTGCGCAGTGATATACTTGTCTAATATCGATAAAAGCAGTTTCAAGGGAAGGTATGTCTAGAATATCAGCTTCAAGCCAATTGATTTTTTCAAACAAATCTGCTTTTTTATAAAAATCAAAAACCGATTTTGTTTTCTGAATGTTGTTTTGGGTTCTGTAAATTGCCCGAACATTTTCTCCATTTTCAATTAAATGAAGCAATAAATGTGCGCCTACTAAACCAGTTCCTCCAGTTACTAATATCATGTTGTAAAGATAGTACTTTTGTATAAATGAGGTTTGGTTACAAAGGGAGTTGTTAATAAAATTAGATAAAAAAAACAGTTTATAGAAATCATTAATTTCTGTAAACTGTTTAATTATTAAGTCGTGAAAAAAATTGGCTTAAAAAATCGTGTATGAAAAGATAAAGTCAACAGAGCCATAGTTTGCAGCAAGATCGCTATACTCGTTCATTAGATTTTTTTTGGTATTTAATCTTGCTTCCACACCAAATTTATCTTTAAAGTTATATCCAAAACCAAAGGCTAGATTAGATCCCGCTGTACTTTCGCTAACTCTATCTTTATCATAGACAACTTTGCTTTTGCCCGCATCGAAAGTAAATCCTGCGTTGATAAAGAATTTTGAACTTTTGTTCAAGAAAAGGTAGTGACGAATTCCCATCGGAATCTGTATTCCGCTGTATTCTACATCTACTTCATGTTCCTCTAAAGGAGATGTAGGGAAAAGACCGGGAATGCTATAGCTTTTTTCATTTTTGTACTTCTGGTATGTCGGATTTAAAAATACGCTCCATTTATTTTTGTTGAATGGAAGAATATATTCTGCTTCAAGACCGATTTTAAAATTGGTTTTATTATCTAATTTTATATTGCGGTACGGAAGACTTTTGCTGTCCATAGATAAAGAAATTAAGCTTATTCCAGGAGTAATTTTAATATGGAAAATGTTTTTCTCTCCATCAGCCGATGTTTTTTTAGTTTCCGTAGCAGGAGAAATATTGTTGAATTTTATGAAATATTTCGTTAAGTCAGATTTTGTGTAAGACAAGTTTTTAATATCATTCTCAGTAATGTTTGACGATCTTACATTTAAGTTTAGCTGTTGTTTATAATATGTGTTCTCCTTAAGATTTTTGCTAGCGTTTTCAGTTTGGGTTTCAATATATCTAAGATACACAAGCTGCTCAAGAGGCACTTCTTTTGTTTCATAAAAGTATCTGAAAAGATTGGCTTCTCTGTAAGAATATAATGAGGCTTCGCCAATAACTAAAACACGAAGAAAAAGAGTGCTTTCTTCCCAAACTGGTTTTCCTGTTTGTGATATTTTAGATAAATCATCAGTTGAACGATCTATCTTTACTTTTGCTCTTTTGAAAGTAATACTGTTTCCAATGCCAAATTCAGAAACGTTTGCAATAGTTTCGGTTATATAGTCCTTGTCATTTGGATCTATTTTATACCTAAAATCGGTTGGATTGTCTTTCCAGTCTAAGTTTCGGATTAAACATTCTGTTCGGTTTCCATTGTTAGAAATAAAGTATCCTTTTTCAAAAGTAACCTGTGCATTGATGAAAGTGCAACAAAGAAAAAGAATAAGTAAAAAAGTTTTTTTCATTATGGGTAGTTTTTTTGGAAGGCGAAACTAAAGAAAAAACTGGATGCATCTTTACGGCTTTCCGTAAACTAATTTATTTAATGTACTTCGATCTGCTTTTTAGAAAACAAAGTATCTGAATAGATGTATTTAACATATCCATTGCTTAAACGATTAAATTTTATAAAAATAAAAAACTTTGTGCCTTAGTGTCTTCGTGGCATACTTTTTTGATATTGCCATTGACATTGATTACATTTGCGCAAATTATTTAAAAAAATGAAGAATCTAGTTGAAGAATTAAAATGGCGCGGGTTGTACCATGATAGTATGCCTGGAACGGAAGAACAATTGCTAAAAGAAGCAACCACTGCCTATATCGGTTTTGATCCAACGGCAGATTCACTGCACATCGGAAGTATGGTTCAGATTATTTTATTGGTTCACTTAAAGAATTTTGGTCACAGACCGATTGCTTTAGTGGGTGGAGCAACAGGAATGATTGGAGATCCTTCTGGTAAATCTGATGAAAGAAACTTGCTTGATGAAGTAGCTTTGGCTAAAAATGTAGCTGGAATCAAAAGTGTTTTGTCTCGTTTCTTGGATTTTAATTCAACCGAAGCAAATGCGCCAGTAATGGTGAATAACTACGATTGGATGAAAGAATTCTCTTTTATTGATTTTGCACGTGAAGTTGGAAAAAGAATAACTGTAAATTATATGATGGCTAAAGATTCTGTAAAAAAGAGATTTAGCGGAGAAGGTGAGGGAATGTCTTTTACAGAGTTTACATACCAATTAATTCAAGGTTACGATTTTTATCATTTATATAAAAACAATAATTGCATTCTGCAAATGGGTGGTTCTGACCAATGGGGTAATATTACCACAGGAACAGAATTAGTGCGTAGAATGGGAGGAGAGAATGCTAAAGCTTATGCTTTAACAACGCCTCTAATTACAAAAGCAGACGGATCTAAATTTGGAAAATCTGAAGGAGGAAATGTTTGGTTGGATGCTGATAAAACTTCTGTATACAAATTCTACCAATTTTGGGTAAACACAACAGATGTTGATGCAGAGAAATACATTAAAATCTTTACTTTCTTAGATAAAGAAACTATCGATGGATTAATCGAAGAGCACAAAGAGGCTCCTCATTTGAGAGTTTTACAAAAGAAATTGGCAGAAGAAATCACCGTTTTTGTTCATAATAGAGAAGAGTTGGAAAAAGCAATTCAGGCTTCAAATATTTTGTTTGGAAATTCAACTGCAGAAGATTTGAAGAAATTGGATGAAGCGACTTTTTTAGAAGTTTTTGACGGAGTTCCGCAAGCTGAAATCACGAAAACTGATTTAGAAAACGGATTGGATATCATCACGGTTTTAAACGAAAAAACGGGTTTCTTTAAATCAAATGGAGAAGCGAGACGTGCTTTGACAGCAAACTCAATTTCTGTAAATAGAGAAAAAATAAAAGAAGATTTTGTTTTAACAGCAAATGATTTAATTAACGATCAATTTGTGTTGTTGCAAAGCGGAAAGAAAAATTATTTTGTAATTCGCGTTGTTTAAAAACGTTTAACTCTTTAATTGGTTAATTGTTTTAATCAATCTGTAAGAATCTTATAAATTAAATATATAAATCCCAATGTTCGGAAAGAATGTTGGGTTTTTTATTTTAATTCGTTGACAATGAAAATTTAAAGTTTTTTTTATTAAGTTTATTCCCTAAAAACTAACAAAACGATTATGATTGGAATTTTACTTATTTATTGGATTTGGAAAGGATATACCAATTTGGCTCTTGAATATGATAAGAACAAATGGGGTTATTTTGGAATTGGAATAGCGTCTTATTATGGAGGTACTCTCGTTTCTGGATTTGTTGTTGGACTTTTAGCTGTTCTTATCAGCGGCGTTGAAAATGTAAACGATGACAGTTTTAGTAATCCAGGATGGAATATACTTTTTGTGCTTTTTGGCGCTTTGGCTTGCTATGGAGTTTACAAGCTATTAGAAAGTAAAGGTGAAAAAGAAAAAGCGCTTCAAAAAAGAGAAGGGATTGAAAGTATCGGTGTAATAGAGGAGAATTAATTTTTTTTGTTTAATTGTTTAATCGATTTTTTGCGATTAAACAAGTCAACGATTAGATTTTTTTTTTTTACAAAACCATCAAATTACAGCCACGAATATCAGAATTATCAAAACGTCCCAATACTTCAAAAGAGTTGTTGGGATTTTTTTTGCCTAAATCCTGCGTGGCAATAAAAGAACAGGAATTGATATTGGCTAAATCAATTACGTTTATTCCTCCAGTTTTTCCGTCTTTCACGTAAGTGAGAGCGTCTTCGGGATCTCGAACCAAAATATGCATCCAGGAAGGGCATTCGAAAACTCCTTCGCCCAAAGAATAGGCTTGCGCTAAAAGTTCGGTCATTCCATATTCAGAATGAATAGAAGAAACTCCGAAGCCTTTACAAAGTATTTCATGTAATTCTTCACGAATCATTTCTTTGCGTTTTCCTTTCATTCCTCCAGTTTCCATAATAATGGTATTTTGAAGATTGAATTGGTGTTTTTCGATCAAATCTAATAAAGCGTAAGTTACCCCAATTAGAATTACATTTTGACCTGCTTCGTCCAATTCAAGAAGCTTTTTGATTAAGTCTTCGTGGTTGTGCAAATAAAACCCACTTTCAGGCTGATTAGAGAGTTTTATTAAATCTTCTACCATATAAATTAAAGAAGAGCCTTCGCGTTCTAAATAAGATGGCAAAAGAGCTAAAACAACGTAATCTTCGATGTTTCCGTAAAATTGCGAAAATCCTTTGCGGTAACTTTCCTCATATAGGGAAATATCGGTCACTAAATGTCTGCTTGTAATCATTCCAGTTGTACCGCTGCTGGTAAAAGTTACCTGTGCAGGATCTGTATTAGAAACTACATCATGACTTTTGAAAAACTGAATGGGTAAAAATGGAATTTGCTGAAGCGATTTTACTTGCTGCGGATTAACATTTAAAAAATCACAAAAATCACGATAAACTTTGTTGTTCTCGTGCTGAAAACGAAACACTTTTAATGCTATTTTTTCAAATTGTTTCTGACTTGAGATGGTAAAGATATCGTTGGCTGTGATCAAAACTTTTTTTTGCAAAGATATTGTTTTTTAGTGTTCAGTTGCAGTATTCAGTCACAGTTTTCAGCAAAGTATGTAAACTGAAAACTGCTACTGAAAACTAAAAAAAGCTCCAAAGGAGCTTTTATCTTATAATGAGTTTTCGGGTTGCCGATGCATTTTGTTCGCTTATTTTGATGATATAAACACCTGGCGGTAATTCTGCAACACTTAGCTCTCTTGATACTAAATGAGCTTGCAATACTTTTTTGCCTAAGATGTCAAACACAATAATTTCTTTCTCTAAATCGTTTTTAGATGAGATATAGACTTTTCCGTTTGTAACTGGATTAGGATACAAGCTAAGCCCCTCGATAGAAGTAGATTCTTGAGTTTTTGGTAATTGCTTGCTGTCCTGAGCCGAAACGCTTACAGTGAAGAAAAATGCCAATAAGAAAGTAATATAAAAGTAGTTTTTTGCCATCGCGTGTATTTGATTAATGTAAATATACAAAAAAAATTACAAAAAGTACGCCAAAAAAAAACATCCTAAAGAATTAGGATGTTTTTAACATTATGTTTTCGAAGCGATTAAGAGATTACATTACTTTAGAGGCGATCTACATTACTAAAAAGCAAAAAAAAACACCCTAATAAAGTTAGAGTGTTTTTACTATTTTTTGTTTTCTTATTATAGACCTTTTGTCCATCCAGCAGCCCAAGTTGGAACTCCTGATCCGTTTCCTGCTCCAGTTGCAGTTGTAGATTCTGTGTAAACTTTAGATACATCAGCAGTAAGTTTTCCTGTAGTTGTACCTTTTGATTTAGTAGGAACGTCTTCAAATTTAACGTTAGTAGCTAATAAGTCAGCTCCAACATATGAGATAGTTTCGTCATGTTCTACGTCAAATCCAGTTTTCCAACCTTTTAATACAACGTTATCAAATTTACCTTTTGTACCAACTCTTAATTTGAAAGCTTGAGACTCTGCACTTGTGTCAGTAGATCCGAAACCAATTAAAGTAAGGTTTTTGATAGTTGGGAAAGAAATTGGTGTAGCTAAGTGGTTGTTAGAGTTGTTATCAGCTTCGATACCTCTGTTACCAGCGTTAGTTCTGATTCCGTAGAAGTTTTCTCCTGTTCCACTCCATCCTTCAGTCCAGTCAAATAAATCATCACCTACAGCTGTATTGTCTTTATTAGAAACTACTAAGTGAGATGCATTTACAGTTCCACCAAACCACTCGAATCCGTCGTCAGAGCTTTCGTAAATTTGTACATAATCAATAACAGTTCCGTTTCCAACTCCAAATAAAGAAAGTCCGTTGAATTCTTTGTCACTGCTGTAAGAGAAACCTGGGTACTCAATTCTTAAATATTTAATTGATCCAGAGTTGTCGTTAGCTACAGTTCCACCGTAAGTTAACTCAGAAACTTCAGCACTAGCAGTAGTTCCTTTGTTGATAGGTGCTTTTCCACAGATTACTAAACCACCCCAAGCAGCTGGTTTTTTAGTTTCTGAAGTCATAATAACTGGACTAGCAGCAGTTCCTTGAACGTCGATTTGTCCTCCTTGTGCTACAGCAATATATCTTACTGCTTGTAATTGGTCAGCTGCTACTGCAGTTGCTTCAATGATAACTCCAGGTTTGATTGTAAGTTTAGCAGTGTTTTTAACTACTAATTTCCCTGTTAGTTTATAAGTTCCAGATTCTAATACTACCTCTCCGCTGTTGATTTCTCCTTGTAAGTTATCTCTAACTACTACGAAATCAGATTTTGGTCCCTCGTTTTTGTTGTCATCACTTGAGCAAGAAGTTGTAAGTGTTGCAAGCGATAATGCAGCTAAACCGAAAATTGTTGAAATTGTTTTTTTCATTACTTTTTTAATTAGTTTGTGTTTATGCAAAGATTAGAACTTAAGCTTTAATCAACGTTAAGCCGTTGTCATCTATTTGTTATGTGTTTTTTATTCTAACGTTAAGGAATTGATAACTCAATATTTCCAGTATGTTTCTTAGAATTGGTAGTTCATTCCCAATCCGAATGTCAGACCTTTTTTGTAGTTGAAAACCAAGACGTCTCCACCTGCATTTTCTTGAACTCTTTTGAATTCTGGATTCAATAAGTTTCTTGCTCCAAAATCAATTCCAAAGCTTTTAGTCAATTTTGTTTTTAAAATAAGGTCTAAAGATCCCATTGCTTTGTCAACTAAATTTCCTTTTCCTTCGTTTCCAATTGCGTAAAGCTTATCAGAATAATGGTTGTAAGCAAGAGTTGCCATAATTCCAGAGTCGTTTTTGAAGTTTTTAGTATACGATAAATCAGCATTTAAAATCAAATCTGAAGCTCCTGTAAATCCTGAACTACTATCTGTAGTGTTGATGTTTAATCTTCCATCTGTTTCATTTCTAACTTTTTCCGCATCAATGTCTTGATGTGTTTTCATTAAAGAAGCATTAAATCCAACAGAAAGTTTGTTAGTGTATTCTCCTTCAATTTCAAAAATATTCTTTCTTGCTTCTAACTCAACTCCATATGCGTAACCTGTATCTCCAATATTAACAAAAGAAATATCATTTGTAGAAGAAGCAATAATGATTTGGTTGATTGGGTCCATGATATATTTTCCAAAAGCAGTAACAGATAATAACTCATCGCTTTTTGGGAACATCTCCCATTTTAAATCAAGATTGTAGTTTTGTGAAGGATATAAGCTTGGATTACCAATTACAGATTCCATTACATCTTCATAGATAAACAAAGCACGTTCTTTAAACTGTGGCAATGTGTATGTTTTACTAGCCGCTAAACGAAGATTTTGTTTTTCGTTTAATTCATATTTTAAAACAGCACTTGGTAAAAATTCATTTCTTTCAAAAGTATTTGTTCCTCCACCTGCATCAAGCTGTGTTCTCCAGTTAACTGTTTGAGAGATTCTTTCGTATCTTACGCCAATAACAGAGCTTAATTTGTCAGTGAATTTATATTCGAAATTACCAAAACCTGCGTGTATATCTTGTTTTCCATCATAAGTTTGAGGAGCCATTCCTGCAAAAGATGCAGTTGAGAATAAACCACTTTCGTAATTTGCTTGGTTAAAAAAAGCATCTAAATTGTTTGGATCTACACTTGTGTTTTGACCAGTTTGGCTAATGTTGAAGTTGAATTGAATAGCTTCAAAATCACGTTTTTTAAATCTTCCGTTATAACCTGCAGTGATTTTTCCTTTAGAAGCCCCATCTTGATCTTGTAACTTGTATGAGAAGGCAAGATTGGCGGCTGCTTCATTTTCTGTAAGATCTTGGAAATATCTTTGGTTATCGGTAGTGGTTCTTTGAGCAAGTGTATAAATGTCAGTTGTTGGATTGTAGAACATTTTGTTTTGGGTTCTATCTGGCATATTACCTTTCACAGTATTGTATGAAACACCCCAATCCAAATCAATTTTATCAGTTATTTTGTCATTTCCTAAAAGCTGATTGATCATTACAGTGTTTTGTGTAAACGTACCTCTTTGAACTAAAAGACTTGCATCAGCATTGTCAAAATCACGATCACTTCCAAAATAAGTATCTCTAGTTTGCTCAGATGAGTTAACATACAAGAAGTTGTATCCAATTTTATGGTTTTTGTTCAAACGGTAGTTAGCATTGAACATTCCAGTAGTATTGGTGTTGTACGTAAATTTTTCTTGTTGGAAAGATTTTAATGAAGCACCCTGAGCATTTACACTTTGGCTAAGCCCTTCTCTATACTCGTAACCATTTCCAAAACCTGCAGTAGCAAAAAGGCTTAATTTTCCTTCTTCACCAATGTTGAAAGTTTTACCTGCTTTTAGATTGAAGTTTCCGCCAAAAGGAGATTCTTTTTTAGGATTTAAACTGTTTTCAAAACTAAAACTGGTTAAAGGATTGTTTGGAACTCCGTAAGAAACAAAACCAGATTTGTTTGGGCCTTGTTGTAATAAGAAATTGCTAGAATTTGATACTGCATTAGTGTTAACTTTTGATCCTAATGAGATTTCGAACATTCCTTTTCCGCGGTAATCTTTAGATACTATATCTACATTTCCTCCAGCAAAATCTCCATACATTTTTGCGCCGTATGATTTGTCAATTGAAATGTACTCAACAATGTCAGTTGAGAAAAGATCTAGAGCAATGTTTTTTCTTTGTGGATCATTGGATGGAATTGGCAATCCGTTCATCGAAGTCGAGTTGTAACGATCACCCAATCCTCTTACGTAAACGCTGTTGCTTCCTTCTTGTTTAGAAACTCCAGATGTTTTTGCAACAGCTGCAGCTACATCGCCCACACCTTTTCTAGAAAGTTCCTGCGCGCCAATAGTTTGTTTAATATCTACAGCATTTTTTTGTTCCAAAAGTAATGCAGTTTCTTTTTGTTTGCTTACTGCACTTGCTTGAACGACTACATCTTTAAGAGTATAACTTCCTGCTGAAAGCCCTTGATTAACCGTTACAGTTTCGTTTGCTTTTACAGCTACAGGAGCTTCTACAGATTCATATCCTAAAAAACTAAAAATTAAAGTATAATTTCCAGGATTTACGCTTAAGGAATATTTTCCATCTACGTCCGTATTTACGCTAATATTTGTACCTTTAACTAAAACATTAGCAAATGGTAGCGATGCGTTGTTCATATCTTTGTCAGTCAGAACTCCAGAAATCGTACCTTTGTTTTGCGCGATCGAAATCGTACAGATAAATAATGCAATAAAGAGAAATCTTAAATTGAATTTCATTTTTTTTC
>Ga0308157_10006623_pt1 | contig 13803 bp, 8 predicted proteins | sample PhyBR1_FD_201035 | JGI IMG/M metagenome (GOLD analysis project Ga0308157, IMG submission 201035) | Phyllosphere microbial communities from UC Gill Tract Community Farm, Albany, California, United States - DLSLB.R1 | ecosystem: Host-associated > Plants > Phyllosphere > Unclassified | place: USA...
CTGCCCGGTCTGTAATCACTGCCCATCAAGGTGGAATTCAGGAGCTCATCCAGGTAACGTCTGCAATATCAGTTCTTTATTCCTTGTCTGAACTGTCGTGATTCCGTCATTTGTGCCGCACGTCAAGAGCGACTCACCTGATTCGGATCTAAAAAGCGAATCATTTATTGTCGCGGCGCATTCTCAGGCCCTCAAGTCACGCCTGATTCCCGCAAATCAGCGATTTCACCGGCGAGTTAACTTGAAGTGATTCGGCTATGAATTAGGACGAACCGGCACTACGACCAGAAGACAATCCAAAACCATCAATAAGCGCTTCCGTGGCTTCGGCCTGAGCAATCTGCTTTTGAATATCAATGAGGCGGGCAAAGACTTCACCCGTTTCATCACTATCAAGCGATGCCTCAACAGCACGCAACTCCCTATGTAGGGTGCGCGCGCGCTGATGCAAGTGAAGCGCCTGTTTTAACGCTTCACGCACATCATCCTCCGCAGCCTGCGCTGTGGCTGTCCATTCGCGGGTCCGACGCACCGTTGCCTCAAGCATTTCGATCAGTTCAACATGACCGGCTGCGACCAGCGCCTTGCGCATTGCAAAACCATCATCCACATGACCTGACGCAAGAACGTCAAGCATTGCAAAATGCAGAACCTTCAAAGCCTCATGCTCAAAATCAAGCGCTGCCATTGCCTCGAAATCTTCTTCGATCAAGCGCGGATGATTAAGCAGCATCAGCACAATCGCCGTTTCGCGCAAAGGTGCATTGCGCCCCTTCACCACGTTGGACCGTGTCAGGCTGTCTGAGAAAGCAAGGCGTCCTCCAAAGGCTGCGCCGCCTCTTCCGCCTTGCTGTCCGCGGGGATTATTGCCCTTGCCGCGATTGAAATTGCCGTTGCCGCGCTGGCCATTTTGCCTTCCCTGCCCAAAGAAAGCCTGCGCACGCTCACGCATTTCCTGACTGTAGTGACGGCGAATATCTTCATTGGCAATGCGGCTGGTGATTTCGCGCAACCGAGCTTCAAGTTCGGCACGTCGTTCGGGCGTATCGAACACACCGCTTGCGGTTTCGCGCGTCCAGACCATATCGACAAGCGGCTTGGCATCGCGCAAGACTGCATAAAAAGCCGATGGACCTTCTGCCTTGACCAGATCGTCGGGGTCCTGCCCCTCCGGAAGCATTGCAAAACGCAGCGATTTGCCCGGCTGCAAACTGGGCAACCCAAGATCAGCAGCACGATGCGCTGCACGCACGCCAGCGCCATCACCATCAAAGCACAGGATTGGCTCAGGGCTGATACGCCAGAGCAATTCAAGCTGCTCTTCGGTCAAAGCTGTGCCAAGTGGCGCTACGGCCTGATGAATCCCAGCCTGTGCCAGCGCAATCACATCCATATAGCCTTCAACGGCAATGATGGGCTTTGCTTCTTCACCGCCCTGTGGCTGACAAGCTTTTCGTGCACGCAAACCGTTGTAGAGAATGCGGCCTTTATGAAAGAGTTCGGTCTCGGGCGAATTCAGATATTTTGCAGGCGCATCAGCGGAAAGCGCGCGACCACCAAAAGCGATGATCCGCCCACGCAAATCCTCAATCGGGAACATGATACGGTCACGAAAACGATCATAGGATACGGCAATACCTTCGCCATGGACAACAAGACCGCAAGCCTCGATCTGATCTTTCGCCACCCCCTTGGAGGCCAAAAACTCTTTGAGAGCATTGCGTGACTCCGGTGCATAGCCAATCCGGAATGTTTGCTGCGTTGCACTGGAAAGCCCGCGATCACGCAAATAGGCACGCGCTTTCGCACCCGATGCACTTTGCAACTGGCTCTCAAAAAACTGTGCTGCAAGCTCCATCACTTCATAAAGCGTTGCGCGTTGTGCCTCGCGCTTTTCCATTTCTGGATCACGCTCAGGCATCGGAACGCCTGCCATATCTGCAACGCGTTCGACAGCTTCCGGAAAACTAGCACCCTCAAGCTCGGTCAGAAATTTGAAATGATCACCGGTCACGCCGCAACCGAAGCAATGGTAACGCCCCTTGCGGTCTTCACAGTGAAAGCTCGGCGTCTTCTCGCCATGAAATGGGCAGCAGCCCCAGAAGTCGCCCTTGGGTGGATTACTCTTCTTGCGATCAAACGAGACGCGCGTTCCGATCAGCGTCGAAATCGGCACCCGATCTCTTATCTCATCAAGGAATGAAGGCGGAAAACGCATTGAGATTGTTTCTTTCAGGTCAGCAAGCTGTATAGTCTATAGCCTATATAGGCTTGCGCGCAGATGCAGTCCATCACCCTGGCAAAACCCTCCCCGTTAATCACAAGCTGCGAACAACCAGTACGGCAAACCGTTTTGTCACAAAACTGTCACATATCCTTCACGTGAGCGCCGCTAGGCTTGATTTTGAAGGCATTCAGGCCCATATTCTTTAACTGATATGATTAGCCGGAACATATTTTTTCTCTTTTTGTTGCGTAGACTTAACTGAAATATTTGTTCCCCCGCCTCCAACCTGAAAGGAGTTCCCGTGAACGGTTCTCTTGTCCTTTTGCATCTTGCCGGTGCTGTTGCCCTCCTGCTGTGGGCCACACGCATGGTGCGAACAGGTGTGGAGCGGGCCTATGGTGATCGCTTGCGCCGTCGTTTGCGCAACCAGATGCAAAACCCGCTGCTTTCAATTGCCTTTGGTCTTGCGCTTGCAATCGCACTGCAAAGCTCGACAGCAGTCACACTGCTGGTCGGCTCTTTCGTCGGATCAGGCATTGTTAGTGGCGTCGCAGGCCTGATGGCGGTGCGCGGTGGCGAGCTTGGTTCGGCGCTTGTCGTCAAGATCCTGAGCTACGATCTCACACTTCTGGTGCCGCTCTGCCTTGTATCGGGCACCGTCATTTTCATGACGACAGAACGCCGTGACTGGCGGCAGATCGGGCGTATTCTCGTCGGTATCGGCCTGCTCATCATGTCATTGGAAATGACAGGTCATGCAACCGAACCACTACGTCAAAGCGAACTTCTGCCCGTCATAGTCGATTACCTTTCCGGTGATCCAGTGACTGCCTATCTGCTGGCAGCGCTTATGACGTGGCTGTTTCATTCAAGCATCGCAGCCGTCATTCTGCTGACCACATTTGCATCACGCGGACTGATCACTCCTGAACTGGCCGTGGTTATGGTGCTTGGCGTCAATCTCGGCTCTTCGATTATTGCACCTATCCTGACCCGCAATGCGCCACCTGAAACGCGCGTTGTACCGCTTGGCAATCTTTTGATGCGTGGAGCGGGCTCCTTGGTGATCCTCATCCTGTTTGAAACCTTCAAGCCATCGATTGCTTTCCTCGGTGGCGATCCGGTTTCGCAAGTGGTCAACGCGCATATTATGTTCAATGTCATTGTCATGGTCGCAGGCATTCCTCTTTCAGGATTGGTTCTACGCGCAACGGAAGCACTGGTGCATCTCAATGCCGACAAAAACGCACCCTCTCAACCGCTTGAGATCGAGGAATATAGTGCGCTTGATACGACAGTTCTTGATCGGCCCTCGCAGGCACTTGCCAATGCAACGCGCGAAGTGGTGGGCGTCTGTGACACAATTGAGGTCATGCTGCGACGCATTATCGACCTGTACGAAAAACCCGATCAGGCACGCATCAATGAACTCGCGGCTTTGGATGACCGGGTTGATAAAAAACACGCAGCCATCAAGCTTTACCTTACCAAGGTTGCAAGCAAGGATCTTGATGAATTTGAAGCGCTGCGTATGCAGGAGCTGATGGGCGCTTGTGTAAAGCTCGAACAGGTTGGCGACATCATCGTGCGCAACATGCTCGCGCATGTTCAGAAAAAGATGGATCACAATCTCGAATTTACCGAGGAAGGCTGGAAAGAGCTAAGCCACTTCCATGCCATGGTGCTCGCCAATGCGCATATGGCCTTTAACGTGATTGTCTCGCGGGATGGCCACACGGCGCGTCAGCTTGTGCAGGAGAAAGACAATCTGCGCGATCTGGAAAAGCAGACAAGCATGCGCCACTTCTCGCGCCTTCGCGATGGTTCAACCCGCAGCATCGAAACAAGCACCATCCATCTCGATACCATTCGCGATCTCAAGCAGATTAATTCGCTGCTGGCATCAATGGCTTACCCAGTTCTTGAAGAACAGGGTCTGCTCGGTACAACACGCCTGAAAACGATCAAGCAAGGTTCATAAAAAACGTTCAGAAAGGCTACGGGTCTTTCTGAACGCATAAAAGAACATGTCATCTACCGAATAACGACGTGACGCTAAAAATCGATCACCACTGAAGGTGCGCTGCGCTGTGCTGCACCATGGTAAACCGCCTCAATGTTATTGCCATCGGGATCGAGCACGAAAGCCGCATAATAATCGGGGTGATAAGGACGCTCGCCGGGAGCACCATTATCCTGACCGCCATTGTCCAGTGCGGCGCGGTAAAACGTGTCAACTGTCGCGCGATCTTTTGCCTGAAAGGCCAGATGGTGCCGGCCCGTCAATACACCGAGTGCGGCTGGACTATCCGCCGACGACACAACAAGTTCGTCGGCCCAGAAATAGCCGTCAGATGTCACATTGATAGGAATATCCAGTACGGCCAGAACAGCCGTATAGAAATCCTGACTGGCCTTAAGGTCGCGGACGACAAGCTGAATATGGTCAATAAGCCTGCCGCGATGCAGTTGCATAGTTTCCATGGTCGTTCATCCGATGTGGGTTTATTTTTGCGTCGCAAAATTCCTGACGGGTGAATGATCAGAATGCTTCAAGATGATACTTTCAGCAATATAAAACGCGCAAGACTTCTAAAATCCGAATGCAAGCAGGGATCGCTATCTGCTGGCATTCGGGGTTTCTATTGCGGAGCATACCTCGGATGCGCAGTTCTCAGCGTTTTATTGCAGCAGTGTTTTCACCAAAGCGCTGGCCTTGGTGAAATCCATCTGGCCAGCATAGCGCTCTTTAAGAGCGGCCATGACCTTGCCCATATCGCGCAAGCCCTGAGCGCCAATATCGGCGATCACATCTGCGCAGGCTTTCTTGATCTCGTCTTCACTCATCTGCGCTGGCAGAAAATCATTGAGAATGAGGATTTCCGCACGCTCGCCTTCAGCCAATTCGATGCGATTGCCTTCTTCATAAATGCGTGCGGATTCTTCGCGCTGCTTGACCATCTTGCCAAGAATGCCAAGCAGTTCTTCATCGCCAACGGGGTCTTTTCCCGCACCGCGATTGGCAATATCGCGATCCTTGACCGCTGCCATGATCAGACGCAGTGTGGACAAGCGAAGCTTATCCTGCGCCTTCATAGCGGCGGTCATTGCATCAGAAATCTCTTGGCGCAGCATATGGTTCTCCTAAAATCTGTAAACTGTTCAATTAAAACTGCTTCTAGTCCGAAAGCAGGGTCATAAGCAATCACACGCTCAAATCCGACATTTCATGAAAAGCTTGCAATCAGGCAATTGACCCGGAGTGCAAGTTTCTCTATTCCTCAAAGCTTAGCAGGACATCGGTATGTGCTCACGGCGGGAAGTTTAATCCCCGCTGCTTTTTGGCGCATATATGGCCCCGAAAACACCGGTTTTCAAGTTGCTCAGCCTTGAGCGGCTTAAACATGGACACATGCCGCATGACTGATAAACCAAAAACGCGCGCCGGACGGCAGCGCGAAACCACGCAGGAGTGCACGCCATGACCAAATCCCCATCGAAGACAGCACCCTGGACAATTGCCAAGCGAACCGCCGTTCTGGTGCTGGCGGACGGCACCGTTATTGAAGGTCAGGGCGTTGGCGCAACCGGCGCGATTGAAGCGGAAGTCGTCTTCAACACCGCCCTTACCGGCTATGAAGAAATCCTGACCGACCCTTCCTATGCAGGCCAGATCGTCACTTTCACGTTCCCGCATATCGGCAATGTCGGCGCAAACGCTGAAGACATCGAAGACCTGACACCCGCCAATCGCCACGGCGCAGTCGGTGCGATCTTCAAGGCAGACATTACCACGCCATCCAATTTCCGCGCCTCTGAACACCTCGACGCTTGGTTGAAAAGCCGCGGCGTCATCGCACTGACCGGCATCGACACCCGTGCGCTGACCGCTCTTATCCGTGAGCGCGGCGCACAGAACGCCGTCATCGCGCATGACCCGGAAGGCAATTTCGACATCGATGCACTCAAGGCACGCGCCGCCAGCTGGTGCGGCCTTGAAAACCTCGACCTCGCAAAAGATGTTACCATCGGTCAGAGCCAAACTTGGGATCAAACTCCATGGGCGCTCGGTGAAGGCTACGGCGAGCAGGGCGACGCCCCATATCATGTGGTTGCGCTCGACTTCGGCGTGAAGCGCAATATTCTGCGTCTGCTCTCGGGCCTTGGCGCGAAAGTGACCGTGCTGCCTGCAACGGCGACCGCAGAAGACGTGCTGGCTTATAATCCAGACGGAATTTTCCTATCGAACGGCCCTGGCGATCCGGCTGCAACTGGCGAGTACGCTGTGCCAACCATTCAGAAGCTTGTTGATAGTGAACTACCGGTTTTCGGTATTTGCCTCGGCCACCAGATGCTGGCATTGGCGCTTGGTGCCAAGACCGAAAAGATGCATCAGGGCCATCATGGTGCAAACCATCCGGTCAAAGATTACACCACCGGCAAAGTTGAAATCGTATCAATGAACCACGGCTTTGCGGTTGATTCCGACAGCCTGCCGGATCATGTCGAAGAAACACATGTTTCGCTGTTTGACGGCACCAATTGCGGCCTGCGCGTTATCGGTAAGCCGGTCTTCTCCGTGCAGCATCACCCTGAAGCTTCGCCCGGCCCACAGGACAGCCACTATCTGTTCCGCCGCTTCATCAATCTGATCCGTGAGAAGAAGGGCGAAGCGCTCCTGCCTGAACGCGAAGAAGCTGCTTGAAATCAGCTATGAACTAAAAACGAAAGCCGGGATTTGATCCCGGCTTTTTCTTTATTCATAGTCATCTCAGCGATCAAATATCGCCACTAAATGTATCACAGGAATCGATCTTCCCGCTATCAAAACCGCGCTGGAACCATTTTGCGCGTTGCGCCGATGTACCGTGGTTGAAACTTTCCGGCACAACATATCCCTGAGAGCGCTTTTGCAGCGTATCGTCACCAATCTGATGCGCAGCATTAATCGCTTCTTCGAGGTCGCCCGCTTCCAGAATACCTTTCTGATCAGTGTAATAACCCCAGACACCTGCAAAGCAATCCGCCTGCAATTCGACGCGCACTGACATTTGATTGGCCTGCGCCTCGTTCATTTGCTGACGCATCTGATTGAAACGCGGCAGAATGCCGAGCAAGTTCTGCACATGATGCCCAACCTCGTGCGCGATCACATAGGCATTAGCGAAGTCACCCGATGCACCAAACTTGGTCGCAAGCTCGTTGAAGAACGTCAAATCGAGATAAAGCTTGCGATCTCCGGGGCAGTAGAACGGACCCGATGCCGAAGAGGCCATGCCGCAAGCAGAACGCACGCCATCCGAGAAAATAACCATTGTCGGCGGTGCGTAAGCCTGTCCGCGCGATTGGAAAATACCGCTCCACGTGTCTTCGGTTTCAGCCAGAATCGTGCGTGCAAATTGCGTCGCCTCATCATTGGCAACCTTGCCACCGCTGCTCTGCTGGCTCGTTTGGGTTGACTGAATGCTGCCATCACCAAAAAGCAACGGCAGCGGATCAATACCAAACGCGCGTAGTACAAAAAACATCACGACAAGAATGAGAATGCCGGAGATACCGCCGCCTCGCATAATGCGAAAGCCCGGACCACCACCCATGCCGCCGCCGCGAAAGCCCCCGCCTCCGCTTTGTTGTCCACGTACGTCTTCGACATTATCGCTTTGTCTACGGCCTTGCCAACGCATGGACCAACTCCCCTTAACCGCACCGTTCAGTCACTAAAACGGCATCAATCTATTGCCAGTAATTGTCGCACAAACTGTTGTCACAGCAACATAAAAAGTAAATGGCAAAGCCGATCACAAACCAACAACCTACCGTAACACAAAACGACAGGCCGCACCTCTTACGAGAAATTTCGCAAATGCCCGCATTTTCTTTGAAATAAGGGCATTTGTGGGGTTCCGCTTTCGCTCATCATTGCCTATAAGGCCCACTTAGCCCACAGAATATACCTCTGCCAACCCGCCGGTAAACCGAGCGGGATTTTCTGGCAGGCTAAAAGCATGTCTCTCAAAAGTGGGAACCGGTTTTGAGACAAAGACATGCGTTAACACTAAGAACAAGGATGACGCTCCCATGCCGAAACGTACAGATATTAAATCGATTCTGATCATCGGCGCGGGCCCAATTGTTATCGGTCAGGCTTGCGAGTTCGATTACTCCGGCACGCAGGCTTGTAAGGCGCTGAAAGAGGAAGGCTATCGCATCATCCTCGTCAACTCCAATCCGGCAACGATCATGACTGATCCGGATCTGGCAGATGCGACCTATATTGAGCCAATAACCCCTGAAGTTGTTGCAAAAATCATCGCCAAGGAACGCCCGGACGCGCTGCTGCCGACTATGGGCGGTCAGACCGCACTCAATACCGCATTATCGCTCCGCCGCATGGGCGTTCTTGAGCGCTACAATGTTGAGATGATCGGCGCCCACGCGGAAGCCATCGACAAGGCAGAAGACCGCGCCCTTTTCCGCGAAGCCATGGACAAGATTGGTCTTGATACGCCCAATTCCATGTTGGCCAATGCCACTGAAATCAAAGATGAAGACCGTAAGCGTCACGAAGCCAAGCGCAACGAAGTAAAGTCGCAACACACGGGCGACGACCTCGATAAGGCGCTCGACAAGCTCGAAACCGAATGGCAGCTGGGCGAAGTCGAACGCAAGCAGCGCTACATGAGCCATGCGCTGGCCAAAGCAGCACAGGCGATGGATTTCGTTGGCCTACCAGCCATCATCCGCCCAAGCTTCACGCTCGGCGGCACCGGCGGCGGCATTGCCTATAACCGTCAGGAATTTTTCGAGATCATCGAACGTGGTTTGGATGCATCGCCAACCACCGAAGTGCTGATTGAAGAATCGGTTCTCGGCTGGAAAGAATATGAAATGGAAGTCGTCCGCGACAAAGCGGACAATTGCATCATCATCTGCTCGATCGAAAACCTTGATCCAATGGGCGTGCATACAGGTGACTCTATTACAGTAGCCCCTGCTCTGACACTGACTGACAAAGAATACCAGATCATGCGTAACGCCTCAATTGCGGTGCTGCGCGAGATCGGCGTTGAAACCGGTGGCTCAAACGTTCAGTTCGCGATCAACCCGGCCAATGGCCGCATGATCGTCATCGAAATGAACCCGCGTGTATCTCGTTCTTCGGCACTTGCTTCCAAAGCAACCGGCTTCCCTATTGCCAAGGTCGCGGCCAAGCTTGCCGTCGGCTACACGCTGGACGAACTCGACAACGACATCACCGGCGGTGCCACGCCTGCATCGTTCGAACCTTCGATCGACTATGTCGTCACCAAAATCCCACGTTTTGCCTTTGAAAAATTCCCCGGCTCCTCGCCGATCCTGACCACCGCCATGAAGTCGGTGGGTGAAGTGATGGCCATTGGCCGTACTTTCCAGGAAAGCTTGCAGAAGGCGCTGCGTGGACTTGAAACCGGCCTCACCGGTTTCGACGAAATCACTATTCCTAATATTGAGGAAGGCGACGAAAAGAACGCGATCCGCGCCGCCATCGGCACGCCAACGCCAGATCGTCTTCGCATGGTCGCTCAGGCTATGCGCCTCGGCCTCACCACTGAACAAATCCATGACGTCTCAAAGATCGATCCGTGGTTTTTGGAGCAGATAGAAGAGATCATCAACACTGAAGCGCGTATTCGCGAACATGGCCTGCCAAAGGACACAGAAAATCTGCGCAAGCTCAAGTCGATGGGCTTCTCCGACGCTCGCCTTGCAAGCCTGATTGGCAAAGATGCCGAAGACATCGCAAAACTGCGCAATGAGCTTGATGTGCATCCGGTCTTTAAGCGCATCGACACCTGTGCTGCGGAATTCGCTTCACCGACCGCTTACATGTATTCGACCTATGAAACGCCTTTTGTCGGTCAGCTGCGCTCAGAAGCAGAAGTTTCGGATCGCAAGAAGGTCGTCATTCTCGGCGGTGGTCCAAACCGTATTGGTCAGGGCATCGAGTTCGATTATTGCTGTTGCCATGCGGCCTTCGCGCTTAATGATGCCGATTATGAAGCCATCATGATCAACTGTAACCCGGAAACCGTATCGACCGATTACGACACCTCGGATCGTCTCTACTTCGAGCCTCTGACTGCCGAAGACGTGCTGGAAATCCTGCGCGTTGAGCAAGAAAAAGGCACACTTCATGGCGTGATCGTCCAGTTCGGTGGCCAGACCCCGCTCAAGCTTGCAACAGCACTTGAAAAGGCCGGTATTCCAATCCTCGGCACGTCGCCGGATGCAATCGACCTTGCAGAAGACCGTGACCGCTTCCAGAAGCTTCTCATCAAGCTCGGCCTCAACCAGCCAAAGAATGGCATCGCCTATTCGGTTGAACAGGCCCGCCTGATTGTTGCCGACCTCGGCTTCCCGCTGGTTGTGCGTCCATCCTATGTTCTGGGTGGCCGTGCCATGCAGATTATTCACGATGAACGCGGCTTGCAGACTTATCTCCTCGACACCGTTCCTGAACTGGTGCCGGAAGACATCAAGGCCAAGTATCCGAACGACAAGACCGGCCAGATCAACACGCTTTTGGGCAAGAACCCGCTTCTGTTTGATACCTATCTGACACAGGCTATCGAAGTGGATGTGGATTGCCTTTGCGATGGCAAGGACAGCTATGTTTCCGGGATCATGGAGCATATCGAAGAAGCTGGCATCCACTCGGGTGACAGTGCCTGTTCGCTACCAGTTCACACACTGTCAAAAGAGATCGTCGCTGAACTGGAACGCCAGACTGCATTGCTTGCCAAGGCACTCAATGTCGGCGGCCTGATGAACGTGCAGTTTGCCATCAAGAACGATGAAATCTTTATCCTTGAAGTGAACCCACGCGCATCGCGTACCGTTCCATTCGTCGCAAAAACCGTTGGCACGCCAATTGCCAAGGTTGCGGCCCGCATCATGGCAGGTGAAAGCCTTGAAGATGCGATCAACGCCTATGGCGGCAGGCCACAGCCAAATGCCCGCCCGCACATCGCGGTTAAGGAGGCTGTGTTCCCATTCGCCCGTTTCCCCGGCGTTGACACATTGCTCGGACCTGAAATGCGTTCGACCGGAGAAGTCATGGGGCTCGACTATGATTATGCACTGGCTTTCGCCAAGGCACAGCTTGGTGCAGGTGTTGAACTTCCACGCGAAGGCACGGTTTTCGTGTCAGTTCGTGACGAAGACAAGGAACGTGTACTTGGTCCGGTGCGCAAACTGGCAAGCATTGGCTTCAAGGTTATGGCAACGGGCGGAACCCAGAAGTTTCTTGAAGATAATGGTATTGAATCAACCAAGATCAACAAGGTTATCGAAGGTCGTCCGCATGTTGAAGACGCGATCCGCAATCGTCAGATTCATCTGGTCTTCAACACGACCGACAGTGCGAGCGCTGTCTCGGATAGCAAATCGATTCGCCGTGCAACGCTGATGCAGAAGCTGCCCTACTACACCACAATGGCCGGTGCAGAAGCTGCCGCCGAAGCCATTGCGGCTCTTAAAGCGGGCTCGATGGAAGTCCGTCCGCTTCAGGATTACTTCCGCGCATAAGCGTTAAATCAGCGATTGAAAAAGGCTGCAGATGAAAATCTGCGGCCTTTTCATTTTCAAACACCTGCTCAAGATTGATGCGGCAAACGCAGTGGCGTAGCCTGTAAATCCATCTCAAGATGAAGCTTGGTCGGAAACAAACCGTTATGACCTAATCCTTTGCCAATATGGATAACGGATGCGGCTTTCAGTGGCCCTTCCAGAAGATCATAGGCACGCTTTCGCGCATCTTCATCCATGCCGTCCAGCGTACCATCAATCACTATCCAGCTTGGATTTTGTAGCACCAGCCGCGCCAAAGCAAGGCTCTGCTGCTCATCAGCCGTCAGCGTCCGATCCCAACGCAAAACACGGTCTATCTGCGACACAAGCCGTTCAAGTCCTGCAAGCTTCAACACCTCTGCAATCTGATTTTTTGAAAAATCAGCCGAACTCAAAGGATAAACTACCGCATCATGCAGATTACCCGGCGGGATGTAAGGCGCATGGGGAATGAACACCACGCGGTCGCCCGCAGGCAATCCAATCCGCCCACTGCCCCAAGGCCATAGGCCACCGAGCGCTCGAAAGAGCATGCTGCGCTCCGATTCTGTGGCCCCCGTTACAAGCAGACGCTCACCGGGATTGATGACAACCCTCGTCTCCACCAGATTGAGACAACCTTCCGGCGCTGCAATCGACAGATTATCGATCGTCAATTGCTCTTGAGGATTGGTTTCAACAGCAATCTGACGATCAAGATGACCAATTTCATCCATACGCAAAATCGCTTGCCGAAAACTTGCGACACGCAGCAGCGTTGCCCGCCAATCTGCAATGGCGCCGAAATTATCGACAAACCAGCGTAGTGAATTATGCACCTGCGTAAAAGCGCCAACGGCCATCATCAGGCCACCGAAGGTCAGCCCACCTGAGAAATAAACGGGAGCCGCGACAAGGATCGGCGCAACGATGGTAAACCAGCCATAGCCTGCCGTCACCCAAGTGAGATTAGTGGTGGCAATCACGATGCGTTTGATAGCGAGCAGCACCGCATCAAGATCACGATCCAGCCTGCGACGCTCATCGGCTTCACCACGCGCCAGCGTTACTGCATCGATATGCTCGTTGACGCGCATCAGAGAAAAGCGGAAATCAGCCTCACGCGCATAGCGATTAGCATTGTGATTGACGAGGCTGCGACCCACAAACCACGAAAGTAGTGATGCAGATCCCGCATAAAACACCGCCGCCCAAACCATGTAACCGGGTATGGAGAAATTATAACCCCACACATGGAAAACAAAGCCACTCGAAAGCGACCACAAAACGCCAACAAAACTCACCAGAATGACGGTTGATTGCAGCAGGTTGATACCGAGATCGCTGGTTGTTTCGGCAAGATGCCGCGCATCTTCCTGTAAGCGCTGATCCGGGTTGATGCCAATTTCGCCTGCCTTTGCAAGACGGAATGCCCGTCCCGGCTGCAACCATTGCCCCACGAGATCACGTGCCAGCCCATCCCGCAATTTCAGCTTGAACATCTGGTTCAGCCACGTTTGCGATACGTTGAGAATGAGAACCGTGCCTGCAATCGCGAAGAAAATCAGCAACTGATGGAAGAAGGCACTCAGATTGCGATCAGACAACGCATTATAGAAAGGCACATTCCAGCGATTGATCGCGACCTGTCCAACAGCGATGAGAACAATGAGAACAAAAATTCCGGTTCCAAGCGCAATAAGCTGATTACGCACGGGCGACACCCAAAACGCACTCATCATCATGCCAGCTTGCGAGAAAAGATCGCTGCCGTCCTGCTTTTCAGGAGGCTTACCCTTTTGACGCGTGCGGTCGACTTCTTGCGGCTCATCCTGCTTTGACTGGGGCAACGCGTCTTTCCTTACCAAACCTGGCAGATATGCAATTTTGTTGGCAAAAATCTTGTCTGCAATAGCAGACGTGTCTGTTTGGTCTTAACCAGTTCTATTGGCAGCCTATAGCAATATTTTGGAACTTTTGCGTGAAGT
>Ga0308157_10006624_pt1 | contig 13802 bp, 15 predicted proteins | sample PhyBR1_FD_201035 | JGI IMG/M metagenome (GOLD analysis project Ga0308157, IMG submission 201035) | Phyllosphere microbial communities from UC Gill Tract Community Farm, Albany, California, United States - DLSLB.R1 | ecosystem: Host-associated > Plants > Phyllosphere > Unclassified | place: USA...
GGTTGCTCCGCTTACTCGGTGGCCGTGTTCCACCTGATGACCCACGCATTCTTCAAGGCATTGCTGTTCCTGGGCGCCGGTTCGGTCATCATCGGCATGCACCACGACCAGGACATCCGCAACATGGGTGGCCTGCGTAAATACATGCCAATCACCTGGATCACTTCGCTGCTGGGCTCGCTGGCACTGATCGGTACGCCGTTCTTCTCGGGCTTCTACTCGAAAGATTCGATCATCGAAGCAGTGCACGAGACCCATATCTGGGGCGCCGGCTTCGCCAACTTCGCCGTGCTGGCTGGCGTGTTTGTGACCGCGTTCTACTCGTTCCGTATGTACTTCCTGGTGTTCCACGGTAAAGAGCGTTTCGGCCAGGCGCATGCCCACGGTCACGACGATCATCACGCACCGAAAGCCGCACACGGCGCGCATGACGACCATGCACACGATGATCACGGCCACGACGAAGACCATGACGACCACGCACACCACGGTCTGGCCCCAGGCCAGAAACCGCACGAATCGCCATTCGTAGTCTGGTTCCCGCTGGTGGCCCTGGCCATCCCGTCGGTGCTGATCGGCTTCTTCACCATCCAGCCTATGCTGCATGGCGACTTCTTCAAGGATGTCATCTTCATCGGTGAAAACCACAAGGCGATGGAAATCCTGGGCGAAGAGTTCCACGGTGCCGTCGGCATGGCGATCCATTCGCTGACCACGTTGCCGCTGTGGCTGGCCATCGCGGGTGTCGCATCGTCGTACTACTGCTACATGATCAATCCACGCGTACCGGCATGGTTCTTCGCCAAGTTCAAGGCAGTGCACACGCTGCTGGACAACAAGTACTACATGGACAAGTTCAACCAGACCGTGTTTGCCGGTGGCGCACGCTTGCTGGGTGAAGGCCTGTGGAACTTCGGCGACAAGAAACTGATCGACGGTCTGCTGGTCAACGGCAGCGCCAAGCTGGTTGGCTGGTTCTCCTCGATCACCCGCCTGGCGCAGACCGGTTACATCTACCACTACGCCTTCGTGATGATCCTCGGCATTCTGGGGTTCCTGGTCTACTTCCTGCCGTTTTGGCACGCTTAATTAGCTGATACGCATAGAGATAACGATAACCATGATGTCAACAATATCTTCATTACCTCCGTACCTGAGCCTCTCGATCTGGCTCCCGATTATTTTCGGCCTGATCGTGCTGGCAGTAGGGCGTGACAGCAACGCGCCATTCACCCGCGTGCTGACTTTGATTGGCTCGATTGTCAGCTTCGGTGCGACGATCCCGCTGATCACCCACTTTGACAATGCCGCGCACGGCATGCAGTTCGTCGAGAAAGCGCCGTGGATCGAGCGCTTCAACATCTGGTACTCGCTGGGTATCGATGGCCTGTCGCTGTGGTTCGTGCCGCTGACCGCCTTCATCACCATCATCGTGGTGATCTCGGCCTGGCAAGTGATCCAGAAGCGCGTCGCGCAATACATGGGCGCGTTCCTGATCCTGTCCGGCCTGATGATCGGCGTGTTCACCGCCATGGACGGCCTGCTGTTCTACTTCTTCTTCGAAGCGACCCTGATCCCGATGTACATCATCATCGGTATCTGGGGCGGCGACAACCGCGTGTATGCGTCGTTCAAGTTCTTCCTGTACACCTTCTTCGGCTCGCTGCTGACGCTGGTTGCCATCGCCTACCTGTACAACGTGACCGGTAGCTGGGACATCCTGCTGTGGCACAAGGCGCCGCTGACGATGACCGAACAGATATTGATCTTCCTGGCCTTCTTCATGGCGTTTGCCGTGAAAGTGCCGATGTTCCCGGTCCACACCTGGCTGCCGGATGTCCACGTGGAAGCGCCAACCGGCGGTTCCGCCGTGCTGGCCGCGATCATGCTGAAACTCGGCGCCTATGGCTTCATCCGTTTTTCGCTGCCGATCACGCCGGATGCTTCGCACTACCTGTCGGGCTTTGTGATTACCCTGTCGCTGATCGCCGTGATCTACATCGGTCTGGTGGCACTGGTACAGAAAGACATGAAAAAGCTGGTCGCCTACTCGTCGATCGCGCACATGGGCTTCGTCACGCTGGGCTTCTTCGTCTTCAACGACATGGCAGTGCAGGGCGCCATCATGCAGATGATCTCGCACGGCTTCGTGTCGGGCGCGATGTTCCTGTGTATTGGCGTGCTGTACGACCAGGCCCACTCGCGCAACATCGCCGACTACGGTGGTGTGGTCAACAAGATGCCTAAGTTTGCCGCCTTCTTCATCCTGTTCTCGATGGCCAACTGCGGCCTGCCAGCAACCTCCGGTTTCGTTGGCGAGTTCATGGTGATCCTGGGCGCCACCCAGTACAACTTCTGGATCGGCCTGCTGGCAGCAACGGCACTGATCTTTGGCGCAGCGTACTCGCTGTGGATGGCCAAGCGCGTCATCTTCGGCAAAGTGACCAACCACCACGTGGCTGAACTGGTCGACCTGAATGGCCGCGAGTTCTTCATGCTGGGCATTCTGGCGGTTGCCACGCTGTACATGGGCCTGTACCCAGCACCATTCACCGACACGATGCAAACCTCGGTCGCTGACCTGCTGGCACACGTAGCACACAGCAAGCTGCCTTAAGAAAAAACGGAAACGCATAAATGACTACACCTATTGCACAAGACGCCATCAACCTGGTCCCGGCCTATGCCGAGATCGCGTTGCTGATCGGCGCTTCGGCCATCCTGCTGATCGACATGTTCCTGTCCAAGGCGCAGCGTTCGTTCACCTACGTGCTGTCCCTGCTGATGCTGGTGGTCCTGGCTGGCATCAGCTACACGGACTTCGCCGCCGGCACCACGACGTATACCTTCCACGGTATGTTCGTCGCCGACCCGATGGCCAACCTGCTGAAACTGTTCACCTACCTGACCGTCGGCATGACGCTGATCTATTCGCGCCAGTACGCGACTGACCGCGAAATGTTGAGCGGCAACCTGGGCGGCGAGTTCTACGTGCTGGCGCTGTTCGCCATGCTGGGCCAGATGATCATGATCTCGGCTTCCAGCCTGCTGTCGATCTACCTCGGCGTGGAACTGATGTCGCTGTCGCTGTACGCACTGGTGGCGATGCGCCGCGACAACGTGCGCGCAACCGAAGCGGCGATGAAGTACTTCGTCCTGGGTGCGCTGGCGTCGGGCTTCCTGCTGTACGGCATGTCGATGCTGTACGGCGCGACCGGCACGCTGGACATCCGCGAAATCGCTACCGCTGTTTCCGCCGGCACCATCAAGCCGACCATCCTGGTGTTCGGCCTGGTGTTCCTGGTTGCCGGCCTGGCCTTCAAACTGGGCGCCGTGCCGTTCCATATGTGGGTGCCTGACGTCTATGATGGCGCACCAACCGCCGTGACCCTGCTGCTGGGCGGCGCACCGAAGATCGCCACCTTCGCGATCTGCATCCGCCTGCTGGTGGAAGGCCTGCTGCCGATGGCGTTCGACTGGCAGCAAATGCTGATGGTGCTGGCTGTGATGTCGCTGGTGGTGGGTAACGTCACCGCGATCGCGCAAACCAACATCAAGCGTATGCTGGCTTACTCGACCATCGCACAAATCGGTTTCGTGCTGCTGGGCCTGCTGGCTGGCGTGGCCGGCACCACCAACCGCACCGGCATGGACGCTGCCTACAGCTCGGCCATGTACTACGTGCTGACATATGTGCTGACCACCGTCGGCACCTTCGGTACGCTGATGCTGCTGTCGCGCGCCGGTTTCGACGCCGACAACATCGCCGACTTCAAGGGCCTGAGCAAGCGCAGCGGCTGGTTCGCCACCGTGATGACCATCCTGCTATTCTCGCTGGCCGGCGTGCCACCGATGATGGGCTTCGCCGCCAAGTTCGCCGTGCTGAACTCGGTGCTGGCCACCGGCCAGATCTGGCTGACCGTGTTTGCCGTGATGTTCTCGCTGGTGGGTGCGTTCTACTACCTGCGCGTCATCAAGCACATCTGGTTCGATGAGCCGGTTGACAATGCACCGCTGGCCGCGCCAGCCGACATGAAACTGGTGCTGAGCCTGAACGGCCTGGCCATCGTGGCGCTGGGCATTCTGCCTGGCCCGCTGCTGGACGTGTCGCTCAAAGCCATCAAAGCAACGCTGGCTGCCTGATGGATATCTCCACCGCCGGCTGGCTGGTCATCGCGATAGCACTCGCGGCGGCCAACCTGCCGTTCTTCAACGACAAAGTGTTCGCGGTACTCGGCACCAAATGGCAAGGCAAGCCGCTGTTCGTTCGCTTGCTGGAAATGACGGTGCTGTACTTTGTCGTTGGCGCGGTGGGGTTCTCGCTTGAGACCCACATCGGCGCCCGTTTCCCGCAGACCTGGGAGTTCTACGCGATCTCCGCCTGCCTGTTCATCGTTCTCGGATTCCCGGGATTTATCGTCCGCTACCTGCGCAAGCCCCACGGCTGATACACTATCGTTCTCATACGATAGTGGAGCAGGGATGGACAACCTCAAAGAAACGCGTATCGACGGCGAACTGGTCTACGATGGCCATTTCCTCAAAGTCCAGCGCGACACCATAGAACTTCCCAACGGCAAGCGCACCAAGCGCGAATACATTCTGCACCCTGGTGCGGTGGTGATCCTGCCGCTGCTCGACGATGGCACGGTGCTGATGGAGCGCCAGTTCCGCTATCCGCTGCACGACGTGTTCATTGAATTCCCAGCCGGGAAAATCGATCCGGGCGAAGACCCACTGCTAGCCGCCAAGCGTGAGCTGGAAGAAGAAACCGGCTACACCGGCGGCGAATGGCAGTTCGTTACCAAGATCCACAACGCCATCGCTTACGCGGACGAGCATCTGGACCTGTACCTGGCGCGCGGCCTGAAGGCCGGCAAGCAAAAGCTGGATGAAGGCGAATTCCTGGAAACCTTCACCGCCACCATCGACGAACTGTTGCAATGGGTCCGCGAAGGCAAGGTCACCGACGTCAAGACCGTGATCGGCATCTTCTGGCTGGACAAGCTGCGCTCGGGCGACTGGACGCTATGAAGCGCTGGCTTGCGTTGGCCATGCTGTGTGTCGCCGCCAGCGGCACGCAGGCAGCGGCGCAGCGCACGCCATTCCAGATACGCTGTGAGGATACGATCAGCAAGTCGGTGTCGGTATTGAAGGCGAAGCAGGAAGGCTACACCATCAACAACCAGCTGCCATACCGTGCGCTGACCGCGCGTACCGGCAGCAGCAACCGCGGCATGCAGACCTTGGGACTGACCGTCACGCAAGGCTTGCACAAGGCCGCGGTGGGTGGACCGATCTTGCAGGACCGCCAGAGCGGCTATGAATGCATCGCGCCGAAGGTGGATATACAGCTGTACTACTCGCCGGTGCGTATCTACGTCGGTAACGAGTTTGTGCCGGGTACCTGCGCGTACAAGGAAATTCTGGATCACGAGATGCGGCATCTGAAGGCGCACATGGACAATCTGGCGCGCGTGCAGAAGGTGGTGGGCGATGCATTGAACAAGCGCTTTGCCGGGCAGCCGATGTATGCGCCATCCGGCACAGCGATGTCGGCGTTGCAGCACGAGGTCAGCAGCACCTGGTTCAACTTCATCCGCGACGAATTTGAGAAAGGCAAGGCCGATCAGGAAAAGATCGACTCGCCGCAAGAATATGCCCGCCTGGGCAAGGCATGTAACGGCGAGATCGCGCAGATCCTGACGCGCCGCCGCAAGTAAAGAGAGTTATGAACGAAACGCACCAACCAGCCGCGCCGACCCGCGCGGACCAATCGCCGGCATCCGCCTCCGCGCCCCAAGTCGCGCAGGGCGGCACGGAGCAGTCGCCAGCTTCTACGCTCGCGCACCAGGCCGCGCCGCGCTACTTCGCGCTGCTGCCGGCCGCCGGGGTTGGCGCGCGCATGGCGGCGAACGGGCCTAAACAATATCTGACGGTCGGCGGCAAACCGATGCTGCGTCATGCTGTCGACGCTTTTCGCGCCTCGCCGTTGGTGGCGCACACCTACGTGGTGGTCAGCCCTGATGATGGCGTCATCGATTCCGTGCTGCCGGCGAACCTGGACGGTGTGACCGTGCTGCGCGTCGGCGGCGCCACGCGCATGGATTCGGTGCTGAACGGCTTGCGCGCGCTGGACGGCGTGCTGGCCGAACATGATCTGGTAATGGTCCACGATGCGGCACGTCCCGGCCTCACGCCCGCCTTGATCGCTCGCTTGATCGACGGCGTCGGCAACGATCCGGCCGGCGGCTTGCTGGCCCTGCCGGTAGTCGACACCATGAAGCGCAGCGCCCCCGGCGCCGACGACATCAGCGTCAGCGCCGCTACCGTGCCGCGCAACGGCTTGTGGTCCGCCCAGACGCCGCAGATGTTCAGCTACGCACTTCTGCTGCGCGCCCTCGGCAGCGCCCCGGACGCCAACGCCATCACCGACGACGCCAGCGCCGTCGAAATGCTCGGCTACGCGCCACGCCTGATCGAAGGCCATCCACGCAATCTCAAAGTAACGCTGCCGGCAGACATCCGCATCGCCGAGATGTACCTGGCACATAAGGACGACTAAACATGAACAAACTCCCATTCCGCATCGGCCAGGGCTATGACTGCCACGCGCTGGTTGAAGGCCGCAAGCTGATTATCGGCGGCGTCGACATCCCGCACCACGTCGGCCTGCTGGGCCACTCGGACGCAGACGTGCTGCTGCACGCCATTACAGATTCGATTTTGGGTGCCGCCGCGCTGGGCGACATCGGCAAGCACTTCCCGGACACCGATCCGGAATTCAAAGGCGCCGATTCGCGCAAGCTGCTGAAAGAAGCTGCCAAGCGCGTCTTGGCGACTGGCTACAGCATCGGCAATATCGATTGCACCATCATCGCCCAGCGTCCGAAAATGGCGCCGCATATTCCGTCGATGCGCGCCAACATCGCCGAAGACCTCGGCGTGGACATCAGCCAGGTCAACGTCAAAGCCAAGACCAATGAAAAGCTGGGCTACCTCGGCCGCGAAGAAGGCATCGCCGCCGAATCCATCGCCTTGCTGATCTCCTCGTAAAACAGGATCGCCTCATTCTCGCTAGCACTGAAGGCAATATCGGGCGGCAACGACGGATAGTCGCGCAAGAAATCCTCGACGGTTTTGCCCGCCAGCAGATAATCAAACATCCGCTTGATCGGTACCAGCGTGTTGGCAAACACCGGCGTGCCTCCAAGAACGGCCGACTCCATCTGTACCTCGGGTGTCAGCGACTGCATGAAAGCCAGCAGTTCTGGATCGATAGGATCAAGCGGCGAGTTTCGCGGCTCAATGATGCGCCCCTTGAAGCGTTCAACTGGGTTGAAATAAAACCCCGACTCCAGAGGCGGGCAGTCGTCGTCAAACTGAACGTCATCGTCAGGCCCTGGAATGACTTCCGACCATTCGCTTACTTCTCCCAAGTATGGTTCGACGTTCTTCTCGGGTTGCCTTTCTGAATGAGATGATTCGTACTCCATTATTTCGCTCCGTATAAATGAGTGCGACCTCCTGTCCACGCGACAAACCTAACGTCAAAAAACGTCGCTCGTTGCTGCCACCAGTTGATCCTGCTGCGATGCGCTGGCGATTATGCCGTCGATGGCCGTGAAGAAGGCCTTGCCGCCGAATCCATCGCCTTGCTGATTTCTTCGTAAAATAAAATCGCCTCATTCTCGCTGGCGCTGAAGGCGAGGTCGCGTGGCACCGATGGATAGTCGCGCAGGAAATCGTCGACGGTTTTGCCCGCCAGCAGATAATCAAACATTCGCTTGATCGGCACCAGCGTGTTGGCAAACACTGGCGTGCCACCAAGAATGCCCGGCTCCATCTGCACTTCTGGTGTTAAAGACTGCATGAAAGCCAGCATTTCAGGGTTGAAAGGATCGAGCGGCGAATTTCGTTCCTCAATGATTCTTCCCTTAAATCGCACGACCGGATTGGCATAAAATCCCGACTCCAACGGAGGACAATCGTCATCGAACTGAATGTCATCGTCAGGCCCGGGTATGACATCCGACCACTCACTTACTTCGCCCAAATAGGGCTCGGCGCTCTTTCCGTGTGACTTTTCTGAATGAGATGATTCGTATGCCATTATTTCGCTCCGTGTAAATAACCGCTACCTCGTAACCGCGCAAGAAGCCCAACGCCAGAAAGCGCGGTTCGTTGTAGTGATAGCGCATATCCACGATAGTGACCGTGCGATGATCCTCGATCACCGTGCCACAGTCCGCAAAGTCCAGACCATGATTGCGAAGATTGCTTTTGCGCTTGGCCTCGTCCCAAAAATAGATCGTCATTTCAGTCTAGCTGCTGAAAGATATCCTTCAAGCAGACTGAAGAGGACAGTCGGTCCAGGATATCGTTGCGCTATCCTGAACCGTTACTTTTTGCCGGCCTTAAGCTAAATCAAGCGTGCGTCAAGGCGGTGAGTGCTGCCACCAGTTGATCCAGCTCTTCGGTGGTGGTGGTGAGTGCGACGGTGGCGCGGACGATGTTTGTGTGGCCGATGTTGCGCTCGACCGTGAAGATGTTGAAGCGGTTCAGCAGCGCCTGCTGTAGTTCACGCGCGCTCATGCCGTCGATGGCGAAGGCCGCCAGCGCTGTGCCATGTTCCGCCGCGCGTGGCGACAGCAAGCGCAGACCGGGCAGCTCGGCGACGCGGCTGACCCAGTAGTCACGCAACTCGGCCAGGCGGGCTGTCTTGGCCTGTGTGCCGCCCAGGCTATCATGGAAATCGAGCGCCGCAGGCGAGGCAAGAATGGCGCCCAGCGCAGGCATGCCAACATGCAGACGACAGCGGATATCGGTGACTGGATAATCCTGATCGCCCATGTGCGGCTCGATCTTGTGCAGTTGCGCAGCGCGGATGAATACGAAGCCAAGACCCGGCGGCGCGCCGATCCACTTGTGCAGGTTGAAGCCGGCGAAATCGACATGCATCTGCTGCACATCCACCGGCAACTGGCCCAGCGCGTGCGCACTGTCGACCAGCACATCAACACCATGCTCGCGGGCGAAAGCGACAATCTCGCGCACCGGCACCTGCTGACCGTTGCATGGATAGACCTGCGACAGCAGCATCATTTTCAAGCCGGGCGTACTGCGGATGGCATCCTTGTATCGCTCCAGCAAATCTTCCTGGCGGATCGGCAGTTCAAATTGCAGCGTCAACGGCGTGACGCCGCGCCGCTGCTCCAGCCACGCCATGCTGTTGCGCATCGCCGGATAATCGAGGTTGCACCACAAAACCACATCGCCCGGCTGCAACGAATGATACTGGCCAATCAGCACCTGCATCGACTCACTGCCACTGCGGGTAAGCAGTATCTCATCCGGCTCCGTGTTGATCAGTTGCGCCAGTCGCGTGCGCAAGATATCTACATGCCTGGCGGTGAACTCCCCGCGCACAAACGGGCTCAGATGCGCATTCGCATAGCGCACTGCCTGCTCAAACGCCGCCTGCACTGGCAAAGCCATCGCGCCGAAATAGCCGTGTTCGAGATTAGTGACCGTAGAAGTGGATTTGGGATACTGGGACGCAATGTCATGCATGAGTTAGCCTTTAGCTTGGGACGTGTCCTATTCTATCCAAAGTTTTGCTGATCTCCTCATAGAAGCGTGTAGCGTCGCTTTCCAGCACCGTTGTCGCTACATCTTGTGAGACGGCGGGATAGTCGTGCAGGAAAGTCGACATCGTTTTGCCAGCCAACAGATAGTCGAACATGCGCTTGATAGGAACCAGCGTCTCCTTAAAAACCGGCATGCCGCCCAAGATCACATGACACTCAGCCAGCTATCGGGATTGTCCAAGTAACCACCCACTTTCTTTTCTGGTTATACGCATCCGCGAAGTCCAGGCCATGCTTACTTAGCCTCGTCCCATGTGTAGATAGTCATTTCAGTTTAGTAGCTGAAAGATATCCTTCAAGCGGACTGAAAAACAATGGGCTCAGGACATCATGTCGATATCCTGAGCCCGTTAGTGGGGATGGCTTTAAGCCAGATCAATCGTGCATGCTGAATCAGCGCGGCAGCGCGATCACCTCGCCGATGCCGGAGTGGTCGTGCTTGTCGCCGTACACGCGGTCCAGTTCTACTTGCGCAAACTCGCCGGTGCAGTGGCCGGCGGCGACGCGTTCCACGTGCCAGCGTGTCTTGAAGTTGTTCACCACTTCGCTGACTTGCTGGTCGCTCTTGTCGACCAAGTGCAGTCCGCCGACGATCGTGTACAACTGCTTGTCGTACTGCGATGTAGCCTCCAGGATGCGCTCGATGCCCGGGTGCGAGCAACCGACCACCACCGCCAGGCCTTGCGGCGTACGGATCGCCAGCGACAGTTCATTCAGCTCCAGCGTGCCCTTGCTGTCCGAGACGGTCTTGACCAGGTATAGCCCCGGCGCCACCTCCACCGATTTGTCGATCAGCGTGAATCTGGCGGCAGGCCATGGCGAATCGATGGTCAGGCTGGCGGGCGGCTTGCCGTTGAAGTAGCGCAGGTCGGGCGTGATACCTGCCGCATTGCGCAACAGCGCCTTGGCGGCAGGCGGGGAGGGCGGCGTGCCGAAGGAGCCGGTTTCCAGCGGCGCGTAGATTTTGACGGTAGGGTTCTGTTCCAGCACATAGGCCAGGCCGCCGGTGTGGTCGCCATGACGATGCGAGATGACCACGAAATCCAGCGTTTTCAGATCGATGTTGAGCTTGCGTACATTGTCGGCAAAGGTCTGGTACTGGCCGCCGGCGTCGAACAGGATGCGCTTGCCCTGGTACTCGACCAGCGCCGAATAACCCCAGCCGCGCTGCAAGTCCGACGGTTTGCCAAACGCATCGAAAATCACCGTGACACGCGCCGGCGCATCATCGGCTTTGGCGGCTAGCAGGCAGCTCAGGCCTGCCAGCAAAACGAACAAGCGGAACAACTTCATATCTGATCCTTGTCTGATGAGGGAATCAGACAATTTTCACGCGCGGCGGATTTTTCCGCCAAGTCTATTTCCGCATAGTGTTATTGGTTTTCCGAAGAAGGCAGCAGCAGATCGCGCAGGCGGTCGGTGGCGCCCGGTATGCGCTCCAGTCGCGGATAGCGCAGCGAATCGAAATAGGGAATGCTGGCCGAACGTACCGCGCCATCCGCTTCGAAGTCCAGTGCGATGGCCTGCTTGCTGGCGGCGCTGTCGCGGATTGCCTGCTTCAGTCCCTCATCGGTATAAGGTTGTCCGCCGACCGATACCAGGCGCGCACCCAGGCTGATGCCGGCCTTGAACGCCGGGCCTTCCCATGCCACGCTCCTGATCGCGCCCTTTTTTCCTATCACCAGCCCGAGTGAGGTTGACAGGTCCATGCCGCCGAGGTCCACCTCATGCAGCGTAAAGAATTCCGTTGGCTGGTCGGTGTACACCAGGCGATAGCCGCCTCGTTTCAGACCGTCGAGCAGATAGGTGTCGTCGTGCGCGTGCAGGCGTTGCTTGAAATAGGCCGCCCAGTCATACGGCGCGATCTTGTTGAGCGTCTTGCAGACATCTTCGAAGGTGTAGGTGGTGATGGTGCGCGTATTCTGCCCCGCGCCAAAGAACACGGCGGCGAAATCCAGCATGCTTTTGCGATCCTTGGTCAGTGCGCGCAGCAGCATGTCGACGTCCAGCCAGAGCAGCACGCCTTCGGCATAGTAGTCCTCGCGGCGCTGCCAGTCGCGCCAGTTGACCGGCTTGGCCGGCATGTACAGCGCGTCGACGGTACTGTCCTGCAGCGACTTCCACGCGCGTCCCGGGCGATTCGCCATCAGCGACGCATCGACCGCCAGCGCATCCAGGCTTTGCTGCACGCTGCGCAAGCCCTGGCGCGTGCTGATCACGTGCGCCCAGAATTCTGTCTGGCCTTCGTACACCCACAGCAGGCTGCCGCGCATCGGCATGTTGAAGTTGGGCGTCCACAAATCCGCAGGCTGGCGCGTGCGGCCGTTCCACGAGTGGATGAACTCGTGCGCCACCAGGTTGGCCATCATCACTTGCTCGCCGGGATCGCGCGCGTAGTTGGCCGAGACGTTGATTTCAGTGGATTCCTGGTGCTCTACGCCGCCGCCAGAAGGCAGTACGTCCGACAGCGACATCAGGAAATCGAAATGCCGGTAGTGTTGCGAACGGAACAGCTGTGGCACGGCGGTCGCCAGCGTTTTGAACCTGGCGATCAGCGCCGCTGGCAGGTCGAGCGAGGCGGCGGTGTCGCCGAACATATTCAGCCGCACTTGTGTACCGGACAGGTCGATGCGCTTGTAGTAGCGGCCCGCGTACACCGGCGCATCGACCAGGTCTTCAAAATTGGCCGGCTTGAAGGTGATGCGATTGCCGCTGGACCTTGCCGTTTCCAGCGACGTCGCAAACTGGAAGCCTTCAGGGATCGCCAGCTCCGCCTGCACGCCGACATTCCGGATGTACCACCCGGCGGGATACAGCGCTACCTTTTGCCAGGGCAGGATCAACAGATCGCGTGACATCAGCTTCGGGCCGGCTGCGGCGGGCAGGTACTGGAACTCCAGCTGGATCGCGTGCGCGCCGGCTGGCACGTTGATATGGAAAGCGTAGGGATTGGCATCGTCGCGCCGCCAGTCCAGCCGGCGTCCGTCCGCATGGATCATCAGGCCGGCCAGCGGCGCGGCTTCCTGCGTTGGCGAATGACTGCCGGTTTCCCATTGCGGATAGAGCAACACCATGGCGCCGGGCTTCTGAACCGGAATGGTTTCGCGCACGCGGAAGATCTTGTGCACGCTGTCGCTTGCGTCGACCGCAAGCTGGATCTCGCCTTTAAAAGGGATGTCTCGCGGCGCCGGGATCATGCCGGCCATGGCGAGGCAAGGAAGGATGAGCAGGGAGAGCAGTAGTTTTTTCATATCGTGCGTCTTGCAATATGCATGCCAAACGTAAGCCGTTGAATGGCAAGGGTATCGGGCCGTCCGCCCGGTGTAAAGCTGTCCGCACGGACGTCCGATGTCAGGCGCGCGTCACGCGGTGGGTGTTTGGACTATCGTGGAAAAAAGAGGAGGTGCGTATGCTGAAGACTTGCTTGGTGGGATTGGGCCTGGTTGCGGTAACTGCGGTTGTGCCGCCGGGAGACGAGAAGAAAACGAAGACCAAGGTGCTGGAGGCGGGCGCGAAGGTATTGCAGAGTAACCGGCCGCTGGCGGGCTTCGATATTTATCTGGTTGGCTTTCATCCAATGAAAGAACATCCGGAGCAGCAGATGGAGGCCCATCATTACTGTCATCAGATGAACGAGGATTTCGCGCAATGCATGCTATTTGACGGTAACGCCAAAGACGCGAACATGAATGGCGTGGAATACATCATCTCCGAGAAGCTGTTTGCATCCTTGCCGGCTGATGAGCGCGCATTCTGGCATCCGCACAACGGCGAGATCTTGAGCGGCCAGCTGATGGCGCCCGGCTTACCCAAAGCTGCCGAGAAAGCGCTGATGAAAACCAAGATGAACAGCTATGGCAAGACTTGGCACTTCTGGCACACGGATCAACAGAAGCTGCCGCTGGGCGAACCCATGCTGGCCTGGTCATTCAACCGCGACAACGAGGCGGCACCCGGCCTGGTGGAGAAACGCGATGAAAAGATGGGGCTGGACACCGCCACCACGCGCGCGTCGCGACGTGACCTGCTGCCCCTGGCGCGGCCGCAGTCGGGCGTGGATGATCTCAAGGGCAAGTTTCCGCGCCCGACCAGCGATATTCCCGGCGTAAGGCAGCAGTAGCGTCTGTTACCATACGCCTTTTGGGGAGTGAA
>Ga0308157_10006627_pt1 | contig 13798 bp, 12 predicted proteins | sample PhyBR1_FD_201035 | JGI IMG/M metagenome (GOLD analysis project Ga0308157, IMG submission 201035) | Phyllosphere microbial communities from UC Gill Tract Community Farm, Albany, California, United States - DLSLB.R1 | ecosystem: Host-associated > Plants > Phyllosphere > Unclassified | place: USA...
GGGAATTCGGTCGGGTGTTTGCCAGCCAATACCTCGTCGGCGGCCTGGGTGATGGCAATGGCGCGGTCGCCCTCCAGCAGGCCCAGGTCGAGGTTGACGCGGGCGGCGGCGCGCTTGACGCTGGCCAGCGCGTGGATCAGCTCGGGCGGCATGCGCTCGGTGGAAATGCGGAAATGCTCCAGCGAGCGCTGGGTTTGCGCGCCCCACAGCTGGTGGTCGGGGACGTCGATCGGGCCGAAACTGTCACGTTCACTTCTGGTGTTCATGGTTTTTCCTTTGCACGGGAATGGCAATCATGTGTATTTGCCAAGGTCCGTCCAGTGTAGCGCAGTCTGGAAAAATTAACCTAGGGCTACAAAACCGGGAAAATCAGCCGTTATAGCTGATACACTTTGAGAATTCGCGGCCAAGCGACCCCAACATGCAGCGCAACACTCTCCTGACCTCGATCCTAGCCGGCGCCTTATTGCTGGCCACCGCCGCCCCTGCGGCGGAGCTGGGCGATATCGCCGTGCGATCCTACATCGGCCAGCCGCTGGCGGCCGACATCGAGCTGGTGCAGCTGGCGCCGGACGAGGTGTCGGCGCTGCAGGTGCGGCTGGCGCAGCAGGACGTGTATCGTGGCGCCAATATCACCATGAATCCGGCGCTGGGCTCGCTGCACATGTCCGTCGTGCGGCGCGACGGCCGCCAGTTCCTGCATCTCACCACCACCCGTGCCATCGATGCCGAGTATGTCCATTTGTTCCTGGAGCTGAGCGCGGCCGGGCGCCAGGATGTGCGCGCCGCGACCGTGTGGCTGCAGGCGGATCCGAATCCGGCGCCGCCGCCGTTGCCGGCCCCGACGGCGGCGCAGGCGGCGCTGCTGGCGCGGGCGGAGCGGGCGGTTCAGGCGGCCGCTCCGGCGCCGGCCCAAGCCCCGGCGGCGGCCCAGACTACGGTTGCGCCGGCCTCCGCGCCGGTGCGCGACAGGACGCGGCCGGCGCCAATGCCGGCGGCTCATGAATCGGAAGTGGGCGAGCCGGGGGGCTTGCGGTCGTCGGCGGGATTGGCTGCGCCTGCGCGGCGGCCGGCTCCGGCGCCGTTGCCGGCGCGCCGGCCCGCTGCGGACAAGGCTGGCGGCGGTGAGGCGGATCAGGCCGGCGGCGTGGTGCCGCTGAGCGTGGCGCAGGCCTTGCTGCCGTTGCCGCCGCTGCCGCTGCCCAAGGGCGTGAAGCGGCCGGCGGCGCCAGCGGCGTGCACACCGTCCGGCATGAGCGCGAAAGAATGCGCGGCGCTCGATACGCATAGCGTCGAGTTGTCCAGCAAGTTGGTGGAATTGGAGGGCCGGGTAAAACTGCTGCAGGGCGCGCTGGCGGCGCAGGGCGGGGCGGCCAGCAAGGCGTCGCCCGCGGCGTCCGGCGCGGCGGCTGGGCATGACAGCGGGGCATCGGGACATGATGTGGCGGCTTCGGCTGCGCACGCGGGCTCGGCGCCGGCGCCGGCCGATGCGGCGGGTGCCAGCGCCCACGCCATCGCGGGTGGTGCGGGGCACGGGGAGGCGCATGGCGCTGCGGCCTCGGCGTCTGCGGCGACCAGCGCTGCGGCGGCGGGCGGGGCGGAATCGGCGTCCGCGTCGGCATCGGCTGACGCGAGCGCGCCGGTCAAGAAGGTACGTGTGCTGCCCAAGTTGAAGTACAAAAAGGAAAAACCGCCGGAGCCGGCCGCCAGCAACTGGCCGCTGATCGTGGGCGGGACCGGCGCGCTGGCGCTGCTGCTGGGCGCGGGCGGCTACTTCTATCTGCGCAAGAAACGCGGCAGCGGGCCGCTGCAGATCTGGCAGGGCTTCCGCAGGAAAAAGCCGGCCGCCGAGGGCGATACGCCGATGGAGGCCCCGCCGCTGCATGAGGTCACACCGGAATCCATGATGGAAAAACAATAAAAAGGTAATAAGCTTATAACGAGCCCGCTCTTATCCGGCTCAGGGGTTCTGGGTTATAGTGTTCGACGCCCACCGTCTTCCCCATCCTGAAAGAGCCTTATGACCGCAGCAGATTTTCAGTCTCAGCATCACGAGCAATACCAAACTTTCAAACAACTTGGCCTGAAGCTGGACATGTCCCGTGGCAAGCCAGCCCCCGAGCAGCTGGACCTGTCGAACGCCCTGATGGGCTCGCTGGACAGCTACAAGGCCGCCGACGGCACCGATTGCCGCAACTACGGCGGCACCATCGGCCTGCCGGAAGCGCGCGCGCTGTTCGGCCAGCTGCTGGACGTGCCGGCCGCGCAAGTCGTGGTCGACAGCAGCGCCAGCCTGTCGCTGATGCATGATGTGATCATCTACAGCCTGCTCAACGGCACGCCCGGCAACGCGCCGTGGGTGCGCGAGCCGGTGACCTTCCTGTGTCCGGTGCCGGGCTACGACCGCCACTTCGCCATCTGCGAAGCGCGCGGCATCAAGATGATCAACATCCCGATGAACGACTCCGGCCTGGACATGGATTTGGTGGAAAAACTGGTGGCCGAGGACGCCAGCATCAAGGGCATGTGGTGCGTGCCGAAGTACAGCAATCCGGGTGGCGTGGTGTACTCGGATGAGGTGGTGGCCCGCCTGGCGGCCATGAAGACGGCGGCGCCGGACTTCCGCCTGATGTGGGACGATGCCTATCGCTTCCACCACCTGGGCGAGCAGAAGCTGGCTGTGGCCAACATTCTGGAAGCGTGCGCGCAGGCCGGCAATCCGGACCGCGCGATCGTGTTCGCGTCGTCGTCCAAGGTGAGCTGGGCTGGTTCGGGCGTCGCCGCGCTGGCGGCCTCGCCGGCCAACATCGCCTGGTGGACCAAGCACGCCGGCATCCGCAGCATCGGCCCGGACAAGATCAACCAGCTGCGCCACGTGCAGCTGCTGAAGGACCTGCCGACCGTGGAAGCGTTGATGGAACAGCATCGCCTGCTGCTCAAGCCGAAGTTCGACGCGGTGCTGGCGCAGTTCGAGCGCTATCTGTCCGATGTGCCGGGCGTGTCGTGGACGCGTCCGCTGGGCGGCTATTTCATCGATCTGGTGACGCCGCCGGGTTCGGCCAAGCGTACCGTGGCGCTGGCCAAGGAAGCCGGCATCACCCTGACGCCGGCCGGCGCGGCTTTCCCATACGGTAACGATCCGAAGGACAGCCACATCCGCATCGCCCCGAGCTTCCCGTCGCTGGACGAGATCACCCAGGCGGCGCAGGGTATCGCGCTGTCGCTGCGTGTGGCGCTGACGAGCTGATCACCGTACAGACGTAAAAAAAGCGCCTCGGCGCTTTTTTACATTGAGGCGGCGGTTTTTATTGACGCGCCATGCCTGGCACGTTGTTCAGCCATGGTTCGGTGACGTCGCGGATGGCGCGGTCGTTGGCCAGGATCTGCTTGAGCAGGTCGATCTTGCGCAGGCGCGGGGCGCCGCTCAGGCTCGGCACGCCGGCATCGGCCGGGCGGGCGGCGGTGGCGCATTGCGCTTCCAGGCGGCTTAGACCGTCCCAATCCCCCAGACGCGCGGCGGCAGCCATTTGATTGGACAGGCCGGCAATGTTTTCGTACATCGAGAGGACTTCGGTGGAGGTCATGTTCTCACCCTGGTTTAGTTAAAACGGATTACCGCATGTCCTGATTAACGTCGCCTTAAACGCGAACTTTAGGGTGTTTTGAAAAAATATTTGAAAAAAGTCGAAAAAAAAAGCCGCGCGGCGTAAAAACCGGCGGCTTCCATGGCTATTTAGATAAGCTAGCTTATTTGACCAGCTCCTCCAAACCGGCGCTCAGTTCGTCCGGCGACGGCATTTCATCGATCAGGGCGTTGTCGTCCAGGCCCAGCTCCTCGGCCAGGTCGGCCGGGTAGCAGGCTTCGATTTCATCGTCGCTCAGTTGGGCCTGCTCGACGCGCGCGCGCCAGGCGGCCAGCGAGACCACGGCGGCCAGACGGTTCAGCTCGCCGTTGTGGTGCGGCTCGGGGAAGGCCAGGATGGTTTCCGAGAAGGTCAGCGGGAACTTCCAGCGCTTGGCCAGCTCGGCGCCGACGTCGGCAAAGGTGAAGCCGAACGAGGCTTGCTCGGCGTCCAGGCGGCGCGGGTCCAGCGGACCGGCCACCTTGTCGAGCGCCATCGCCTGCTCGGCCATCGCCGAGTGGATCACCAGTTGGCCGATGGCGTGCATCATGCCGATGGTGAAGGCGAGGTCGGTGTTTTCCTTGGTCTTCTTGGCAATCCATTTGGCCGACACCGCGGTGTGCAGGCTGTAGCGCCAGAATTGCTTGAGGTCGAGGCCGGGCACGGTCTTGAAACCGCTGACCAGGCCGGAGCTGATGACCAGCGTGCGCACGGTGACGAAGCCGAGCATCAGCACCGCGTCTTCCACGGTGCCGATGCTGCGCGAGACGTGGTAGTAGGCCGAGTTGGCCAGGCGCAGCAGCTTGGCGCTCAGCACCGGATCCGTCGACAGTTTTTTCGCGATCTCTTCGGTCGAGACGCTGGCCTTGTCGAAACTGCTGATCAGCTCTTCCACGACTTTAGGCGCGGTGGGCAACGCAGTTGGATTCTGGAACAGGGCATCAAGTTTCATATTTATCTCCTGGGTAATTAGCGCGTTGCTATAGGCTAACTATATAGCGATTCCCCGAATGTATGAAACAATTTTGCGGAGCGAGCGTCTCTTTTCCGAGTCAATAATCGTCGATGGGACCCGGCGTATATACTGGTGGCATGGAACCCGACACTATCGAGCAGATCACGCAAACCACGCTGCAGCATTACGAGCGCACCGCCGAGCAGTTTTTCGCCGGCACCATCGACCACGATGTCAGCCAAAACATCGCCGCCTTGCTGGACGCGATACACGGCCCCGCGCCATACCGCCTGCTGGACCTGGGCTGCGGCCCCGGCCGCGACCTGAAGACCTTCAGGGAGCTGGGCCACGAAGCGATCGGCGTCGACGGCTCCGAGCGATTCGTCGAGATGGCGCGCGCCTACAGCGGCTGCGAAACGTGGCGCCAGGACTTCGTCCGACTTGACCTGCCTGCTGGTTTTTTCGATGGCATCTACGCCAACGCCTCCCTGTTCCACGTGCCCAGCGCCGCATTGCCGAAGGTGTTGCGCGACCTGCACGCCGCGCTGAAATCCGGCGGCGTGCTGTTCAGTTCCAACCCGCGCGGCGACAACCGCGAAGGCTGGAACGGCCCGCGCTACGGCAGCTACTACGACTACGAAACCTGGGAACGCTACCTGCTGGCGGCTGGGTTCGTTGCGGTTCAACATTACTACCGCCCGCAAGGCTTGCCGCGCGACCAGCAGCCCTGGCTGGCCAGCGTCTGGCGCAAGCATTGATTGCATCCTTAGGTGCGCAAGCGCACGGAACGCCAGCCCGCGTCTGCCTATAGTTGAGCCATCGCATGCGGCACAAGGCCGCGTGTCCTGTAGCTTCATCACCCACCAAGGAGTGCATCATGAACAAGGACCAAGTGAAGGGTACTGCGAAAGACATCGGCGGCAAAATCCAGGAAGAGGCCGGCAAGATGGTCGGCAGCTCGGAGCAGCAAGCCAAGGGCCTGAACAAGCAAGCCGAAGGCAAACTGCAAAAAGGCCTGGGCGATGCCAAGGAAGCCGTCAAGGACATCACCAAAGGCAACCGCAACTAACATCGTTGCGGGATAAAAAAGCCGCGTGCGCTGAAGACGGCCAAGGCCGTCGCAAGCCACGCGGCTTGTTTCATTTGCGCGCTCAATTTGCGCGCTCAACCTCACGCCGCGATGCGGTTGGTGCTCAGGTCCCAGCCGCCGGCGGTGTTGCCGCCCGCGCCGCCGCTGATCTTCTGCTGCGTGTAGCGCCACTTCACCTTCGAGAATTTCAGCGACACGTGCTCGGTCAGGATGTCGCCTTCCTGCACGCTGGGCGAGACCCCGCCGATCAACACGTTCTCCAGTTCGATTTCGTAATACTTGACGCGTTCGCCCTGGCCGTCCGCGCGCATGAATTCAAACTTGGCCTTGGGGATGGTCTTGCCGGACGAGCAGGTTTGCAGCAGCACCGGCGAGGCCAGGTCGGCCAGCTTCATCAGGGTGATGTCGTGGTGTTCGCAGCGCTCGGCGGTGTGGCCGCCGCCGGTCGACGCGGTGGCCGATTTGGGCTGGCTGACCGCCCAGTTGACCGACTTGCATTCGATCCAGTCCTTGTGTTTGTCGTCGGCCGATTCGCCGCGGATACCGTCAATTTGCAGGTAGACATCGATAGCCATAATTCCTCCTGGAATGTAAGTGCGGCGGTGCGGAATGCACCGCAGCGGGCATTATCGAATGGTCAACAAATCGCCTCTTGTGGCCGCTCAATCCAGGCCAAAAAAAAGGGACCCGAAGGTCCCCTGAAACGATTTACTTCGTTTCCGGCATCAAATTCTTCTTGAAGAAGGCTTCGATGTTGCCGTACACATGGCGTTGCGGCGCGCGGCCCGAAATGCCGTGCTTGGCGCCCGGATAGGTCATCAGCTCGAAGTGAATATTGCGCTGGACCAGCGCGTCGATCATGCGCGTGGTGTTGGTGAACAGCACGTTGTCATCGGCCATGCCGTGCATCAGCAGCAGCGGCGATTTCAGCCCGTCCAGGTGCGAGTACACGCCGCCCGACGCATAGCCGGCCGCGTTCTCTTTCGGCGTGCCCATGAACTGCTCAGTGTAGTGGGTGTCGTACAGCGACCAGTCGGTCACCGGCGCCACCGACACGCCCATGGCGATCTTGTCCGACGCCTCGGCCAGCAGGCGCAAGGTCATGAAACCGCCGTAGCTCCAGCCGAACACGCCCACGCGCTTGGCGTCGATAAAGCTCTGCTTGCCCAGCCACTCGATGCCGGTGATCTGGTCTTCGACTTCCACCTTGCCCAGGTTGTGATAGTTGGCGTCGGTGAACACGCGCTCGCGGCGCGACGAGCCGCGGTTATCCAGGCGCCACACCACGAAGCCCTGCTGCGCCATGTACTGGTCGAAGAAGTTGCCCCAGCGGCGGGCCACGTGCTGCGAGTGCGGGCCGCCGTAGGTCGACAGGTAGACCGGGTATTTCTTCGACGCGTCAAAGCCGCTTGGCTTGATCATCGAGTAGTACAGCGTCTGGCCGTCCTTGGCCTTGAGCGTGCCGTATTCGGTGTGCAGGTGGGCGTCCAGGTATTTGCCGTACGGGTGCGAGGCGTTCAGCTCGTTGTGCTCCAGCCAGCTGATCATCGCGCCGTCCGGGCGGCGGATGCTGACCTGCGGCGGCGTGTCCGGATCGGAGTAGGTGTCGACGAACACCTCGCCGTTGCGCGCGAAGGCGGAGTCGTGCCAGCCGTCGCCCTGGGTGATGCGCTGCGGCTTGTCGGCCGTGCTGCCGTCCAGCTTGAGCGCGTAGGTCTGGCTGTCGATCACCGCGTCGCGGTTCGACTGCACGAACACGCGGCCGCCTTTCTCGTCGAGCGCCAGCACGCGGTCGATGCCCCAGTCGCCCTTGGTGATGGCGTGCTGCAGCTTGCCTTGCATGTCGTACAGGTACAGGTGCTTGCGGCCGCTGCGCTCGGACGACCAGATGAAGCCCTTGTCGTTGGCCAGGAAGCGCAGGTCGTCGAAGATGCTGACCCAGGTCGGCGAGGTCTCGGTGATCAGGACCTTTTGCGCCAGCGTGGCGGCGTCCACCGACACCAGCTCCAGCTTCTTCTGGTCGCGGCTCTGGCGCTGGAACAGCAAGGCCTTGGCGTTGCCGCTCCAGTCGGCGCGCACCAGGTAGATGTCCTGGTTGACGCCCAGGTCGACGTTGCGGATCTCGCCGCTGACCGGCGAGACGATCTTCAGCTGCACCAGCACGTTCGGATCGCCGGCCGCAGGGTAGCGCTGCTCGACCACGTCGGTGCGGTCGGCGAAGATTTCAAAGCGGCGCACCACCGGCACCGGCGCCTCGTCGTAGCGCTTGTAGGCGATGGCGGAATCGTCCGGCGCCCAGTAGTAGCCGCTGGTCTGGCTCATTTCTTCCTGCGCCACGAACTCGGCCTCGCCGTTGTGGATGGTGCCCTGGCCGTCGGTGGTCAGCTGCTTTTCCTTGCCGGTGGTCAGGTCGAGCACCACCAGGTTCTGGTCGCGCACGAAGGACACGTAGCGGCCCTTGGGCGAGATCTTGGGATCGAGCACATTGCCCGAGGCGACCAGGCGCGCGGCGTCCGGCTTGCCGGCGTCGATCAGGTACAGCTTGCCGGCGATCGGCACCAGCAGCTGCTTGCCGTCCGGCGACCAGCTGTAGCTGAGGATGCCCTTCAGGCTGGCGGTGCGCTCGCGCTCGCGGCGCGCCTTCTCGGCGTCCGACAACTGCTCGTCCGGCACCAGGGTCTTCGAATCGACCAGGCGGTGCGTGGTCTTGTCCTTGAGGTTGTATTCCCACAGGTCGAGCTGGAACTGGTTGTCGTCGCGGCCGCGCAGGAAGGTCACGCGCGCGCCGTCCGGCGAGACCCTCAGGCTGCGCACGCCGGGGCCGCTCAGCGACGGGTCGGCGTGCAGGCGGTCCAGTGTCAGTTTTTCGGCGGAGGCGTTGGCGCCGGCCAGCAGGGCGAGGAAGCAGAGAATGAAGCGCATGGAGTGAGTGTCTCTTGGTTATCGGAACCCGAGACGATACCAGAGCGGCCCGCCTGTGGCGAGACGGCAATGTTCTGAATCCACGGTGGAAAACCGTTTTTCCTTCGGCGCCGGCGGGGGAGGCGGACGCCGGCGCACCAGCCGCCCCGGCCGCGTCAGGCGCGCGCGCCGTCCACGCCAGCGCTCGCGCCGGCCCGCGCGCGTTCCAGCGTCAAGCGCTGCAAGGCCCAGCTCAAGAGCACCGCCGCCACCGTCAGCCCGACCACCAGCCCGATCCAGAAGCCGGCCGCCGCCATCGGCTCGGCCGGCGCCCACGGCATCCATTGCGGCGCCAGTCCCAGCCAGCAGCCCAGCGGCAGCGCGAAGCCCCAGAACGCCAGCAGCTGGATCTGCATCGGCTGGCGCGACACCTTGTAGCCGCGAATCGCGCACGAGGTCGCCACTTGGGTCGCGTCGGACAACTGGAACAGCGCGGCGAACAGCAGCAGCTGCACGCACAGTTCCTGCACCGCCGGATCGGAGGTGTAGGCGGCGGCGATCTGCCGGCGGCACAGCACGATGAACAGCGCCGACAGCACGGCGAACGCCAGCGACATGCCCACCCCGGTCCAGGCCACGTAGCGCGCCCGCGCCGGGCTGCCTTCGCCCACCGCCTGGCCGACGCGGGTGATCAGCGCGATGCCAAAGCTGAGCGGCACCATGAACACCAGCGAGGAAAAATTCAGCGCGATCTGGTGCGCCGAGATCTGCACCACGCCGTAGCGCGCGATCAGCAGGCTGACCGCGCCGAACGCGCTGACCTCGGCGAAATACGTGACCCCGATCGGCAGCCCCAGCCGCAGCATCGAGCGGATCTCCGGCCAGTGCGGGCCCTCCCAGTGGGTGAACGGATAGGTGGCGCGGTAGGCCGGCGCGACGCGCATCCAGGCCAGCATGGCGGCCAGCATCAGCCACATGCACAGGCCGGTGGCGACCGCGCAGCCGACCCCGCCCAGCTTGGGCAGGCCCCAGTGGCCGAACACCAGCAGCCAGTTGACCAGCACGTTGAAGCACAGGCCCAGGATGGCGATCAGCATCACCGGCTTGGTCTGGTTGATGCTGGTGCTGTAGCCGTACAGCGCGCGGTAGGCGGCGAACGGCGGCAGGCCGATGCTGATCGCGTGCACGAACAGCGTGGCCTGGCCCTGCACATAGGGCGTCAGGTGCAGGTGGCCGAACAGCGCGGTGGCCAGGTTGGCCAGCAGCATGGCCAGCACGCCCACGCCCAGCGCCTTCCACAGCGACTGCCGCACCGCGTGCGGGATCTTGCCCAGCTCGCCGGCGCCGACATCGTGCGCCACCACGCTGTTAATCGCCATCATGGTGCCGCTGACCGTGACCAGGATGATCGACCAGATCGACGCCCCCAGCGACACGGCCGCCAGCTCGTCGGCGCTGGCGTGGCCGGTCATCGCCACGTCGGCCACGCCCATGCCCACCGTGGCCAGCTGGCCGATCAGCATCGGCCAGGCCAGTCGCCACAAGGCTGCCGCTTCGCGGCGGAGGTCGGGCAGGTGGAAGGCGTGGGGCATGCGCGGCGCTCGAAAAAGGATGGGCGACAATTCTACCCCGGTCCCGACCAGCCCGCCGCGCTGTATCATTACATTTTCTTGCAATTTAGCCATATTGCCCTGTCGGCCAACGCGCTAGCATAAGCGTTGTCTGTGCATGGCACCGGCTGTTCAACTTTTTACCTGAGCGATATTCATCATGAAACCAATCCTGCACCGTCTGACCCGCGCCGCCCTTGTCCTGGCCGCCGCGGCCGCCGCCTCCGCGCACGCGGGCGAGCTGACGCTGTTCACCCACTCCAACTTCGCCGGCCCGCCGCTGACCTTGCGCGGCAGCGAGCCGGACCTCGATCGGCTGGGCTTCAACGACCGCGCCTCCAGCGTGGTGGTGCGCTCCGGCACTTGGCAGTTGTGCGAGCATTCGGAATACCGCGGCCGCTGCATGGTGGTCGAGCGCGGCGAGTATCCGGTGCTGGATGGTTTCAACGACGTCATCTCGTCGGTGCGTGAAATCAGCGGCGGGGGCGGGCGCGACTACCGCGACGACGATCACCGCAACGACCGCGGCCGCGACAGCGGCTACGGCTATGGCCACCATCGCGAACCGATCGTGCTGTTCTCCAAGTCCGGCTTCGGCGGCGCCAAGCTTGGCCTGCGCGACGCGGTGCGCACGCTGGACCAGTACGACTTCAACGACCAGGTCAGCTCCGTGGTTGTCAACGAGGGCCGCTGGGAACTGTGCGAGCACGCCGACTACGGCGGCCAGTGCATCGTGCTGGAGCCGGGCCGCTACGAATACCTCGACAATATGAACAACCGCATTTCGTCGCTGCGGCGGATCCGTTGACGGCATGCGTTATCATGCAGGCCACAGCCACGATCTGGAGACCCGGCCATGAAACGACTTGTCTGCGCCACCCTGCTGGGCGCCGCCGCGGCGGCGCAGGCGGGCGACATCGTGCTCTACACGCGCGCGCATTTCGGCGGTCCGGCGCTGCAGCTGCACGGCTCGGAGCCCGACCTGGACAAGCTCGGCTTCAACGACAAGACCTCCAGCGTGGTGGTGCAAAGCGGCACCTGGGAAGTGTGCGAGAACAAGCACTACAAGGGCCGCTGCCTGGTGCTGGAAAAGGGCGAGTACGCCGAGCTGAAGAACTTCAACGACATGATGTCCTCGGTGCGCGAGCTCGAGGAGCGGCCGGCCGCCAAGGACAAACGCGTACAGAAGTGACAAACGGATGCCGCCGATCCGCGATCGGCGCTAGACTGTGACAGACGCAAGACGGGAGCGCGCAACGTGGAATACAAGGACTACTACCAGACCCTGGGCGTGGCCAATTGCCAGTAGGGCTAAATCGTCGGTAGCCCCTGGCCTGCAAAATACGTACAAAATTTGTGAAATTTCAGCTAACTTATTTCACCTTCGCCTAACGCGCCTCGGCATTTCAATGCGCTTGCTCTCACCGGAGTCTTGATCCTTAACGGTGCGAATGCGCATTGGCGCGTACAAGCCGCCTTCTTGCAGCGCTTGGGCGTAAGCGACTTGTTCGTTTCAGTTTTGCGATCAGCATGTCACGGCTACGTGCGATTGGCGAGACAGTGGCATGGCGTTTAGGTAACGATTTGTAGGCTATTCAGCGGGGACATTTTTGCCATCGTTAGTAATTGTGCATCGCAAGGATGGTGCGCTGTGGTTAATAGAAAAATCAACAATAGATTGGCCTGAAATTTGAGAAAGATGACTCTGCCATTCGTTTCAAACGAATTCAAGTATTGGTTGTTCTATGTTTCCCTTTGCTTTTAATTAGCCATGTGTTTATTAGCTAGCGTTATTGAACAATCCTAGTCGTCTTTTTTAATTTCGGCTGCCAGAATTTCACTTACTGTTTTGATCTCAGCAAGAATATCGTTTCCCTCATCCCAGAATTCTCGCCAGGATATTCCCCCGTCAAGGTACATCTGATGGCGCTGAAGCGACTTAAGCCTGATTAGACATTCACTAAGCTTGGTTGACATTCCGATACTGTCTTGCGTAATCATACTTTTGAAATGCACTACTTCATCGGCAATTCGGGAAAGTAAATATTTAGCATCATCGGAACTGTGCGGGTCACTATCTCTTTCCGCTACCCATTCCGTTGCCGCTCTGCGCACAAAACTATCATAATCTCTTAAAAAATCTCTCAAGGCAGTTATTTGCGCGTCTTCTGCGGACTGTGGTTTTGCATCTACTAAGTTTCCTCCTGTGACTTTTATAAGATCGATCATATGCCCTGCAATATGACGTTGTAGAAGGGCACGAAACTCCGCGAGGGACTCATACTTGAAATAGAGGCCCTGATCATCGAGGCTTTTTCGATAGCTAGTCAGCGCAGCATATTGCTCCGGATCTAAACTGTCTGGCACTACAGGTTCACTTGAAAAATAGAGCAAAACTGGTTTGCCAGCAGCGCGGAACTGTTCTATTTCCTCTGCGGTTCCTGAAACTGCCTCGCCAGTCGGCGTGCCTAATCTAGTCCAAAAAGCACCAATTAAAAGATCACAATTTACGACTAATTGCTTATTGATGAGTCCTTGGGGACGTTCGCCTAAATCCGGCCTTGAATGAGTCTCCCATAAAACAGATTCCAATACAACCGCATTGGAGTATGAGTGAACCGCATTCCATTCAGAAATCACTTCAGGGATAACTTTCCTCTCGTGTACACAGTCGCTAGGAGAAGCTACTAGCACTCTGAAGATAAGGCCATGCTGAGGCATAGAAGATCTTTCGATTAGATAGGTCAAGTTGGTGAGGAAAAAAAGGCGCTAATGCACTAACTGTTTACTAAATGAGACAGATTGACGGGAGGAACCTCCTCGAAATGCGTATATCAATGTTTTCCCATTGAATCTTACAGGGGTTCGTCTGAAGGTAGCAACAATATTAGTCATATTTTGCAAGATCCTATTTAAAGTCGCTTGCTGGCCGACTGCTTCAGAGATCATTGGTGAGGTGAGGCTAGGGGAGGTGTAGTGACGCGATAGTAGCATACAAAGGTTCATCGGCCGTCATCTTGGCCTAGACTGCTTGCATCATTTGCATATGAAAAACCTAATTCGCATCCTCCGATCTATGGTACCCTCGGTCACATAGTGATGCCTTATGGCATGTGTTGTGTCTACAAGTTCTGGAGGGCAGATGGCAGAAGAGAGCAACGTACTTGAATCTTCTTTAGTGAAGGCTGCAAATCCGTTAGTGTTTATAAGCCACGATACGAGAGATGCAGAATTGGCTGAAGCATTTAGCAATTTATTAAAAAGCGTCAGCGCAGGCGTCCTTAAGTCATTCCGTACATCTGACAGACGCGGAAATCAAGGGATAGAGTATGGGATTGAATGGTATCCCGAAATAATAAGAAGTATTCAAACTGCGTCGGACGTAGTTTGTCTTCTTACAGAACGTAGCATAAATCGGCCTTGGATTTTATTCGAAGCCGGTATGGCTAAAGGGAAATTGGACACCCCTATCCTCGGTGTAGCCCTTGGGGTCGAGCTTAAAACTGCTTCTATAGGTCCATTTGCGCAATTTCAGAATTGTGGAGACGACGAGGATTCGTTAACTAAACTTGTATTTCAATTAGTCAATCGGATTCCGGGATCTGAACCGGATCGAGAT
>Ga0308157_10006628_pt1 | contig 13797 bp, 14 predicted proteins | sample PhyBR1_FD_201035 | JGI IMG/M metagenome (GOLD analysis project Ga0308157, IMG submission 201035) | Phyllosphere microbial communities from UC Gill Tract Community Farm, Albany, California, United States - DLSLB.R1 | ecosystem: Host-associated > Plants > Phyllosphere > Unclassified | place: USA...
CGAAGCCTGCCCCAGCCGTGCTGAAGTTGTTCTGCCATCCGGGCGGCGGCGCAACGTCGGCGCCTTCCGGCGCCTTGCCAAGCTCATCGTAAGCAAGGCGCTTTTCAGGATCTTTCAAGACCGCATAGGCCTCACCGATGGCCTGGAATTTCTCTTTGGCCGCTGCATCCTTCGAGACATCAGGGTGAAATTTGCGCGCCAGCTTGCGGTACGCCTGCTTGATCTCGTCAGCGCTGGCGGTGCGCGGAACGCCCATGGTCTGGTAGTAGTCTTTATATTTCACAGGAATCTCGGAGAATTTACGGTTAGTTGAGATAGCGGGAAAACAATAAGTGGAGTCATTTGCATCGCGTTATCTTCGGCAACTTCGATCATTGAAGATCAATTTTCATGCTGAACTTTCGTCGTCTAATGACATCTCGTTGCGGATTCAGTGAAGCCCACTCTTCGGAAGCTCGTATTAACTTCGATGCCCTCGTCCTTGCTTGCGTTTTTGTTCTTATTTTTGTTCGAAACCTATGTTGGTTAGTTACTTTTATAGCTGGTCCTTAGTGATCTGGAAGTTCCTTGCAGACCTTGCGTACTCAAATCGCCAGCTGCGTCGGTGAAAAAGCGCAATTGAGGCTATGGTTGGTCAAGAACTGCAATATCGATCGCATGCCAGCCAAGTCCTTCTCCAACCGCCGTCCTTGCACCCAATCATGCTGGTCATTGTCAGTGTCAGCCAGGCATCAGCACGGCAAGCGCCCTCTTCAATGCCGCCATTCTTGTGTGCGCGCCATGTTCTCCGGCTGCGAATCTGCAAAAGACAACTTCTCAGGCCCTCATCGCCCCGCATTTGCACAAGAACGACTCGATCTACGGGAGTTTTTTGTAATTCCTGGAGTTTCGTTTAAGCTCAGCCTTTCAGGTCCCTACTTTTCGCGGAACAGCGCAGGCAAACGATCGCGTTCAAAAACAGACAACGATTCGTACAGAGTGATCAAACCTTAGAGGACTCTCGCGAAGTACCCAGGGCAACAACCTCGTATTCCATCAACAGAAACTGGGCCACAAGCAAGGCAATCATCACGCTTAATTCGATAAGAATCCCGACGTTATAGCCGCCCGGCAGCGCTGATCCCAGGATCGCGCGAAGACACATATACGCGATAAGCAGGTAATTTGTCGGCTTGCGCTTGATACGCAACGTCGTCCTGCATGTCGGGCATGTCGTCGTGCCGTCGAGCGTCATGAATAATGTCGAAGAGTTGGAGAGAGAAGGATCCTGACATTGAGGACATTGATACATGCTTCCCCCTGATTAAATAGAACGCGTGCTCCGATTTAATAGTAGCTGAATAACCCGCCCGTACGCTCACACAAAATCACGCACAGTCAAATACTTCATTAGTCATCCCCTCCCCCGTCTCGGCACGCCCAGCTGGACCTGACTCGCCGTGCCCATCAGTCGAACTGATTCGATTTTCCAATGATGCGGAACCGCTAACCGACGAGGCACAATCAAACCTCCCTTCTGGTGGCTTATTTCGAAGTTGTTGTCCTTGAGAGAGTCGAGCACTTTGATAAATTTGCGGGTGCTGATGTCATCGTTGGTTAGTTACCTTTTTATGGTAGTCTAGTGCATCCCAACCTGATTCCATCCTCCATGTCCACACCAACTTCATGGGACCGTGATCCCATCAAAGCATTCCGGGAATTCGTCGCCACCACGGCCTTTGCCGAGACCGGCCGCCGCCTGCCCGCCGATGGGACGTTGCGCATTCCGTCAGCGGCATCGGCGAAGATCTACAACTTCATGTTTGCCAACGTGGCCGGCTGGATGCTTGAACAAGGCCTCACCTTCTCCACAGTCACCCACACCGACCTCGCCCGGTTCATTGGTCGCACCGTCAAGGGAAAGCTCATCCTCAACAGCAAGATCGCCTACCGTTACCTGCGGCTCCTTGAGCGTTGCTATGAGCACCTGAACGTCAACCCCAACCCTGCGCAGCTGGCCATCCTCCACATCGATCGTGCCCACATGACACGGGATGACGCCGGCCGCACCTTGTCTGACGAACAGTTGGTACGGTTTTTCGCAGCCTTGCCAGCCGAGGCGCCACAGCGCCGCACCAGTACTCCGTTCGAGGGCTGGAAGCGCCGGCGGGATCGTGCCATGCAGGTCGTCATCGCCCTGGCCGGTTTGCGCGTATCGGAAGCGATCGGCTTGCTGATATCCGAGATCGGCCGCCAGCAGGCGCTTGATGGCTCGATCGTGCTGACCATCACGCCCGACGAAAAGCATGACACCAGCCACGAACACACGATCACCCTCCCCCGCGACGGCGCCGATGAGCTACTGCCGTGGCTCGCCGAGCGTGAGACGCTGGCCATCCCTGGCCAGTTCGTCTTCCCGGCGAATGCAGCCGGCGCCAGGATGACGAGGAAGACGGTGTACGTTCAGATGCGCGCCACCTTCGAACGCGCCGGCATGGATCTGGCGCGCTCCGGCGGCCGCACCCTGCGCAACACGTTCGCCAAGCAGCAACTCGACAACGGCGCGAGTCCTGACGACCTCAAGGATGTGCTCGGCCTGGCGCTCGAGCGTTCTGCCGCCGATTACAAGCTCACCCGCGTCAAGCCGGATCCAAGCGCAAACACCGACGACAAGGGATGATCAGACCGGTTCACTGCATCCGGGCCGAAACAGCGTCACGACGAGCGCCACGATCGCGCGCAACGATGGCGTCGATATCGATAGCATCGGCCATCTTCCGATACCCGGCATCGCCCGGGTGCAGATGGTCGCCCGAATCGAATTGGGCACGCATGCGCTGCGGTCGCGCCGGATCGCGCAGCACCGCGTCAAAGTCGACCACGCCGTCGAAGATGCCAGCGCCCCGAATCCAGTCATTCAACCGCAGGCGGAATGCCTCTTTCTGCGGGTTGTAATGCCCGGCAAACGGCGTTCCCTCCAGCGACCCCTCGAATGGCGGCAGCGTCCCCACCGTGATCCGGATTGTTCTGGCATGCGCGATGGCCGCAAGCTGGCGAAAGCCCGCCGTCAATTCGTCCAGCGTCACCATTGTTTCAGCCGGGGCGAATGGACTACCAGGCCAGCCGATATCATTGATCCCCAACAGGACGATCACGTCCGACACCCCCGGTTGGCTCAGCACATCCTGCTCGAATCGCGCCAGCGCGCTCTCGCCCATGCCATCTTTCAGCAGCCGCGCACCGGAAATGCCGGCATTGGCCACCGCGACGCCATGCGGCGCCAGCCGGCGCGCGAGGAAATCGGGCCAGCGCCGATCCGCATCCGGCGTCGATCCGTTGCCATCGGTGATGGAGTCGCCCAGCGCCACCACTGTGCGCCCATTCGGCAATGCGTCAACCAGCACGGCACTGAGAAACAAGCGCCCTTCCACGCGCGCCGCGTTCGAGAAATCCGCCGCCCGGCTCGCATTGCCGGCAGCGATGCTGATACGTTGCGAGGCACCCCAGTGAAACCCGGTGACCGGGGTGCGCTGTGGCAGATACGTCGTGACCTCCAGCTGCGATAACGGCGCGACCGCTAATGCAATCGGGTCGCTCGTGACCGTCGCGCCAGGCGCGATCGTCACCTGCCGCGCGCCTTCGAATGTCACCCCGCGCGTCACTTCGCGCATCGTCACGCTGGCCGCGCCGATGGCAAGCGGCGCTTTGCCGTAGCGATTCGAGAACACCAGTTTGATGCGATAGCCGCCGGCACTGATGCGAACGTATTCGCGTACTGTCTGATCATTCAGAAACGCGGGCACGTTCATCGGCAGGACGAATTTGCTGTCCCAGGCCGGCTGAGGCGCTGCGTACCAGGACGTTACCCAATACGTGCTTGCGCCCGCAGCAACCGCAGGGCCTGCAAGGTTCATTGCGATCCAGATCGCGGCGATATAAAAGTGACGGCTCATGGGTATCCTTTGTTGGTGAAATACCGACGATAGGTCATTCGATATCTTGCTGGAAGATCGTAAATTCGAACATTACTCATTCCATTTAAGAATATCGATGGATACTCTTCGCGCCATGCGCACCTTCGTACGAACGCTGGAGCTGGGCAGCCTGTCGGCGGCAGCGCGCGAGCTCGGCACAACGCAGCCAACAGTCAGCAAGTTGCTGGCTCAGCTCGAGCAGCACCTGTCTGTGCGGCTATTCCAGCGCAGTACCACGGGCCTGTCGCCAACCGAACAAGGGCGGCAGTTCTACCTCGATGCCAAACTGTTGCTCGACGGGTTCGATGCAGCCGTGGGCACCGTCCAGGGGATGGGCGGCCAGGTCTCGGGTCTTCTGCGCATCAATGCGCCGGTTGGCCTGGGGCAGTTGCGGATCAATGCCATTGTCGGGCGCTTTCTGGCCGCGCATCCGGCGGTGGAGATCGAACTGGTACTGGACGACCGCTACATCGACCTGGTCGCCGAAGGGGTCGATATCGCTTTCCGGCTCGGTGGACCGCTGCCGCCGGATGTCACCGGCCGCCACTTGGCCACGATCCCGCGCTTTCTCGCGGCCTCGCCCGCGTACCTGCAACAACGGGGCGTGCCGGAACAGCCGGCCGACCTGACCGATCACAACTTCGTGCGCTTCGCGTGGACACCCGGCACCACGATCGATCTGCATCGCGGCGAACAGACGATCCAGGTTCCTGTGCGCAGCCGGTACCGTGTCAACAATGCGCTGGCGATCCGGGAAGCACTCGTGCTGGACAGCGGGATTGCCATTTGTCCCGACTGGCTGATCCACGATCTGTTGTCGAGCCGAGCACTGGTTCAGGTATTGCCAGGCTGGATGGCCCGCAGTCAGGATTTGTACGTGCTGACGCCATCGCGCCGCTATCAGCCGTTGCGGCTAAAGACCTTCATCGATTTCACGGTGGAGCAATTCAGGCAGCTGGAGGGTTTTCATGTAGCGATGCCGGCTTCAAAGGCAGGCATTCCGATGCCACCGTCGTTCGCGGATTGACGGCAGATCGATCTGCGTCGCCATGCACGCTTCTTACGTCGCCGCAGGTTTAATGAATGCAGACAGGCGCACCTGCCCGAATTCACGCAGCAGCGTGCCGGCCGCCTGGGCCATGGCCACTTCGAGTGCGCCGTTGATGGCCTGTTCCTGCGGGCAGCCCGGATGATCGACATTCGCGCCGATTGCAAAGATCACGGGTTCTTCCAGCGCCTGATAGACATCGAGCACCGTAATGGCGTCGGGATCGACCGCAAGTACCCAGCCGCCGTTGCGCCCGGACGTCGACGTCACATACCCTGCGGCGCGCAGTCCACCCATCATCCGGCGCACGAGCACGGGATTGGTATTGAGCATGACCGCGAGCTCCTCGGAACTCGTGGTGTTGGTGCGGCCGTGAATATGGCTCAGGACGTGCAGCATGCGCGCCAGTCTGAAATCTGCTCTCATCGTTGGTATCCTCCTGACGCCATAATACCGAAACTTCAGGAGTATCGATATCAGCGACGCTTGAACGCAATTCGTGGAGTTTCAGTTTAGTAAGCTGTCATGGGCCCTGCGTGTGGTAGCGCACCCAGCCAGCACGGTACATGCGCTATCCTCAAAACACATTACATAACGAAAGCAACCATGTCCCTGAATAACGCCGTCGTCTGGCTCGACCACACCAAAGCCCAAGTCATCCACTTCGACAAGAATGCGTCGGAATCCGAATCGATGAAAACCCATTCGACGCATCCGCACCCACATCAGAAGCACGGCGACAACCATGTCAACGGCGATGACAACACGCTGTTCTACAAAGATATCGCCGCTGCGCTGACCGACAGCGAGCAGATCCTGGTCGTGGGCCCGGCCGAAGAAAAGACCGCGTTCGTGAGCTACCTGACGAGCAAGATGCCAGCGATCGCCGACAAGATCAAGGCTGTGGAAACCGTGGATCATCCATCGGAAGGCCAGCTCCTGGCCTACGCACGCGAGCATTTCATCAGCAGCGGCGGCATGCAGTAAGTCGCTGACGGCCGTTCAGCGCCAGCGCACAACTAACCCGCTTGCCGTCATGGCAAAGCGGGTTTTTTAACGCCTGCACACAAACTGCAACTTCAGCAGTATCAATTTCAACATCTACGCTGCCGGTCGGTTTCGCGCGCGAAACTGCGCAGCCTTGTGACGATTGCCACACAGCGCCATGCTGCACCAGCGCCTGCGGTGCGATTTCGTGCGGTCGTAGAACCACAGGACGCACTCCGGATGCTCGCACTGTCTTACCAGTGTGAAATCACCTTCGGCCAGCAAGGTCGCAACAGCCTCGGCCAAGACTCCCAAGGCACGTGCCGGCGACGGCGCCTCGCCCTGACGCACCAGATGCGGCTGCGCCTCGTCCCAGACAAGCGTCGGCGTCGATCCCACCGCCGCCAGATAACGATTCAGCAGCGCAGGATCACCCTTTTCACCCCCCATGCGGCGTTGGATCAGATCTCGCGCGGCGGCGCGCAATACCTTCGCGTCGCGCAGGAAGGCATCCGCCGTGGATCCGGAAGGCGCTCCCGCATCGATACCGCAACGCGCCAGCCAGTCCAGCACGGCGTCGCTGCTACGCCAGAAATCCTGCTGCGCGTCGCCAACGCCCGCCTCGGTGTTGAGCATGTCGAGCGCCAGATGATCAGCGATCAAGGGTGCTGCGCCAGCTTGGGACTGGAATGTATCGGCCATGACTGCCTCCAATGAAATAACCATCAAGATTATACTTGAAGGGTTACTTCGCCCATGCCACAATGCGTCCATAACCTTCATTATTCAATTTTAGAGGTTATTCCGATCAATGTCATTCAGGAGAACGTTCATGCAAGATCACCCTACCGCCTTGTCCACCGCCGTAGCGCCTGTCGTACGCTACGCCAGCATCGCCATCGCTGGCACCGACGTGTTCTACCGCGAAGCCGGCCCGGCCGACGCGCCTGCCGTGTTGCTGCTGCACGGCTTCGGCGCGTCGTCGCACATGTTTCGCGACCTGATCCCTGCGCTGGCCAAACACTATCGCGTGGTCGCGCCCGATCTGCCAGGCTTCGGCATGACGCGCACCGACCCGGCGTTCGAATTCACGTTCGCGCATCTTGCGGACGTCATCGACGCCTTCACAGTTGCTGTGGGTCTTGATACCTATGCGATGTATGTCTTCGACTACGGCGCGCCGGTTGGCTGGCGCCTGGCGGTGCACCACCCCGAGCGCATCACGGCCATCGTGACGCAGAACGGCAATGGCTACGAGGAAGGCCTGAGCCCGGGCTGGGCGCCGATGCGCGCCGCGTGGGCCGATCCGAGCGCCGCGAACCGCGAAGCGCTGCGCCAATTCAATTCGTTCGAGATGACGAAGTGGCAGTACACGGAAGGCGTCCGCGATCTCTCGCGCGTCGCGCCAGATGGCTACGCGCTGGCGTTCGCCGCCACCGAACGCATCGGGGTCGATGCGCAGATGGACCTGCTGGTCGATTACGGACAGAACATCGCGCAGTACGCGCAGCTTCACGCGTACTTCGGTCAGTACCAGCCGCCGCTACTGGCGATCTGGGGCCAGAACGATCCGTTCTTCCTGCCAGCGGGCGCGCATGCGTTCACGCGCGACCTGCCGCAGGCCGAGGTGCGCTTCCTCGATACCGGCCACTTCGCGCTGGAAACGCACGCGCCCGAGATATGTGAAGCGATGCTCGATTTCCTCGCCCGGCATGTCATGAACAAGCGCGCGAACAAGGGGTAAAGCTCAGGCCGCACGCCCCGCGCACATGGCCATCGCCACCAGCTGCTGCTCGCGCATCAGGCGGTACGACATCGATACCTCGCGCATCAGACTGATGAAGCTGGTCGTCAGGGCCAGCATCGCGCCGATGAAACTGGCAGCGATCAGATGGACGAGCGGCAGGCCGGTGGCGTCGCCGAGAAACAGCATCGCGATCACCAGGCAGACCAGCAGGCCGCACAGCGTGGCGGCGGCAATCGCGATATTGATCAGGTTGGAGCGGCGGTGCAGATTGCTCAGCGCAGCCACGCACTCGGCATCGACGCACTTGATGGCGCGATCTTCCAACAAGCGCATCTGGTCGATGATGCGCCCAAGCCGGTTGGTCAGCACGATCAGCAGGATGCTGACACCGGCAAGCAGGAACACGGGCGCGATCGCCAACTGGATGACCTGACCGATATCGCCGAGCTCGAAGTTCATTACAACGCTGTCCGTGGAGGGGAAGATGGCGGAGTGTAGCAGCTTCGTTACGCAAAGCACGAGTGCCGGTTCACCATGACCCGCTCACATTGCCTACTTCTTTCCTGTGTGAAATGGCGTACAGCCGGAATGCATGTATGCCTGCCAGCATCGAATCGTTGCAATAAAAACACGTCGATGTCATGCAGATTGCCCTAACAGTCACACCTCCACTTACTACGCTGCACAGCGCGTTTGTGAGCCTCACTGGCCTGTCCCCCACCCAGGCGCTGGGCGAACTCGTGCGCGCTGGCCATGCACGCCTCCCATTGCCCGGCCATGGTGCGACGCTCGCTCGCTGGCAGGCACTCGCCACCGTCGGCGCGCATGATTTGCCCCTGGCGAAGGTATTCGAAGGCCATACGGATGCGGTGGCCATCCTGCACGAAGCCCAGGCGCACGCGCTGGCCGACATCCCGCAAGCTACCTGGGGCACCTGGTGTGCGGAACCACCCGATGCGCGCCTGGCCCTGCTGGCGGTCGATCACGGCCATGTTCTGCGCGGCCGCAAGGCCTGGTGCTCGGGTGCCCACGGCGTCACGCATGCGGTGGTCAGTTGCTGGGATGACGCTGGCACCCCGATGCTGGCGGCGGTCGACCTGCGCCAGTCTGGCGTGCGCATCACCAACGACGGCTGGAACGCGGTCGGCATGCGCGCCACGGCGAGCGTCGACGTCTGGTTCGATGATGTCGTGGCCACGCCGCTGGCTGGTCCGGGCTTTTATGTTGAACGCGCCGGCTTCTGGCAAGGCGGCGCAGGCGTGGCCGCATGCTGGTTCGGCGCCGCCACGCGTCTGGCCGATGCGCTGCGGGAACGGCTGGCCGAGCGCAGCGACCCCCATCGCCTGGCCCAGCTGGGCGAAGTCTCGGTATCACTGCAAGGCTGCGCCGCGCTGATCCGCGAGGCCGCGGCAGCCATCGACAGCGCACCAGGCGTGAATGCCATGCGCACCGCAATGACAGTACGCCTGAGCGTCGAAGCGACGGCCAATACGGTCTTGCATTCCGTGGGCCGCGCACTAGGCGCCGGCCCGCTGTGCAAGGATGCGTCGCTCGCGCAGCTGTATGCGGATCTGCCGGTGTTCATGCGCCAGAGCCACGCGGAGCGCGACCTGGAAGCCGTCGGCAAGCTGGTCGCATCCATGGAGGACGCACCATGGACCTTGTGAACCGCTCGCGCCACATTGGCGGCACCGGCCCGGCCGCGGAAGACTGGGCGCGTGACGCTGCGCTGGGCGCAGTTCCCCCGATCACTCTGGATGCGCTGATCCCGCCGGGCACGCGCGTCGTCGTGGTCGCGCCCCATCCCGATGACGAAATCCTGACCTGCGGCGCCTTGCTGCAACTGGTCGCCGCGCGCGGTGACGCGCCGCTGATCGTGGCGGTGACCGATGGTGAAGCCAGCCATCCCGGCTCGCCTGCATGGCCGCCCGAGCGCCTGCGCCACGCGCGCACGCATGAAACGGATGCCGCCCTGGCCCACCTGGGCATCGACGCCGACCGCGTGCTGCGCCTGCATATTCCTGACGGCGGGGTGACTGCTGCCGCGCCTGAACTCGAGCGCCAGCTGGCCGCAATCATCGCGCCGGGCGACATCGTCATCACGACCTGGCGCTTCGACGGCCATCCCGACCACGAATCGACGGCGCTGGCGTGCAGCGCCGTCGCCCGCCAGCGTGGCGCCCGCGTGCTGCAGGCGCCGGTCTGGGGCTGGCACTGGAGCGCGCCGGGCGACGGCGCAATGCCGATGAACCAGGCGCGCAAATTACCGGTGCCGGCCGACGCGCTGGCACGCAAGCGCGCCGGCCTCGGGTGCTTCCATAGCCAGATCGCGGGCGACGCCAGCAGCGGTGCAGCGCCCATCCTGCCCGCGTTTGCGATGGAACGCGTCCTGCATCCTTTTGAACTCTACTTTCCCGACCATGCGTGACACCCAGCCCCTGGCCCATTTCGAAACCCTGTACGCCGCATCGGACGACCCGTGGGACGTGCGCGGCGCCTGGTATGAACAGCGCAAACGCGCCATCCTGCTCGCCAGTCTCGGCAAGCCACGCTACCGCAGCGCGTTCGAGCCAGGCTGCGGCAACGGTGAAATGAGCATGGCGCTGGCCGCACGCTGCGAGCGCCTGCTGGCATGCGACGGAGCCGCCAATGCGCTGGACGCTGCGCGGCGCCGCGTACCCGACGCCGCGGCGCGGGCCATTCGTTTTGAGACACGCCGTCTGCCGGCCGACTGGCCGCTGGACGACACGTTCGATCTGATCGTGCTCAGCGAACTGCTGTATTACTTCGACGAACACGCGATCGCCTCGATGCTGGCGGGCGCTGCGGCGAACCTGGCGCCGGACGGCGAACTGGTGCTGTGCCACTACCTGCACGATTTCGACGACCGCATCACGCCGACGGCGACCGTGCACGCGATTGCTGACGCGCTGCCGGGCCTGCGCCGCTCGCTGCACCATCGCGACGAAGCGTTCGTACTCGACGTCTGGCGCCCGGTGGCGCCGCTACAGGGAGAGCGCGCATGATCGGCGTCGCCATCCCTGCCCATAACGAAGAAGCATGCCTGGGCGCCTGCCTGCAAGCCGTCCTGCGGGCGGCGACGCATCCGCAACTGGCCGGCGAACCGGTCATGGTGTGCGTCGTGCTCGATGCCTGCGACGACGGCACGGCCGCGATCGTCCGCGAATGGCAGACGGCGTTCGCGCTGGCCGGTTGCCGGCTCGACGCATTGGAGATTGCGGCGCGTCAGGTCGGCAACGCGCGTGCGGCCGGCGCCCTGCATCTGATTGCAGCCGATGCCCGCTGGCTGGCATTCACCGATGCCGACACGCGCGTCTCGCCGCAATGGCTGGCCGTGCAGGTCACGCTGGGCGCTGAAGTGGTCTGTGGCTCGGTGGCGGTCGATGACTGGTCGCCCCACGCCGGCAAGGCACAACTGCTGCGCGAACATTTTGCGCGCACCTATCATGACCGCGAAGATCACCGCCATATCCACGGGGCGAACCTGGGCGTGTGTGCGCTGGCCTATCAGGCGGCCGGAGGTTTTGCGGCAGTGGCCTGCCATGAAGACGTGCTGCTGGTGCGGGCTCTGGAACTGTCGGGCGCCCGCTTTGCCTGGAGCGCGCTGCCGCGCGTGTTTACCAGCGCCAGGCTCGATGCACGGGCGCGCGGCGGCTTCGGCGACACGCTGCTGGCCGTAACGTGCGAGATGGAAACCGCCCTGCCGACGACCTGAGTCTCGATCTAAGAATCGGCAAGGGCTGTGCTGCTACCCAGTCAACGCAAATAAGCGTGGGCTAGACTGCGCGTGGCCTGGCGGCTCGCCTGGATACGCATGCCGTCCACCAGCAACTGCGCCGCCCAGCGAAATACCGTGTACTGACTGACGACGCCGCGCATCGCGCGCAGGCGCCGGGTCTGCTCTTCAAACGGCATGTCCAGCGCACGTTCAATGGCGCGGGCCATGCCGGCGATGTCGCGCGGATCGACGATCAGGGCCTGATGCAGTTCGGCGGCAGCGCCGGCCTGGCTGCTCAGCACCAGCGCACCGCGCAAGTCGGTACGGGCCGCCACGAATTCCTTCGCCACCAGATTCATTCCGTCATGCAGGCTCGTGACCAGGCACACGTCGGCTGCGCGATAGCACGCGGTGACGGTGGCCGCATCCGCGCTTTTCGCATGCAGCACGACCGGCTGCCAGCCATCCTTGCCAAAGCGTGCGTTGATGCGCTGCGTCAGCGCGCTCACGTCACGCGTGATGGTCTGGTACGCAGCCAGCGCCGAGCGGCATGGGGCGCCGATCTGCAAGAGCGTCACCTGCCCACGCAAGTCGGGCCGGCGCTCGAGCAGCAGCTCGAAAGCCTGCAGGCGCTCGCTCAGGCCTTTCGTGTAATCCATGCGATCGACACCGACCAGCAGTCGCACGCCAGGCGCGATGCCGAACTGGCTGCCCACCGCGTCACGCACGCCGGGCGTGGCAACGTCATTCCTCGCCGGCCACGCAATCGAAATCGGATAGGCGCCGGCGTGCGCCGCGCCGCGACCCTGGGCGCCAGGGATGGCAGCGCGCGCCAGGCTGAAGTTGGTCAGATCGGCCGGCGTTTGCAGGCCCATCACGGTGCTGGCCAGCAAGCCTGCCATCATCTGCTGCGCCCATGGGAACGTGGCCAGGGTCTGCGGCGTCGGGAACGGAATGTGCCAGAACAGGATGATGACCGAGTCCGGCAGCTGCTCGCGCACCATCTGCGGCACCAGTGCCAGGTGGTAGTCCTGCACCAGCACCACGGGCCGCTCGCTCGCGGCTTCGGCAATCACGGCGTCGGCAAAGCGGCGGTTGACGGCCACGTAATGCGACCAGTCATCAAGCCGGAACGTCGGCGCGACACCGGTGCGGTGGCACAGCGGCCACAGCGCCTCGTTGGCCAGGCCATCGTAGTAGCCCGCCACTTCGGCATCGCTGAGCCACAGGCGGCGCAGCCGGTACGGCGCGTCGAGATGCTCGGGCAGGACGTGGTCATTGGCGTCGACCGTGGCACGGTCGGCCGTGCCGCTGCCATGGGCGATCCAGCAGCCGCCTTCTTTGGACAGGACGGCTTCGAGCGCCGTCACCAGGCCGCCGGCGGGCCGCTGGGCATTGATGCCGTCACTCGTCTGCGAATGCACGCACGGTGCGCGGTTGGACACGACAATGAGGTCGTCGCCACAGCCAAGTTGTTCGATCAGCCGGGCCAGATCGGCGCTGTCGCGCACGTCCTCGGGCAGCAAGGCTGTGGGGCGCGCGATCTTGCAGCGCTCGCCGGGAAAGGTTGGAAGGGGTAGAGGCGCCGGATTGCTGCGCATCCTCGTCGTGGGGGCGGAGTGGTATCGAGCTGTCATGCGAACAGCTTAAGATGTTAGCGTTCTCCGCTTCTGTTCGATGACGAACCCAACGTGGCTCAAACCGCCAACAGCAGGGTCAGGTAGTGGTCGACGAGCAGCGCGCCGAACAGCAGCGCCAGATACACGATCGACCAGGCGAATGCCTTGCGCGCGATCGCATCGCTGTAGTGCTTGTGAACCAGCCAGCCATGACGCAGGAACACGGCGTTCAACCCACATGCGCACGCCAGATAGAACAGCCCGCTCATGCCCACCGCCCATGGCAGCGCAGTCCCGATCGCCAGCGCGACGCTGTAACGCCACACCTGCTGGCCCGTATGGGCCATGCCGTGGGTGATCGGCAGCATCGGCAGGCCGGAGCGCGCGTAGTCGTCGCGCCGCGCCATCGCCAGCGCCCAGAAATGCGGTGGCGTCCACAGGAAGATGATCAGCACCAGGAGCCACGCCTCGAGCGGCACGCCATCGGCCACCGCCGCCCAGCCCAGTGCCGGCGGCATGGCGCCGGCAAAACCGCCGATCACGATGTTCTGCGGCGTGGCCGGTTTCAGCAGCAAGGTATAGATGAAGGCGTAGCCGACAAACGTGGCCAGTGTCAGCCACATCGTCAGCGGGTTGACCTGCGTGTACAGCAAGGCCGCACCGGCGCCGCCCAGCACCAGCGAAAACACGACCGTTTGAGCTGG
>Ga0308157_10006629_pt1 | contig 13796 bp, 12 predicted proteins | sample PhyBR1_FD_201035 | JGI IMG/M metagenome (GOLD analysis project Ga0308157, IMG submission 201035) | Phyllosphere microbial communities from UC Gill Tract Community Farm, Albany, California, United States - DLSLB.R1 | ecosystem: Host-associated > Plants > Phyllosphere > Unclassified | place: USA...
AGCCCACGTGTATAATTTGTTTAGTTTTTAATTTTTAAAGAAAAGCTACATCAAACATGGCAGGCGGAAAAGAAACAACAAGGCAGCGGATGATCAATATCATGTATTTGGTATTGTTGGCCATGCTAGCCTTAAACGTATCAGATACCATTTTAGATGCATTCAAAAATATCAACGATAGTTTGGATACTTCTAAAAATAACGTAAATACCAGCATTAACCAGTTATTTTCTGCTTTCGAAAACTCGAAACTGAAAGAAGAGCCAGCCCGTGCACAGCCTATTTACGAAAAGGCGCAACAAGCTAAGGCGGCCGCTGATGAGTTAAATAACTACATTGAAGGTATTAAAAAACAGTTTACAGAAGCTGGCGATGGAATTGACCCGGAAACCGGCGACCTGGTAAACAGATCAAATCAGGATATTGCACAGAATATCATGATCAATAAAAAAGAGGCTGATAAATTGAAGGCGAAGATTAACGCTACGCGCGAGAAATTAATCTCTTTATTAGACCCTGCAGACAGGGCTGGTGTTGCTTTCTCGCTTGAGGCTAAAGATCCTGCAAGAAAAAGAAAAGGAAACTGGCAGGAAACCTACTTTGGTGAAGGTACGCCATTAACTGCGGCAATGACGATTTTAACTAAACTGCAAACAGACACTAAAAACGCTGAAGCAGAGGTGGTGAAAAAGTTATTCGGAAATATGGACAAAGCACAGGTAAACCTGGATCAGTTTGCGGCAGTTGCAGTAGCACCTACCTCTTACGTAATCCAAGGTCAGCCGTATACTGCCGAAGTATTTTTAACAGCAAGCGATTCGAGATCAACTCCTGATATCACTGTTAACGGTAGTAAACTATCGGTTAAAGAAGGTAAAGGAACTTATACCGGCGGAACAGGCAGTGTGGGGCAATTTACCTGGGTAGGTACCATTCGTGTTCGTCAAACCGATGGACAGGTAAAGGAATACAAAACCCAGCCACAAACTTATCAGGTAGCAAAACCATCAGCATCTGTTACCTCAACCAAATTGAATGTAATTTATGCCGGTATTGCCAATCCATTTACTGTTTCGGCAGCAGGTTTCCCGTTAGAGAGCATTAAAGCTTCTATTTCTGGTGGATCGATGTCGGGTAGCAACGGAAATTATAATGTTAACGTACCAGGTAGTCTGGTGGGTTCAGAAGTATCTATCAACGTATCGGCCAATAATGCAGGTAAAACGGTGAGTTTAGGCTCGCAAAAATTCAGGGTTAAAGGTATACCAACTCCTGTTGCTAAAGTTGGTGGCCGTGCAGGTGGCGATGTTGCTTCTGTACAATTAAAAAGCGAAACCGAAATTGAAGCCGATTTGGATGATTTCCCTTTCGATGTTAAGTTTAAGATACAACGTTATAAAGTAACCATTATCAAACCACGTTCGGATGCGGTTACTATTGCCGGAAGCGGTGGCAGTTTCGCTGGCGCTGTGAAAGGTGCTATTAACTCGGTTACTCCAGGTACAAGAGTATTTTTTGAAGATATTGTTTCTATAGGTCCTGATGGCCGCCAGAAAATTTTACCTTCATTAGCATTTAGTGTTAAATAAGTAGAAGATGAAAAGGATTTTAAGTATTGCTGTTTTAGTGTTGTTAACTGCGTTTGCTTTTGCACAGAAAAAGCCGACTAAGTTAGCGCCCAAAAAGCCTGCGCCTGTTGCGGCTGCTCCTTTAGTAGATACGGTGAAAGCTCCTGTTAAAACAGTTAAAAAGAAACTTAAGGTACCACCAAAAGATGGTTTCTATGCCCGTAAGGATATTGATAGTACCGAAATGGTGCCTTTGGCTGATGTGAGGGAAGAAGATGTGTTTTATGCAAAAAGGATCTGGAGAGAGATTGATTTGCGTGATACGGTTAATTCGCCTTTAAGATCACCTAAATCGAGATTAATTGATGTATTGGTATCTGCTATTAAAACCGGAGAATTAACTGCTTACTCGCCAATTGACAGTGCTTTGAATGAGGATGATGCATTTAACAACCCGATGACTCCTGATTCTGCTGCAAAATCGGCTTTGGGAACAGCAGAGGTTTCGAACAATAAAACAGGTACGGTTACTACGGTAGTAAACGATTTTAATCCGGAACTTTTCTTAAAATTCAGAATTAAAGAAGATTGGATTTTTGATACCAAACGTTCTATTTTCGAACCACGCATTGTAGGTATTGCACCTTTAAAATTCAACGAGGTTTCTAAACAATGGCAACCTGTATTCTGGGTGTATTATACAGAAGCAAGAGAGCTTTTAACCAAAAAACGTTTAATTAACACCAATAACGATGCTTCTAACTTAAGTTTCGACGATTTCTTTATCCGTCGTTTATTTAGCAGCTATATTGTTAAGGAATCAAATCCTGGTGATAACAAAATCAGAGATATTATTACTGATCCAAGAGAAAGGCTTTATGAATCTGAACGGATTAAAAAATCTGTTCTCGATTACGAACAAGGTCTTTGGGAATACTAAGCATACAAAAGGCTCTGATGAAAATCGGAGCCTTTTTATTTTCTGTTAGCTGCTCTTTCCCTTGCCGTCACCCTGATCCGATAGCTATCGGATTTCTGCCCGGCCGGTCAGACGGGTATCTCAGGGTCTCCTAATCATAATTTAATTAACCCAGGCTTATAAAATCAATATTTATCCGGATACAATCCTGATTAACTTAGTGTTAATCTTTTTAGGTAACTGTATATGGTAAATAACATGTTAGATTTGCGCTTCATTAAAGTGTGCCATTAAAGTTTGCACTTGTTTTTTGTTAAGCACTTCAGCCAGTTGTTTCTCGGTAGCCTCTTTAATCTTTTTTACCGATTTAAAATGCGTGAGTAGTTTATCTGCGGTGGTTTTGCCAATGCCTTCAATCTGCTCCAGTTCGGTTTTAAGTGTGCCCTGATCGCGTTTTTTCCGGTGGAAGGTAATTCCGAAGCGGTGGGCTTCATCACGCAATTGCTGGATGACTTTTAAGGTCTCCGATTTTTTATCTAAATAGAGTGGGAAGGAATCGCCCGGATAAAACAATTCTTCCAAACGTTTGGCAATACCGATTACCGTTACCCGTTTTTCTATACCCAATAGTTTTAAACTCTTAACAGCCGACGAAAGCTGGCCTTTACCACCATCAATGATGATGAGCTGGGGCAAAGTCTGATTTTCATCCAGCATGCGTCTGTAGCGACGGAAAACAGCTTCTTCCATGGTGGCAAAATCGTTCGGCCCTTCTACTGTTTTTACATTAAAGTGCCTGTAATCCTTTTTAGATGGTTTGGCATCTTTAAATACCACAATGGCCGAAACCGGATATTTTCCCTGGAAATTGGAGTTATCAAAACATTCGATATGCTTGGGTAGCTGCGTTAAGCGCAGGTCCTTTTGCATGGTGGTTAATATGCGGTCGGTACGTAAATCAGGGTTTAGCTTCTCGTACTGATTTAGTTTTTCTTTCTTAAAGAAAAGCACATTCTTTTGCGAAAGCTCTAAGAGCTTTTTCTTTTCGCCCAGTTTAGGTACCGTAAAGCGCAGGCTTTCATCTTCCAGCGAAGGTTCAAAGGGAACTATAATTTCTCTCGAAGTGCTGTTAAACTTATTCCTGAAATCAAGCATGGCCAGGGTCAGGATTTCGTCGTCGCTCTCGTCCAGTTGTTTTTTAACTTCAATGGTTTGCGTTTGGATAATGGTTCCGTTCATTACCTTCAGATAATTTACAAAAGCATAGCGCTCATCCGATGCAATACTCACCACATCCACATTGGTTATGGCACTATTTACTACGGTCGATTTACTCTGGTATTTTTCTAAAACTTCAAGCCTGCGGGCATATTGGTGCGCCAGCTCAAAGTTTAAGTCTTCGGCAGCCGATTTTATTGTCGATTTAACATCCCGGATTACGTTGCCGATCTTACCATTCAGGATTTCCTTTATTTCACCAATGTTTTTATCGTAATCACTTTCGGTCTGGTAAGCCTGGCAAGGGCCTTTGCAATTGCCAATCTGATATTCGAGGCAAACTTTAAATTTACCTTCAGCAATATTTTTATCGTTTAAAGGCAGGTTGCAGGTGCGTAAAGCATAAGTTTCCTTAATCAGGTCTAATATGGTATGCATCATGCCTATTGAGCCGTAGGGACCAAAATAGGTCGAACCATCTTTAATTACCTTCCTGGTCCAGTAAATGCGGGGGTAGTGCTCATTTTTAACAATAATCCACGGGTAGGTTTTATCGTCCTTTAAATTAATGTTGAATTTTGGCTGGTGTTTTTTAATTAAGCTGTTTTCGAGCAACCAGGCATCAATTTCGGTATCAACAATGGTAAAGGTAATTTTTCTGATCTTCGAAACCAGCACCCGTGTTTTGCCGTTAAACTGGTTCTTATCGCTGTTAAAATAAGAGCCAACCCGGTTGCGCAGGTCTTTTGCCTTTCCAATGTACATTAACTTACCATCTGCATCCCAATACTGGTACACACCTGGTTTATGCGGTATAGCGGTTAATGCTGTTTTATGGTCGAAACTGCTCATGAGAAATTAAAGAAACAAAAACTTAGGCTAATTTTAATAAAGAATAATATTGGGCATGAAATCGAAATCCTTTTTATTGTAGGTAAACAATTCCATCCTGTTTACAATCGCAGTAGCCCCAATAATGGCATCCGGGATTTGAAGATGGTGGCTTAGCTTAAAACTTTCAATTAGTTCGATTGATTTTTGGGATATCTGGCTATCAAAGTGAATAATGTCATAATATTTTATCTTTTTCTTCATTTGTGCCAGCTCGATTTTATTGCCCATGCCTTGTAATAACTCCATCGTTGTGATGGATGAAAGTACAATGTTATGGAAGCCAATACCCTCTAGTGCTTCAATGGTTGAAGTATTTCCATTGAAAGCGTGGATCAGAATATTGGTGTCGCACAAAACCATAGCTATTTTTTGCGGTCCCAGGCTTTAGTCCTTATATCTTCAATGTTTCTTGGGGTATCTTTCCAAATTCCAAAAAGATCTTTGGGATTAAGCGATTTATTTCCTTTTAAAATGTTCGGCTTGGCATCATCCGTTGGAGAAATAATTTTAATATTTTCTAATTTCATAGTTCGAAATAAAGAAAGGAGTTTTTCCATCTCATCAAAATCGGCAATTTCTAAGGTAACTCTCATATATTTCAATTTTGTATTACAAATTTAATATTAATATCCTAAATAGTTAGGATGGAAAGATAAACCTAAAATCCTAATTTCTTATCCAACTCTGTTGTGCCTTCCTCTTGCTGCTGGTATTGGTTACAATCGTAAGTAATAGATACTCCGCTTTTTGGTGCCTCAAAATCTGCACGACCAATCTTCAACGCCGGATTGGCATATACCCGTTTAATAAAGCCGGCAAAAATAGGTAAAGCCGTATTAGCACCCTCACCCTGGTTAGTGCTGATAAAGTGGAAAGCACGGTCCTCGCAGCCAGTCCATATACCGGTTACCAGTTGTGGGGTAATGGCCATAAACCAACCATCTGAGTTGTTTTGTGTAGTACCTGTTTTAGCGCCAATGGGTGCATTTACCCCATATTTATAACTTAATCGCGATCCTGTTCCGTTAGCAACCACACCTTTAAGCATTCGGGTCATTACATAAGCAACCTCTTCGCTCATAATTGGTTTTGGTATTTCTTTCTGAGAAAATAACACCACACCGTTTTTATCTTCAATCCTTAACAGATAGATTGGTTTGGTATAAGTGCCTTTATTTGCAAAGGCACCATAAGCGCCTACCATGTTATAAATAGACGAATCGAAAGTACCCAAACAAATAGACGGAAATGCCGGAACATTCGGGATGCCCATTTTAGTGGCCAGCGTAGATACCGCAACCGGACCGACCTGTTTCATTAAATAGGCGGTTACATAGTTTTGTGAATAAGCAAGTGCCTTTTGTAAGGTAATGCTGCCTTCTAAAGGTTTTCCTGAGTTTCTTGGTGTCCACGGGTCGCCGTAACCTTCAATGGTTACCGGAACGTTAGGTACAGTATAACAAGGAGAGTAACCATTTTCAATCGCTACCGCGTAAGTAAAAGGTTTAGCAGTTGAACCTACCTGACGGGTACCCATTTTAACCTGATCGTACTTAAAATGCTCGTAGTTGATACCACCTACCCAGGCTTTAACGTGCCCGTTGGTTGGATCCATGGTCATCATGGCATTACGTAACAGCATTTTATAATAACGCACCGAGTCTATCGGTTTCATTACCGTATCGATATTACCCTTCCAGGTAAAAATGGTCATTTCTGTTTTGGTGTTAAAATCGCTGGTAATTTCTTCGTCCGATTTTCCTTCCAGTTTTAACGATTTGTAGCGGTCTGATCTTTTAATACCCTGCTCAATCTGCAAAGCTTTATCTTTAAATGGATTACGGCCTTTCCAGCTGGCAATAAACTGTGCCTGCAAAATTTTCATGTATTCTTTTTGCGCTTCCTCTGCATATACCTGCATATCATAATTCAATGTGGTATAAATTTTAAGTCCGTCGCGGTCTAAATCATAAGGTGTACCATCTGGTTTGGTGATGGATTGTTCCTGGAAAATGGTTTTGATATCATTTTTAAGCACCGTACGGAAATAAGGTGCAATACCATCATTTACGGTTGCAGCGTTGAAATGCAGGTTTAAAGGTTTATCTTTTTGTTCTTCAAATTCCTGCTGGGTTAAAAGGTCCGATTTTACCATCATGGCCATAACCGTATTTCTGCGATCGCGCGAGCGCTCAGGATGGCGGGTAGGAGAGTACATGGTAATCCCTTTTTGCATACCAACTAAAGTAGCGGCTTGCGTTAAGGTTAACTTATCGGGTGTAGTGTTAAAATAAACCCTGGCGGCCGATTTAATCCCATAAGCCTGGTTCCCAAAATCGACCGTGTTTAAATACATGGTGATGATTTCTTCTTTGGTATAGTTACGCTCGAGCTTTACGGCAACAATCCACTCTTTAAATTTAGTAAGTACCAGCGAGAAGAAATTTAAATTTGATTCGCGGGGGAAAAGGTTTTTAGCCAACTGCTGGGTAATAGTACTGGCACCTTGTTTTTTACCAATTAAATTGTAGCCAATAATGCTAAAAGTACGTTTGAAATCGATACCTGAGTGATCTTTGAAACGGGTATCTTCAGTGGCGATTAAGCCGTTAATTACATTTTCCGAAATATCTTTATAGGTAACATTCGATCTGTTTTGTACAAAATAGGTTCCAAGCGGGCGACCATCTTCGGCAATAATTTCTGATGCCTGGTTGCTTTTCGGGTGTTCAATATCCCTGAAAGAGGGTAGTGCGCCAAAAAGGCCAAAACCGATCATCGAGATGAAAATAGCAAAAAGGGCTATTCCACCAACTAATAATTTCCAGATGATTAAACTATATCTTTTTGTTTCTTGTGCAGAAAGGGATTTATTCATTTTATTGTTGTTTTCCAAAACCACCACAAAAGGAGGTTTGGATGCAAATTTATTAATTTTTTAGAGAACCAAATTTAAGCTATGTAACTTTAGCAATTCTAAGACCTAACACTAAGCGCATTTAAGCTTTTAGTCTCTGCTCTCAATCCTCGGACTTCCGACTTTCGGACTTCGGTCTTTTTTACCACCTAAGACATTTAAGCGCATCTAAGCTTTGGTCTTTAGTCTTTTAGCTTTCTGCTTTATTTTTTACCATCTCACACATTTAAGAACATCTAAGTTTAAGCTTTAATCTTTCCGCTTTAGCCTTTAACACTTACTTATAATTGTCCTTTAAAAACTCCAGGTATTCGTTAATGCGCTGCTTGTCGGTTAGCTTTTCAAAGTTTTCTTTGCTGATGATAAAGCCTTTGTACAGGTTAACGGGTACTTTCATAATGTTTTTCAACTGACCAACAATGCTCGATTCGTAAATTTTTGCATCTTCCAAATCGATAAAGCTGGTTACGTAAATTAACTGATCGTTATCAAGCTCTACCAATTTATGTACCAAATCATTGTCGGGATAGTTACCCCGGTTAAATTGGCCTAAGCCGAAACGCGATGAACTTAGTGTTAAGGTAGCATCGGCCACATCAATTACATAATAGTATTCTTCTGATTTTGCTGCACTGAAAATGCTGGCCGGTTTGTTTACATCAGCAGGTTTAACCTCAACTGGTTTAGCTACTTTAGGCTCAGCAGTTTTTACTGTAGCATTTTCGGTTACCAAAGGTTTGTTTTCAACTGGTGTTGGGTTAGCCTGACTTACAAAACGCGGTGCATTAGGGTCGAAATCAATCAGCGCAACAGGCCTTTGTTTAAACTCTTCCAGGTTGGCTTCAATGTATTTCAGGTGGTCGCGCACCAGTGGGGTAATAATTTTATCGTTCGGATAAAGCGTGGTAATCAGGTTGAACTGGGTAAGCAGCGAATCTACTTTAGCGGTACGCCCAATAGCAATGGCTTTTAAATAAGCATACTGCGGCGCAAAATCATTATCAGGGAATGCGCTGATGTTTTCATTAACCTGTTTTACCAGATTTGGATAATCCTTTTTGGCATAGGTGTCAAAAGCCGTATTGTAATTGTTAATGACCAGGTTTTCCAGCTGACTCTGTTTAGCCGAATACGATGGGTCTAAAATGGTTTTAGCAAAATTAGATTCAGGGAATTTTTTTAACACCAATTGCTTGTATTCTTCCGATTTTGCTTCTTCAGTACCTTTATAGTTGAGATATAAACTGTAGTATATGGCAACCAGGTGATTGTTTTCCGGATATCTTTTCAGCAATTCCAGGTATATTTTATTGGCTTCTGCTTTATCGCCCAATTCCTGTTGGTAAAAACTGGCAATTTCGAAATAGGCATCAATAACCTTTTGATTAGAGGTAGTTAGCAATTCGGGTGTAGTAGGCAAACCATCCAGAAATTGTTTCTCTAAAGAGGTCTGGTCGGCTGCTGCCGTACTGCTGCCTCCGTTTGCAGGTGTTATACCAGTGGCTACATTTCCGCCTGCCAGCACCGAATTGGTTTCCTGTGCTGATGAACGGACACTTTGTCTCCAGTTATCTTCGAGTTGCCTGTTGCCCCAGCGTTTTTTAAAATCACCAAATCCTGCACTTATAGCGGCGTTGTTGCTGAAATAAAAGGTGCTACCGGCAGCATTTTTCGGTGCATTTAAAGATTGATTCGGAAAATTGGGATCATTTAAAAACTGGTTATTGATAACACCTCCTGTATTGGCAACTTCAACTTTTGGTGTTAAATAAGCTTTAACCTTCGCTTCGCGCTCGCCTGGAGGAAGTTTGGCAATGGCCTGAGCGGTATCCTCTTTAGCGATAATGGTATATCTATCCGTTAAATACTGAAGATTATTCGCTTTTTTAACTATTACATCGTAATCAGGAAAATTTTTAGGCAAAATCATTACGGTACTATCATAATAACGTTTCGCCTTAATGTAATCGTTAAATTCTTTGAAGTTTAAATCAGCAATCCTTAAATAAGATAATGCCTTTTGATTTTGGTTTCGGGTACTGGTTTGAACCGATTTGCTGTAATATTCAGCCGCTTTTACAAAGTTTCCTTCTGCCGAGAGCAGCTCGCCCACCTGATAATAAATCTGATCGGTATAATCGGTGTTTTTATCGTCTTTTAATAAGGCTAAAAGCTGCTGTTCCTTGTTTAATTTTTCGCCGCTTAGTAATGCTTTGAGTTTTATACGGTTTAAATTGGCATGAAAATACATCTCAAAAGGGGCATTGCTTTTTTCTACGCGGGTAAAGTTAGCATAGGCATCGGTAATGTTTTTTTCTTTTTCCTGCAATTGGGCCAGGATAAACTGCCAGCGGATGCGTAGTTGTTTTTCTTCAGCACGTTCAATAGCCGATTCGAGAAAAAGGATAGCCTCTTTGTTGCGTTTCTGGTAAATGCGCATCTGTGCAGCGGTGGCCAATGGCTCTGCAATATCTTTCTTCAGCTCGTCGCAGGCACGAAGCATTGTATCAATTATCTTATCGGCCAGTACCATGTTGTTCAGCTCCATCTGACTCCGGGCTTTCCAGTTCATGGCCATGATAAAGGTTTTTAAATCGCTGCTGTAAGTTTTTGCCGTATAATCGAAATATTCTGCAGCAATAAAATAATTTCCTTTCAGATAATTGGCCTTACCCAAAAGCATGTAGGCATCATCAATATAATTACTAAAACTTTTCTCGTTAATAATGGTCTGGCTTTTGGTAATTACCTCATCTAATTGCTTATTGGCTACACCGGGCGTTAAAACCAAATTTACCTGAGGCTCAGGATCGAGGTATACCGGAAGTGTTTTTTCGTAGTTATCGTTATAACTTTGCAGTAAACTCTCGTTATATTCGGTTAATAAAACATTTGAGTTATAAATATAGTTATACCTTGCCGTTAGGTTCTGAAATCTACGGTCAACTGCGGTATCCTTGTTTGCCACACAGCCGTATATAAAAAGAAGGCTGAAAATGAATAGGAGAGAATTGAAGTTTCTGCTAGCGTAATTTTTCAAGTATGGTAGATATCTTTAGTTCAACATATAAACAAATTGTAAGCCAAATTATTATCGACTGTCAATTTTAATTATTCAAAGTTAATTTAATTCTTGCATTAAAAAATGGAAAATCCGAAAGAGGAAGATACAAAGAAAAAGGTAAATGCGGCCGCAAAATATTCGGCCATCGGCTTCCAGATGATTGCTACTATTGGCCTTTTGACCTTTATTGGTTATAAGATTGATGAACACAGGCAAAGCAAAACCAATTTAATTACTGCGGCTTTTGCCTTGGCAGGGGTGGGGATCGCCCTTTATCAGGCCATCAGGCAAGTAACCAAAGGTTAGTTTTCAGTTGGCAGTTTTCAATTAACCCAAATAAATATTGTTATATGGCTTAATTGTTATATTGTTGGGCTTGATGCTGGTAACAATGGAACAATTTAACAATCCAGCAATAACGCAGGACTTCAATTAACCAATTAACCAAATAGAATATTGTCAAATGGTTTAATTGTTAGGACTTATGCAAGTAGCAATGAAACAATTTAACAATGGAAAGATTAATCTCAACAACCACCTAAACAATAATTATCTCTCAGACTAGTTACTTGATACTAAAAACCTTATCTTTGCCGGAGTTTTTATTTGCTAACAAATTATTCCATTGACTCTGGCCAAATTTACAAGTATCTATTTCATCTTCATAGGCTTATTAATAGGCGTTGTTGCTGTTTTACCCTTACTATTTCCTAATATCCAACTTTTTATCAATAATTTTTGGTTAATGTTCGGCTTTTTAGCGGGTATAACCTATATAGCTTATATCATTGTGGATATTGGGATAAAACGTGACCCTGAGGTAGGTGTTATGGTTATTATGGGATCGATAGCAGTGAAGATGATTTTTTGTATGGCTTTTGTCTTGATTTACAGTATAAAAGCAAAGGGAATTGGGCTTGTATTTCTGCTTAATTTTTTTTCTTTATATTTATTGTTTACGGCCTTTGAAATTTACTGTTTGTTACGTAACTTGCGCCACCAAAATTTAAAGTAAAAAACTGCCAATAAATGGATTGTAACCGAGTTTTTGTGTCTAAAGTTAAAAGGCTAACTATTGTTTTTACGCTTTTAATCGCGTTTTTATCTATCAAAATTGATACTTTCGCTCAAGTTGATAGCGCTGTTGTTCCTGTTGATAGTGTTGTAGCTGAATCTGCGGAAGCAGTTTCTGGCGAACATGATGCTGCTAAGCATGGAGAAGAAAAATTTGAGCCAACCAAAGTGATCATGGAGCACATCGCAGATTCGCATGTTTGGCATCTTTGGGGGCATACTTCTTTGCCTCTTCCGGTAATTTTGTATACCGCTAGCGGTTTTGAATTTTTTTCTTCTGGTAATTTTCATCATGGAGAGCATGATTATACTGGAAAGTATAATACATATCGTTTAGTTGATGATAAAATTATGACTGTAGGGGCTGATGGTAATGTTGATGCTACTTTGTCTAAAACAGTTTATGATTTATCTATAACCAAAAACGTAGCTGCTCTGTGGATTGCGGTTTTTGTTATATTACTTATTTTTATTAGTGTAGCGTCGGCATATAAAAAACGTGAAGGTAAATCACCTAAAGGTTTACAATCTTTAATCGAGCCAATTATTGTTTTTGTTAGAGACGATATTGCTAAGCCAAATATAGGTCACAAGTATGCTAGGTTTATGCCTTTGCTTCTGACTATTTTCTTTTTTATCTGGATAAATAACCTTATGGGGTTAATACCTATTTTCCCAGGTGGTGCCAATGTGACTGGTAGTATCTTCTTTACGTTTGTTTTGGCATTTATTGTGTTATTGGTGACCAACTTCAATGGAAATAAATACTATTGGAAGCATATTTTATTGCCTGATGTGCCTTGGTGGTTGTATCCAATTATGATACCGGTAGAATTGATTGGTGTTATTTCTAAGCCATTTGCTTTAATGATTCGTTTGTATGCAAATATTTCTGCGGGTCACATTATCGTACTTAGTTTATTGGCACTGATATTTATATTTAAATCGGTTATGATTGCCCCCGTTTCTGTAGCATTCGTGATCTTTATGGATGTGTTGGAACTTTTGGTGGCGTTTTTACAGGCGTTCATTTTTACAATGCTTGCTGCTTTGTTTATTGGTACAGCAGTAGAAGAGCATCATTAATTAAAAACTATTTTTTACAAATTAATATAAATTAAATTAGTTATGGTAGGTTCAATCGCGGCAATTGGTGCCGGTTTAGCAGTAATCGGTGCAGGTATCGGTATCGGTCAAGTAGGTGGTAAAGCAATGGAAGGTATTGCTCGTCAACCAGAAGCTGCAGCAAAAATTCAAACAGCTATGATCATCGCTGCTGCTCTTGTAGAAGGTGTGGCATTATTTGGTGTGGTAGTAGCTTTATTAGGTAACGGTTAATAACCATTTCCTTAAAAATTTAACTAGGAGATAACGATTGGTTATTTCCTAGTTTTTAACTGAAAAGATTTAGATAAGATATATAATGGAACAATTATTTGATGGCTTATTAAACTATCATCTTGGGTTTGTAATCTGGGCTTCGGTAGCTTTTATATTGTTGTTTGTTTTACTTAGAAAATTTGCATGGAAACCTATTTTAGGTGCAATTCACGAACGTGAGCAAAGCATTGATGAGGCTTTAAACAAAGCTGAACTGGCAAAACAGGAGATGACTCGTTTAACCAGCCAAAACCAGGATTTAATGCAACAGGCCCGTGCCGAGCGCGACGAAATTTTGAAGGAAGCTAAAACCTTAAAAGATAGTATCTTAAACGAAGCTAAAAAACAAGCTCAGGTTGAAGGTGCAAAATTGATCGAGAAAGCTAAAATCGAAATCGAAAACCAAAAGAAAGCAGCTTTAGCAGAAGTTAAAGACCAGGTTTCTACTTTATCATTAGAAATTGCCGAGCGCGTTTTACGTACACAATTAGATGATAAAACCAAACAGGAAGCATTAGTAGCTAACTTGTTAAAAGACGTTGAATTAAACTAGAATGAGATAATAGATTTGAGACACTAGATTTGAGAACTATAACGTTTCTCACATCTCACATCTCATATCTCAATACTAAAATATATGTCAGAAATTAAAGTTGCAAGCAGATACGCCAAATCATTAATAGACCTAGCCGTTGAAAACAACGCTTTACAGGCCTCTTATAACGATATGGTTTTATTTGAAAAAGTGGTTGATGAAACCCC
>Ga0308157_10006630_pt1 | contig 13795 bp, 11 predicted proteins | sample PhyBR1_FD_201035 | JGI IMG/M metagenome (GOLD analysis project Ga0308157, IMG submission 201035) | Phyllosphere microbial communities from UC Gill Tract Community Farm, Albany, California, United States - DLSLB.R1 | ecosystem: Host-associated > Plants > Phyllosphere > Unclassified | place: USA...
GTATTCCAGCGCGGTCGCCACGCCATCGCGGAACTCCTCGACGCGGCGCGGATCGCAGGCCATGCCACGATCGCCGGCATTCCAGTCGCCGGCGGGCAGATTGAACAGCACCAGCTTCAGCTGATAGCGGCGCAAGCGCTCAGCGATCTGCTGCGTCTCGAAAGCGTAGGGAAAGAGAAACTCAACCGCCTCAAAGCCAGCCTCGTGAGCGAGGGCAAAGCGGTCAAGAAAAGGGACGTCGGCATACAGCATCGACAGATTGGCGGCAAACTTCGGCATGGCAATAGAACTCCGGTGTCAGGTCTGACAATCGTACACGAGCTCATGTACTAATGTCAGACCTGACACCGGTTTTTTGGGTTAGCGGCCGCGGCCGCCGGAGCGGTGCTGGGCGGCGGCGCGCGGGGCGTTGCCGCCGCCGTTGCCGCGCGGCGCGCTGCCGTTGCCGCCATTGTTGCCGCCGGCGGCGCGTGGCTTGTTGCCGTTGCCGCCACCGTTGCCTGCCTTGCGTGGGGCGCCGCCGCCACCACCACCGCCACGGTTGCCGCCGTTGCGATGGCCTTGGCCGCCGCTGCGCAGCTGGATCGGTTGCGCACGTGCGGTCGGGTCCGGCTCGAAGCCTGGGATGACGTCACGCGGCAGCGTTTGCTTGATCAGCTTCTCGATGTCTTTCAGCATGTCGTGCTCGTCCACGCAGACCAGCGACACCGCCTCGCCCGTGGCGCCAGCACGGCCGGTGCGGCCGATCCGGTGTACATAGTCTTCCGGCACGTTCGGCAGGTCGTAGTTGACCACGTGCGGCAACTGGTCGATGTCGATGCCGCGCGCGGCGATGTCGGTGGCCACCAGCACTTGCAGCTTGTTGTCCTTGAACTCGGACAGCGCCTTGGTACGCGCCGACTGGCTCTTGTTGCCGTGGATCGCCATCGCGCCAATGCCGTCCTTCTCCAGCTGTTCGACCAGCTTGTTGGCGCCGTGCTTGGTGCGGGTGAAGACCAGCACCTGCGACCAGTTGTTCGACTTGATCAGGTGCGTCAGCATCGGGTGCTTCTTGTCGCGGTCGACCGGGTGGATCTTTTGCGCGATGACCTCGGAGGTGGCGTTGCGGCGCGCCACTTCGATCATCGCCGGGTTGTTCAGCAGGCCGTCAGCCAGCGCCTTGATCTCGTCCGAGAAGGTGGCCGAGAACAGCAGGTTCTGGCGCTTCGGCGGCAGCTTGGCCAGCACTTTACGGATGTCGCGGATGAAGCCCATGTCGAGCATGCGGTCAGCTTCGTCCAGCACCAGGATCTCGATCTTGCTGAGGTCAACCGTGCCCTGGTCCATATGGTCCAGCAGACGGCCCGGCGTGGCCACCAGGATGTCGACGCCATGCTTGAGCTGCTTGATCTGCGGGTTAATACCAACGCCGCCAAAGATCACCGCCGAATTCAGCTTGGTGTACTTGCCGTAGGTGCGCACGCTTTCTTCGACCTGTGCCGCCAGCTCGCGCGTCGGCGTCAGGATCAGCGCGCGGATGGCACGCGGCGAGTTGTTGCTGGTCAGCTTGGAACCAATCGCGTCGGTCGACAGGCGTTGCAGCAGCGGCAGCGTGAAACCGGCGGTCTTGCCGGTGCCGGTCTGCGCGCCCGCCAGCAGGTCGCCGCCGTTCAGGACGGCGGGAATGGCCTGCTGCTGGATAGGAGTCGGCGTGGTATAGCCGGTATCACTAACCGCGCGCATCAGGGCGTCGGACAAACCGAGAGAGGAAAAAGACATATTATTCTTACGTAAAGATTCTACAGGACTGGGCTTATGCCGCAGCTTTCAGTATAGCATCTAGTTTCAATGCGGAAATAAAACCTGCAATAAAAAAAGGAGCCGGAGCTCCCTTTTTTGTAACAAGCGGTGGCTTGCTTAGGCGAAGGGAGCAAGGAGGCCAACCATCTGTGCGAACACTTTCGGGCTGGCGGCGATGATATCGCCTTTGTAGAGATAGTCGGATTCGCCGTTGAACTCGCCAACAATGCCGCCGGCTTCGGTCACCAGCAGCGCGCCGCCGGCGATGTCCCAGGGCTTCAGCCCTTTTTCGTAGAAGCCGTCGAGGCGGCCGCAGGCGACATAGGCCAGGTCCAGCGCGGCGCTGCCGGCGCGGCGCACGCCGTGGCTGCGCTCGGCCATGACGCCGTACATTTCCAGGTATTCCTTCAGCGCTTTCGGGCTGCCGGTCTGGTAGCCGGTGGCCAGCAGCGCATTGGCGATGCGGTCCAGCTTGCCAACGCGGATGCGTTTTTCGTTCAGATAGGCGCCGGCGCCCTTGGTGGCGGTGAACAGGTCGTTGCGGACCGGGTCGTAGATGACGGATTGGGTGATGACGCCGCGCTGCGACAGCGCGATCGAGATCGCGTATTGCGGGAAGCCGTGCATGAAGTTGGTGGTGCCATCGATCGGGTCGATGATCCAGGTGTATTCTGCCTCGTCGTGGGCATTGGCCGATGCGCCGGATTCTTCCGCAAGGAAGGCGTGGTCAGGGTAGGCTTTCGACAGCACTTCGATAATGGCTTGTTCAGCAGCCTGGTCGACGTCGGTGACGAAGTCCTTGTGGTTTTTTTCGGTGACGATCACGCGATCGAGGTCGAAGGAAGCGCGGTTGATGACAGCTGCGCCACGGCGCGCGGCTTTCACAGCCGTATTGATCATTGGATGCATGGGCTTTTCCGTATAAAAATGCTAACGCCCACCGGGGGTTTTCCAGCCCGGCGGCACGACAGGAGACAAAATGACAAAGAGCAGGGCGGTAGTGGCAGGGAGAATTCTGCTGGAATTTCCATATCACTACCGCGCGATTGCGCTATTTTAAATGAACCTGCCGCAAATCAACACGAATCTTTTCAAAACATCGCTGATTTATGCTGCTTTCCGGGCGCGGACGGTCAGCAAGATGGCTGATACCAGGAAGTAGAACGCGCCGAATCCGGCATAGCCAACCACGGTGCTTATCGATGGTTCGGCAGCAGCCTGTGCCTGGAAAATGAAGGTGGCGCCCGCCAGCGCGGACTGGCCACCGCTCAACATCATTGCCCATTGCGCGCCGTACAACTTGCGCCGCCGCAGGCCCGCACCCAGTTGCAGCAGACCGGACAGAATGGCCCATACGCCGAATACCGCCAGCACATGGTGCATGTCCGGCAGCGCCAGCCAGACGGCCGCAGCGACCACCAAGCTGACCACAACGTTGAATGCCTGCGGGCGGTTCTGCGCCAGGCCGCCGCTGCGCGTGGCGTCCGCCAGATTGGCCAGCGCATCCCACAGCGGGTAGAACACCAGCAGGATCGCGGCGATGCCGGGAGAGCGGGGCGCCAGGCTGATGGCGGCCAGTATCCAGGCGATCGAAATGGCCGCGCGTGTGAAGTAATAGGTCTTCAGCCAGCTTTCGTTGGCGGTTTGGTTCAGTGTTTGCATTGGATGTCCTTGTAGAGATTCCATCCTACTAGTTGGTAGGTTTTTGTGTTAAAAAAATCAGCCCGCCGTGATGCGGGCCAGTTGTGCATCCATGATCGTGCCGAAAACTTCAGCATCGCCGTAAGCGCGCGCCGACAGCATCGCGCCATGGGCGGTTGCCATGAAGACGTCAGCTTCGACGCCTGGCGCGTCGCGCAACATGATCGTGCCCTGCTGCACGCCGCGTTCCAGTGCCGACGTCAGCCAACCGGACAGCAGGCGGAAATAGGCACGCACCTCCAGCGCAACGTCATCCGGCAAGGCCGGCAGTTCGCTGGCCAGCAGCGCACAGACGCAAAACGGCGCGCTGGCGTCGCTGATGCAGGCCTTCCAGTACGCCACATAGGCGCGCAACTGCTCCAGCGGTGCAGGGATGGCTTGCTGCATGCGCGCCAGGCCGTCTTCCGCTTGCTGCCGATAGCCGACCAGCAAGGCCGTCACCAGATCCACCTTGCTGGGAAAATGGTGATGAATGCTGGCCTTGCGGATGCCCACCACAGCAGCGATGTCTGCATAGCTGAAGCCGTTGTAGCCGCCGCTGACGATCAGGGCGCGGGCCGAGGTCAGAATATCGTTGGCGGTGTTGGATAGCTTGTTCATAGTCTGTAGACTACCTTCTAGTAGGTTTGTAGTCAAGCCAAATCGCTGGGGAACAGTTAAAATCCGGTGTCCTGTGACCAGCTCTTGTTTATCTTTCAATGAACCATCTTTTTAAGCAGCTACGCTTTATTCTGGTCGAGACCAGCCGCGCCGGGAATATCGGGGCAGTGGCGCGCGCCATGAAAACCATGGGCTATAGCGACCTGGTGCTGGTAACGCCGCGCTTCGACAACGCGTTGCAGGACCCGGAAGCGGTGGCCTTTGCCTCCGGCGCACAAGACATCCTGGCCAGCGCGCGCGTGGTCGGCAGCATGGCCGAGGCGCTGGAAGGCATCAATTTCGCCGCTGCGGTGTCGGCGCGGTTGCGCGAATTCTCGCCGCCGGTGCTGTCGCCGCGCCAGCTGGCCAAGCAGCTGGTGGCACAGCAGGACCTGCACGCCGCCGTCATCTTCGGCAATGAGCGCTTCGGCCTGCCGAACGAGCTGGTCGAGAAGTGCAATGTGCTGATCAATATTCCCGCCAATCCGGAGTACTCGTCGCTGAACCTGTCGCAGGCGGCGCAGGTGCTGGCCTATGAATGCCGCATGGCGGTGCTGGAGGGCAGCGGTGTTACCCACACGCCGCGCCTGCCGGCCGGTGACGCCAGCGAAGTCGGTTTCCACGGCGAAGCCGCCAGCATCGAGCAGATCGAGGGCATGTATGCGCACCTGGAGCAGGCGCTGGTGGCGATCGGCTTCCTTGATGCCAGCAATCCACGCAAGCTGATGCCGCGCCTGAAGCGCCTGTTCGCCCGCGCGCAACTGGAAAAGGAAGAGGTCAACATCCTGCGCGGCATCGCCCGCCACATGACCGGAAAGAAGGAGCCATGAACTGGGACCATCCGCAGCCCTATACGCTGGAACTGTCGCCGGGGGCCGATGATATCGACGGCCTCGACCACACCAACAACGCGGTCTACGTGCAGTGGTGCGAGAAAGCCGGCTGGGCGCACTCGGAAGCGCTGGGCCTGAGCCTGGCCGACTACCGCCGCCTGGACCGCGCGATGGCGATCCGCCGCTCCGAATACGATTACCTGCTGCCGACCGCCGCCGGCGAGCAGCTGATACTCGGCACCTGGCTGTACAGCACCGACGGCAAGCTCAACATGGAGCGCCGCTTCCAGCTGCTGCGCGCCAGCGATGGCGCCACCGTGCTGCGCGGGCGCTGGCAGCTGGTCTGTATCGAGATCAGCAGCGGCCGCGCGCGCCGCATGCCCCCGGAATTCTGCGATGGCTACCTGCCCGCCGTGGTGGTGACGGGTTAGACGCCACACTCTAACTTTGCAACTTACACTACCGTCTAACGATAAAAATGGACGGAGACAATGCAAGTATCCCGCAGATCTTTTCTGAAGATCGGCGTGGCCGGCGCGTGCACGCTCGCTGCCGGCGGCGCCGTCTATCGCCTGGCATATCCGCCACAGGCTTCCCGATTCGCGCTCGATGGCAAGGCCCTGAAAGTGCTGCACGCGGTGATTCCCGCCGTGCTGGGGCCGGTCTTGCCGCTGACGCCGGATGCCCGCGCCGCCGCCTTGCAGGCGGCCAGCCAGCGCGTGCGCGACGCGGTGCTGGGACTGCCGCTGGCAACGCAGAAAGAGGTGCAGGATCTGTTCGGGCTGCTGGCGCTGGGCCCGGCGCGGCGCCTGCTGGCCGGCGTGCGTGGCGATTGGGAGCAGGCCGATCCGGTCCAGGTGGCAGCCTTCCTTCAAAGCTGGCGCACGCATAGCTTGCAGACGCTGCAAATCGCCTACCACGCGCTGCACGACCTGGTGATTGGCGCCTGGTATGCCGATCCATCCACCTGGGAATCGATAGGCTATCCTGGCCCGCCGAAGGAGCTGCTGGCATGAGCGTGATTCCCGACCCGATCCAGGCCGGCCTGGCCGCCGGCTGGCGCGTGACCGACTGCGCGCAGCTGCAAGCCGACCAGACGCTGGAAGCCGACGTGGTCATCGTCGGCAGCGGCGCCGGCGGCGGCGTGACGGCGGAGATCCTGGCGCTGTCCGGCCTCAAGGTGCTGATCGTGGAAGAGGGTGCGCTGAAATCGTCCCGCGACTTCAAGATGCGCGAGGCCGAGGCCTACCCTGCGCTGTACCAGGAGTCCGCCGCCCGCAAGACCAGGGACAAGGGCATCACCATCCTGCAAGGCCGCACCGTCGGCGGCAGCACCACCATCAACTGGACCAGCAGCTTCCGCACGCCGGACATCACGCTGCGCTACTGGAACAAGCACTTCGGCCTGAAGGATTACACGCCGGAGACGCTGGCGCCATGGTTCGCCATGATGGAGGAGCGCCTGCACATCAGCGACTGGCCGACGCCGCCCAACGAAAATAACGATCTGCTGCGGCGCGGCGCCGCCAGCCTGAACATTCCTACCGGGCTGATACGCCGCAACGTCAATGGTTGCTGGAACCTGGGCTACTGCGGCATGGGTTGCCCGACCAACGCCAAGCAGTCGATGCTGGTAACCACAATACCGTCGGCGCTGCAACACGGCGCCAGCCTGCTGACGCGGGCGCGGGCGGACAAGCTGGTCATCAAAAACGATCACGTGACGCAGCTGGAATGCGTGGCGCTGGGCGCCGATGGCCTGGCGCCGACCGGCCGCCGGCTGACCTTGCGGGCCCGCCATTTCGTGCTGGCCGGCGGCGCCATCAACACGCCGGCCTTGCTGATGCGCTCCACCGCGCCGGACCCGCACGGCCAGCTGGGCAAGCGGACCTTCCTGCATCCGACCGTAATTTCCGCCGGCGTGTTCGCGCAGCGCGTCGACGGCTATGCCGGTGCGCCGCAAAGCGTGTACTCCGACCATTTCCTGCACACCGACCGCATCGACGGCCCGATCGGCTACAAGCTGGAAGCACCGCCGCTGCACCCGCTGCTGTTCTCCACCACCATGCCGGGCTTTGGCGCGCAGCATGCGAGCGTGATGCAGCAGTTCCCGCATGTGCACGCGCTGCTGGCGCTGCTGCGCGATGGCTTCCATGCCGATGCGCCGGGCGGCAGCGTGGCGCTGGTGCAGGGCGCGCCGGTGCTGGACTATCCGCTGACGCCGTTCATCTGGGACGGCGTGCGGCGCGCGCTGCTGAGCATGGCCGAGATCCAGTTTGCCGCCGGCGCCCGCACCGTCACGCCAGCGCACGAACGGGCGGCCGCCTACACCAGCTGGGCGCAGGCGCAGGCCGGCATCAACGCCTTGCCATACAAGCTGTTGCAAACGCGGCTGGTGTCGGCGCATGTGATGGGCGGCTGCGGCATGTCGGACGACGAGCGCCTTGGCGTGACCAGTTCCAGCGGCCGCTATCACGGCCTGACGAATGTGTCAGTGCACGATGGCTCGCTGTTCCCGACCGCGATCGGCGCCAATCCGCAGCTGTCGATCTACGGCATCGTCGCGCGCCTGGCCAGCGGGCTGGCGCAGCAGCTGACCGGCCAGCCGGCGGCCCGGCCAGGCGGTGCATGAGCGCTTAAACACGATATCATGGCCGGATGATCAAACGACTGCTGATACTGCTGCTGGTCCTGCAAGCCTTATGCATCGGCTTGCTGGCGGCCGGCCTCTACTACTGGTGGCGGCCCGCGTGGCAGGCCGAGCTGAGCGCGCCGGCGACAGCAGCGTTTTACCTGGCCTGCGGGCTGGGCATGGTGCTGCTGGTGCGGCTGTTCATTTCGGCGAATAATTTCTTCATGAGTTCGCGCGCCGGCAGCGTCACGCCGCCGGACCATGCGCTCAACCTGTTCAGCGCCGCCAGCCTGTTCTGGCATGAGTTCAATTCTTCCATGCTGACCTCGTCGTACTACATGCTGCGGCCGATCGGCATGCGCTTGCAGCGTGCTGCGCAGGGCCTGCCGGTGCTGCTGATCCACGGCTACGCCTGCAACAGCGGCTACTGGCTGCCGATGAGCAAGTTGCTGGCGCAGGCGCGCATCAGCCACTACGGCATCGACCTGGAACCGCCTGGCGCGTCGATCGATGATTTTGCGCCGCAGGTGCACGCGGCGGTCGAGCGTTTGCGCCGCGAGACTGGCAGTGCGCAAGTCATCATCGTCGGCCACAGCATGGGCGGGCTGGTGGCGCGCGCCTACCTGCGCCGCTACGGCAATGCGCAAGTCGCGCGCGTCATCACGCTGGGCACGCCGCACCATGGCACGGCGCTGGCGAATCTCGGCCCTGGCAGCAATGCGGCGCAGATGCGGCGCCACAGCGAATGGCTGGGCACGCTGGCGGCATCTGAGGCAAATACGCAACGCATGTTGTTCAGTTCCATCTATTCTGTCCATGACAACATCATCGCTCCACAAGATTCCAGCGACCTGCCCGGTGCGCGCAATCTGGTGTTCGGCGCCATAGGCCACGTGGCGCTGGGCCGTCATCCTGCGATCCTGCGCTGCGCGCTGGAAGAGATCGTGGCAGTGGGCCAGCGCGCGCACGCGTGATTTTGTGTGATTATCTTCCAGCCTTGTTGCTGTATGGTTAGTCCTGTACGCGTGGCAAAAAGGCGAGGCGATGGCGATCGATTTCGGCACCCTGATCCTGAATGAAACTCCCGATGCGGTGGTGCTGACCACCACTGCGGGCGAAGTGGTGTGCTGGTCCAACGGCGCGCAGTCGGTGTTCGGCTATACCAGCGAGCAAGCGGTCGGGCGCCAGCTGGATGCGCTGATCGTGCCGGCCGCGCTGGCCAGCGATGGCGCCGATGTGTTGCAACAAGCCGTCAGCTATGGCATTGCCAGTTACGAATCGATGCGCCAGACCAGCGACGGCACGCTGATCTACATTGACGGCTCGTGCAAGGTGGTGCGCAACGCCGACGGCGAGCCCGAGTACATCTTGTGGAGCAAGAAGGACGTCACCGCGCTGAAGGTGCTGCGCGACGCCAAGCTGGTCGAGGCGCGCTACGACGGCATCCTGGAGTCGATGCCGGACGCGATCATCCTGGCCAATGCCGCCGGCCGCATCGTGCTGGCCAACTGCCACGCCGAAGAACTGTTCGGCTACCCGCGCCACGCGCTGCGCGGCATGGTGCTGGATAAGCTGATGCCGCAACGCTTCCGCGCCGCCCACATCCTGCATCGCAGCGGCTTTGCCGCGCAGCCGCTGGCGCGGCCGATGGGCAGCGGCCGCGACCTGTTCGGCCTGCGCAGCGACGGCGTCGAATTCCCGGTGGAGATCAGCCTGAGCCCGGTTGCAACCGAGGAGGGCACGCTGGTGATGAGCGCCATCCGCGATGTCAGCGAGCGCAAGCGGATTGAAACGGCGCTGCACGAAAAGAATGTCGAACTTGCAAAAGCGGTGGCGACCAAGGACCGCTTCCTGGCCGGCATGTCGCACGAATTGCGTACGCCGTTGAACGCGATCATCGGTTTTACAGGTACTATGCTGATGAAGTTGCCTGGGCCCATCAATGACGAGCAGAGCAAGCAGTTGCGCATGGTGCAAAGCAGTGCCCGTCACCTGCTGTCGCTGATTAACGATCTGCTGGATCTGACGCATATCGAGTCCGGCCGGGTGCAACTGGATGTCGAACCCTTGCGCTGCCGCGCGCTGATCGATGAGGTGCTGACCTCGTTCAAGCCGCAGGCGCGCAGCAAGGGGCTGGCGCTGGAGTTCGAGCCGTCGGCGGAGGACTTGTTGATCAGCAGTGATCGCCGTGCCGTACAGCAGATCCTGATGAACCTGCTGCACAATGCGATCAAGTTCACCAACAGCGGCGCGGTGCTGGTGCGCATGGCCAGGTCGCTGGTGGGGGAGCGGCAGTGCGCCACCATCAGTGTCAGCGATACCGGCATCGGTATCGGCAGCGAGCAGCGTGGCAACCTGTTCCAGGCTTTTTCTCAGCTGGATGGCAATGCGCTGCGGCAGTTTGAAGGCACTGGCCTGGGGCTGCACCTGAGCCGCAAGCTGGCGTCGCTGCTGCATGGCGAGATTTTATTTGATAGCGAGTATGGCAAAGGCAGCGTGTTCACGCTGGCGCTGCCATTGCAAGAATAGAGAAAGGGAGTTCCAACGTGTCAGCACGTATCCTGATCATAGAAGACAACCCCACCAACATGGAGTTGATGGTGTATCTGCTGCGGGCCTTTGGCTACGAACCGCTGTCGGCCAGTGATGGCGAAGCGGGCGTGGCGGCGGCCAGGCGCGAAATGCCGGACCTGATCATTTGTGATGTACACCTGCCCAAGCTGGACGGTTATGGCGTGGTGGCGGCCCTGAAGGCCGATCCTGAAGTACGCCACATCCCGGCGCTGGCGGTCACCGCGCTGGCGATGGTGGGCGACCGCGAGAAACTGCTGGAGGCCGGCTTTGACGGCTACATCGGCAAGCCGATCGAACCCGACACCTTTGTCGCGCAGATCGAGTCTTTCTTGCAAGGGGCAGTGTCGTCCCCGGCCAATAAAAACGATACCGCCACGATCCTGATCGTCGACGATCACGTACTCAACCGTGAATTCCTGATGACGCTGCTGAGCTACGGCGGTCATCGCCTGCTGGAGGCTGCCAACGGCGCCGAAGGCCTGAAAGTGGTGCTGGCGGAGAAGCCGGACCTGGTGATCTCGGACATCCTGATGCCGAACATGGATGGCTACGAATTCGTCACCCGCATGCACGCGCACAAGGACACCGCCGACGTGCCGGTAATCTTCTACACCGCCACCTACCGCGAGCGCGAGGCGGTGGCGGTGGCGCAGTCCTGCGGCGTGCGCTGGGTGCTGCCGAAGCCGTCCGATCCGGAAGTGATCCTGGCCACCGTGCAGGAGGCGCTGGGCCTGGCGGAGGCGCCGGCCGAGGCGCTGCCGGCCTTCGCACCGGAACCGCCGCAGGAAGGGCGGCTGCACGACATCGACCACAAGGTGGCCGAATACCTGGACGAGCTGGAGTCGAGCAGCCAGCTGATTACCCAGCAACTGGCCAATGACACCGCCGAGGCCTCGCCGGAAAACCTGACACGCATGACGCAGCGGCTGTCGCATTCGCTGTCCAGCCTGCAGGCGGTGAGCCTGCGCCTGACCGCGCTGATCGAGCTGGGCATCGAGCTGGGTGCCGAGCGCGATCCGGTCGCGCTGGTGGAAATCGGCTGCCGCGTGGCGCAGAATATCTGCGTGTCGAAATATGCCTGCATCGGCGTGCTGGAACCGGGCGCCACCGAACTGGCCCATTTTGCCAGCTGCGGCGCCGGCATGCCGGTGCGGCAGATCGCCCAGACGCCGCGTGCCGGCGTGCTGCGCGGCCTGCTGGACCAGCGTCTGCCATGCCGCATCAATGACCTGAACGGCGACCCGGCCACCATCGGCCTGCCGCCGACACACCCGCCGGTGCATTCTTTCCTTGGCGTGCCGATTGCCTCGCGCGAGCGCACCCATGGCTGGCTGTACCTGGTCGACAAATTAGGCGCGGACGGCTTCTCGGAAGTCGACGAGCGCGTCGCCGGCACGGTGGCGGCGCAGGTGGCGGTGGCGTACGAGAACCTGCTGCTGTATGACGAAATCAAGCGCCACCACGCACAGCTAACGCTGGACATGAACGCCCGCATCCGTCTGGATGAAGACCTGCGCCGATTCCGCCTGGCGATGGACGCCACCGCCGACGCCATCTTCCTGGTCGACCGCGCCGGCATGTGCTTTGTCGACGTCAACGCCACCGCCTGCCGCATGCTGGGCTTCGAGCGCGAGGAGTTCCTCAAGATCGGTCCCAACATGACGCTGGAAGGCGACCTGGAAAAGCTGGAAGACCTGTACGACAAGCTGCTGGCCGGCGACCAGAGCGGCGCCATGACCGAGCTGCTGTTGCAATGCAAGGATGGCACGCCGCTGGCGGTTGAAGTGCAGCGGCGCACGCTGCGCTCCGGCTCCAGCTGGATACTGGTGGCGGTGGCGCGCGACATCACCGAGCGCAAGGAAGCCGAGCAGCGCCTGCTCAAGCTGGCGCACTTCGACACGCTGACCGGGTTGCCGAACCGCAGCCAGTTTTACGACTCGCTGGCCCATTCGCTGCGCCAGGCGGAGGAACACAAGTGGTCGCTGGCGGTGCTGTTCCTCGACGTCGACCGCTTCAAGAACGTCAACGACACGCTGGGCCACACCATCGGCGACGAGCTGCTGCGGCAGTTCTCCAGCCGGCTGGTCGACTGCCTGCGCGTGCGCGACACCATCGGCCGCTTTGGCGGCGACGAGTTTGCCGCCATCCTGATGCTGCCGGAAGGCGCGCAGAACGCGATTGCCGTGGTCGACAAGATCCGTGAATCGCTGCGCCGCCCGTTCGACCTGAAAGGCCACGAGGTGACGGTGACCGCCAGCATCGGCATCGCCGTCTATCCTGACGATGGCGCCGAGCCGGACACGCTGATCCAGTATGCCGACACCGCCATGTACCGCGCCAAGGAAGCTGGGCGCGACGCCTTCCGCTTCTTCACCGCCGAGATGAACGCGCAATCGCTGGCGCGGCTGGACCTGGAGAACGCGCTGCGCCGGGCCATCGACAACGATGAATTCGTGCTGCACTTCCAGCCCAAGGTGCACATCGACAGCGGCCGCATCAGCGGCGCCGAGGTGCTGATACGCTGGCAGCGGCCCGGACATGGCATGGTGTCGCCGGCGCTGTTCATTCCGTTGCTGGAAGAAACCGGGCTGATCGTGCGGGTCGGCACCTGGGTGATCCACGAGGCCTGCCGCAAAATCGCCCACTGGCACAAGACCAATGCCGGTGCGGTGCACCTGTCGGTCAATGTCTCCGGCATCCAGTTCTTTGTTGGCGGGCTGGAGGAAGAGGTGCTGAAGGCGATCCGCGAGCACGGCATCGCGCCGGAATTGCTGGAGCTGGAGCTGACCGAGAGTTCGCTGATGTCGAACGCCGAGGAAACCATCAGCGTGTTGCAGAACCTGAAGGCGCTGGGCATCCAGATCTCGATTGACGACTTCGGCACCGGCTATTCATCGCTGGCTTACCTGAAACGCTTCCCGATCGACAAGTTGAAGATCGACATCGCCTTTGTGCGTGAAGTCACCAGCAACCCGGATGACGCGGCCATCGTGCTGGCCATCATCAACATGGCGCATAGCCTGAAGCTGAACGTGATCGCCGAAGGTGTTGAGAAGGAGGCGCAACTGGCTTACCTGCGCCGCCACAATTGCGACGAGATGCAGGGCTATTTCTTCAGCCGGCCGCTGCCGGAAGCCGAGTTCGAGGCCATGCTGCGCGAAGGACGCCGCCTGCAGGCGCCGGCCGATGGCAACATCGTCGACCAGCAGACGCTGCTGATCGTCGACGATGACGCCTTCATGCTCGATGTGCTGACCGATTTCCTGTCGCAGGACGGCTACCGCATACTGACCGCGCAGACGGCGGCCGAAGGCTTCGACATCCTGGCGCGGCACCGCGTGCAGGTGATCCTGTGCGACCAGTGCATGCCGCTGATGAGCGGCACCGAGTTCATGGAGCGGGTCAAGAACCTGTGCCCGGACACCTTCCGCATCATGCTGTCGGCCTATGCCGACCTGACGCCGATCATGGCCGCCATCAACCACGGCGCCATCGACCGCTTCTACACCAAGCCGTGGAAAGGCGCCGTGCTGCGCGAAAACATCCGCGAAGGCTTCCGCCTGCACGCCCAGGCGCATGGGCCGCTGAAGGCTGTTGCTGAAACTGAAACCATCAAGGAGTAGTTTTGGGTATTTTC
>Ga0308157_10006631_pt1 | contig 13795 bp, 11 predicted proteins | sample PhyBR1_FD_201035 | JGI IMG/M metagenome (GOLD analysis project Ga0308157, IMG submission 201035) | Phyllosphere microbial communities from UC Gill Tract Community Farm, Albany, California, United States - DLSLB.R1 | ecosystem: Host-associated > Plants > Phyllosphere > Unclassified | place: USA...
ACGCCAGGCACGTTCTTGAGTGCCTTCTCGACACGCCCCACACAGGATGCGCACGTCATTCCAGAGACCGAGAGTGTGAACGTTTCACTGTGCACTTCATAACCAGCCTTTTCGACAGCGGTATAGAGCGTATTGGGACTCACCCCTGAGACAACGTGAACGGTCGCCTTTTCTGTGGCCAAATTGACAGCAACGCGCTCTACACCAGCAACGGCCTTCAAGGCTTTCTCAACACGGCCGACACAGGAGGCGCACGTCATGCCGCCCACTGGGAAAGTGAAGGCCGCCGCTGCGGCGGTAGGTTTGATGACTGCATTCATTTTGATTCTCCGGTCCTCGATTAAAAGAAGGATAGACCTTCCAGCGATGGTAAGGTCAAGGACTTGTTGCAGTCGAACGTAAGGTCGGAAAAGCTCTGAACTCGACACAAGACTGGGATAGAATCGGTGCCTACATGATTACTGTTTAGATAATTCCGTCCAATGCGGCGCTCTTTCCCGTCACTCTTCCGCTACGTTGCTCTGTTGTTGGTGCTTACCGTTTTCAATACGGGAATCGCCATGGCTTCGTACGTCTGTCCAGAGCTGACGACGAAAGTGATGGACTCGCAGATGATGGACGGCATGCCATGTGCAGGCATGGATATCGAAAAACCGGTGCATTGCGCTGAACTTTCTGCAGACACCAAAGCATCGCTGGAGCACCACAGCGGACCTCCAGGTTTGGCACCGCTCTCGAATCCGGCGTTAGTGCGAATCCTTGTACCCCTGCTGCAGATGGCGTCGCCCACGCCGTGGTCTGGCGAGATTCCCGAGCCTGGCGTCGACCCGCCGTACCTCCGTACGCTCAGAATCCGAATCTAATTTCCTCCCCGCCTGCTTAACGCCCGGCTAGCTATTGCCGCCGGCGCTCGTTTTCATTCGCGGAGGATTTATGCTTTCTATTTTCACGTTGTATACATCCGTGCTATGCGCCACTGCACGGAAACGCCACACCCTGCTCGCGGCTGTACTGCTTCTTACCTCGAGCCTAGCTAACGCCAGCCCAACGCTGCTCACGTTAGACGAGGCGCTACGTCTAGCGGCAGCTGCCTCCGCCTCTGCCAAGGCCTCTCGTGCTTCGGTCGCGGCAAGTTCTCAGGCGGCAGCAAGAGCCGACCAACTACCGGACCCGATGCTTAAGCTGGGCCTCGACAATCTGCCTGTGTCGGGTCCCGACAAATTCCGTCCCAATGCCGACTTCATGACAATGCGTCGGATTGGCATCGAACAGCAATGGGTCTCCCGAGACAAACGCCAAGCGCGGTCAGAACGCGCTCAACGCGCGACGGAGAGCGCTGAAGGTGCATACCTCGAAAAGGTCGCGACTGTACGCGAAGAAGCCGGCAAAGCTTGGCTAACTGTTCTGTACAGACAGCGGGAAGTAGTGCTATCACGGTCCGTTGCACGCGAGATGGAACAGGACCTCGCAGCCCTTCAGGCGGCACATCGCGGCGCCAAGGCTTCGGCTAGCGATGTGCTGCAGGCGAAGACGGAACTAATCTTGAGTCTCGACTCGATACACGCGGCGGAGCAGGAGCTGGAAACTGCGCGAATTAACCTGCGCAGATGGACGCGCACGGACATTGTCGGGGTGGCAGACACGCCCCCTGAACTCACAACACACGTTCCGACTCTGCCGGCCTCGGACCTTGAACGCTATCACCCTACCGTTCTCAACGCGCGCCGTGCAGTTAGCCTCGCTGACGCTGACAAAGCGGTGGCCGTCCGTGAGCGTAATCCTGATTGGTCGTTTGAAGCCGGCTTTGCCCAACGTAGCAGCCAGTACTCGAACATGGTGTCGTTCGGCGTGAGCATTCCGCTCACCCTCAACCGAGCCCAGCGACAGGACCGTGACATCGCGGAGAAGTCCGAGCTCGGAACGAAAGCCAGACTGGAATATGAAGAAGCGCTGGTCGACATGCAGTCGACGATACAGGTGCAGTCGGCTCAACTCGAAAGCCGCAAGCGCCGTATTGCGCAGCTCAATTCGGAACTGCTCCCAACTGTCAATCAACAGGGTGACTTGGCACTTGCTGACTACCGCGCTGGCACAGGCACGTTGACTGCGGTTTTCAGGGCCAAGCGTGCTTTGCTCGAAAAGCGTTTGCAAGTGAATGCACTAGAAGAGGAAGCCGCCCTTATCTGGGCGAGCTTGGAGTTACACCTAATCCCGCATGACATCGCAACGCAATCGAGGGCAGCACAATGAACAAGGTCAACAAATCACGAGTTGCAGTCCTCATCGTCGCAGGTTCCCTTCTTGCCTATGGCGGCTACTGGGCGGGCACGAGAGCGACTGCATCGGGAACCGGTACTAGCACGCGCGGTACTGCGCCATTAACGGCCTCGCCAGCGTCTAACGTCGACCCAGCCACAGGCAAACGAGTCCTGTACTGGCATGACCCTATGGTCCCAGGCAAGCGCTTCGACAAACCAGGCAAGAGCCCTTTCATGGATATGCAGCTCGTCCCTGTGTACGCAGAGGAAGGTGGTGAAGCGGCCGGCGTAAAAATTTCACCGTCACTTCAACAAAACCTCGGCGTTCGATTTGCGACCGTCCGGCGCGCCGAGCAAGCGGCTTCTCTTGAACTTGTAGGCAGTACCCAGTTCGATGAAAGCAAAGCCGAAGTTGTACAGAGCCGCGTGGCAGGCTTCGTCGATAAGCTACATGTACGCGCACCACAACAGCAAGTGAAGCGCGGACAAGCTTTTGCGTCTATCTATGTCCCAGACTGGCTGGCTCCGCAGGAGGAGTATCTGATGCTGAAGCGCAGCGGCGACACCACCTTGACGGCTGCAGTTCGCCAAAGGATGCGTGCCCTATCTATCCCAGACTCGATGGTGGCGGCCATGGACCGTACAGGTCGACCACAAAGCCACCTATCGCTCTCCTCTCCAGTTTCCGGCGTCGTCACCGAACTAGCGGTCCGAGAAGGGGCGCAGGTTACGCCTGGGATGACGATTGCAAAAGTCGTCGGTATGAACACGATTTGGCTGCTTGCTGAAGTGCCAGAGGCAGTTATCGGTTCAGCGCGTCCTGGTATGCAGGTAACCGCAACCTTCGCCGGAGACCCACAGCGCACTTACCAGGGCAAAGTACGTGAGATTCTGCCAGGCGTAAGTACCACCACCCGGACAGCCCAAGCTCGACTGGAATTGGACAATAAGGATGGGAGCTTGATTCCGGGAATGCTTATGCGAGTCAGGCTCAGCGCTGCGAAACCTGAATCCCGTCTCCTTGTTCCATCCGAGGCCATCATCGCGTCGGGTAAACGCTCCATCGTTTTTGTTGCTGACGAGAAGAACAGCATGCGCCCAGTGATTGTCTCTTCAGGACGAGAAATCGGCGACGAAACTGAGATTCTCAGTGGGCTGAGCGAAGGCCAGCGCGTAGTAGCGTCTGGTCAATTCTTGATTGATTCGGAAGCGAATCTGAAGTCGATACTGCCGAAGCTTGTGACCGACGCCCCGATGCCCCCTACAGACGTCAGTCCAAGCGCACCGGCACCGGACGCACAACCAAGTCCAATGCCACAGATGTCGATGTCCCCTAAGACGACAGATACGAAGAAACCTGTCCAACCATCGTCACCATCCCACCAAGGAACTGGCAAAGTCGAACAGGTAACTGGCGAAGCGATAACGCTGTCGCATGGCCCTATCGCCACTCTGCAGTGGCCTGCAATGACGATGGACTTTAAGAAGCCGAAGCCTGATTCGTTCAAGGAAATCAAGGTTGGCCAGACCGTCCAGTTCTCATTTGTCGAAAGCGAAGACGGTTATGAGCTCAAAAGCGTTGTGGCCGCGGCCGGAGGTAAGCCATGATTGCCCGCATCATACGGGCGTCAATCGCAGGGCGTGTCTGGGTTCTCATTGCGGCCGTGTTGGTAGCGGTCTGGGGCGTCTACTCATTGCGCGCAACGTCCCTCGACGCCCTTCCCGACCTTTCAGACACTCAGGTCATTATCCGAGCCCAGTATCCCGGCAAGGCGCCGCAGCTAGTCGAAGACCAGGTCACCTATCCATTAACGACGGCTCTCCTCTCGGTGCCGGGAGCGAAGACCGTTCGCGGCTACTCGTTCTTCGGAGACTCATTCGTCTACGTCTTGTTCGATGACGATACTGACCTGTACTGGGCGCGCTCACGTGTTACTGAGTACGTCAACCAGGTGCAGAATCGCTTGCCCGCCGGCGTGCGAGCAGAACTAGGACCTGACGGCACCGGTGTTGGCTGGGTGTTTGAGTACGCCTTAGTCGACCGAAGTGGGAAGAACGACCTTAGCCAGCTTCGCGCTATCAACGACTGGTTCCTGAAATTCGAACTCAAGACCGTGCAGGACGTTGCCGAGGTAGCGAGCATTGGTGGGATGGTCCGTCAGTATCAGATTGTGCTCGACCCGGACAAGCTCCGGGTGTTTGGCATGTCGCACGCCCAGGTACTCGAAGCAGTCCAAGATGCAAACGAAGAGTCAGGCGGTTCTGTCATCGAGATGGCCGAAACTGAGTACATGGTGCGCTCCCACGGTTATTTGCGCTCGTTGGAGGACTTCCGAAATATCGTTCTTAATGCGAGCGATGCGGGCACGCCAGTCCTGCTTCGCGACGTGGCCTCGGTCCGCCTGGGACCAGAGATGCGCCGCGGGATAGCGGAGCTGAACGGGGAAGGAGAGGTAGCAGGCGGCGTTGTCATTATGCGCTCGGGGAAAAACGCGCTCGACACCATCGAAGCAGTGAAAGCCAAGCTAGCGACACTTCAAGCGTCCCTTCCAAAAGGTGTCGAAGTCGTGACCACTTACGACCGTTCGAAACTGATTTCAGCGTCGGTTGCGAACTTGCGTGACAAGCTCATCGAAGAGTTCGTGGTCGTCGCAATCGTATGCGCTGTCTTCCTTTTCCACATCAGGAGCGCGCTGGTCGCTGTCGTGACACTTCCACTAGCAGTACTCGCGGCCTTCATTGTGATGCGATACCAAGGTGTGAATGCAAACATCATGTCGCTCGGAGGTATCGCTATTGCGGTCGGGGCTGCGACCGACGCTGCCTTGGTGCTTATCGAGAACGCGCACAAGCACCTGGAAGCGCATGCGCACGCCCATCCGAAAACGAGCCTCGACGCTCGTACCCGCTGGGACATCATCGCGAAGTCGTCCGTGGAAGTCGGTCCTGCACTCTTCTTCTCGCTTCTCATCGTCACGCTTTCGTTTATTCCTGTGTTCGGCCTCGAGGCGCAAGAAGGCAAACTGTTTGCACCTCTCGCCTTCACAAAGACGTATACGCTTGCCGCGGCAGCTGCACTTTCAATTACGCTGGTACCAGTGCTGATAGGTTACCTCATCAGGGGACGCATACCCAGCGAGGAGTCCAATCCAGTAAATCGGCTGCTTATCAAAGGCTACCGGCCACTTCTGGAAGCAACTTTGAAACATCCTTGGACAACGCTCGGCATGGCTTTGATTGCACTACTGCTGACGGCTATCCCTATTTCGAAACTGGGAGGAGAATTCCTTCCCCCATTGAATGAGGGGGACCTGCTGTACATGCCCTCAGCGCTTCCAGGGCTTTCTGCAGCGAAGGCCAGCGAGCTGCTCCAGCAAACAGACCGCCTCATCAAAACCGTTCCCGAGGTGGCCACTGTATTCGGCAAAGCTGGTCGCGCAGAGTCCGCGACCGACCCAGCTCCGATGGAAATGTTCGAAACGACGGTTCAGTTCAAACCACGAGACCAGTGGCGTCCGGGCATGACGCCAGAGAAGCTCGTAGAGGAGCTCGACAAAGTTGTGAAGGTTCCCGGGCTCTCGAATGTCTGGGTGCCGCCGATTCGCAATCGCATTGACATGCTCTCCACCGGCATTAAAACCCCAGTCGGTGTCAAAGTATCAGGCCCCGACCTGGCTCAAATCGACAAGATTACTACCGCAGTTGAGGCGGCAGTAAAGACAGTCCCAGGTGTCACCTCTGCCCTTGCTGAGCGGCTAAGCGGCGGCCGGTATATCGACATCGACATCGACAGGCTTCGCGCAGCAAGGTACGGCATGAGCGTCGCGGACATACAGACCATCGTGTCGTCGGCAATCGGTGGTGAGAACGTTGGAGAAGTTGTCGATGGGCGCCAACGTTTCCCAATAAACGTGCGTTACCCGCAGGACTATCGGAACTCTGTTCAGTCCCTGCGGGAGCTTCCCATCGTTACCGGACGTGGAGGCCAGATTCGCCTCGGCGACGTCACGTCCCTGTCAATCACCGACGGTCCTCCTATGATTCGTAGCGAGAACGCCAGGCTGTCAGGATGGGTGTATGTGGATGTCCGGGGCGTCGACCTCTCGACAGCCGTTCGTGCGATGCAGACACAGGTGAACGACAAAGTGAAGCTGCCGCCTGGGTACGCCATAGGTTGGTCCGGACAATTCGAGTACATGGAACGCGCGTCCGCTAGGCTCAAGACCGTTGTGCCGCTCACCTTGTTGGTCATATTCATGCTGCTCTACTTCGCCTTTCGCTCCGCCGCGGAAGCGGCGTTACTAATGCTAACCGTGCCCTTCGCTCTGGTTGGGGGATTCTGGTTCATCTGGTTCCTCGGGCATGCGGTATCAGTCGCCACTGCGGTAGGGTTCATTGCGCTTGCGGGACTCGCGGCAGAGTTCGGCGTTGTCATGCAGGTGTACCTACGCAATGCCCTTCAGAGTCGACTAGATGCGGGATACCCTCTAACACGTGAGTTGGTCTTGGATGCCATCCGCGAAGGCGCCTTACTGAGGGTTCGCCCCAAAGCGATGACAGTCGCCGTCATCCTCGCGGGTTTGTTGCCAATTATGTTTGGGGGTGGCGCAGGGTCCGAGGTAATGCAGCGAATTGCTGCACCGATGGTGGGGGGAATGGTGACGGCACCGCTTCTGTCGCTGTTCGTCATCCCAGCTGCTTGGCGTTTGCTGCAGGAGCGCGCTATACCAGGACGCTAGGTACTCGACCGCAAGCTCTGACTGTAGCTGGGCTAACAAAAGCAGTTCGCCCAGCCGGTGCGGCTTACAACGTCGTTGCGGCATACGCAATACAACCGTGCATAAAACGATTCGCTACACATTGGCTCACTGAAGTCGACACCTCGTCCGGACTTCGGTGAGCCTTTGTAGAGCAGCCTGATGACCACGTATCTGGAAATTGATGAACTAGCCGTATTGTTGGGAAGAAGCGCCCATACAATCAGGCGGAACCTCCTCCGAAACCCAACAGCCGTGCCGCCAAGGATGTACATCCCTGGGACGAAAATGCTTCGGTGGCGGGCACACGAGGTAGAAATCTGGATGCATGAGACTGGCTGGACTCGACGTCCCTCGTGGTTGGGACAGCGAGGACCTGACGCATTGACCGCCATCGCGGTCGGTCGAGAAGCCACAGCCTCAAGGCCCGCATCGGCCGAGGAGATGATACCCAGCTTGCCATCGACAACGCTCAAAAGTTGAATGCAATACGCTGCTGCCGATTTATGTACCTGCTCAGCCCTACCGGTGCAGCGCACGTCCAGGTGTACTAGAAAGACGCACGGAACTGCCCAACTGCCTGCACAAGAGTACGCAGATTTAGGGAGCATTTCGCCCCTGATTGTAATGACGGACGAATCCGCTCAGTATCACCGCAAGCTACGGCACGTGGAAGTCAGCGGCCTCATGAACGGAGCCAACCTCACGCACATACGCGGATTCAGGGAAGCTTGCGGCCGAGCGTGTAGCGAGACCATCTGTCGCGGCCTTTGCCTTAGTTGCGAGGTAAAAGAACTGACTACACATGACATAGGCCTACATCGGAATTGATGCCTAGCCAGCGTATTTGAGCGGCCCCCGGTAGGCTTACCGTCTGTAGTAGGACGCCGACCTACCGAAAAACTAGAGCGATGGCTGTGGCAATTAAGCTTATCAGCAATGCGCCCATCCCCACGCTGACCAGGAATATGGGCGCTCGCTTTTCGTCCTGCAATATCGCTCGTATTTTCTTAAGCATTCGTAACCCTCATCAAGGCCGTTGCCACTCATCCGCAAGACTTCAATCTGGACTCGCGACCGATGAACGGGCTTCGACTGCGACATCTACCTAACACTCTGCAGTGCATACCGGGCGCGCCAAAACTTTTGCAAACTGAACATTTAAGCTCTCTTTTCGGAGGTCGTACTCGACCAATCTTGATACCAGTTCGTCGCGAGCGTGGACATATAGCTCTTCGCAAAGACCGGGGATGAGTTCGTTCGCGTTTTCGTCGAGATACGCCAGCCATTCCTCGTCCTGCATCTTTACCAACTCGCGGATGTAGCCCCGGAGAACAGGCGCTAGCTCAGCAATTTCCTCATCACTCGTCCCGCTGTCTACCAACAGCGCTAACTCTCGAATCAGCGCGATAAGCAGGTCAACAGGAAAAAAGCTGGGCAGTAAATTGCGACCTGTCCGGCGCGAAAGCTCCAGTTTTACCGTAGCTACTGACATAAAAAGTCCAGTCTGTGAATGAAGTTTTTAGGGTTGAAGGCGCCATTTTCCATCGCCGCAGAGGGTGCTCCCCATGAAGCGGTCATGCGCATGCCGTATCGTGAAATATTGTATACTATACTTTATAGACGTACTATGGGGATTCGCACATGCTGCTGGCACATGAGCGCTCCTTTCAAATTTTTAACCGCCCGAGAGCGGTTTGCCCGCAATTTACGGGAGTGGCGTTCGAAGCGCGGTCTCAGCCAAGAGGCGCTTGCAGCAGAATCTGGCCTCTCGAGAGTGTTTTTGTCCAGAGTCGAAACCGCCGCCGCCACAGTTTCATTAGATAACGTGGAAAAGCTGGCCCACGTTCTAGGCATCGACATCGTAGATTTGCTTCTGCCCTAGAGACTTCGAGGCCTGCTGCGCTCGCCACTTTACTACCGAGACAGTTGATAAGAGGGGGCGCTATGCCTAGGAAGTTGCCGGACTATTTGCCAGCGGACTGGCCAGACCATGCGAGAATTCCTACCAGGGCTGAGTGGGAGCGCGCACAAGAAGAAGACCGGGTTGCGGAGCTAGCGTTCGCGCGGATGAGGGAGCACCCGCCCTCCACGGCACCAACGCCAGAATCAATCGCCGCTGGCGACGCGGCGATGGCAGAAGCGTACAAGCGCGCGGCAGAGGTGGTGGTGCGAAGGATTGAGAGCAGAGAATTGCTCAGCATTGATGAGTTTTGTGAGGCCGTCGGTGTAACCTGCGACTGGCTGAGCGATGCATTGACTGAGGGTAGGCTGTTTGCAATTACCGGGCCTCACGGGCGCAGTTTCTTCCCCGCTTTTTATGCAGACGCTCGTATCAAGCGAGCGGATATCGAGCAGGTCGCCCGCGTGTTGTCGCCACGTGACCCAAGTTCCCAATACGGGTTTTTTACTAGCATCCGGACATCACTTCAGGCGACGCCGCTCGATGCGCTGCGCGCGGGCCGACTTGATGCTGTAATGAGAGCGGCAGAAATGCACGCAGAGGGTGCCCCACCCCGGCTGCTTTCGGTTGTCGACGAACTGGCAGGTCAGTCAGGACCGCTGACGGTGCCCCCGCAGCATGACCCGTCTGGGTCGTTTGCTGACGTGCTGAACGGTGCTACGAGAGGCTGATACATGGTACGTGTGCCCGCAAATACAATGAGTACGTGACAAACATAGCGTCCACAGCTCCGGCAAACGAGACCGCAATGATTCCTCAACGTCCGAAGTATGCATGGACGAGCAGTAGAATGAAACAAAGCCGGTATTGCCATCCGGACAACGGAGCGCACATCGAACAAGACTCGCTGTCCACAAGCTTCAGGATGCGCTGCAGTTAAGAACGCTCCCATGGCCCTCTAATAGACGACCGAGCTGCGGGTTCGGACCTACTGCTAGAGGTCTAAGCGCATTTGTCCTCTACTTTTTTATTTTACGGGGTTTCTTACTTTCCTTAACTGAAACGTCCGTATCGGGCCGCGAATTTCGGTCGATATCGGGCAACGGAAGGTCCAACTGGTCCGTAGACATCCCAGCCGCTGTAGCGTTGTACAGCCATCGCATGAATTTTTCTACAAGAAATCGATTCTCAGCAGTCAATCTTGTAACTGTCGCCTCAAGTGATTGAACGCGCGGGTCGCGGACTTCCTCGCTAAGCGCAGGCGATTTTTTATGCTGTGACCGTTGGTCCCGCAAAATTCCCACACGAATGGTATATGCGGACTTAATCTGGGGTTGTCGGTCTAGGGCTTGGCGCGTGTACGTAGGAAGACCAGCGGCGGTCAGCGCCTCAATCAGAAAGTCCCACGTAAGTTTATTCGTCGGCCAAGCATCAATGATTTGAACTGCGACACGGACCATCTCGTCATCTATGTTCTTAGCCCGAACCTTATTCATTATCCGCCCGCCTCGTTACGCCTTTACGCCTGCTGTGTAGCAGTCGCCTCTGGCCGCCCTGCTTTTCGTTCGAAACTTTGCCGCTCGCATCTTCAAGTACCATCACCGGACTCGCAAAGGGGGTTTTAGGCTGACTCCCTATTTTACCGAAGCTTCCGCTTGGACTGGTGGCTTCCAACGCCGCCCGTAGGCGACCAGCCTCACCCACCTGGGAAAGTGATTCAGAACCTGACAGTCGAATCAGCGCTCCGCCCTCAACCTGCGGGTCATCCAGAATACTAATAATTTGCTTGAGCCTCTCGACATTAGCCTCATGCGTTTCCAGCCAAATCTTGGCGGATAGTTTGCCAGCGTTAAGAGCAGCTAACGCGCGCTCAACCAGCATTTGATTTTCCATCAACGAAGCCCGAAGACGTGTTTCGACAATAGCATCACCCTTCACGACCACATGCTCGTCGCAGCTTATATGGTCACCAAATTTCGGGCACGGCATCATCACGAAATCGTGCACGCAGTATCCCAAATCCGTCGTATGCCCGGCCTGAACACGCTTCGCCAACCATTCAGAACGAAGAATCGGGATGTAAGTCTTTGTGGAGACAGGGGGAGCGAAGGAGGCGGTAGCGCGTCCAACAGAATCGCGCATCTCTTCAATACGTTCCGCTGCACTCACATGGTCATACGCCGAATTCTGAGCGACGTTCTTTCGCCCGGACCACGCCGCAATATCGAAGGCATCCATATTCGCGCTTTGCGCAATCGTGTTCAAAAAATGTCGCAGCTGGTGTGACTGAATCCTAATTGGCCTTCCTTCGCTGTCACACACGCCGGTACTTTTAAACAATGAAGGCATACTACGTGCGGTACTCTCATCAACAGCCCGAGAGATTTCGTACTCCCCAACAGGCCTTAACATGCATACCAAAGTTTTCTTGCGAGGGTTATATTCATGTACTCGCGAAATGCACAAGGCTTCGCTGTACTTAAGTCCGCTTCGTTTATGAAATATTGGAAATCCAACAGGAAGCATGCTGATAATTTTTCGTTGCAATTCAGCAAACCGAATCCGCGGCACGTCTATCGCCCTAATTTTTCCGGAGGCGCCACGTAAATCGTCGCCGACCCCAATGTCATTTCTTCCGCACCACGTCAATACGTCTGACAGTGTTTTACGGTCAGACTCTGCATCCGTTCCATCGCCAATCGGAGCTGAATCGCCCCACAAAATATTGTCGACTTCACGTGCTGAAAGCAACCGCTTTAAACGCAAATGACTATTTTTTTTAGACAGGTAGAGTCGACCAGGGTACGCCTCGTAGTGTCGAGCTAGCGCCCTAGCCGGCGCAGAGTAATCGACCAGCCTCTTAACGGCCTCCTGTGCAACCGCAGACATAGTCGCCGACACCGGCTTTAGAATTGCCCCCCCGCCCTTAGCGGCCCAATAGCGCAGCAGGAACCCAGGCTTGCCGTCCCCCCTTGGAACCAGACAGTCGACAGTCAGACGTATCACTTCACTTAGTCGACCTGGCTGGCAAATAAGCAGACCCAAGACGGACGAAACCAGCAAGTCACGAGGTTTCTCAGCACGATGGAACGCCTCTCCCAATGCTTCCAAATGCTCTTGCATCGGGAGTTTCTCGCTGCGACGCTCATCGAAGCTCTTACCAAGCTTGACAGAAAAATCAGTTGGTACAGCTAAAAAGTTAGTCCATGCACTTCCCACTCTCGACAGCCGATTGTCATCAATGAAGCGACTTAGACGGCTAAGAGCATTCCCAATTTGATAGGCCTTCCCCACACCAAAATGTTTTTTTGCAAGGCTTGCCGCCTCGTCAAAAGTGGTCGACGTGATTTTCGTAGGGCAGAATTCGCCCCTTCCAACTAACGCCTGCTCGACCATTTGCAAGGCCCTTAGTCGTGTCAAGGTCGGCGTGGCACTTACAGGCTCGATTGCATGCATATATCGAATATAGCCCTTAGCAAAATCTGAAAATCCGGCGGCCAAGGGTACTTTATTGGCACGAGACCGCGCTGTAAGAAAGGTGCAAAACGAAATGCTGCTATTCCCACGCTTGTTATCCGAATTCAGCGCCGTTCCAACTTCCCATTTGTCCGCGTCAAAATCTATTGCCCCGTAGACGGTCAGTTCATCCCGACACAGAGCAACAAACCTACGAAGATTTAGTAGCGCCGTCGAGCTCGGAAATGGGATAAATGTTGCTGAGGGTGTCACGATACGGCACCTGCAAACGACCTCTTCGAGTATTCATCAGCGCACTGAACAATTATGCTGGCCACGGCCATCATTGCCCTATCATTCACGCTGACAATGGCCGCTGAGCAGCCGGCCTTCAAAAGCCGAGCTCTATCTTTCTCAAGGTAGTCATACACTAACTGGTGTGGGCCATCCAGCCATGCATTGAAGAGAAAACAAGTGTAGCAAGCAATCGGCTTATTAAAGCCACAAAAGTCCTCCTTGCCACATCGACCTACACCTTTTTGCATTGATTTGTCGATTATAGGACTGGTGATATGAAGTGCCGGGTCTAAGTCTGCGTTAGTCACAGTTTTTATCAACACGCCTTTAAATGCCTGGGCAATAGTCCCCAATCGCGCAGCAGTAGAAAACTCGACCCTATCGTGTAACTCGAATGCACCCGCTAGCGCCACATACGGCCGCACGCTTATAGTCGTCGTATGGCCAAGTCTGAGTGCAGTTCCCGCTACCCCTAACCCCTCCCGTATACAATTCGTACCCAACGTGTACCTAAAACGATACACATTAAATACCATTTGCGCACCCGTTCTTTCGCTGATGGCGCTAAGATTAGAAAACGTGGCACGAATCTCGTCCGTTATCGTCACCGCCAACATATGATACTCAAAACCCTTAACGTTCGCGCCAGCGCTCTTTCCCCTACTTGGAAAAAGAGGACCAGACTCGGGGTCGGGGAGCAAACCAACATATTGGTTCAGCATTTGACTCTTGTACTCAAGCATCAACGCAGCCAACTCAGGTATTAAGTCCATTTCCTGGAACCGACTCCGTTCTGCCTCACCCCGTGCTTTAACCTGTGGAATTTTCAAAACACAGCGCTCACGACCGTCCTCGCGTATAATTTGAAGGTCCAATAATTTGAGAAGCGCATATTGCTTAGGACGCTGCCCAAATAACGCGACTAGCCAAGCCAGCACATATCTTGAAAGCGGAATACTGCCGTTTGCGTAACCTGAATACAGCGCATCAAATATAGTCTCCCGTTCCATGTCTGTAAATGGACCAACAACCGGGTCTAGCTGACTAATTGCACTACCGCTTGTAACACCGCGAAGTTTAGTCTCTGACAAGTACTTTGCTCCGCACGCAGAGATTCCAGGAAA
>Ga0308157_10006632_pt1 | contig 13793 bp, 13 predicted proteins | sample PhyBR1_FD_201035 | JGI IMG/M metagenome (GOLD analysis project Ga0308157, IMG submission 201035) | Phyllosphere microbial communities from UC Gill Tract Community Farm, Albany, California, United States - DLSLB.R1 | ecosystem: Host-associated > Plants > Phyllosphere > Unclassified | place: USA...
GCACCGGTCCCTACAGTTTCGAGGTGACGGGGCTTCCTGCCGGTCTTGCATTCTCCAATGGCAAGATCAGCGGCACGCCGACTGCATCCGGCAGCTTCACGGTCAGCGCATCGGTCACCGATGCGGAAGGCTTTGAGGCAAGCAGGAACTACACAATCAATATTGAGGTAAATCTACCTGAGGCTCAGGCGCATGCAATGAGTGTAGTTGCCGGTACAACCAACTCAGTCGACTTGACAAAGGGTGCCATCGGCGGCCCGATCAGATCTGCAAGGATCATTACTGCACCAGATGCTGCAGCAGGCAATGCCTGGATCGTGCGGGAGGGCAATGGATATATGCTGCACTTTGGGGCATCCGCAACATTTGCCGGTGCAACGCAGCTTGTCTATTCGCTTTCCAACGATCACGGCACATCCGCGCCGGCTATTGTAACAATCAATGTTATTGCGAGGCCAGATCCTTCCAAGGACGAAGAAGTAATCGGTCTGGTGCATGCGCAAACCGAAGCCACCAACCAGTTGGCAAAGACGCAGATAAGAAACTTCAATCAACGTTTGGAGCAGTTGCACAACGAAGGCGAATGCCGGGCGAACTCGATCAACGTTAATCTCGGTCTCGAAGGTGCACAGCTTCGTCCAAGTCTCGATGCTCTTGGCAAGTTTGGTCCGGATACAGATGCTCGGGAGTGCATCGAATTGCAACGAAAGTTCTCGATGTGGACAACAGGAGAAATCAGTATCGGAGATACCCGGGACAATTTTGATAACAAGCAGAAGCACACAGGTGTGGGGATCAGCGGCGGTGTCGACTACCGTTTCTCGCCATCATTTGTTGGCGGCCTTGGCTTCGGATATGGTCGGGATATTGCTGATATTGGCAATCATGGCACGCGGAACCGAGCCAGCATGCTTGGCGTAGCGGCTTATGGCAGCTATCATCCGGCTCAGAACATTTTCCTTGATGGTGTAATTGGACATGGCTGGCTGCAACTCGACAGCAGCCGCTATGTCACGGCAACGGGTGAAATGGCGGACGGCGAGCGCGACGGACGTCAGATCTTCGGGTCACTAACAATGGGGTATGAGCACCTCGAGGACCAATGGCTGTTGTCGCCTTATGCGCGTCTCGATGCAGCTCGCACTACTTTAAACAGCTTTAGCGAGACAGGGGGTGGAATTCACAGTCTTACCTTTGGAGAGCAGTCCATCGACTACCTTGCAACCACGCTTGGCGTCCGGGGACAGTATACTATTCCTATGGACTGGGGCGCGCTGAAACCGCGTGCCCGCGTCGAGTATACCCATGACTTCTCCGGAACGAGCCGGGCGAGAATCGGATATGCAGATATTGGCGGACTGTTGCCCTATATTGTAGATGCAAAATCCACCTCTCAAGACACGTTCAGAATCGAAGCCGGTTTTGACGCCGAGATTCATGAGAGCTGGTCGATGGGCTTCGACTACAGCACGGAAATCGCATCGTCCGGCGGCAGTCTCCGCCATGGATTTCGTTGGAAACTCTCAACGCAATTCAGGTGACCGGATAAAGGGTTCATGTTCCATGAGGGGTGGCCGGCTTGCCGGCCACCCCGTTTTCATTAAAGCGCATTTTGTCCTAGAATTGCAGTTCCATCACTGCACGGACCGCATAATATTACTTTGCCTTGCCGCGATAGATAAGATAGCCAAGTGATGTGATCTTTCACAAGCGATGGGGTCATTCGTTCAGGCTTTGCGTCACTTAATCACACCAGAAAATGTGCCATTCAGGCTCTATCCTCGTTTTCTGTATTGCTTAGAGCGTACGATTTATAACTGCTCTTGTTCCGCTCCCAAACTAGAGCGTAATGTCACGAGCCGGTGCTGCTCAGGTGAATCCCGCAGACCATGTTCCCACAACGTTCTTTGAGTTGGCCAAAATCGCAGCTTCGGGCCGACTAGGCCCATTTGGCGTGTAAAATGCTCCACCAGCCAGCGTCCAGGTATCGGTCTGGCTGCCAATCGTTGTCGACGTACCGCGATCCCAAGAGACCTGCACTGCACCGGTCCACTGATCGCTGAATTTATGGCCAACACCTGCCGTTACAGTCCACCCGTCGCGATAGAGTAGATCCAGCGACGTTGCTCGTACGCCCTTATAATAGAATGGAATATCCTGCAGAACGCTCCAGTCGGTCCACTTTAACGACCCGAAGGCAAGCCAATCCGGCGCAATTCCCGACTGCATTTTCAATTCAAGGGATTGTGGCAGCTTGGCGGATCCGTTTACATCCCATGATCCGCCTGCGAGCGGATTTCCGCCAGCGCCAGGCGGGAGACCTGTGAGATTGAGCTTACCGGTGATCTCATCAAGTTTAACCTCGGAATTATAAACCAAGCTAGCACGAAATGCGTATTCCGGAATCTCGTAGGCGACACCACTGCGCCATCCCCATCCGTCTGCTTCCAGCGTTAATCGACCGAGACCGTTCCAGCCAAACGGGTTAGCCGGAATAGGCGCGACCAGCTGTTCTTTGAAGCCGTCCATGGATTGGTAAAACACACCACCGATGAGCCGAAACTGGCCCTTCTCGCTGACGTCGAATTTATAAGAACAGGTTCCGGAATAGCCATCGCTATTCATTTTGGTTTCGGTGTTGTCGTTGGCGCCAGCCCAGTTTCGACCGGGATTTGTATGTGCGCCCCATGGCTGCGAATAGTCGAGAAGGCAATCAAGGGAATCGGTGATACCGACCTTGAGACCGATCCGCGGAACCCAATAAGCCTCAGATTCCTTAACACCGTCGGTTCGTCCCCCACCGACTGGTCCGTCCCACGGACTGCTATCTCTGACATTATTTAGCTTCCTGTTTGGCATGACATAGATGGAGGTCGCCTCCGTGGCGAACCGATCCGGATTAAACAGAAGGTCTATGTTATAGCCGCCACGTTCCAGTCCGCCGGCAGAAACCTGACCTGCCATTCCCAATACAACGCAGCTCGTACAAAGCAGGGCCTTCAAAGGCAGTTTGACCATTAATTCCCCTCCGAGAATGGTGAAATTGATCCCCTTGATTAGGGCCAGTCCCCTGCCCTTGATGATGAATATTTACAAAGGTTAGGTCATGTCCGGCGATCTGATTTGCCAGACTGCGACAAAAACCGTTTTAGATTAATTCCGGCGAAAATTATGTACGGCGGAATTGCCAGTGAATAGTGACCACAGTTTAATTGCAGAACATCCGGGTTTACGCCAGCATTATTCAGACTTTCCAACAGAGCAATTGACACTTCTGGCAATACAACCTTGTCTCTCTTTCCCAAGACGATCTGAATATCCAGATCAGGACGGGCGAGACTGTAAGCGTAGTTCCCCAGATCAAGCGGTGCCCAAGCCCTTTGCAGATGAGTAAGGTCTATCGTGGGCTCAAAGCTCTCGCGTATGGCTCGCGTTGCTCGCCCGGTCCAGACCATTTCGGCCAGACTGCCGCCTGTGAGAAACAGCGAGGCTTTCCTAACGTTGGTATCATGAGCGGCGACCAGTCCTGCGACCCATGAACCGAGGCTCATTCCGAGTACGGAGATTTCTCGATATCCTTCGCTTTTCAGCCAACGAATGAGCTTCTGTCCATCCCACACGACCTGCCGTAGTGACTGGATCGTTCGGCCAAGATTTGCGCTTAGCATATAATCAGCGTAGTCGGCCCCCGGACGGCTCCTTTCAAAATGATACGGCATAGCAATCTCAACGACTGTGATGCCCCTTTTGGACAAATAACCCGCTATCTGTCGGTTGCGGGATCGTGCATTCCAATGATGAAAGATTACCAGTGCCTTGTCGCGCGAGCCGCTATCGGTGATCTTCGACCAGACCAGGTTATTTTCCTCAATGTCTGTCGAAATATCAGATGGAAATTTGAGGAAGTCCCCTACCCGCTCAAAATCGTTGTCGTCGCCGAGTGGCGCTCTGAAGTACGATGGCGTGGCAGTTGCCTGCACCCCGAGCTTGCAGAATTCTTCGATGTTGGAAACATTCGCAGCGCCCGGAAACGCGCGTTCTGCATCAAGACTGACGATCGTTGCTTTTTTAGCATCTTCTCCGCGTCGTGCCCGTTTCTCATCCCATTGATCAAGCCAACTATGAAACACTTTGATTGCTAACCTCACTCGCACGCCCGCGTCCGAAGGCCGGATCAAATAAGCAGTAAATAGCGATTAGGAGCCCGGCAAACATCAGGACCGTAAAGCCGGAAAACGCGTCGATAGACAAATAGCTTGCGAAAAGCAGCGCCACAACTGCGGTCATTTTCCAGAGAGCGACTTTAAAATGACTTCCCGATCCAGCGCGGATCACACCATATAGAAAAACAAAACAGGTTGATATTGCGATGAGCAGACTGCTGAAGTGTGTCGGCATCCGATAGCTAATGCGACTGTGCACGTCTGTACGATCGAATAGGATCGATGAAAGGTCGCTAATCACCCATGCAACGATGCTTGGGCCATTTGACGCCAGATAAGAGCTTTGCAGCTTCATGACGGTAGCGATCAGCATACCTAAGAGTGTGCAGCGGAAAACCCACAGCATAACCCAAAACCCGGTATCGCTTAGATCGCCCGCGTCCAAGAGGGTCCGTGATTTTGCCGCGCTGCGGATTTTCCAAAAGTCATTGATCACAGAATAAAGCAGAATAAGACCGGCGAAAAAAAGATAAAACGATAGGCACATATAGAGGTAGGCGAGCGCCGTGAAAAAGATCGCAACAGGTATCGTTACGATTTCAGGCCGGACTATAGCGACTGTGCCCCAATCGGTCGCGTAATTACCTCCGCCTTTGATGAGAGGTATCAAACAGACGCCAATCCACTGGAAAACACCCGCAAATAATAAGCATATTAGGAACACTGCCCAGAATGAACCGGATGAAGCATCAATAATTCGCTTCCATGCGCTGTCGCTGTCCTCGATTGCGCCATCGACAAGCCCCCTCCGTTTTTCGTGCTTCCACGAATTCACCAGTTCAAAAACAAAGGCCAGGAAGAGCGGGAGGAATACCATGAACACTAATGTCCAGTTCGCCGCCCAAAGGAAGCCGACCTGCTTGATGACGCCATCGGATCGGGTGAACTTAACGTTGTGAATGCCTATAATGAACGAAAGGAATCCAAGGGCGGACATTCCGGCAAAAACAGAAGCAGACAGATTCAGGGGAGAACCTTCGCTGAAAAGCTTCTCAGACTGTCTGGCTAGGTTCCATCGCTTGCCATCGTCATCGCGTACGGAATCCGATCTTGCTATTTGAGCTGCACCCCGGTCTGGGTCCGATGGCCCAACACTTTCGGCCCTCTTCATCTCGCGTCTTTTCGCCACCAACCGGGACTGAGCCGCGCTAAGCTCCATAATCCATTCACTTCTGGCAGCCGAGTCACCGCAGCTTAGAACTCTCGCCAGCAAACCGATGTTGGTAGTGCTTATGCCTTTCTCATTCTCCTGAAACCAGAGCTGTACAGTCCGTAGATCAACGCCGACGCGCTTGGGATCGACAAGCGTTATGGCCTCCGCAAGTAGCTCCGGCGTCCAGGGGCCGGTGCGAGCACCGTCGCTGCCGAGCGGGCGACCTGCGCCCTCAGCGGCAATACGCTTGAACAATTCCTTGAAATCGCTCCCATCTTTCGGTGGAACGAAAAAAAACTTTCCGTTTTTTATCAATCTCTTACCGGCTCAAATTTCGTTGCGTTTCGCTTCTTTTCGTATCCTAGCGTACAAGATACCTTAATCAACGTTTTTATCATTTAGATTTTGGGATGGCTGTTTCGTCAGAAATTGGTGCATGGAGGTAAGAAACTGAGCATCGTACAGTAAGAAGTACCTGATCTTCTAATGAGTATGCTTCTTGCTGCTATCAACTATGCGTCAGTTTTGAGAATTGCACTTATGAGCTTAACCCATCTTCTGAAAATGACTTTCGGAGGCCATTATGGATGCAATTGGGAATGCGATAGGTTGGGACAACGAAAGCGGCGGCGTTCCAGAATGTAACGCTGGCCCGACGAAACGACTGCTGGAACTATCGTCTTTGGCTGATGACCCGCGCCGGATCGTTGATTATGAGCCGCAAGATGTAGATGACGCAATCGGCAAACTGGTCTATCTCGCAGCCTCAATTATCTCAGGACGGCTAACCCTCGCGAAAAACGAAGTGGCCACAGTTTTGAAGAGTGTCGAAAATATCTAACTGAGATGGAAGCCCGCTCGCGGGCTTCATTATTTGCGGTCTGTCGCAATCCATTCGCCAGATGATTGATCCTTGGCAAATCCAACCGTCCTCGCAATAGCTTGCGCTGACGGATTTTTTTTGACGTTGGTAATGCATTCGACCATGCCGTTGGCACCGTCAACAGGCCAACAATTCGCTAGTGAGACGGAAAGCTTTTCAAGTTCACTCCTATCCCACAAAAGCGGATTTTTCTCTTCCAGTTTCCTCACGGCAATCAGTGCTTCAGCTTGAGTTGGTACATCGAGTTTAGCGCTCGACACTGGCTCATCTGGAACGGGACAAAGTGTCGGGTCGGCGTTGATGGCCGCAACTATGTCGGCCTTAGCCAGTGCTTTTGCGTTGCTCGTAGAGTTGGAGACTGCGAACCAAGTACCGCCCGCACCGACTGCGATGCCGGCACTAGCAGCCAGTGCGAGAAGTGCGTTCTGATTCATTAGAGCTCCTTAAAGTTTCAGGTTGAACCAATAGCGCCCCTTAAGACCTTGATAATCGGGAATGTCAAAAAAGTAAGGGTCTTTTCGCATAGGCCGAGCAATGGAGACGACCTTTCGACAACTATTTCCGCGATCCGAGTTGCCAATGTCTCGATATTGAACATCCTTGTATTGCTGAAGTTCTTTGTTCTGTTCCCTGATCTTGTTGGTGCAGGTGTTGATTGTCTTTTCGCAGCGGTTCGACAGCATTGCGCCGCGATCACTCATATTGCTGGCTTCCTTGAAACCAGATGGACAATCCTCGTAAGGCTGATATCCGGGTTTGCCAGACTTTGCCTCGTGGCAAATGGGCCATGAGAAACCCGGTTTGCCATGGCCTTGATCAGTTTGGTCATTGGCGGGACACAATAAGGGACGCCATGCCACGAAGGGTTTGAGGATGCTGCGCACAAAAGAACCTGGCAACCCCAAGATGGCGTGCCTCCCGTGTCTTGCGCAATTGCAGCGGATGGCGTCCCGGCGATAGTGCCAAGGCCAGCGAGTGCAAACAGAAGCTGCTTCATTTCAGGTCATCCTCATATTGTAGCGGTTGAAACCAACCCGGTAGGCAACATGTCTCGGGCGTGAAAAGGGGACCGTGTTATGAGATCTCCGGCCGCGTAGCTGCATAGGGCGATAAGTGTGAACGCGGAAAACCAGTAGATTCCAACGCGATAGACCAGGAGCTGATTTGGAATATCGCGGCATACCGCTGGATAGGCAAAGACGCCGATCAAGAACGCATCGAACGACATTTGCCGTTGTTCGTGGAAAAACAGCGATACGGTGAGGAATAGGGCCGCGATTATGCCGTGGACCCACCAGATTTTCGACGACGGGGATGATAAGCAAAAACGATAGCAGGATGGCCAGCAACAAGCAGGCCATAGGATCGCGCGCGAAATTGAGCGCAATATGAGCGATTTCCGACAACTATCGGTCTGTCCTTCTTGGTTTTCTGCGCGCGTCAGCAAACGGGGGAGAGATTTCGCTTTTGCGCTCTACGAGTAGGTTGAAATCCGCGATTGGCTGACGATCGAGCGTTTTGTCGACGGCCTTACGCCGCCACTCATTCATATCCAGAACATAGGTTGCCCACATGCCATATCGCGCCGACATAGCGGCACGCTGATAACCTATATATTGAGGGTGGCTGAGGTAGGGTGAATCCACCCTTGCCCAACCCACACGAAGCATTTCGAGAGCTAGGTCGCGTCCCTGCAATGTGCATCTCGCTCGTGCCATTCCTTCAGCATCATAGCCGACGACTCCGCAGGAGACGGCGGACGCCCCGATCACTCTTTTGAGCCAAGCTTTTGCAAAGGGGCCACAGGGTACAGGCGGCGGTGCTTTCGTGACGTCCCTGTTCGTCCATTTCGGATCAAGCGCCCATTGAGGCAATTCGCACGCGTCAATGTCCGCGAGCCGAACTCGTTGGGCATAAGTGGGAAACCAGAGGGTCCGACCATCAATAACCGCGACACGACCCTTGAAGATTGGAAGCGGTACCGGCTGGCTAGGTTGAACCGATACGCTGGCAGCTGGCGCGCGTTTAATAGCATCGGCTGCGAATGCTGGTGTCGATGCGACGGCAAATGACATTGCTACGATCAGATATTTCATTGTTGGGCATTCCTCGTCCGTTCGTTTGCCGATTTGCTCAACAGGATGGCAGGATGCTGAACGTCTTCGAATTGCCAGAGGCCTGCCCGCTTCTCACGAGCTTCCTGTTCGGCCACTGCGTATGCTGGATAGTAGGGAAGCCCGTCAGCCTTCAGCGCGGCAAAGGCATAGCCGCTCGTAATCAACACCGTCGCTAAATCGAGGCGATTTCCGCCGATTGTGGCGTAGCAAATGACATAGGAAGTATCGGCAGTTTGCGCTACGGGAGCGCACACCGGTTTGGTGTCTTTGATATAAGCCGCGAATACGGCAAGCGAAGCCTCGCCGCAGTCCTTCTTTCTTCCGGTCGTATCAGTGAAAGCAGTTCCCCGAAGGCATGACTGAACACCATAGAGACGATAGCGCTGTCCTTCAGAGACCCACGTATCCCCAGATTCCAAAGTAACGCCCGGCTGGAGGTCGAAATATCCCTCCGGCGCGGCAAAAGCCGTTGGCGAGAAAAGGACCACACATAGCGACATTAAGGCTGACTTCATTGGGCCTTCACCCGCGGATCGGCCCACATCCCATAAGAGCCGTCTTCTCCGATCTTCTGCGCCTTCTCCAGATCGGGACGCTCTAGCTTCCCGTCTTTCGATTTCGCAATGCGGAGCGCGCCGAGAGAGAGCATTTGCTCTTCGAGCATATCAACGGTGTCCAGGCTTCCGGGGTAATTGTAATAGCCGTAGCACGTCACATTTTGTTTGGGCGCGCTCTCTTCACTTACAAATGCCCGACAAAAGAGAACCTTCGGCGACTGCAACATGATCTGCAACTGCTGCTTGGCGTAGTCAGAGCAAGAACCAGCAAAATCATCCTTGCGGTTCACCATTTCGCCTTTGCAGGCTTCTAGCCCGTACAGATTCAGAAGGGTCTTATCATCAACCCGAAATTCGGTCGGTGAAGTTGCCTTATAGCCCGAGGTGGATGCAAACCCCTTCCGAGCCGTAACTTTTCCGTCTCCGTCATAATACTCAATGACAAGCACGGTCTTACCCGGCGATGCCAGCGACTTGATGTAATCCTTGTTGATTGCAGGCGCGGCGATTGCGGCTGTTGCCAACATACAACTGCTCATTGCGATTGCGATGGTTCTCTTCATTTTCTTGCCCTTACCGTATTGCTTATTCGTTTTCCCTGCTCATAGGGGGTTTATGATTTGCGAAAAAGCATGTATCACTTAGCCAAATCAGTATCATGCTATTATGAACTTAATCGGTTTTCGCTGCAACCTCAACAGCGCATGTGAGGTCTGCGACAGGAGCTAAAGGGCTAGAATGGAGAGGCTTTCAATCAAAGCGCTATTGCTAAGCGCCACATTGTTCATCCCGTTCGGGATTGCCGCCACTTGCGCAGAAGAAAGAGGCGCAATTGCGCCATTCACGCAAGATGGCGACGGCGAGGCCGCAACTCACAACGCATCCGGATCACGCTCGGATTTGACCGCATTCAACCGCCGCTGGACAAGCGAAAGCAAAGAATTTGTTGTGGGGTCTGATGGCATCGTTTCCGCGGAGGATAAAAGTGGAAACGGCACTAATACGAATAACCATATTGGCAATGTATACGGCACTGCTTTAGCCACTGGCTCCCTAGCCGAAATTACCAATCAAGCTATCTCGATTCAGAATGAATCTACCCGTTTAGGTGATTTTCCACCCTCTAAGCAGGCCGCTGTATCCACTCCCGAATGCGGCCCCTCCCCGCTAACACCAGAGGAAATCAAAACTCTGGTCGAACAGGCCGCTCGCCGACATCAAGTTGATGCTCTGTTTGCTACCGCCATCACTTGGGCAGAAAGCCAGTTCGATCGTTCCCGCAATTCAGACAAAGGCGCACGCGGGCCGATGCAGCTCATGCCGGGAACCGCTGAGCGCTTCGGCGTCCGCGACGTCTGTGATCCGGCGTCAAATATTGAAGGCGGCGTTAAGTATCTCCGGGTGCTTTTGGACGAGTTCCAAAACCCCCTGCTCGTTGCCGCTGCCTATAACGCAGGCGAAGGCCGCGTCTATGAGTACGGCGGCGTTCCACCGTTCAGGGAAACCGTCGGATACGTCGCAAAGGTCGTCAATTACCAGCTTGGCGTAACTATGCCAGCGCCAAAAAAGAAGCTCGTTGGTGGTGGTCGGAAATCCTCGCCTGTCATGGCGAGCGAAACTCAATCCGGGGTCATTGCAGTCAAGAAAACCGGCACCTTTGTTGGTGGCGTGATGCATTTTTAAAGGAGAGAAGGATGATCAACGAACAGAATAAGGTTTGGCATATCAGCGCTTCAAAGCTGGCAGTCTGCCTTGGTTTGCTGGCTGCCGCGCAAATTGTCGGGGCGGATTTGGCGCTGGCACAGTCAGGTGGCGTCGGTGGTGCCTTCGCGCCGGTTCAGACAGTATTTCAAGCTATCGTTGATTTCATTAGCGGCCCTATTGGTCGTCTGTTTGCAATCATCGCTGTTATGGCGCTCGGTTTCCTCGCCTTTGCTGGCCGACTGTCTTGGTTTCTTGCTGGCGGCGTGATCCTCGGAATCGGTCTTGTTTTCGGCGCTCCATCAATCGTTGACGAGCTGATCAGCACGGTCGGAAACTAGCGATGGCTGAGTACGAGGATGTAAAGCCGCAGCTGACACCGTTGGTAATCGGGTTAACCCGATCTCCCACCATGTGGGGTGTCCCGTATATGGCAGTCGTCGTCGTTATCGGCATCACAATCATAGCATGGCTGGTCAGCAAGTCGTTCTGGACCCTGCTCCTGGCCCCGATCAGCTATGCGGTTCTGTTCTCCCTTTGCGCTTGGGACAACAAAATTCTCGATGTTCTTGAAGTCACCGCGCGCAAAACGCCTCGCACACGCAACAAGTCCTTCTGGGGAACAAATTCGTACGGACCTTAGCTAATGTTGAAAGTCGTCAGAGAAGAACTCGGATTTGGCAAGGTCGCTCATAATGAGCGGCCTATGGCTTCGCATATCCCATATCTGAGGCATATGTCGGATACAGTGATCGGCTTGGAAAACGGCGCTCTCTTGTCGGTCATCAAACTCGACGGCCTCTTTTTCCAAACCGAAGATCAAGCCGAACTCAATATGCGCTCGAATGTTCAGAATACGATCATTCGGGCGCTTGGATCGAGCCGCTTTTCTGTCTGGTCGACCGTAATTCGGCGGCAGGTCGATTCCGAAATCGGCGGCGCATTCGATGATGCGTTCTGCGAACAGCTGAATAACCGCTATATGAGCCAGTTACGCCATAAGCGCATGTTCGCCAATGAAATATATCTCTCGATCGTGCGAACCAATATGCGCGGCGCACTCGGCCTCAGCGGCATAGTAAGCCGTGCATTCACACGTTCTGGAGGAGCCGAGGTTCGAGATCAGCAAAAGCGTGAGACAGTGACCGAACTCGAAGAGCTCGTTTCCAACATGACGCGCGAGCTGCAGAAATATGGCGCGCGCGAGCTCGGTATAACCTATCGCGATGGAGAGCCATATTCCGAACCGTGCGAGTTCATAAACACCATTCTGACCTGCGGCGTGCCGCGCAAAATGCGCCTTCCCCGGATGGGAATTCGAAATTACGTCGGAACGTCACGCCTGCATTTCGGTAAGCGGGCGATGCAAACGCAAGCCGCATCCGATGAGGACAATCGTTATGGCGCGATGCTCTCTATCAAAGAGTATCCGCCATACACCGGTCCCGGAATGCTGGACGGGCTGCTACAGGTGAATCATGAGTTCATCCTGACGCAAAGCTTCACAATTTCCGACAAACCGATTGCGCAAGAGCGTATCACCCGGCTTCAGCGCCAGATTGCCGCGTCGGATGAGTCCGGAAGTGCTGTCGAAAGCGATATCGACTTCGCGCTTAACAGTCTCATGAATCAGGAGGCTGTTTTTGGCATTCACCATTTCTCTTTGCTTTGCCTGTCTCGCGACCTTGAAGGTTTGAGCAAAGCAGTTTCCGAACTTGGTAGCTGCCTGACCGACATGAACATCAACTGGCTGCGCGAGGATGTGAACCTTGAAGCGTCCTTCTGGGCACAATTGCCCGGCAACCATAGCTATCGCGCGCGAAAGGCCATGCTGTCTTCGGCAAATTTCTCCGGCCTGTCATCGATGCACAATTTCGCTACCGGTCAATCGGACAATCTTCATTGGGGTCTGCCGATCACGATACTAGAGACCACCTCGCAAACCCCATACTGGTTCAACTTTCATCGTCGCGATATTGGTCACTTCCTTGTCACTGGCCCGACTGGCTCCGGTAAGACCGTCGCCCTGACATTCTTGCTGGCGCAGGCGATGCGCATAAGCCCTACCCCCAAAGCAGTTTTCTTTGACAAGGATAGAGGTGCCGAGATTTTCGTGCGTGCCATGGGGGGAGCTTACGAAGTTCTCTCACCGGGAACACCGACTGGTTTCAATCCGCTTCAGTTGGAAAACACCGGCCCCAATCGTGATTTTCTGCTTCGCCTTTTGAAATCAATGTTGCGATCTAGCGATCAACGCGACTTCAGCCAGGAGGACGCAGACACGCTGGAACGGGCAATTGCCCGTATCATGGAAGAGCCGGCAGCTCAGCGCAACTTACCAAACCTTTCGGGCCTCTTGGTAGGCAGATCGCGGGCAGATGCGAACGACTTGGCGTCAAGGTTGCGTCCTTGGATCGACGGCGAAAAAGCATGGCTTTTCAATGCGCAGCACGATGTGCTGTCATTCTCCGGGCGTAGTGTCTTCGGTTTCGATATGACCAGCATCCTCGGCAACGAGGATATTCGGACGCCCGCGCTGATGTACCTTTATCACCGTCTCGATGAGCTCCTGAACGGCGACCCAGTCATGTTCTTCATGGATGAGGGCTGGCAGCTTCTTATGGACGAAACATTCAGTCATTTCATCATCGACAAGATGAAAACCATTCGTAAGCTCAACGGCATTGTCGGCTTCGGAACGCAGTCCGCCGCCGATATTGCCAAAGCCAAAGCGTCTCACACCCTTATCGAACAGTCGGCCACGAATATTCATTTCCCGAACCCGCGCGCTGACGAAGAGAGCTACATCAAGCGCTTTGGCCTGACGGTTAAAGAATTCAATTTCATCAAAAACACCCCGCCTGAAAAGCGCACGTTTCTCGTCAAGCACGGGAATGACTCGGTCATTGCCCGTCTCGATCTTTCTAAAATGCCTGATCTCGTCAAAGTGCTGTCGGGTCGAAAAGAGACCGTCGAAGAATGCGCTGCGCTGCGGGAACGATACGGCGATGAGCCTGAAAACTGGTTGGCTGAATTTTGCGGATGGGAGAGGAATAATGCATAAGAAGGCAACTTTATGCATAATTTGGGCGTCAGCAACCATGCCCATGTCAGCGTTGGCAGGTGGCGTTCCGGTCATTGACGATTCAAATCTGTCAG
>Ga0308157_10006634_pt1 | contig 13792 bp, 14 predicted proteins | sample PhyBR1_FD_201035 | JGI IMG/M metagenome (GOLD analysis project Ga0308157, IMG submission 201035) | Phyllosphere microbial communities from UC Gill Tract Community Farm, Albany, California, United States - DLSLB.R1 | ecosystem: Host-associated > Plants > Phyllosphere > Unclassified | place: USA...
AACGCGATGAGAGCGGCGGTGGACGCGGCCAGGATTCGTCGGGCGTGTACGGGGGCGATGTGCGGGTATGGCATGATCCCTTTTTCTCTGGGCGTGGGGAGGCGGGTCAGATGACCCAGTCGAGGAATTCTTGGGTGCGAGCCTGCTCGGGAGACCGCAACACCTGCGCGGGGGATCCCTGCTCGACGATCCGACCGTGGTCGAGGAACACGACGTGGTCCGCGACCTCGGCCGCGAACCCGATCTCGTGAGTGACGATGATCAGGGTGGTGCCGCCGCTCGCGAGGCCGCGGATCACGTCCAGCACCTCTCCGACGAGCTCGGGGTCCAGCGCGCTGGTCGGCTCATCGAAGAGCAGGACGTCGGGGTCCAGCGCGAGCGCACGCGCAATCGCGACGCGTTGCTGCTGACCGCCGGACAGCTGCCGCGGGTAATGGTTCGCCCGGTCCGCGAGGCCGACGCGCGCGAGAAGCTCGCTCGCGCGTGTCCGGATCTGCGCCTTCGTCCCGCGCCGCAGAGCGACGGGCGCCTCCATGATGTTCTGGATCGCGGTGAGATGGGGGAACAGATTGAAGTTCTGGAACACCATGCCGACACGCGTGCGGCGCTCCAGCACGTTCTTCTCGCGCAACTCGTAGAGCTTGTCGCCGCGTTGCTCGTACCCGATGAATTCGCCGTCGATCGTGATCTCGCCGCGCTGGATGGTCTCGAGGTGGTTCACGGCGCGCAAGAGCGTCGATTTACCGGATCCCGACGGTCCGAGAAGCGCGACGACGCTCCCTGGCTCGATCGTGAGCGACACGTCATGGAGGACCTCGTGTTCGCCGTACGACTTATGGACGCCTCGGATGTCGACGCGGCCGGTCACGGCACGAGCGGCGCTCTGGGGAGGAATCGTGGTGGTCATGAGGTCTTCCTCGCGGTCAGGCGGCGGAGCGCGGCGCGGATGCGCTGAAGCGGCGTGAGCGGGAGCTCGCGTGCCGAGCCGCGTGCGAAGTACCGCTCGATGTAGAACTGCACGATGCTGAGCAGAGTGGTGATGATCGTGTACCAGACCGCCGCGACGAGGAGCAGCGGGATGACCTGTTGATTGCGCGCGTAGATCACCTGCACGGTGTAGAAGAGTTCGGGAAGCGCGATGACGAACACGACCGACGTGCCCTTGAGAAGACCGATGACCTCGTTGAACGCATTCGGGAGGATGGCGCGAGCCGCCTGCGGGAGCACGATGTGGAAGAACCGCCGCGGCCGTGGAATGCCGAGCGCTGCGGCGGCCTCGAGCTGACCCTGGTCGACCGACAGCAGGCCGCCGCGGATGATCTCGGCGGAGTAGGCGGCCTGGTGCAGCGACAGTCCGAGAATCGCGGCGACCGAGGCGGAGATGAGCCTCGTGGTGTCGAACTCGATCAGCCAGTAGTCATAGGTGAACGGCGTGCCCAATCCGATGGTGTGGAAGAGATAGCCCAGGTTGTACCAGATGACGAGCTGCACGACGAGCGGGATGGAGCGGAAGAACCAGATGTACCCCCATGCGAAAGAACTCAGCAGGGGTGATCTCGACATGCGCGCGATCGCGAGCACCGCACCGAGTGCGAAGCCGATGACCGCGGAGGCGAGCGTCAGCCACAGCGTCACCCCGAGACCGCGGATGACGGCGGGATCGAAGAAGTGCTCTGCGAACACGCCCCACCGCCACTGCGGATTCGTGAAGAGCGTCCACACCAGCTGTGCGAGCACGAAGACGATGAGCGCGCTGAAGATCCAACGACCCCAGTGCTTGAGCGGGACGACGGCTCGAACGGCAGGCCTCGCCGACTCGTGTTGATCGGCGAGCGACACCACGTCGCGTCCTTCCGCCGGCGCCTCGGCGGCGCCGGGTCCATCGGCCGGGGGAGTCCCCGTACCGCGGGAGGTGAGATCGGAGGTGGGAGTGCTCATGCCGCGGCTCCTTCGAGGTGGGCGTCTGCGGGAACGTCGGGCTGGAAGTCGACCGCGTAGGCGTCCGAGGGACCCTGCGGCGCGGGCAACCCGAGCGTGTGCCGCAGGGTCGGGTTCGCCCCGGTCTCGGGATCGGCGCCGTAGCTCGTCCGGAAGACCCCGCGCTCCTGCAGCAAAGGGACCACCCGGTCGACGAACTCGTCGAGGCCCGTGGGGGTGATGTGGGGGACGAGCACGAAGCCGTCCGCTGCGCGCCCCTGCACGTACCGATCGATCTCCGACGCCACCGCGGCGGGCGTTCCGATGAACTCGATCTTCGCGGTCTCCGCGGCGACGAGCTGGCGAAGCGTCAACCCTTCCGTACGTGCACGCTCGCGCAGTTGCGCGGCGCGTGCCACTCGGTTCTGCACGTTTGTCGATACCTGACCCTGCCGCTGGTCGCCGTCGCTCGGATCGATCTCCGGCAGCGCGCCATCGGGATCCAGCCCGGGGAGCTCCTGCCCCCAGATCGCCTCGACCCAGGCGATCGCGGTCTGCGGGCTCGTCTGGGCGAGGGAGATGTGCCGAGCACGCTCGCGCGCCTCGTCCTCCGTGTCCCCGAGCGCGAAGCTCGCCCCCGGAAGGATGAGCAGGGAATCTTCGCCCCGTCCGGCCCCGGCCAGCCGGCCCTTCACGTCGCGATAGAAGGCCTGGCCCTCCTCGAAGGCGGTGTGACGAGAGAAGATCACCTCGGCGTTCGCGGCGGCGAAGTCTCGCCCGGCGGGGGAGTCGCCCGCCTGCACGATGACCGGGTAGCGCTGAGGGCTCCGCGGCACGGTGCTGGTCGCGGCGACGTCGAACTGAGGGCCGCGATGCGACACCCGATGGATGCGTTCCGGGTCGGCGAAGCGTCGACCGGCCCGGTCGGCGAGGATTGCGTCCGCATCCCACGAATCCCACAGCCGTTTCGCGAGCGTGACGAACTCCTCGGCACGCCTGTACCGCTCCTCGTAGGGGAGGAAGGCCCCGCGCCGGAAGTTCGCGCCGTGGAACGCATCGGAGGTCGTGACCACGTTCCAGCCGGCGCGGCCGTTGGAGAGATGGTCGAGCGTTGCCAGCTGGCGCGCGAGCTCGTACGGTTCGTTGAACGTGCTGGAGAGCGTGCCGACAAGGCCGATGTTGCGGGTCACCGAGGCCATGCCGGCGAGGATCGCGAGGGTTGCCGGGCGGCCGGCGACATCGAGATCATGGATCTGGCCGCCGTGCTCGCGTACACGCAGCCCTTCGGCAAGGAACACGTAGTCGAAGAGCCCGCGCTCCGCGGTCCGGGCGAAGTGCGCGAACGACGAGAAGTCGATCTGGCTACCGGATTCGGGCGCGCTCCATATCGTGTGGCTGTTGACACCGGGGAAGTGCGCGACCAGGTGCACCTGACGCCTGGCGGATCCGTGTGGCGTTGCGATGGTCATGCGGCGACCTCCTCGGTCTCGGTGGTGCGTGTGGCGAAGCGATTCGCGGCGGGTGCGAGAGCGAACGCATCGCGCAGGAAGCGCCCGTCGGGCACGGGGTCGGCGACGAGTCCCCGGGCGCGGAGCTCGGGCAGCAGCTGGTCCGCGATGAGCCGCAGATCCGTCGGCACGGACACGGGGCGAAGGCGCACCCCGTCGATCCCATCGGACTGCCATCGCTCGATGAGCGTCGCCGCCTCGGGAACGGATCCGGCGAAGATGCGCGCGTCGCTCGAGAACGGTGATCCGGCGAGCGCGTCGAGACGGGAGAGCCGGTCGATCGCGAGATCTCCCGAATCGTCGAGCGCGACGACCAGGTCCGCGATGATGCGCAGCGGAGCGAGTCCGCGGGCTGCTCTTCCCGACGACGCTTCGGCCTCGCGCACCTCACGCACGATGTCGGCTGCCGACGTGCCGCGGGACGCCCCCGCCGCGGCGTCGTCGTTCTCCGGCGTGACGAACACGACGTCTGCGGCGACGGCCGCCAGCGCGTGGACGCGCGGGGAATGCGAGAGCAGCGTCACGGGGATCTGCCCCTGGGGTGAGCGCGGCACGATCGATGGGCCGACCACGGAGAAGTGCGATCCCTCGAAATCGATGCGGTGAACGCGGCTTCGATCCAGGAAACGACCGGTCGAGACGTCGCGGATCACCGCATCGTCCTCCCAGCTGTCCCAGAGCAGCCGCGCCACTTCGGCGCTCTCGGCGGCATCATCCAGCAACTCGTCGAGCCCCGCATCGGGCCGGCCAGCGATCACGTTGGCGACCTCGACGCGAGGCAGACGTTGCCTGCCGAAGTTCGCCTCGGTCGCGGAGTCCGCCGAGATCCTCAGCTGCCACCCGGCGCGCCCCTGGGACACGAAGTCCAGGGTCTGCAGGGCCGTCGCGACGTGGAAGGGCTCGGTGTACGTCGTCGTGACCGTGGGGATCAGGCCGATGCGGCGTGTGCGCGGGGCGAGCAGGCTGGCGGTCAACAGCGCGTCGAGGCGGCCCTCGACCACGTCCGCGCGTGCGTCTGGATCGACCGTCCGGGGCGGGTCCCCGGCGTCGCTCGCCGCGTGCGCGTCCCGGGGCGATGCGAACGCACCGAAGCTGCGCAACCGGAGCGCGTCCTCGAACGTCGCGAAGTCGAGACCGGCCTCGTCAGCGATAACGATCAGGTGCGTCCAGTAATCGGGCGTGAACAATGACTCCGCGGCAGATTCCGTGTCGAGCCATGCCGCCGGATGCCACCCGGCACCGTCCAGCGCGACGCCGATAACCAGGCGATCTGACGGTTCGATATTGCTTATTGGAGCCATGTCCTGACGCTATTTGCGAATGCGAAGTAATCGCAATCAGGATGGACTTATTCCGTCACTAAATGATTAATTGTGACTCACAATTACTTTATGTTTCTGAAATGCATGCGCAGACAATATTCATCGTGTCGCTGCGGCCACGGCGTCAAGGCCGGTGCGTAGATCACGAACGAGGTCCGTCGCGGTTTCCAACCCTACGGAGAGGCGCACGAGGTCCGGGGTGATCCCGAGCCGGTCGTTGACGTCGGGGGCGAAGGTTGCGTGCGTGGATGTCAGCGGGTGGATCACCATCGAGCGAGTGTCGCCGATGCCCGTCATGCGGGAGAAGACGCGCACGGCGTTGACGAGGGCGCGCGCACCGTCGACTCCTCCGTGGACACGCACGCCGAAGACGGATCCGGTGTGGGCGATGCCGTCGGCGTTCGTGCCGTAGTCGCGCCGCGCGATCTCGTAGAGCGGGTGCGTGGGCAGTCCCGAGTACTCGACCGATGCCACCTCGGGCTGAGAGGTGAGCCATTCTGCGATCCGTTGGGACGTCGCGACGTGGCGTTCCATGCGCAGCGATAGCGTCTCCATGCCCTGATGCAGCAGGAAGCCGTTGAACGGTGAGAGCGACGGCCCGACGTCGTTCACGACGGCCTCTCGTACGGCGCGTGCGTAGGCTGTCGTGCCGAACCGATCCAGCATCGAGCCGAGGCCGGGGCGGGGCGCGCGGGTGACGAGCGGGTATGAACGACCGGCTCGTTCGGCGGCTTCCCAATCGAAGCTGCCGCCATCGACGATGGCACCGCCGACGGCCGTACCGTGCCCCGTGAGGAACTTCGTCGTCGAATGCACCACGATGCTCGCGCCGTGCTCGAAGGGGCGGATCAGCGCGGGCGTACCGACGGTGTTGTCCACCACGAGTGGCAGATGGAAGCGTTCCGCGATCGCGGCGAGTCGCCGCAGGTCGGTGACGTCGTTGCACGGGTTGGGGAGCGTCTCGGTATAGATAGCCTTCGTGTTCGGCTGGATGAGGCGCTCCCACTCGTCGTCATCGGCGGCGTTCCATACGTAGTCGACCTCGATGCCGAAACGCTTGAAGCTGCGACCGAACAGCACCCGGGTCCCGCCATAGATGGAGGCGGTCGAGACGATGTGGTCTTCGGCTTGAGCGAGCGCGAACAGCGCGGATGAAATGGCGGCCTGACCGCTCGCGACGCCGACGGCCGAAGTGCCGCCCTCGAGCGACGCGAGGCGCGCCTCGGCCACGGCGTTCGTCGGGTTCCCCTGACGTGCGTATATGGGGCCGGGCGCCGTTCCGGTGAACGAGTCGACCTCCCCGGGGACCGAGTCCGCGCCGGCGCGCCATACCGAGTGGCCCGAGAACCGTGCGGCCTGGTCATCGAAGTCGTCGAACACGAATCCGGCGGACATCGCGATCGGCGGTACGCGCAGCCCGGCGTTGAGGTCGGTGAATTCGCCGGCGTGGATCTGACGGGTGTCGAAACCGAAGCCATCCCACTCGGTGATCGGATCTGCAGCGCTCATCGTTCGTCCTCCGCTTCGTGTTCCTCGACGACCGCCGCGATTCTGGCGACCGCGGTCCGCAGGGTGTCCGGCGCGCACGCGAGATTGATGCGCACATGCCCGGCACCGCCACGTCCGAAGGCCCTGCCGTCACCGAGCGCAACCCGCGCTTCGTGCAGGATCGTGCCGTGCGGGTCGTCCGCGATGCTGGTGCCGCGGAAGTCGAGCCACGCGAGGTATCCGGCCTGCGGTAGCGAGCACCGCACGCCGGGCAGCAGCGACGCGACGAGCTCTGCGAGGAGTCCGGCGTTTCGCTCGATACGGCTCACCGCGGCATCGAGCCACTCGCGGGCGTGTCGAAATGCCGCGACGTTCGCGTGGAGACCCAGGATGCTTGTGCGGCAGGCGACCTCGGGCGGCAGTCGGCGCAAGAGGAGGTTCTCCCGTCCGCTCGACGCGACGATGACGGCGCACTTCGTACCCGCGAGGTTCCATCCCTTGCTCGCGGACGTGACCGTGACGGCCCGCGTGCCGGCTTCCGCCGCGATGGGGGCGAAGGGCACGAAGACGTGTTCGCTGTGGGTGAGCGGCGCGTGGATCTCATCGGAGACGATGAACACGTCATGCGCCTGCGCCAGACGTGCGAGGCGCGAGAGCTCGTCCTCGGTGTGGATCAGCCCGTGCGGATTGTGCGGACTGCACAGGAGCAGCGCGTCAATACCGGCGGCCGACTCGAACTCGCCCGCGAGAGCGTCGAGATCGAGGCGCATGTCCGGCACCGAATCACCGCCGCGGTCGACGAGGGGAATCTCCACGATCTCCACGGGGAGTTCCTCGAGCATCTCGAAGAACGACGGGTAGACAGGGGTGGTGATCGCGACCCTGCCGCCTTGGGGGAGCGCGAGGCGAAGCGTCTCGACGATGCCCGCGCTGACGTCCGTGCAGATGTGGACATAGGACGGGTCGACGTCCCAGCCCCAGCGGTCACCGGCGAATTCGGCGAACGCGGGCGCGAGAGGACCCGGGGCATCGAGATAGCCGGTGTCTGAGGCGAGGACGCGTTCGACGATTGTTTGCTGAATCGCCGGCGATACCGTGAAATCCATCTCCGCGACGAATAACGGAAGGACGTCTTCCGGATATCGGGTCCATTTAATACTGGTGCGCGCCGCTCGCAATGATTCCGGAGAGATTGATTCGAACGGAACACCACTTGGATCGGATACGGTCGTGGTGGCTACCGGGTCACGGTTTTCGGGAGCATGCACAATTCGATACTCCGTCAATGACGCGTGCAACAGAAGTCGGTCGGTCACGCGGAGTCATACTTCGTCCGCATCATCGACGTGGCGCAGTCGACTCCTCGGCGCGAGCGCCGATCGAGGAATATCGCGAGGGGCCCGCGTGGCCTAGGCGCGCCCGCGGTTGCGGCGGCGCGCCTCCTTCGGCGCGCGTCCGCCGAGGAACGAGCGGGCCGGATCCACGACGAAGCCGCGGCGGAGCGCCTCGCGCCCGATCAGCATGCGGAAGCCCATCTTGTCGCGGTTCGAGAGGGTGACCTCGGCGACGACCTCGCGGTCGACGAGGCGGAGCAGGAGCTCGATCACGATGCGGTTCTGCTTGTGGCCGGACGAGCTGCGCACGGCGCGACGATCAAGGATCGGGCACTCGACGACTTGGGCGTCCTCTTGGCTGTCCTGCCAGGGTTTGATCTTGAAGCGGACCCACGGCGCGCCGTCGCGCTCGAACTCGACGATCTCGAACGCGTGGAGCGCTGATGTGCGCGCGCCGGTGTCGATCTTGGCCTTGATCCAGTCGACGCCAAGATCGGGTAGCGACACCCACTCTCGCCAGCCCGTAGTCGTGTTTGAATGAGACTGAACCACCCCCTTATCTTGACAGGAAAAATCCGTGAAGATCGCCGTGCTCTCTCGAGCCCCTCAGTCGTATTCGACGCAGCGCCTCCGCGCGGCGGCCGCACAACGCGGCCACAACGTCAAGGTGCTGAATACGCTGCGTTTCGCGATCGATCTCACGGCGGATGAGCCCGACCTGCTGTACCGCGGCAAGCAGCTCAGCGACTACGACGCGATTCTGCCGCGCATCGGATCCTCGATCACGTACTTCGGCACCGCCGTCGTGCGTCAGTTCGAGCAGATGGACGTGTACACGCCCAACACGGCGAACGGGATCCAGAGCGCGCGCGACAAGCTCCGTGCGAACCAGATTCTGTCGCGGCACAACATCGCCATGCCGGCCACGGCATTCGTGCGCAACCGCGCGGATGTGCGGCAGGCGATCGAGCGCGTCGGCGGAGCTCCCGTCGTCATCAAGCTCCTCGAGGGAACGCAGGGCATCGGCGTGATCCTCGCCCCGCAGGTCAAGGTCGCCGAGGCGATCATCGAGACCCTGCACTCGACGAACCAGAACGTGCTGATCCAGAAGTTCATCTCGGAGAGCCGTGGGCGCGACATCCGTGCGCTCGTCGTTGGTGACCGCGTCGTCGCGGCGATGCGTCGAGTTGCCGAGGGGGATGAGTTCCGGTCGAACGTGCACCGCGGCGGCCGTGTCGAGGCCGTCACGCTCAGCCCCGAGTACGAACAGACGGCGGTGCGCTCGGCGCAGATCATGGGCCTGCGCGTCGCCGGGGTGGACATGCTCGAGGGCAACGAGGGCCCGCTCGTCATGGAGGTCAACTCCTCACCGGGCCTGCAGGGCATCGAGACCGCCACCGGTCTCGACGTCGCCGGTGCGATCATCGACTACATCGCCGGCCAGGTCGACTTCCCCGAGATCGACGTGCGCCAACGCCTCAGCGTCTCGACGGGCTATGGCGTCGCCGAGCTCGTACCCAACGCGAGCTCGGGCCAGATCGGCAAGGAACTCGGCGAACTCGGGCTCTGGGAACGGGACATTACGGTGCTGACGCTGCACCGCGGCGCGCAGGTCATCCCGAACCCGCGCAAGCACGTCGTGCTCGAGTCCGGTGACCGTCTGCTGTGCTTCGGCAAGCTCGACGAGATGCGCGGCATGATCCCGGAGCGCCGCAGGCGCCGCGCCAAGGTTCGGAAGCTGCCGAAGGAGCCCCTCGCCGACGAGTGACACCGTGCGCCTCGTCGGATAGCGTCTGACCCATGGGTCAGGCCGTACTGTGGGGCGTCGTTGCCGCATCGCCGCTGTTCGTCGGAGCGCTCCTCGCGCTCTGGCGCGTATGGCCGCCGCCGTGGCTCGGCCTCGTGCTGGGCTTCGGCGCCGGCGCGCTGGTGTCCTCGATCGCATTCGATCTCTGGGAGGACGGCGTCGAGCTCGCCGGCCCGATTCCTCTGGTCGCAGGTCTCGCCATAGGTGCGCTCTGCTATTACGCCGCGGACCGGTTCGTCGAACGCCGGGCCGCTGCTTCCGGCGGGCAGGGGGCGCCACTCGCGCTCGGCGCGCTCCTCGACGGAATCCCGGAGCAGCTCGTGTTGGGCATCGGGCTCGCCTCCGGCGACGGCATAGGCGTCGCCCTCGTCATCGCCATCATCGTGTCGAATCTTCCCGAATCGATCGGATCCTCGGCGGACCTGCTCTCCGGCGGCGCCAGGAAGACGCGCGTTCTCGCGCTGTGGGCCGGAGTCACCGTCATCTGCGCACTTGCGACGGTAGGCGGGTACGCGCTCGCCGATGCCGTCTCGGCGGAGGTGCGTGCCGGAGTGAGCGGATTCGCTGCGGGCGCCCTCCTCGTGATGCTGGTCGATTCGATGATCCCCGATGCTCAGCAGAAGGCCAAGGACAGCACGGGGCTCGCGACCGTGCTGGGCTTCGCCGTTGCGGCGGGTCTGTCGCTCGCCGGATAGCGAACGGGGCGGATCGGCCTCCGGTGCCGATCCTGACCGTCGCGCGACTAGCGCAGCGAGGTACTGCGCTCGACGGTGCGTGCACCCCATACGGCGAAGACGACGGAGGCCGCGACGCTCGTGAAAAGCACTCCGACACCGACGACTTCAGGGCCGTCGGGGGAGTGGCCCGCCACTTGAGCGAGGAATGTCGGAAGCATCCCCTCGGCGACGAAGGCCCCGGCATCCGGGCCGCCTATCGCGATGCCGAGCGGTACGAGCAGCATCGCCACGAAGCTCACCGCGGTCATCACGACGTAGGTGAGGACGCCGCCAATGACGGGCGCGCCGAAACCGAGATGGTTGAAACGCGCGCTCGCGCCGATCGACATCAGTGCCGCACCCACGATGACGAGATAGATCAGCTGCAGCAAGAGCGCAATCGCCAAGAACACTCCCATGCCGTCCGGAATCTGGGCGAGGCCCTCTCGGATGAAGCGCGCCGGATGCTGATCGATCGAGAGGGCGAATGCCGCCGCGCACGCCAGGAGCAGGGCGACGGAGGCGACGGCCGCCGCGAAGGCCGTGATGAGGCCGAAGATCACTTTCGCGGCGAACAACGATCGTCCTGCGACCGGCAGCGCCATGGTGAAATAGCCCTCGCGGCCGTACATGGTGCGCCAGTAGTTCTCGGCGAGAATGCCGAGCACCAACGGCGTGAACGCGACTGCCGCGGTGATCGCGACGACGAGACCGACGGCCCCGATGAAGGGAATGTCGAGGGCCGCGCCCGCGAGGCACACGAGCGTGACGAGGACGAGGATCCCCGCGGTTCCGCCCAGCGTGCGTCGTAGTGAGCGAGCCTCCTGAGCGATCAAGGAGCCGATCATGATGCGTACACCTTTCGAAAGAGAGCGTCGAGGCTGGAGCCGTGCGCATCGCGCAGATCATCGGCCGCGCCCTCGAGGAAGACCTGACCGTCTTTGAGGAACACCACCGAATCAACCACCTGCTCGACGTCCTGAATCAGGTGCGTGGAGATGACGAGGAGCGCATCCTCTGCGAAGTTCTGCAGGATGCCGCGAAGTATCACGTCCCGTGAGGCGGGATCCACGCCGGAGATCGGTTCGTCGAGGAGGTAGATACGCGCTCGTCGCGACATCGCGAGCGAGATCTGGAGCTTCTCCCGCATGCCCTTCGACATCTCCTTGAGCGACCGATCCCACGGCAGCCCGAAGAAGTCGACCATCTCGCGGGCCTTGGCCTCATCGAAGTCCGCGAAGAACCGCGAGAACAGCGAGATCGAGTCCGCCGGGCGATGCGAATCGGGAAGGAACGAGGCGTCCGGCAAGAAGGAGACGAGCTGCTTCGAAGCAGGGCCAGGGGCGTGGCTGGCGAGAGACACCGTGCCCTCCCAGTCCGCCAGCACGCCCGCCAAGATCTTGAGGAGTGTCGTCTTGCCGGAGCCGTTGTCGCCCATGAGCCCCACGATCTGACCGGGCTGGAGCGAGAGGCTGAGCCCCCGCAGGGCGGGGCGCCCGCGGTAGGCCTTGGTGAGGTGCGTGACCTCAAGGATCGGGGAGGTCATTGCGAGTCCTTTCCGAGTTGCCAGCGGTCGCGAACAAGGCGTGCGGCCTCGTCGAGCGACATGCCGAGGCCATGAGCGGCCGAAATGAAGCTGTCTGCTGTGGTGGTGGCCAATGCCGCACGTGCCGCGCTGATGAGCGCTTCATCGCGCGTGACGAATCTGCCCGATGTGCGCTCGGTCGTGGTCAGGCCGAGGCGGTCGACCTCGCTGAGCGACTTCTGCACGGTGTTGGGGTTGACACCCAGTTCGAGAGCGAGTTCACGCACCGGCGGAAGCTTCTGGCCGGGCCCCCAACGGCCCGCCGCGATGTTGCGACGAAACTCGTCGACGAGCTGGGCCCAGATGGGCCGCGAGTTGTCGAGCTGCACGAATGCTCCTCTCCGGTGTGTGGCGACGCGTGTCACTGTACTACAACAGTAATACAATAGCGAGAAGTCGATTAGGTGAACATTTGGCAAACTGCCTGGCGGATATCACGAGATCGGTGATATTCGCAGGCTCGTTTCTGCGACGATGGAGTACATGTCCGGTGAGCTCCTCATCTTGATCCTGGTGATCGTCACGGCGATCGCTTTCGACTTCACAAATGGATTCCATGACACCGGAAACGCGATGGCCACGTCCATCGCGACCGGCGCGCTGAAGCCGAAGGCCGCCGTCACCCTGTCGGCGATCCTGAACCTCGTCGGCGCCTTCCTCTCGGTCGAGGTCGCGGCGACGATCACCCGGGATGTGCTCAACATCCAGACGGATACCGGGGATCTCGCCCTCGGGCTGGATCCGCAGACCGCGATGATGATCATCTTCGCGGGCCTCGTCGGCGGCATCCTCTGGAACCTGATCACCTGGCTGCTCGGTCTGCCTTCGAGCTCGTCCCACGCCCTCTTCGGTGGTCTCATCGGTGCCGGCCTCGCTGGAATCGGCACGGCGGGCGTGAACTGGGGCGGCATCATGGCGAAGGTCGTCGTGCCTGCGTTCCTCTCGCCTGCGATCGCCTGTGCGATCGCCGCAGTGGGCACCTGGCTCGTCTACGCGCTCACGAAGCGCGTCAACGCGAAGCGCCGCGAGACCGGCTTCCGATGGGGCCAGATCGGCACGGCCTCGCTCGTGTCGCTCGCGCACGGAACCGGCGACGCGCAGAAGACGATGGGCGTCATCGCCCTCGCGCTGATCGCCCACGGGTCGCTCACCACGACGAACATCGAAGAGCACGGTCTGCCCGTCTGGATCATCTTCGTCTGCGGCCTCGCGATCGCGCTCGGAACCTACCTCGGCGGGTGGCGCATCATCCGCACGCTCGGTAAGGGCCTCGTCGAGATCGACTCCCCGCAGGGCATGGCGGCCGAGGCATCGTCCGCCGCGATCATCCTGACCTCGTCGACGTTCGGTATGGCGCTGTCGACGACGCACGTCGCGACGGGATCGATCCTCGGATCCGGCGTCGGCAAGCCCGGCGCGCAGGTGCGCTGGGGCGTCGCCGGCCGCATGGCGGCCGCATGGCTCATCACGATGCCCGCCGCGGGCATCGTCGGTGCGCTCTGCTTCTTCCTCGAGAACGGCATCGGCGGCCTCCCCGGCGCCATCACGGTCTTCGTGATTCTCGTGGTGGCCGCGCTCTACATGTATCTGCACAGCCGCCGACAGAAGGTCGACGCGTCGAACGTCAATGCCGACTGGGACGACAACGTCTCCGCCAACACCGCTCGCTGAGCCTAGGGACAGATGACCATGGACATCAACTTCGCTGAAATCGGACTGTCGGCGCTCCGCGTGCTCTGCGTCGGCCTCCTGCTCGGCGCGGGTCTTCCTGCGCTCTTCGCCCTGGGCATGCGTCTCCATGCCATCGGAAGCGGCGTCGCCGAGGACGGAACGTTCTCGCGGCGCAACCCCCTCGCCACTATCGGGGCATATCTGCTGTACTCTGTCGTGATTCTCGCGGTGCTCGCGGGAGTGCTCTTCGTGACGCGACACTCTCTCGATCACTACTTCGGCATCACTCTATTTGGAGGTTGACATGGCTGAAGGCCTGATTGCATCCGTACTCAACTGGTTGCGTGCCGGCTACCCCGAGGGCGTCCCGCCCAAGGACAGCTTCCCGCTGCTCGCGCTGCTGCGCCGCACGCTCTCCGACGACGACTACGTCAAGATCGTCGC
>Ga0308157_10006638_pt1 | contig 13787 bp, 9 predicted proteins | sample PhyBR1_FD_201035 | JGI IMG/M metagenome (GOLD analysis project Ga0308157, IMG submission 201035) | Phyllosphere microbial communities from UC Gill Tract Community Farm, Albany, California, United States - DLSLB.R1 | ecosystem: Host-associated > Plants > Phyllosphere > Unclassified | place: USA...
GCCCGCTGCAAGACCGTCCGGTACGCGTGGACCGCGAGACGCTGGCACTGGGCTACGCAGGCGTTTACAGCTCGTTCCTGCGTCACGCTGAAGTGGCTGCCGCCAAATACGGACTCAAGGCCGTGGACATCCTGGTCGAGCTGGGCAAGCGCCGCATGGTCGGCGGTCAGGAAGACATGATTGTCGACGTCGCCCTGGACCTGCTGAGGCAACGCGAAGCCGCCTCCCTCTGACCTTTTCACCATCCCTGCGGTCAGCCAGCCGTGGCTGCCGCCTTCACGGAGTCATTTATGAACGCCCCCAACACGGAAGCCTCCAGCAGTCGCTTTGTCACGATCACCGAGGCGGGACAGCCCCTGAGGCTGCACTACAACGACGTCGGCTCCGGCAGCGAAGTCGTGGTCATGCTGCACGGCTCCGGCCCAGGCGCCAGCGGCTGGGCCAACTTCCACCGCAATATCGAGCCGCTGGTGGATGCGGGATACCGTGTCATTTTGCTGGACTGCCCCGGCTGGAGCAAAAGCGACACAATCGTCAGCACAGGCTCGCGCTCGGATCTGAACGCACGCTGCCTCAAAGGCGTGCTGGACGCGCTGGACATCGCCAAGGTTCATATCATCGGCAACTCCATGGGCGGTCATAGCGCCGTGGGCTTTGCGCTGGCCCATCCCGAGATGGTGGGCAAGCTCATCCTCATGGGCGGCGGCACCGGCGGACCCAGCGCCCTCGTGCCCATGCCCGCCGAAGGCATCAAGCTCATCGGCGCGCTGTACCGCGACCCCACGGTGGAGAACCTCAAGCGCATGATGAATGTGTTTGTGTACGACACCAGCAGCCTGACCGAAGAGCTCTATCAGCAGCGTCTGAGCAATATCCTGGCCCGCCGTGATCACCTCGAAAACTTCGTCAAGAGCGCCCAGATCAACCCGAAGCAGTTCAGCGACTACGGCGCGCGCCTGCCTGAAATCAAGGCCAGGACCTTGATCATCTGGGGCCGTGACGACCGCTTTGTGCCATTGGACATCGGCCTGCGCCTGCTCTGGGGCATTCCCAACTCGGAATTCCACGTGTTCAGTCAGTGCGGCCATTGGGCACAGTGGGAGCACGCCGAAGTCTTCAACAATATGGTTCAGGACTTTCTCGCACGCTGACCGGCCAGTGAGCTCGCAAGAAGTGGAAGCAAGCCATTGAGAGGAATGCCATGCATCTGGCGCTCTGCATCCTCAGCACATGGCAACTGCTCATCGGGGGATGCGCCGGGCTATGCGGCAGGGCTATGCGGCAGCGCTATGTGACCGAGGTATGCGACCGGGGGAGCGTACTTCTTAGGCCCTGTCTCTACCGCAAACCTCTGACTGGCGCGCTCCGGTCAGCCCTCGCTGAGAGCAGCGGGTGCAGACACCATCAAGGGTGCCAATAGCTTTCTCTGGCTAGAGGCGCGGTTGTGCCCGTATTTCCGGCCAATGCATCAGCAAGCTGGTTGGCGGCAGCAATCACAGTGGGGGCCATTTCTTACAATTTTTGCTGAGGCAGGCGCGAAGCCGGGCCCGACACGCACACGGAACCCAGAAGCCGCCAGTGCTTGCCAAAAACGGGGGCAGAAATGGTGGCCACGCCTTGCTCGCGTTCTCCAATCGACCAGTGAAAACCACGCTGGCGTATGGCCTCATAGAGCTCGCCGGGCGCTCCAGAAAAAGCAGGTATCACGCGCCCTGGAGACCCCTTGTCCAGCGGCGGGCCTTCACACCCATCCGTGCGTGATGGCGCAGCGCTTGCGGCCCTTCCACGCGCACAAGGCAGGTTCTGACGTTGCCTTCTCTGACGTAGAAGGCGGCGCTTTCTCCGCTGTCCATGGTGAGCGCGCGCAGTGCGGGCTCCAGCACGTTTTGCACATCAAAACCAGCCTGGTAACGCGCTCCCAGCCAGCCTGCTGCAGGGCCTCAACGCCAGTCACCGTCTTCACGCTGAACCAGGTATCCAGACTGCGCAAGCGTGCGTGCAATACGCAGTGCGGTGGTCTTGTGCAATGGGCAGCGCCGGCTCAGCTCGGCCAGCGTCAGGTGAGACTCTCCCAGCGCAAAAGCATCCAGCACCTTCATGGCCCGGGTGACCGCAATCACGCTGCCCGTTGAGGGCATTGCGTGCTCAGGCCCATCACCAGAGTTGGGGGCATCGTCTTCGAATGCTGGAGCGGAGGCTGCGTTTGATTGCATCTCGGATGCGTCATGGCAAGTTGCGGTCAGAAGGCGTGTTCATGCTGCAAATTGTTTCGTTGTACGAAATTTCATTCGCAGCTCTTGAAAATATGTTGAAAGCCGTGCAGCACCTGTAGAAATATCGGGCGGTGAAATTAATCACTCACGCTGCATGTAATTTTTATATTAATTCAATATTTATATTGCGCTTTTTAATTTTTATTTTTGAGTGATGTTCAATTGCTGGCATAAATTATGCTAATCAATTGAATGAATGCGTAAAGCGCCTGTTTTAAATTATTTCGAATATTGTTTTATATTGATTGACGGTATTTATTTGCCTATTTATTCTTCTGATTATAAAAAAGTAATATTTTAAATCCCATTAATAAGATGGATTCAAGAGGGATCTCGCTTTTTATCAAGAAATTTCTTGTTCATTTATTTGATTAATGGCATTAGAGTTACTGATCGCTAATAACAGCGAATATTATGGAGGTTTAAACTCATGAATAAATTAAAGACTATTATGACTGCCTGCGCAGCATGCGCATTGACCAGTACCGCAATGGCGGCAGATCCTGATGGAAAAATTGAATTCACCGGTGAAATCATCTCTGGTTCGTGCGAGGTGACAGGCGGGGGTGCCGGCAACAGCGTCCCAGTGAAGCTGGGCAAGGTCTTAATGAGCGCCATTACGGATGCGGGTACCGGTAATAAGGTCAAGAGCGTACCGATTGCGATAAATCTTGATTGCAGCAACTCTTCCACAGGCCTGACAACCGTCAAGTTCAAATTTGATCCCACCTCTGGCGGCGCGGGTATCGACTCGCACGATACCCGCCTTCTGAAAACCACAGGTGCCGCAACTGGTGTGGGTATTGGTCTGTACGAAGGATCGTCGGGTCAGATCATTAACCTGTCTGATAGTAGTAAGGAATACTCCGCAGCCCTGACTGCTGCTGCTGGTGGTACTGGTGGTAATAATAAATACACCGCCACGATGAACATGAGTGCTTCGTATGTGGGCAACGGCCAAACGGTCGAAGTAGGCGCAGCCAACGGCACTTTGCCTTTCACTCTGACTTACGACTAAGTCGTGCCAAGGGGGCTTTCAGAGCCGCTGATACCACCTCTGATACGTCGTTGTTTCGCCTTGTCGTACGCCTGTACTGCCTGCGGCTTTACGTCTCGTCTCGGTCGCAAATCTGCAATTTGCCAGGTGGTGTTGGCCGCTCTGATGCCCCAGGTTTCAGCGAGCCGCTAATGAATATCAAATTCTTTTTACGCACATATCTGGTGCTGGCATTTTGGGCGCACGCCGCAACAGGCATGGCTGGCATTCAGGTTGGTGGAACAAGGGTTATCTTTCCCGCCACGCAACAAGAGGCCGCGCTTCAGGTGCGCAATCAAGGTACCGATGACATCATGATCCAGTCGTGGATTGAGGCCATGCCCAATCAGGCGGAGAGCGATGTCCCGTTTGCCATCACACCATCGCTGGCCCGCCTGGGCCACCGCAAAGAGCAGACGCTGCGCATCTTCTATCAGGGCGTTGGCCTGCCGCAGGACCGTGAGTCCGTAATGTGGCTGAACGTTCAAGAAATTCCCCAGGTCAGCACATCTGAGAACAGCCTGCAGATCGCGATCCGGCAGCGGCTGAAGCTGTTCTACCGCCCCAAAGATCTGCCGGGCACAGCGGACGAAGCTGCGCGCAACCTGACTTGGAGTGTCGACAAGACCTCGGGCTCTCCTGCGCTGCTGGCCAGCAATGGCTCTGCGTTCCACGTCTCTTTCGGCAAGGTCAGCATCGTTGTTGATGAGAAAGAGTATGAGGTGGCTTCTTCCATGGTTGCGCCTCAGGGCACCGAGCGCATGGCGTTCAGCCAGCTGCCCGCCACGCTCAGTGGTGATGCACAGGTGCACTGGGAATCTATCAATGACTACGGGGGGCTGGTCAAGCACCAGGCCTTGCTTCGTTTCTGAGGCTGTATCCACTGCCTTATTGCTTTCGCACTCTTGATGCGGCAATTGCCTCTGCGCGCTGAACGCACCGCCCTGGCGGGCACTTACTTGTATGCATACCGATGAGCACAATCAATAAAACGCCCAGAAGGCCGCGCATCTGGATGAAGACAGGCGCGTCCCTGCCTTGTCTGGCAGCAGCGTGCCTGATGGGGGTGTCCCCCGCGAACGCCATTCAGTTCAACCCCATGTTCCTCAAAGACAAGGGGGCGAATGTGGATCTGCGTTTCTTCGAAAAGTCCAACGGCATGCTGCCTGGCAGCTACATCGTCGATCTTTACCTGAACCAGCGCCTGGTACGCCGCCAGAACATTTCCTTTGGCGCGGCAGACAACCGCTCAGAGGTTGAACCGGTGCTCAGTGTTGGCCTGTTGCGTGAGATGGGGGTGGACATTGAGCGGCTGCAAAAAGAAGGCCTCGTGGCGCAAAGCAGCGGCGACGATGAGGCCGTCACGCTGGCGCGCATTGAGGGGGCTGTTGTTGACATGGATGTCTCCAAGCTCGCGCTGTACCTCAGTGTGCCTCAGGCATACATCCGCCGTAACTCGCGCGGTTACGTGGACCCCTCCCTGTGGGATGACGGCGTGACCGCAGCCTTCAGCAACTACCAGTGGACGGTTAACCGCAACAGCGGTGACAGTTTTAGCCGTGACTACGCCTATCTGGGAATGCGCAATGGTTTGAACATGGGCCCATGGCGCCTGCGCAACGATGCATCTCTCAGCCAGAGCACGGGTGCCGCGCGCCGCTTTACCAGCAACCGCACCTATGTGGAGCGCGATGTCACTTTGCTCAAGGGCCGTTTTGCCATCGGGCAGCTGTATACCCACAGCGATATTTTTGAAAGCAGCCGCATTCGCGGGGTTCAGATTGCCTCAGACATTGGCATGCTGCCTGATGACCAGGCCGGTTATGCGCCAGTGGTGCATGGCATTGCCGAAACGCACGCCACGGTTGAAGTGCGCCAGAACGGTTACGTCATCTACTCCACCACCGTGTCTCCGGGCGCTTTCGAGATTCGCGATATTTACCCCGGTGGCTCCAACGGCGACCTTGAGGTCACGATCATTGAATCCGATGGCCGCAAGCGCACATTCACGCAAGCCTACGCCCACCTGCCGGTGATGGTGCGCAAGGGTGCCTTTCGGTACAGCCTGTCAGTGGGGAAGTACGACGCCGAGGGCCTGAAGGCACCTCAACTGCTGCAGGCCACAGCGGTGTATGGCGCCACCAACAATCTGACGGTTTCTGGCGGCTTTTTAAGTACCAGCGGCTACCGCGCCCTCAACCTGGGGCTGGGTTTGAACAGTGCACTGGGTGGTGTGTCGCTGGACGTCACCAACAGCCAGTCTCGAAGCGGCGATGGCCACAACACCACCAAGGGCCAGAGTACGCGCCTGCTGTACTCCAAGACGCTTTCTCTCACCAACACGGCCTTCACCATGGCGGGCTACCTTTATTCCACCGTGGGCTATCGCACGGTGCGCGAGCATATCCAGGCGCGCAACGACTCTGACCTGCACCCGTTTTTCAGCAACCGCCCCAAAAACCGCCTCAACCTGAACCTGAATCAGCCACTGGGCAGCTATGGCTCGTTGTTTGCCAGTGTGAGCGCAACCAGCTACCGCGACCGTGCGGGCAAAACCCAGAGTGCGCAGCTGGGCTACAACGGCAACTACAAAGGCATCAGCTTCAACATCTCGGGATTGCGCACGAAAAATACCAATTCTTCGCGCAAGCCTGAAAACCAGCTTGCCGTAGGCGTGAGTATTCCCCTGGGGTCACGCTCGCAGCGGCTGTACAGCCAGATGACGCGGTCGAGCAACGGCCGTGAGATGCTGCAGGCTGGGGTGTCGGGCTACCTGGACGATGACAACCGGCTGTCTTACTCGGCGCAGGCCGGTTCGGCAGACAGCCAGCGCTCTGGCGGCGTTGGTGTGCTTTGGGATACTCCGGCGGCCAAGCTGGCGGGTAACTACTCGCAATCTGGTGCATCGCGCCACATGGATGTGTCTGCCTCTGGCTCGGTGGTGGCGCATGCGGGCGGTATCACCTTTGGCCAGCCGGTGGGCGAAACCTTTGTGCTGGTGGAAGTGCCCGGCGTAGAGGGCGTGGGCGTGAACGGCGCCGTCTCTCGCACCAACAAGTCTGGCTACGCCATTGAAAGTTATGCGCAGCCTTACCGCTACAACACCATCGGCATTGACACGCAGACGCTGAGTGCCGACGTGGACGTGCGTGAAACATCGCAGTTCGTTGTGCCGCGGCGCGGTGCCGTGGTCAAGGCCAGCTTTGACGCATCTTCGGGCCGGCGTGTGCAGTTTGTTCTGGCCAAGGTCAATGGCGAAAAACTGCCTTTTGGTGCCCGCGTAGAAGATGACACGGGCAGCGTGCTGGCGGTGATTGACAACCAGTCGCGCGCTCTGGTGTTTGGCATCAAGGATGACGGCTGGGTGACTGTGCACTGGGGCGATGAAAGCTGCTTAGCCCCCTACACCTTGCCTGCCAAGGACAGTGCCCTGACCTATGACCAAGTGAGCGTTACCTGCGGCAATGCCCGGGCTGACCATGGAGCCCCCCTGTGATTAAAAAACTTCTTCTTACCGCTGCAACGCTGTGCATGGCCCTGAGCGCCAGCGCTCAAAACAGGGACAAATGCTATTGGATGCAGGAGCAATCTGTATCTCCGTTTCCAGACACGGCTTCGCGTACCGGAACCTTGACGTTTCCGCAAAGTCAAGAACTCAAGTTGGTCAAGATTGGTCAATCGATGGGGGGAGCGCCGCTGAGCTACTACCTGAAGGGCCACAAGTTCATTCAGTGCCCGTCCGACACTGTGCCGAGGGTGAGCATCGCTTATTGGCTGAGTGGGGCTGCACTGGTGCCCGGGTACAGCGATGTCTATAGCACCAATCTGCCGGGTGTAGGTTTAAGGATCACGGCACTGAGGAACCCCCCGAGCACGATTCCTTTGAACGATAGCTACCAAAACTCAACGCCGCTTGCTATCTCGATTACTAACTTCCATGTGGATTTCATCCGCACGGCAGACAAAATTGGAACTGGAAGTATCAATCTGAATCTCGACCTCTACGCCAGATTCCATGATTGGACGGCACTGACCTTATCTGCCACCGGCAGCATTTTGGTGACCACCAACGAGTATTTCTCTGGCTGCGCGGGTGCCCCAACGACCAATATTCGACTGGGTAAGGTGAATGCGCAAGATTTGGCACAAAATAAGCGCAGCTTCAATCTGGAGGTGGTGTGTGCTGGCGCGCCTGCGGGCTCCAAGTTGCCGGTCAAGGTTTATTTTGAGGGCAGCAACAGTGGCCCGGGCAGGCTCAATCTCACGCCAGGCGGTGCAACGGGTGTCGAGATTGCAGTGACCAGTAATTCCATGAATCTGCCCTTCAGCGTTGGCAGTGCGTTGAATATGGATTGGCTGCGCACGGAGTCTGGCGGAGAGCGCTACACCCTGCCCATCGTTGCGGGCTATGAGCGTATCGGCAATAGCAAAGTCGAAGTTGGCAAAGCCGATGCAACGATGAACTACGTTCTTGAATACAACTGAGCCCAAGGGCCATGTGATTGGCGATTGAGTTGTTTTAATAGCTACCAAGGCTTAACTACAAAGGTTTTTAGATATAAAACCATCTGTAAACCTTTGTTTATAAGCGATGACAGCTATTATTTTTAGTGCTACGAAAGATGGCGTTGAAGCAGCTGGAGAGCGTCCGACGTTACGCCACTGAACCCAATGGATGCGATGCTTGTGATGCTTGGGCGGATGTGTGCAGGCAACCGCAGCCAGTGCGCGCAATGCGGGTGGGGCGAGATAAAGCAGGGGGGAGCCAATGCGAATGTGAGCGACTTGAACTGCGAAAGATCAACCGCTAGGTTCTCTCAATTTCTGAAATGTTCTCCAAACGTGCAAATGACAAAGCCCGCTGTGAGCGCGCCTTGTCACACCCTGATGTGGCCGCTATGGACCGATTGGGAGCTGCCTTGAGGCTATGCGGTGTTTTTTTCAATCTAATCGCCGCATCATTTGCGGCGATTGTTGATGGCAATCACCGCATGGCGCTACTGCAGCACCGGCTTTTAATTGCATCAGGGATGGCTGCGTTTGCCTGTGTGAATCGGTGGATGAAAACAGGCGCACCGCGGTGCATGGGGAATGTCGGCAAATGTCGTCAAAGGTCAGCAGCCACGGGGCTGTTCTGTGCAAACCTTAGAGATGGAGTAATCTTTGAAAGCCTGGGCTGATTCACTCGATGCTGCCCCATCGCTGGGGGAGTTGGTCGCTAAATACCTCATTGTCCCTGCCGCTTGAGAAAAAGTGGTGCCTCTTAAGGTTGCGGTGGTCCCATGCGTAAGAAAGTCCTGATCGTTGATGATCATCCATTGATTTGCGAAGCCATTCGCCAGGCTCTGCTGCCCATTGGCTTGGAGACCGTCGGTGAGACTGCCGACGGCATTGATGCCTTGCGCATGATTGAGTCGTTAACGCCCGATATCGTCATTCTGGATATTGGCCTGGAGAAGCTCGATGGGCTGACCGTGCTCAAGCGCATTACCCGGGAGGAACTGGATGTGCGGGTGCTGGTGTTTACCTCGCAGTCTAAAGACAGCTATGCCACGCGCTGCCTGCAAGCGGGTGCAAGCGGTTTTGTCAGCAAGAGCGAATCCATTGAGACGCTCACCAAGGCGGTCAAGACGGTTGCCGACGGCTATGTTTTCTTTCCCAAGAGCGCCATGCCTTTGCTGGGCAAGGTGAAGGCGGAGGGCGGGCTGGACGATCTGACCGACCGAGAGCTGCAGATCTTGAAGCTGCTGGCGGAAGGTTTCTCCAATGCAGAAATTGCGGCCCGGCTGAGTTTGAGTAACAAGACAGTGAGCGGGCACAAGGTCAATATTCAGACCAAGCTCAGCGTTGATTCTGTGATTGAGCTGGGCGAAATTGCGCGCCGGCACCATCTGGTATGAGCTGAGCGGAAAGTTCGTCCGTGCAGCGCCTGTTGCACATCGCCTTTTGTTTGCTGATCTGCAGCCGGATTAGTTTTGCGGGCGACCTTGTGCTGACGCCAGTTCCCCGCCAGGCACTCAGCGAGGTCAGGGTCACGCTGACCCAGCCAGAGCGGCAGTGGCTTGCACAAAAGCAGTTGCTGGTGGTTGGTGTGCTCAACGATCCACTGCCTCCGTTTCGTAGCTTCGTTGAGGGTCAGCGCCTTGAAGGGCTTGTGGCCGACTATGTATCGGCGCTGCAGCGCGAGCTGGGCGTGCCTGTGCAACTGCGTGCCTTTGATGCCCGTGGCGATATGTATGCAGCACTGCGCGATGGCCGCATTGACATGGTCAGCAATGTCAATGCGTTGATGGCGAAAAGCAATGGCTGGGTGCTGAGTGCCCCCTACACACTGGCGCAGCTGGCGTTATTTTCTGAGGGCGGGGACTTGCATGAGTACAGCACGACGGACGGCAAGACCCGCATTGCAGTAGCCAACGGCATGATGCTGGAGCTGTTTGAGAGCGTTGGCGGGCGCGGTCGTTTTCAGCAATATTCGTCGCCCTTGCTGGCGATGGCTTCGGTATTGAACGGTGAGAACGATGTGTTTCTGGGGGACACGCTGTCTAGCGAGTACCTGTCCAGCCAGCTGTTCAGCAATCAGTTTGTGATTAACCAGAGCGCCAAGCTGCCTGAGGTGCAAGCCGGGTTTGCTCTGTTGCCAGACAGCACGCTGCTTGCGGGGGTCCTTGGGCGGGCGCTGGGCGGGCTGACGCGCTGCCAGATAGTGGCTGCGCAACATCTGTGGGGCGGTACAGACGACTGCAGCGTCAGTGATTTGCGCAGCCGCCTCAGTCCGCAGGAGCTTGACTGGCTGGAGCGCAATGAAACGGTGGAGCTGGTGGTGAGCGAGGATCTGGCACCTTTCGCTTTTTTCAACAGCCGTGGCCGTCTCAATGGTATTGCGTCAGATGTGCTGGACATCATCCGGCGCAAGACCGGCATGCGCTTGAAGATTCGCCGCGTCAGCTCGCTGACCGAAGCGCACGATTTGCTCGATCACGGACAAGGCATTCTGAGCATCCTGCCCGATACCGCTTCGGCCTCACTGCCGTATCTGCGTACAGAGCCGCTGACGACGACCCACTATCTGTTCGTGCAGCGCAAGGAGTCAGCGCAGGGCGCGCTGGATGAAAAGAGCACAACAACCGTCGCTGTCGCCAAGGGCTATGTAGACCCCGAGCAGTTCAAGAGCCGGTATCCCAAATTGCGCTTTCATGAAACGCAGACCATGGGGGAGGCCTTCAAGCTGGTGCGTGATGGCCGCGTTGATATGGCGCTTGCGCCCGCCAACATGGTGCGTTATTACCTTTCCTACAAGTACGAAAATAGTTTGAAGGCAGGAGACGTTGTCAGCGGTCTGGGTGTCGGTATTGTGTTCAGCGCGCCGCAGGGGCAAGCACAATTAATTGGCATTCTTGATAAGGCAATGCTGGAGATTAAGCCCCGGGAGTATCTGCAGATTATTGGCCGCTGGCGTGCCAATTCAGCCACCGACGACAAGTACTGGGAGGGCGTCGTGTCGTACGTCTGGCGCGTGTTCGAGGTGCTTGCTGTGCTGCTGCTGGTGGCGGGGGGGCTGATTGTTGCCCAGCACAGGCGCATTCGCAGCAAGCGCGAGGATCTGCAGCAGCGGCAGTTGTTGCTCGATGAGTTGCAGGTTGCCAAGGAATCGGCCGACAAGGCCAGCAGCGCCAAGTCGGTATTCTTGGCCACGATGAGCCATGAGATTCGCACGCCGCTCAACGCCATCATTGGCATGCTGGAGCTGGTGCTGGCACGCAAGGGCGACGCGCAGCAGAACCATCAGCTTGCCCATATTGCCTATGAGTCGGCGAGCAGCCTGCTGGCGCTGATTGGCGACATTTTGGATATCTCGCGCATTGAAGCGGGCAAGCTGAGCCTGGAGCTGGAGCCGGTCAAGGTGAAAGATCTGCTGGAGTCTGTGGGCAAGGTGTTCTCGGGGCTTGCGCACCAAAAGCAGTTGCGCCTGAGCCTGTCAATCGATGAGCGCGCGGCACAGCTGGTGTGGGTAGATGCCGTCAAGCTCAAGCAGATCGTCTCCAACTTGCTTGGCAATGCCATCAAATTTACGCACCGCGGCGGGGTGGAGCTGCGTTGCTCGGTGGAGGTGGCCGGTGACTCGGGGTTGCGCTTTGACATCAGCGTCATCGATACAGGGGTGGGCATTCCTGCGGCGCAGCTGGATCAAATCTTCAAACCTTATCGCAGGGTGGATGGCGTGGTCAGCGACCCCAATGCGGGTGCAGGCCTGGGGCTGACGATCAGCCAGGCACTGTGCCTGCTGATGGGCAGCAAGCTGAATGTGAAGAGCACGGTGGGCAGCGGAACGCGTATTGATTTTTCGGTCACTCTGGCGCGGGTGATGGTGGATGCTGTGGCGCAAAGCAGCATTGAGTCTTCGGAAAATACGGCAACGGTGCTGACGGTACTGATTGTTGAGGACCATTTGCCAAGCCAGTATTTGCTGGTTCAGCAGATCGGTTATCTGGGCCATCGCACGCTGACCGCCTGCAATGGCCTGGAAGGGCTGGCCGTCTGGAGCAAGCATGACATTGATATCGTGATTACCGACTGCAATATGCCGGAGATGGACGGCCTTGAGATGACCCGTGCCATTCGTCGCTTGGAGCAGGGCCAGTCCATCAAGCCCTGTTTGATCATCGGTCTGACGGCAGATGCGCAACGCGAAGTGTTTCAGCGCTGTCTCTACGCAGGCATGAACCATGCGCTGGCCAAACCCACCAATCTGGCTGCACTGAACCGCCTGATTCCCAAGCTGGACGCGGGGCAGTCGCAGGCCGTTGAAGCTTCGTTATTGACCAACGATATTCAGGCATCGATGGCCAAGCGGGTCATTGCCAGTAATCAGTCCGAAAGCGATGCCCTGCGCCATGCGCTGGATGCGCATGATCTGGTCGCTGTGAAGCGCATCGTGCACAAGCTCAAGGGGACGGCATACCTGCTCAATCACCAGGGGTTGCTGGAGCAATGCATGGAGCTGGAGGACCTTGGTGTCAAAGGCCTTACCAAAGATCTGCGTGATGCTGCGCAGGTGTTGCTTGAAACGCTGGAGGAAATCAACCGTTTCCTGCAGGCCAAATGAACTTTGCACCGGGAAGTTTCTTGGCATTACTCGGGGCGTGTCTTGGTTGATGCTCGGCTAAAGCAACGGGCTTGAAAACTTGAAAGAGCACTCAATGGCCTCCCATAGAGGTGGAGGTGATACGTAGCAGCTTGGCCAACTACTTCGGTGGAGTGGATATCGTCGGTCCCTAGGAGCAAAACCTCGCCCGGGCCCACTGCAGCGTGGGTGGTTTCGACAACGATTCCGGACTTAGGGAACCTCTGCACAAAGCAGTTCCGAGCGTGATAGTCACCGCATAAGCGTGTACTGCTATTTTTGGCGACTCTCCTCCCCCCCAATATGCCCGCGCTTCGCGGGCATATTGCCTTTTTAGGCTGTTATCACTGGCTTGGATTGGATGTTCACAAGCAACCGGCCACGGGCCACGGGCCACGGGCCATCCATAAGTTTGCCAAGGCAAACAAGGTATGCAACTGCTGAGTGTTCTTGCTCAAGCCTCGGTAGCGAACTTTGACATGACCAAACTGCCGTTTGATGACCCGGAATGGGTGCTCGACCTTGGCCCGTATCTTGGATTTGACCTGCTCAAGTTGCTCCTGCAAGGCGGAGATGCGCAGCAACATCTCAACGGGCAACGGTGGTCGGCCTTTGCGCCCTTCTGGAGCGTATGGTGCAATCAGTGCCACCATATCCCTCCAGGGCACAACCGCTGCATCTGTTCAAGGAATTCGCGTTTGCGTGTCTTCTTGGTGGAGAGGTTCAGGCCGAGATCAGTTTGCTGCATGGGCCGAAATGCCGCCGCACCCGGCACGCATGTGCAAGTACATGCGTTGAGGATTTATTCAGAGATTCCCTGGTGGAAAAGCGCAGCCCTTACCGAGAACGGATTGACTTGTCGTTTTTTGCCACCGCATCATCATCGGCATTCAGCAACGCCGGAATCTCGGCCACCAGCGCGTCAATGGCCACCCGCAACTTGCAACGTAATTGCCGTGCCTGTGGCCAGAGTGCATGGATCTCGTAAGAGCGGGCTCGATAGTCGGGCAAGATGTGCACCAGCTCGCCACGCTTGACATAGCTGCTCAGCAGCCAGCAAGGGACCCAGGCAATGCCGTAGCCCGCCACAGCAGCAGCGGCAATGGCCTGTATATCGTCCATGCTGATCTGGGAGCGCACCTGCAGGCGGTAGTCCGAGCTAGCGCCTGGCCCTGCCACTGGCGCAACATTCCACGGAGCAACGACCCCCGAGCGCGAGTAACTGATGACCGCATGACCATCGAGCTCCTCCAGTTTGCCGGGCGTGCCGTGGCGTGCCAGATAGGCCGGTGAAGCACCGATGCTGATGTGCTGTGTGCCCAGCAGGCGCGCAGACAAGGTGCCGCTGTCTTGC
>Ga0308157_10006640_pt1 | contig 13781 bp, 10 predicted proteins | sample PhyBR1_FD_201035 | JGI IMG/M metagenome (GOLD analysis project Ga0308157, IMG submission 201035) | Phyllosphere microbial communities from UC Gill Tract Community Farm, Albany, California, United States - DLSLB.R1 | ecosystem: Host-associated > Plants > Phyllosphere > Unclassified | place: USA...
CCTACCTCGACTTCTCCAGCCAGCTGGTGAACCTGAACCTGGGTCACCAGCATCCGGATCTGGTGTCGGCCATCCAGCAGCAGGCGGGGCGCCTGTCGACCATCCAGCCGTCGCTCGCGAACGACGTGCGCGGCGAGCTGGCCCGGCGCATCGCGGACGTCTCCCCCGAGGGCTTCGAGAAGGTGTTCTTCACGAACGGCGGCGCCGAGGCCAACGAATACGCCGTGCGCATGGCCCGTCAGGTGACCGGCCGCCGCAAGGTGCTGTCGATGTACCGGAGCTACCACGGCTCGACCTCGACCGCGATCTCCCTGACCGGAGACCCGCGCCGCTGGGCGAACGAAGGCGGCGACGGCTCGGCGGTGCGGTTCTTCGGACCGTACCTGTACCGCTCGGCATTCCATGCGACCACTCAGGAGGAGGAGGGAGCGCGCGCTCTGCAGCACCTCGAGCAGACGATCCTGCTGGAGGGTCCGGCGACGATCGCGGCGATCATCATCGAGACGGTCGTCGGCACGAACGGCGTGCTGGTGCCGCCGCCCGGCTACCTGCAGGGCGTGCGCGAGCTGTGCGACCGGCACGGCATCCTGTACATCGCCGACGAGGTGATGGTGGGCTTCGGCCGCATCGGCGAGTGGTTCGCGATCGACGCCTTCGGCGCGCGGCCCGACCTGATCACCTTCGCGAAGGGCGTGAACTCGGGCTACGTGCCGCTGGGCGGCGTCGTGATCTCCGAGCGGGTGGCCTCGCACTTCGACCGGGTGGCCTTCCCTGGCGGACTGACCTACTCCGGGCACCCCCTGGCCTGTGCAGCCGGGGTGGCCACGTTCGAGGTGTTCGAGCGCGACGGCATCCTGGATCGCGTGCGCGACCTGGGGGCACGCGTGGTCGAGCCGACCCTTCGCGGCTGGCTCGAGACGCACCCCTCGGTCGGAGAGGTTCGCGGTCGGGGCCTGTTCTGGGCCGTCGAGCTGGTGCGCGACCGCGAGACGCGGGAGCCCCTGGTGCCGTTCAACGCGTCGGGCCCGGATGCCGCACCCATGACCGCCTTCGCCGCTGCCGCCAAGCAGGGCGGCGTGTGGCCGTTCACGCACTTCAACCGCATGCACATCGCCCCGCCGCTGGTGATCTCCGAGGAGGAGCTCGTGCGCGGGCTGTCGGTGCTCGACGAGGCGCTGACTGTGGCTGACGGGTACGCGCAGGGCTGACGAGCCGCCGACGGGGCCGGGTTCTTCGGAACCCGGCCCCGTCGTGATCGAGCTCACGCCGGAGCCGGCACCGAGTCGATGAGCAGCCTGGTGTACGCGTGCTGCGGGTCGCGGAGCAGCTGCTCTGTGGGCCCGGCCTCGACGATCTCGCCTCGACGCATCACGATGGTCTCCTCGCACACCCGGCGGACAACGGCGAGGTCGTGACTGATGAACAGCAGGGTGAGCCCCTGCTCGCGGCGGATGCCGGCGACGAGGTCGAGCACCTGCGCCTGCACCGACACATCGAGCGCGCTGGTGGCCTCATCCATGACCAGCAGCTCAGGTCCGATGGCCAGCGCCCTGGCGATCGCGACGCGCTGTCGCTGCCCTCCGGAGAGCGTGCGCGGCCGGGCTGCGAAGTGCTCCTCCCCGAGGCCTACGGCCTGGATCAGCTCGATCGCTCGAGAGCGGGCTGCCGGTCCGCTGAGTCCGGTGTGCAGTCTCAGGACGTCTTCGACGGCGCGGCCCGCAGGGATCCGCGGGTCGAGCGACAGGTACGGGTCTTGGAACACCATCTGCACCCGCTTCGCCCTCGCCAGCCGCTCGGCGCGCGAGCGCGAAGCCCGTGAGACATCGACGCCGCCCACCATGATCTCGCCCGCATCCGCCTCCTCGAGGCCGACGATCATGCGGGCGAGGGTCGATTTGCCCGACCCGGACTCGCCGACGACCGCCAGTGCTCCGCCCCGCGGGATCGTGAGGGATGCGGATGCGACGGCGACGACGGGCGTGCGCCCGCGGCGGCGGTAGGTCTTGCCCGCGCCCGAGACGACGAGCTCGGGTTCGGAGGCTGAGGCCTCGGTCGCCGCCGCCGAGCGGTCGTCGGACCCTGCGGCCGGCCCCGTGATCCGGGGCGTCGCCGCCACCAGCCGCCGGGTGTACTCCGCCTCCGGCTCCCGCAGCACCCGCAGCGCCGGGCCTTCCTCCACGACGGCGCCGTCCTTCATCACGACCAGACGGTCGCAGAGGGAGCCGGCGAGGTTGAGGTCGTGCGTGATGAACAGCATGCCCATGCCGTTGTTCGCACAGAGCTCTCGGAGCACCTGCACGATCTCGGACTGCGTGGTGACGTCGAGCGCCGTGGTCGGCTCGTCGCAGACGAGCAGCTTCGGCGAGGCGCTCAGAGCTCCGGCGATCATCACCCGCTGCAGCATGCCGCCGGACAGCTCATGCGGATGCTGATCGAGATGCTCCCGCGGGGCGGGCAGACGCACCGCGGTGAGCAGCTCGACCGCCTTCGCCCTCGCCCTCGCCGCGGGCCAGTCCTCGCACAGCCGCAGCGCCTCGGTGACGTGGTCGCCGATGGTGCGCATCGGGTTTATGCCGGCGCGCGGGTCCTGGAACACCATGGCCGCCTCGTGTCGGCGGATCTGCTGCCGTCCTGCCGCGTCTGCGAGCGGGGAGCGGCCGTTCACCGCCACCGTGCCGCCGACAACAGCCCGATCGGGCAGCAGGCCGAGTACGGAACGGGCCGTGACCGACTTGCCCGAGCCCGATTCGCCGACCAGTCCGACGGTCTCCCCTGGCGCGACCTGCAGCGTGATGCCATGCAGCAGCCGGATGCCGGTCGGCAGATCGAGCGTGAGGTCACGGATCTCGAGAAGGTTCATGCGGGGTTCTCCCCTCCGATGCGGTCGGACAGCTCTTCGCCGATGATGTTCACCGCGACGACCGAGAGGACCACGGCGATCGCCGGGGCGATGGCGGGCAGGAGCTGTCCCGCCGCCACACCCGACTGGGCCTCGTTGATCATCGCTCCCCAGTCGGCGGTCGGCGCCTGCACTCCGAGACCGAGGAACGAGAGGCCGGCGAGTTCGGCGAGCACGTAGCCGAAGTTCAGCGTGGACTGCGCGCCGACGATGGGCGTCACATTGGGCAGCACCCGGCGAAGGGCGATCCACGCACCGCCGAAACCCTGCACGCGGTATGCCGAGACGTACGGCCTCGTGCGCTCCGCGGCCACGAGAGAGCGGGTCAGACGAGCGACGAACGGCGCGTAGGCGATGCTCATCGCGATCACCGGGGCCCACAGGCCCTTGCCGAACAGGGCGACGGCCATGATCGCGATCAGCAGCGAGGGGAACGCGAACAGCACGTCGAACACCCTGCTGAGGGCCGCGTCGACCCAGCCTCCGCGCCAGCCCGCCCAGAGCCCGAGGAGGATGCCGATGATCGTGGAGAACACGACGACGGCGAGCGGACCGATGAGCGCAGTGCGTCCGCCCCAGATGATGCGGCTGAGGATGTCGCGGCCGAGGGAGTCGGTGCCGAGCCAGTGCGCCGGCGACGGCGGTGCGAGGAAGGACATGAAATCCACGGCATCCGGGTCGTCGGGTGCGAGCATCGGAGCTAAGGTCGCGGCGAGCGTGATCACGGCGAGCACGACGACGGCCGTCCAGTACAGCAGACGCGGACGAGGCCGACGCGGGGCGCGCAGCACCCGTATCGCGAGCGTGGGGGTGGAGGAGGTCATCGGGCACCAGCTCCTGCAGCGGATCGGGGATCGATCCAGGGTTCGAGGATGTCGACGACGGCATTCATCACGACGAAGGCGAAGACCACGAGAAGCACGATGGCCTGCACGACGGGGAAGTCGAGTCGATCGACCGACTGCACGAGGAGCGAGCCGATTCCCGAGAGGCCGAACGCCGCCTCGACGATCGAGCTCGCGACGATCAGACCGGCGACCAGCACGCCGCTCACGGTGAGGATGGGACCGAGCGCGTTGCGCAGCACGTGCCGCCGGACGACGGCCTGACGCGCCACGCCCCTGCTCGTGGAGACCTCGACGTGCTCACGCCCCAGTTGGTCGACCATCGCCGAGCGCGTCACTTTGCCGACGAGGACGATGAAGACGAGCGCGAGCGCGATCGACGGCAGCGTCAGATGGTGGATCATGTCTCCGAAGCCATCGCCCGAGCCGAACGAAGGGAACCAGCCGAGCCCCACGGAGAACAGCGCGATGAGCACGATCCCTCCGACGAACGACGGTATCGCGCCGAGCACGGTGAGCCCGATCAGAACGATGCGATCGATGACCTTGCCGCGGTTCAGGGCGGCGATCGCGCCGAATGCGACGCCTGCCACCGCGATGATGAGCCCCGCCATCACGACGAGCGTCAGTGTCACCGGCAGCCGATCGCCGATCACCTCGGAGACGTCCTGCCGGTATTGCAGCGAACGGCCGAAGTCGCCCCGCAGCACCCCGAGGATCCAGCGGAGGTACTGCTCCCACGGCGGCAGCTCGAGCCCGTACTGGGCGGTGATCGCCGCAACGGACTCCGGGCTCGGCTTGCGACCTCGAAGCAGGAAGCTGACCGGGTCGCCCGGCACCAGGAAGCGCGAGAAGAAGACGAGCAGCGACGCCAGGAACAGCGTCAGCAGCAGGCCACCGAGCTTTCCGGCGACGCGTCGTGCGGCACTCACCGGGCGCCGATCGTGGCGGCCCAGGGGTAGTAGAGGAACGCCACCGACGGCTGCACGCCCGTAATCCGCTCGCCCAGGTACAGCGAGATCGGCGCCTGGTACAGCGGGAGCCACGGGAGCTCCTCGTTGGCGATCTGCTGCGCCTTCGCGGTCAGCTCGCTGCGAGCCGCAGGGTCGTCGATCGTCACGGCCTCGTTCACGAGCGCATCGAACTCGGGGTCGGACCAGTCGCCATAGTTGCTGAAGTCACCGGTGCGCAGCACTGAGTACATCTCGAGAGGATCGGGGCTGGAGAGATACCAGCTCGTGTAGAACAGGTCGACACCCTCCCGCGCGCTGGGATCGGAGAACAGGGCCGTGTACGCGTTGGGTGTGACCGTCTCGACCGTGACCTTCAGTCCGATCGACTGCGCGGCGGCGGCGGTCGCCTGCGAGATCACCGAGAAGTCATTGCTGATGGGCGCCGTCACGTAGGTGAGCTCCGCACCCTCGGCACCGGCGTCGGCGACGAGCTTCTTCGCCTCGTCGAGATTCTGCTCATAGTGGGTGACATCGTCGAAGGCAGTCGTGCGCGCGGCATCCGACGCCTCCTGCCAGACCGATTCGGTGGTGAGGACGTCGGACGGCTCACCCACGCCTCGGTAGGCAGCCTGAAGGATGCCGTCCCGGTCCATCGCGAGCATGAGAGCCTTGCGCACTCGCAGATCCCCGAGTGGCCCGTCGAGGTTGCTCACGACCAGAGAGCCGACCGCGGTGTTCAGGCCGAACAGCATGTCGCCCTTGTCGGATGCCGTGAGCGCCGACACCGACTCCATCGGGAGCATCCATGAACCGTCGACGCTGCCCGACTTGAGCGCGTTGATGCGGGCTGTGGCGTCGTTCATGAACACGAACTTCACCTCGCCCGAGTGCGCCCTGAGATCATCGTCCCAGTAGTCGTCGTAGCGGGTGAGGGTGATCGACTCGCCCGACTCCCACTTCGTGAACGAGAACGGGCCGGTGCAGTTCACGCCTCCGGCCGAGTTGCCGTAGTCGGCGCCCTCCTCGGTGAGGGTCGCTGCGGATTCGATGACCCCGGCCGATCCGCCCATGCCGAGATTGAACTGCGAGTCGGGACCCGTCATGGTGACGGTGACCTGGTCGTCGCCGGTCTGCTCGATCGAGGCCACGTTCTGGTACACCGAGAACCAGAACGATCCGACCTCGGGGTCGAGGTGCCGGCGCATCGAGGCGACGACGTCGGCCGGCGTCAGCGGCGTGCCGTCGTGGAACGTGACCCCTTGGCGGATCGTGTACACCCAGGTCTCGGGCGTGGGGTGCGCGAACGACTCTGCGAGCCCGGGGCTGAGGCTGAAGTCGGGGTTCAGCCTCAGCAGCGACTCGCAGATGTTCGCGAGCACGGAGTTGTCGGCGTAGTCGAACGCATACGCGTAGTCGAGAGAGTACGGCTCGGCGTAGCTGGCGAAGGTGAACGAGTCGATGTCGCCGCTCGGGACCGCGGTCGAGTCCGTGATCTTCCAGTCGATGGGATCGTCGGCGCCGCCTCCGTTCGAGGCGGCCGGGCTGCAGGCGGCGAGAGCGCCGGCGATGAGGATGCCGGCGAGAGTTGCGGCGTCGGCACGGAGGAGCGTGCGGTTCATCAGGACTCCTTGCTGTTGGTCAGTGCGGATGCTGCGCTGTAGACCAGCCGTCCCTCGATCCAGGTCGAAGTGACGCGGGTGCGGTGGATCTCCGGCGCAGGGACGTCGAACGGATTCGGGTCGAGCACGACGAGGTTGGCGAGGAATCCCGCGCGGATACTGCCGGTGTCCTCCTCTCGCCGGTTCACGTATGCGCTTCCCGAGGTGTACGCCGCGAGCGCCGTCTCGAGGTCGAGACGCTGGTGTGCGCCGCTGAGGGGCTCGCGCTCGGAGCCGGGGATCGCGCGGTTGACCGCGATGTGGATGGCGGCGATGGGGTCGGCGGACGATACCGGCCAGTCGCTGCCTGCCGCGAAGCGGGCGCCGGCGCGGGCGAGGTCTCCGAAGGGATAGTGCCGCGCGTCCTGTCCCGGTTGGAGGAACGGAAGGGTGAGCTCGTCGAGCTGATCCTCGTGCGTGGCCCACAGGGCCTGGATGTTCGCGATCGCGTCGAGAGCCGCGAATCGCGGGACATCCTCCTGGGCCACCACCTGTATGTGCGCGAGGTGATGGCGTCCGCCGGTCGCACCGTTCACGTCCCGCGCCTCCTGCAGCGCGTCGAGCGCCTCACGCACCGCCCGATCGCCGAGCGCGTGCATGTGCACCTGCTGACCTGCCGCGTCGAGCGCCGTGACGTAGCGTCGCAGGTCGGCGGGGGCGATGAAGCTGAGGCCGTGATTGCACGTGTCATGGCCCGTCTCGTCGCGGTAGGGGGTGAGCATGGCCGCGGTCTGGTTCTCGGCGACGCCGTCGACCATGATCTTGGTGGTGCCGAGATCGAGGCGGCGGTCGGGATGCTCCCGGGCCGCCTGCGCGCGCCGTGCCAGCATCCGCTCCACCTGCTCGATGCCGCCGTCGCGCACCCACCACTGGGCCCCGACGACGTGCACCTCGAGCGTGCCCTCCGCGAGCGCCCGCTCGTATGCGGCGAGCGGGTCGGCGATGCCGGCGACGGCCGCACCGACCATCGCGTCCTGCCACCCGGTGATGCCGAGGGCGATCAGCTCCTCCTGAGCGCGCAGCAGTCCGCGGTAGGCCAGTTCTGCGGAGGTTGCGGGGCGGACGTGCTCGAACAGATCGCCCGCGCCCTCGTGGAAGGTGCCGGCCGGGAAGCCGTCGCTCTCGCGGACGATGCGCCCATCGGCGGTATCCGGGGTCTCGGCCGTGATGCCGGCGCGCGCGATCGCGGCGGTGCTCGCCCAGGTGCTGTGGTGGTCACGGCTCTGCAGCAGCACCGGCCGACCGCCTGCCGCCTCGTCCAGCATCCCGCGGGGCGGGTTGCCTCCGGGGAAGTGGTCCATCCCCCACCCTCCGCCGAGTATCCACTCCTCATCCGGGTTCGTCTCGGCGTAGGCCTTGATGAGGGCGGCGGTCTCCTCGGCGCTCTCGGCCTCGGTGAGGTTGCACTGCAGCAGCTCGATGCCGCCGCCGACGGGGTGGATGTGCGCGTCCTGGAACCCGGGGCTGAGCAGAGCGCCGCGCAGGTCGATGCGCGCCGCCGTGGATGACTCGTCGAGCTGCTCCTCGGGGACCACGGCCGCGATGCGACCGTCGCGGACGATCACCGCGTGCCTCTCGAGCGGCCTGCCGCTGCCGGTGAACACGGGTCCGCCGTGGAAGATGACGTCGCCTGACATCCTGGGCCTCTCTTCATCGTCGAAGTTGCGGGATCGGCACAACGGTATCTGTCGTCATCGGTACTGTCAACACTGTTGTCACGGTTGATGGGATCCAATAGTGTGCTGCATGACATCGCGGCAGCTCGTGGCACGATGGAGCGAGGAAGACCGGAGAGACGATGGCGACCGAGAAGGCATCACACCGCGCGCGGCTGGACCGCGCGATGATCATCGAGGCCGGGATGGAGCTCGCCGAGACCGGAGTCTCCTCGATCTCGGTCCGCGACCTCGGCGCTCGGCTCGGCGCTGATCCCACCGCGATCTACCGCCACTTCGCGAGCAAGGACGCGCTCATGAGCGCCCTGCTCGACGAGCTCAACGCGCAGGCGGCGGCATCCGTCGCACTCCCGGCGGACGACTGGGCCGGCCGGCTGCGCGCGCTCAGCGAGGCCACGCTCGCGAGCTTCACCCGCTACCCCGCGATCGGCGCCGAGGCGACGACGCTGACCACCCACGGCCCTGGCGAGCTCGCCGCGATCGAGCTCATGCTCGACGCCTTCCACCGCGCCGGGCTGCGCGGCCAGGCCCTCGTGCGCCACTACGCGCTTCTCGCCTCGCACGTGCTCGCCGGAGCCGCCGGAATCGCCCGCGCCCGCGCTGATCGCCCAGGCGACGACGAGGACAGCCCGTGGATCGACTCTCCGCTACTCGCCGACCCGCGGCGGTTCCCGCTCATCGCGCAGAACAGCGTGCTGCTGTCCGAGCTGCAGGACAGGGAGCTGTTCCTGCTCGGCGTGGATGTCATCATCGACTCCGCCACGCGCGCTGCGCAGGCATGAGTTCAGACGATTGTCAGAGCGGATGCCGTGCGGTACCGCGCCTACAGCGTGAGCTGACCCCCGCGCGGAATTGGCACCTCACGCCGGAATCACGTCTTCGATCCCGTGGACTCCTGACGCTCGCGCGCCCAGACCTCACGCTCAGGCCGAAGGCGCCCCGATGGATTCGCGCCAGACGACCCGCTGAAGATCCGTCGGCCGCTCCGGCTGCGGCTCGCCGCGCAGCGCGGCGACGAGCTGGCGCATCGAGTATTCGCCGAGGCGCCAGCGGTCCTGCACGACGGAGGTCAGCGACGGCACCAGGAAGGGGCTCGTGCCGAGGTCGTCCCACCCGGTGACGCTCAGATCTCCCGGCATCGACCATCCGCGCAGCGTCGCCGCCCGGATCACACCGGCTGCGACGTAGTCGTTCGGGGCGATCAGCGCGAGCGGAAGCACCTCGTCCGAGAGCGAATCCACCACTCGCATGCCGTGCTCCCCGCTCCAATCCCCCTCGACGACGCCGAGCGATTCGACCCCGAGACGCTCGACCGTCGCGAGGTACGCGTCGCGTCGGGCGACGGCGGACGGGTAGTCGAGCGCGCCCGTGATGTGCAGGAAGCGCCGGTGCCCGAGCGCGACGAGCCTCTCCATCAACTCGATGATCGGCTGCGCGTCGGTGAGCTCGCCAGCCATGTGCATGTTCTCGTCGAACTCGGTGAGGGAGAGCACGACGGGATCGTCCTCGTCTCGGACCTCCGACACGCCGGACGGCAGCCGCGTGAACGAGAGGAATCCCTCGTGCTGGCGCGAATCGATCAGCTCATCGAGGCGGCTGGCGCGAGCGACCGGGTCATCGGGAAGACTCACCACCTCGACGACGTAGCCGGCTTCCTCGGCGGCCGCCGTCGCTCCTCGGAGCATCGACAGCGGGTTCATGGCGCTGACCGGGATGACCACCGCGAGTCGCCCTGTGCGGTTCGTGCGCATGGATCGGGCCGCGAGATTCGGCCGGTACTTGAGATCGGATGCCGCACGCAGCACGCGCTCGCGGGTCGCCTCCGAGATCCCGGCCCTGCCGGTGAAGACGAACGACACGGTCGACTGCGAGACCCCCGCGACCCTGGCGACATCGCGGCTGGTCGGGCGCTTGCTCATGATCATCTCCCCTGCTCCTCACGATTCTCGTCGGAAAGCGCTTGACGCGAGGAACGTTCTCCGTCCATACTACTGCTACGTCTTAGTACTACGTATTAATAGCTGCGAGGAAGCAATGCTCAGAATCGGAATCATCGGCACCGGCGGGATCGCCAACGCTCATATCAACGGCTATCTCGCGTTCCCGGATCAGTGCCAGATCGTGGCACTGGCGGATGTGATGCCCGGCAAGGCGGCGCAGAAGGCGGCGGACTCCGGCCTGTCAGGCGCGGTCGGCTATGACGACCCGATGCGGATGCTCGCCGAGGCGCGCCTCGATCTGGTGAGCATCGCGACGCCCCCGTCGACGCATGCGGCTCTGTCGATCGCGGCGCTGGATGCCGGTGTGCACGTGCTGGTGGAGAAGCCGATGGCACCGTCACTCGAGGAGTGCGATGCCGTGCTCGCCGCGCGGGAGCGCTCAGGGAAGCTGCTGTCGGTGGTCGCGCAGAACCGGTTCCGCGACGATCTCGCGACGCTCAAGGCAGTAGTCGACTCGGGGCTGTTGGGCTCGATCTCGCATGTGCGCGTCGACTCGGCCTGGTGGCGCGGCCTGCCGTACTACGACCTGTGGTGGCGGGGCACGTGGGAGAAGGAGGGCGGCGGCTGCACCCTGAACCACGCGATCCACCACATCGATCTGCTGCTGTGGCTGCTCGGCCGCCCGACCGAGATCACGGCGATGCTCGCGAACGCGCAGCACGACAACAGCGAGGTCGAGGACCTCTCGGTCGCCGTGCTCCGCTACGAGCGGGGCCTCGCTCAGCTCACCAGTTCGGTCGTGCACCACGGTCAGGAGCAGGAGATCGTGATCCAGGGTGAGCACGCCCGCGTCTCGCAGCCGTGGAAGGTCGTGGCGGAGCGGTCGGATGCCGCGGGCTTCCCCGCCCAGGGCGGCGACGCCGACCGGGTCGCCGCGATCGAGAAGATCGTCGCCGACCGGGAGCCGCTCGCGCACACCGGTCACGCAGGCCAGATCGGCGACCTCCTTGCCGCGATCCGCGACGGCCGCGCGCCGATCGCCGACGGGCGCGACGGCCGCGACGCGATCGAGGTCGTCACCGCGATCTACAAGGCCGGCATCGAACGCGAGTTCGTCTCGCTGCCGCTGCACGCATCGGACCCCTACTACCAGGCAGGACGCCTCATCGAGAACGCCCCCCGGTTCTACGAGAAGACCGCGTCACTGGTCGAGGCCGCCTCATGAGCACCTTCCCCGGCGGCACCTCCCTGTCGCACCTCGACATCTACGGCGACGCGGCTCCCGACGGCATCTGCGGCGGCAGCCCGCACATGCATCTCGTCTCCACCGAGGCCTATGTCGTCGTGTCCGGCGAGGGGGCGCTCCAGACGATCGACGGCGACGGCTTCCGAGAGACGCCGCTGTCCGCCGGCGACGTCGTGTGGTTCACACCAGGCACGATCCACCGCGCGGTGAACCGCGGCGACCTCAAGGTCGTCGTGCTGATGAGCAATGCGGGCCTGCCGGAGGCGGGCGACGCCGTCATGACGTTCCCCGCCGACATCGTGGCCGACGCCTCGGCCTACGCCCAGGCCGCGTCGCTCGGCGACCCCGACGGTCGCGCGGAGCGCGCGACCAGGCGCCGGGATCTCGCCGTGTCGGGTTTCGAGGTTCTGCGCGACGCGGTGCTCGCGGGGGATCCTGCTCCTCTCGACGCGTTCCGCGCTGCGGCGGGCGCGCTCGCGCGCGACCGTGCCTCAGACTGGGGTGACCTCATCCGCGAGCGCCCGCTCGCTCAGGCCGAGCAGTCCCTCGCCCTCGCCCGTGCCGTCGCCGAGGGCGACGTGACCCATCTGGGCGAGGCCAGAGTGCAGCAGGCCGTGCCGTCCGCCGGCGAACGCGGATTCGGGATGTGCGGACGACTCCGCACATACGACGTGACCGATCAGGAGAACCAGAAGTGAACCACCCCTACACCTTCGATCCGCTGCCCGAGCCCGTAGCGGCACCCGGCGAGTTCCCCTTCGCCGCCGTCGGGCTCGACCACGGCCACATCTACGGCATGGCCGACGGCCTGATCGGCGCGGGTGCGACCGCGAAGTGGGTGTTCGATGCGGATGCCGACAAGGCCGCATCGTTCGCGAAGCGCTATCCGACAGCCCGGGTCGCATCCTCCGAGCAGGAGATCCTCGACGACCCGGAGGTGCGCCTCGTCGCCACCGCCGCGATCCCCTCGGAGCGCACCCCCGTCGCGCTGCGCGCGATCGAGGCAGGCAAGGACGCGTTCATCGACAAGGCTCCTCTGACGACGTTCGAGCAGCTCGAAGCCGCGCGCGAGGCGACCGCCCGCACCGGCCGGAAGTACGCGGTGTACTACGGCGAGCGCCTGCACGCCGAGTCGTCGATCCTGGCGGGTCAGCTGATCGAGCGGGGTGCGATCGGGCGCGTGCTGCAGGTGGCGTCGTTCGGCCCGCACCGGGTCGGCGGCGGCCGGCCCGACTGGTTCTACGACCCGGCGCAGTACGGCGGCATCCTGTGCGACATCGGCAGTCACAACTTCGATCAGATCCTGTTCTACACGGGTGCGACCGATGGTCGCATCGCCAGCTCGACGGTGGCGAACTACGCGCACCCGGACACCCCCGGCCTGCAGGACTTCGGTGACGCGCACGTCGTGCTCGACAACGGTGCATCAGGCTACGTCCGCGTGGACTGGTTCACCCCCGAAGGGCTGGGCGTCTTCGGCGACGGCCGCACGATCATCCTCGGCACCGACGGCTACATCGAACTGCGCAAGTACATCGACATCACGACCGACAACGGCGGCGGGCAGGTTCTCCTGGTGAACCAGGAGGGCCAGTACCGCTTCGACGCGAACGGGATGACCGGCTTCCCCTACTTCGGGCAGTTGATCCGCGACTGCCTCGACGGCACCGAGACCGCCATGACCCAGGCGCACGCCTTCAAGGCCGCCGAGCTGAGCCTGCAGGCGCAGGCCGCGGCCGAGGTGCTCGCGCCCTGATCCTGGGGCGGCGCGCACGCGCCGCTCTTTCACAGAACCACGAGGAGGTGGACCTGAATGCCCGAGATCGTCGAAGCGCCGCTGTCGCTGACGGGCTCCGCTCAGACCGGCAATGAGACGCGCGTGATCACGACTGCACGCCCCCGCCGTCGCGCATTCCGGCGCGACCGGACGCCGCGGGCGCGGCAGTCCTGGCGCCGCGCGCTGACCAAGGACTGGCGGATCTACACGTTCCTGATCGTGCCGATCCTGTTCCTGCTGATCTTCCGCTACGTGCCGATGCTGGGGAACATCATCGCGTTCCGCCGGTTCCGGCCGGGCGGGTCGATCTTCGGAGACGAATGGGTGGGGTTCTACTACTTCCAGGCGTTCATCTCGAACCAGCAGTTCTGGACCGTGTTCTGGAACACGGTGATCCTCGGCGGGTTCACCCTGCTGATCTGCTTCCCGCTGCCCATCGTGCTCGCGCTCATGCTGAACGAGCTGCGTTCGCGCCGGTTCAAGCGGATCGTCCAGACGATCTCGTATCTGCCGCACTTCATGTCGATCGTGATCGTCGCTGGCCTCGTGCTGCAGCTGACCTCGCTGAACGGCACGGTCAACCAGATGGTCGAGGCGTTCGGCGCGGACCCCGTGCCGTTCATGCAGCGACCGGAGTGGTTCCGCTCGATCTACGTGTCGTCCGAGGCCTGGCAGACCGTCGGGTGGGGCACGATCCTCTACCTCGCCGCGCTCACCACGATCGACGATCAGCTGTACGAGGCCGCGCGCATCGACGGCGCCAACCGCTGGCAGCAGACCTGGCACA
>Ga0308157_10006641_pt1 | contig 13780 bp, 17 predicted proteins | sample PhyBR1_FD_201035 | JGI IMG/M metagenome (GOLD analysis project Ga0308157, IMG submission 201035) | Phyllosphere microbial communities from UC Gill Tract Community Farm, Albany, California, United States - DLSLB.R1 | ecosystem: Host-associated > Plants > Phyllosphere > Unclassified | place: USA...
GCGGGTTCGACACCGAGCAGGCCGCACAGGGCTGGTCGGCATCCGCGGATGTCGAACGCGGCGGACGCGGCGGACCGCATCCGATCGGATGGACACCGCGGCGCTGAGCGGGCTCAGTTCCGGCGCTTGCGTTCGGGATCGACCCCGATGCGGATGCGGGTGTGCTTACGCTCGATGATGATCATCGTGATGCCGAGAACCCACAGCGGCAGCTGGGTGAGGAACGCCCAGCGGAAGGCATCCATCGAGTAGGTCGACGGCGTTCCCGCTCCCTGCAGGTCGAGCATGAGTCCGATGAGGAAGATCGCGGTGAGGGCGGCGAGGAAGCCGCCGGAGTTCGTGACGCCGGTCGCCGTGCTGAGCCGATGGGCGGGGTTGTGAGTTCGAGCGTGGTCGAACGCGATCATGGATGCCGGACCGCCGGCACCCAGGCACATGACGAGTACGACGAGCAGCCAGATCGGTGCGGGGCCGGGCCAGAAGATCACCAGCAGCCAGGCGATGACCTGCACGCCGATGCTCGGCAGCACGAGGGCGAGCGATCGACGCAGCGGAACGCGGCGGGAGAGCTCGCCGAGAATCGGTCCCAGGATCATGGCGACGACGACGTTCAGCGAGAGCAGGCCTGCAGCGGCCGCGTTCGAGAGGCCTTCCCCTGCGGTCAGGAACGGCATGCCCCACAGCAGCAGGAACGCCGTCCCCGCGAACGGCGTGGTGAAGTGCGACCAGAACGCGAGACGCGTGCCCGGATGCGCCCACGCCGCGCGGATGCCGACGCCGGTGTCGATCGCCGACGTGACGACTCGGATGACCCCGGTCTCGGTGTTGACCGAGACGTCCTCGGTGCGCTCGGGTGGGCGGTTGCGCACGATCGCCCAGACCAGCACCGCGAACAGCACGCCGAGCCCTGCGATGCTGCCGAAGGTGATGGTCCATGTGGTGGAGTGCAGCAGGGCAGCCAGAGGGAGCAGCGAAACCAGCTGGCCGCCCTGGCCGGCGATTCCGGTCATCTGCACCATCAGGGGGCCGCGTTGCGCGGGGAACCAGGTGGCGACCAGACGCAGGACGGCGGGGAAGATCGCGGCGTCACCCGCGCCGAGAAGCACGCGCGCGATGATCGCGACGCCGATGCTGGGAGAGATGGCCATCACGAACTGACCGACCGCCATCAGCAGCATCCCGATCACCATGATCGGGCGTGACCCGAAGCGATCGAGCAGTATGCCGATCGGGATCTGCATGCCGCCGTAGACGGCGAGCTGCACGACCGCGAAGAGGGAGAGGGTCGCCGCATCCGCGTGGAACCGCTCGGCCGCGTCAACCCCGACGGCGCTCAGTGAACTGCGGTTCACGATCGCGAGCACGTACGCGGCCACCGCGACAGTCCAGATCAGCCAGGCGCGCCAGCCCGGCGCAGTGCGGGAGAGAGGAATGGCGGTCACTCCATCAAGGTTAGTGGGCGCACGGCTGAGGCCGTCTCGAATACCGAGTCGTCGTGCGGGTGTCAAGGCTGTGACGAGCATTCGCTCCGGTACGTCATCATCACAACTGAACGTGTATCCGAGGAGATGATGGCAATGCTCTATTCCCGCAGAACGACCATGAGAGGCATTGAGCTACTCCGGAAGCAGCGATGACCGGGGAGAGGTACGTGGAGGCCTTCCATGCACTGTCCGCAGAAGCCAACGAAGCCGGACTGATGAGACGTCGATACGGCTTCTACTGGTCGATGATCCTGTTCTGGATGCTCGCGGTCGCAGCCATCCTCATCGTCGTCGTCCTGTTGGGACCGACGTGGTGGCAGCTTCTGCTGGCGGCGCTGTTGGGGCTGGCGTTCGCCCAGCTCGGTTTCCTCGGCCATGAGGCCGCCCACCAGCAGATCTTCGCGTCGGCCGGGTGGAACGAGTGGATGTCGCGTGTGATCGCCGGACTGTTCACCGGTCTCAGTTTCGGCTGGTGGGTCAACAAGCACGGACGGCATCACGCGAACCCCAACCAGGATTCCGTGGATCCGGACGTCGATGCCGGCGTGGTCTCATTCACTCCCGAGGGCACCGACCGCCGGTCCGGCGTCATGGCGAAGGTCGGTGAATACCAGGGCTACTACTTCCTCCCCGTCCTGCTGTTCGAGGGGGCGTCTCTCCATGTCGACTCGTTCAGGAACATCCTGTCGGGAAGGAATGTCACGCACCGCTGGACGGAGATCGTCTTCGTCGGGGTCCACTTCGTCGGATACCTGGCTCTGCTGTTCATCGTTCTGCCACCGGGCATGGCGATCGCCTTCTTCGCCGTGCAGCTCGCCGTCTTCGGATTCCTGCTCGGCGGCGCGTTCTCACCCAATCACATCGGGATGCCGACCGTGCCGCACGATGTGGACATCGACTTCCTGCGACGACAGGTCTACATGTCTCGAAACGTGCGTGGCGGGCCGGTCGTGCACTTCTTCATGGGAGGGCTCGAGTACCAGATCGAGCATCACCTGTTCCCGATGGCACCCAGGCCGAACCTGCGGGCACTGCAGACGGTCGTCCGCCGACACTGCGCCGAGCAGGGCATACCGTACACCGAGACCTCTCTCGGCGAGGCGTTTCGCACGATCATCGCTTATCTCAATCAGGTGGGGTTGAAGAATCGAGATCCCTACACGTGCCCGCTCGTGAGACAGTACCGAGGCTGAGGAGGCCACTCCATGAAGGTGACAGTGAACCCGACGACCTGCATCGCTTCCGGCAACTGCAGTCGCACCGCACCGCATGTCTTCGCGAACCTCGAGGAGAACGACGGGTTCGTCAGCATCCTGAATGAGCATCCCGCGGACACCGACTGGGCCGCCGTGCGCGAAGCGGAGAGCCTGTGCCCTTCGGCGACCATCCACATCGAGGACGATTCTGATGACAATCCGACCGGGACGTGACGCAGCCCGCGCTCTACGCGCGATCCCTGGGGCGACCGCGCATCCGTTCGTCGCCCTGCGTCGAGCCCGCATTCTGCCGCTGTGGCTGCGACGGCTCGATACCCGCACCGCGCGGGCGATCAACCGGCAGCGCGTTGCGGCAACCGTCGATCGCCTGTTCGTCCGGATCTCGCACTCCGCCGACCGCAGCCGCCTGTGGCTGGTCATCTCCCTCCTGCTCTACGCCGCGGGCGGTCGATCCCGGCGAGGTGCCGTGCGCGGCGTCGCGTCGCTCGTCGTCGGCAGCGTGCTCGCGAATCTGGTGGGCAAGAAGGTCTTCGGCGGTGACCGGCCCCTGCTCAAGGATGTGCCGGTTCCTCGTCGTCTGAAGAAGTTCCCCACGTCGGCATCGTTCCCGTCCGGGCACTCGGCATCCGCTGCGGCATTCGTCACCGGGGTGGCGCTCGAGTCCGGCCGTGCGGGCGGTCTGCTGGCGCCGCTCGGCGCCGCGGTGTCGTACTCGCGGCTGCACACCGGCGCGCATTGGCTCTCGGATGTGATCGGGGGAGTGGGGCTGGGAGGTGCCGTCGCCCTCGCCGGGCGGATGCTGGTTCCCGCACGCCCGGCGCCCTCACCGGTGCGCTCCGCGCCGACTGTCGACCTGCCGGCGCTGCCGGACGGGGCGGGCGCCTTCATACTCGTGAACGAATCCTCGGGAATCGACCCCCGTCGTCCGGACCCGGTCGGGTTCCTCTCCGACGTGCTGCCGAATGCCCGCATCCACGTCCTTCGGGACGGTGACGACGTTCCCGGTCTCGTGCGCGTGGCGGCCGAGTCGGCGGTGCCGCCGCGGGTGCTGGGAATCTGGGGCGGGGACGGCTCGGTCGCAGCCGCTGCGGATGCCGCGCGCGATGTCGGGCTTCCGCTGCTGGTGCTTCCCGGCGGCACATTCAATCATTTCGCCCGCACGGTCGGCGTCCCGACGATCGATGACGCCGTGGAGGCGTTGCGGACGGGTGCAGGTCGCCGTGTCGACGTCGCCCGGCTCGCCCTCGATACGGACGAATCCTTCACCGTGCTCAACGGGGCCTCCGTCGGCGTCTACGCGCGCTTCGTCTCGGAGCGCGAACCGAGAGAGAAGAGCCTGGGAAAGCCGCTGGCCGCGCTCGTGGCAGCGGCCAGGTCGCTGGCGCGCGCAGAGGCCATTCCGGTGAGCGTGGATGGTCATCCGGCCACCGTGTGGTCCGTCGCCGTGGCGGTCGGACAGAACTCTTCGGCATCCATGGTCCCGCTCCAGCGGCGCCACCTCGATGACGGGATGCTCGACGTGCGTGTGCTGCACGCGGTCGGCAGGATGCCGCGGCTGCGCGGGCTGGTGGCGCTGGCGTTCGGCGCGCGGGCATCCGCGCTGCTGGACCGCGTACCCGGACGCGGCGGGCTCAGGACGATCGAGGCGTTCACCGCGAAGACGGTGCGGATCGAAGCCCGGACTGATCCCGGGCAGACGATCGGAATCGCCCACGACGGCGAGGTGACCGAGACCGGGTCCGAACCGGACGGGCGCGCCATCGCGACCATCACCATCGCGGCCGGAGGCCTGGACGTGTACAGCATCGCTGCGCCCGATGGTGCCCGCTGACGTGCCGAACGCTCAGAGGCTCGTGACAGAACACGCGGGATCGCGCAGACTCGAGCCATGAGACCGACGCCCTGGGTGCTGCACGTCGACATGGATCAGTTCATCGCTGCCGTCGAGGTGCTGCGACGGCCGGAGCTCGCCGGCCGGCCGGTCATCGTGGGCGGGAACGGGGATCCGACCGAGCGCGCGGTCGTCTCCACCGCGTCCTACGAGGCGCGCGCCTACGGGATCGGATCAGGGATGCCGCTGAAGATCGCGGCACGCAAGGCACCGGAGGACGCCGTCTTCCTGCCGGTGGATCATGCCGCGTACGAGTCGGCGTCCGCCGACGTCATGGGGGCGCTGCGGATGCTGCCGAACACCGTGCTGGAGGTGATCGGGTGGGACGAGTGCTTTCTGGGCACGACGACGGATGACCCCGAGTCCGTCGCCGTCGCGGCGCAGCAGTCGGTGCTCGCGGCCACGTCGCTGCACTGCTCGGTCGGCATCGGCGACAACAAGGTGCGGGCCAAGATCGCGACCGAGTTCGGCAAGCCCCGCGGGATGTTCCGTCTCACAGAGCAGAACTGGTTCGAGGTCATGGGGGAGAAGCCCACTCGTGAGCTCTGGGGCGTGGGGTCGCGTGTGCAAGCGCGCCTCGCCGAGCACGGCATCCGCACAGTGCGGGAACTGGCGGACGCGGACGAGGCGGAGATCGTCGGCGAATTCGGTCCGAAGATGGGTGTCTGGTACCACGGGCTCGGCTTCGGGCACGGTCCAGCCGTGGTCGACGACGCCCCCTGGGTAGCCCGCAGTCACAGTCGCGAGACGACTTTCCAGCAGAACCTGACCACACGCGCGGAGATCGAGGCGGCGATCAGCGGGCTCGCAGCGCAGGCCTTCGCCGATTGCGCCGCGGAAGGACGACCGGTCATGCGGGTTCACCTGAAGGTGCGCTATGCGCCTTTCGAGACGCGCACTGTGGGCCGCAGGCTCCCCGAGGCGACCATCAGCAGCGCTGATTTCATCGCAGCCGCACTCGCGCTCAGCGCCGGGCTCGACCCTGACCGAGAGGTCCGTCTGCTGGGCGTCCGCGCCGAGATGTCGATGCCCGGCGGCGACAGTGGGGTCGAACGCACTCCGGTGCGCGGCAGGATCTGACGGATCAGGGGCCACAGGTGCTGACGCAGCGTCAACACCGGCCGGGCACCTCAGCCGGCGTGGCGGTCCCAAGCGGCTCTGACCCTGGCCAGCGCGTTCTTCATGCCGTCTGCCGAGATGATTCTCGGACCGTCCGAGATGTCGACGTTGCGCATCAGGGTCATCGTCCGCGTGCTGCGGGAGCACATGGCAGTGCAGATGCGGCATCCGATGCCCCATCACGAGGTAGTCGATCTTTCGAGGCGAGAACGCCGAGCCGATCGCTTTCCCGACGCGCTGAACATCGGTCCAGAACGAGCTCAGCTGCGCGGGGGAGAGGTGCGTCAGATCTGTGATGTGTTCCCGGAGGATGACGACGCAATATCCTTCGTGTGCCTGGTTCCGAGCGAGACGGACATGAGTCATGTCCGTGGTGGCGATGAGCACACTGTGCTTGTTCTCTTCAAGATGTGCGTCCGCGCACATACCGCAGGTATCGGGCGCGTGCAGCTGCGCCCACTCGTCATCCGTCCACCACACGGCTCCACAGTAGCCGCGGTCGGCCCGGGTCAGCCGCTGAACCGATACGGCATGCCCAGCGCGGCTCGCAGCGTGCGCGCATAGGGCTCTCGTTCGGCAGGCCCCACCCAGTGCGCCTCCTCGTGCCGTTGATAGAGACGATCGTTCTCATACCGGGGAAAGACGTGCACGTGCAGATGCCCGACGTCCTGGCCTCCGGCGCGTTCGTTGTGCTGGCGTCCTACTGGAGGAGGCAGAACGGACAGGCATAGCCGTCCGGCTCATGCGAGTTCAAGGGCATGCCTGATCCTCTCACTTCTAGACTGAGCCCCATGCTGACGACGCCGCGATTGCTGCTCAGGCCGCAGGAGCCGATCGACGCCGAGGTGTTCCATCAACTGTGGTCGGAGCGTGATCCACGCGTGCCGGCGCATCGACGGCTGGATGCGCGGGGGAGACCCACCGCTGATGACATCGCGGCGAACATCCGGGAGTCAGAGGACCCACCGCTGCTTCTCAGTGTGGTGCTCCGTGAGAGCGGCACCCTCATCGGATACGCGGGGCTGGTCTTCAGCGGGAAGGGCGCCGAAGACGAGGCAGAGATCGCATTCGAGCTGCTGAGAAGCACGCACGGCAACGGCTATGCGACAGAGGCCGGCGAGGCCGTCCTTGCATGGGCGAAGGACCTCGGGCATTCGCGGCTCTGGGCGTCGGTCTGGGATTGGAACATCGCGTCGCGCCGAGTGCTGGAGAAGCTGGGGTTCCGCGACTCAGGGGCGCGGCATCCGGTCACCGAGCACGGCCGAACGATTCTGACCGTGCGGGAGCTTTAGAGCGCCGATCCTCCTTGCTGATCCCGCTCATCCGACTCTCCGTCGAGCAGTGGAACGAGGGAGCCCAGCGGGCTGTGGGTCGGCCATGGAGTAGCCCAGGGGGGACCCGGGTGACGCGCGGCTGCGTGTCGGTCATTCGTACTCCCTCGTTGCGAATTCCAGGGTGATGCAGGGGAGGTGCTCTCGCGGGACGACCGCGGTGAGCATGCCGCCGTTGGAGAGCTTCGCACCGACCGCATACACGAAGGGGTCGGTGTCGATCATGGCTCCGGTGACCGCTGTGCCGTCGACGATGAGCTCGACACCCTGTCTGACCACTCGTTCCGAAGTGAGAGCGGGGGAGTCCCAATCCCGGATGCCGAGCCCGAGCTGTTCCCGGAACTGGTTCATCAGGATGTGGTTGGCGTGGTGGACGAGAAGCCCCTCCAATCTCGTGTGGTGCGTCTCCTCACGCTGCCAGGTCGTTCTCACCGTCTCCATGAGGCGCGGATACCGCATCCGCTCCACCTCTTCGATCAGCCAGGAGGGGCGGGGCCACGGCGGGATCTCGTCGAGCGCGCGACGGGTGGCGTCGTCGAGTTCGGCCAGGTTCACCGGATCCGATCTGTCGTCAGGGTTGCGCCAGAGCGTCAACGAGACGGCAGCGGTCATCGTGTGGAATCCGGCACCATCGGCTCCGGTGGTGAGTCCGATGTCGGCGAGTTCCAGTGCGGGTTGCGGAATGAACCCGACGACGGGGATGGGCATTGCTCGAAGAGCCTCGATGCGCCCATGGCGAGGGTCGGGTGCGTCCTCAGGGAGGATTCCTGCGAACTCCATCTCCTCATCATGGCTCGAACCGCGGGAGCCGACAAGGATCCGCCGGGGGAGACCTTCGACCGTGCGGCCTGGGTGCGTCTGAACGCCGAATACCCCGGATTCGATCGTCTGCGCGTCGAAGAGCTCATCGGAGACGCGGGTCGAGCCGTCTGTCGTTCACATGTCACCGGGCGAGGAGACGCGGGACTGGATCATTTCGAGTGTGCGACGTTCGTCCATGTGCGCGAAGGACTGATCGACCTGATGACCGAGGTGTGGACGGATGTCGCGCAGGTCGCACCTCCGGGCACCCGGCCTGTGCAGGCCTCGTTAGCGATCACGCAGATCCGTCAGAATCCGAAAGCATCGGTCTTGGCGACCCAACAGGCGCACGACCCCCGCAATCGGAGGAGTAGTGATCTGCAGCCCATGCCTGTCATCCTCTTACGTTCTGACATAATGTGCATTATCGGCTATCACCGGAGTGGCCAGATCCCACAGTAGACGCGAGAGTTCAGACGTTCGCGTCGCCGACCAGGAGGCCGTGACGGCGCCACGCCTCACTCAGCGTTCTGTCACCGGACACTGCCACGACATCCAGCGCCGTGATCCGCAGGGCGCTCGCGCAGTGCACGGCGTCGTATGCACGAAGCGCGTCGGAATGCGCCAGGATCGCTGCGGCGCGCATCAACGTCTTGTCGACCTCGACGACGGAGATCTCCTGCCAGAGTGCGTCCAGCACCGCACGGGCGCCTTCATGCTCGCCGGCATCGATCCGATGAGCGCGCAACGCAGACGCCAGCGCTGCGGATGCCTCGACGTAGGTGATCCGGGATGAGAACTTCAGGCTCGCTTCATCCCACAGGCGCGCACAGCGTGCCGTGCTCGGCTCGGCGATCATCAGAGGAACAAGCGCCGACGTATCCAGATAGACGATCATCTGCGCTGTTCGGCGATCAGGTCGCTGACACGTACGCCTTCACCGGCCTGCACAGGTTCTGGCCGCGGCGCCTTGGGCCGTTCGGCGGGCGTCACCAGACCCTCGGCGATCAGTCGTTCCAGCGTGCTCGGCGCCGCATAGGCCACCAGCCGGGCCACTGCCCTGCCGTGATCCGTGACGACAATCTCCTCGCCGTCGCGCGCCGCGGCGACGAACCGGCTCAACCCGTCCCGGAGTTCACGGATTCCTACGTTCATCACTCCCCCATTGTGGCGCTTTTGTGGCTCCTATTATAGCCACTTCTGGTCCTAGGGTGCAAGCATCAGACAGGAACGCGCGCCACGGCGAGCAGGTGCGCGCTCTGATCGCGGATGCCGGGGAGAGCGGATGCCGCGCGCGCCACAGTCAGCGCAGCGTCCCGCACCTCGTTGGGAACGTTGCCTGCTGATTCGAGGAACAATCCGGCGGGCCCCTCCACGCCGAGCACATCGATGACGTCCAAGCCGGCATCCGCGACCTCTGCTGCCAACTCCTCGGACGTGTGGAAGTGCCCCGCGGGGAATCGCAGCCCAGAACCGGGAGCCCCATCGGCGATCAGTGCCGCCCACTCCCCCGGAATCGGCGACGGCACCGGTCTGCCCAACGACGCCGCACCGAACGCGACATAACGCGAAAGCCCCGCAGCGAGAACAACGCCACCTGGCCGCACCACGCGCGTCGCTTCACGCAGCGCCCTGATCCTGTCCTCGCGCGAAGACAGGTGGTACAGCGGGCCCAACATCATCACGGAGTCGAAGGAGCCGTCCTCGAATCTCAGATCGCGGGCGTCTCCCACGAATGCTGTCACCCCCGCCGTCCGCGCCTGCTCGACATGTCGAAGCACGGGATCGATCATCTCCACCGCGTATCCGGCATCCATCAGCGCGCGGGCGTGGATTCCCGCCCCACCGCCGACGTCGAGGACGCGCCCGATCGGCACATGCTCGCGGATGATCTCCTGCGTTCGCTGGAACTCCAGCGGACCCTGTGCCGATCGCGTCGTCAGCCGGACGTGCTCATCGAACACCTCGCCGTAGTACGTCTGAATGCGCGCATCGATGTCGTCCTGACCAGCAGTCATGTGCTCGAGGATATAGTCCCGTCGGAGACGGGCATCTCATCGCGAGTGGATCGCGTCATACTGAGTCCCGCCCCATGATCCGCTTCTCCGCAGACAGCGCGCCGAGGGTGCGCCACCCGGACTGCTCATACAGGCGCACCGCGGCATCCGCGCCGTCGGAGCTCGACGCCAGCAGCGCACGTCCATTGATCCCTTCCAGCAACCGATCGTGCAGCTGTCTGCCCACCCCCTGACGCCGAAAATCAGGGTGCACGCCGAGCTCGACGAACTCGAAATGACCGCCTACCCACCGTTCGGCCAGTTCCGGTCCGAGGCTGTCGGCGACGAGGTCGCTCCAATACTGGCCGCGCTGCCCGGTGTATCCCCATGCGAAACCGACTACCTGATCATCAGCGAAGGCACACGCCAGGCGATAACCGCCACGGCTGGCATGTCGGACGAACAAATCGCGCGTCCATTCCTCTTCCGAGTCGAAGTCACCGAAGACCGCGTCGTAGCATTGCCAGACTTTAACGGCCTGCGGGAGCGCCTCGGCGCCACTGTAGTTCGCCAGCTGCATCCTCACTCTCCGACGTATGCCGCCAGGTGCTGCCCGGTCAGGGTCGAACCATCCGCCACCAGATCCGCGGGCGTCCCCTCGAACACGACACGACCGCCGTCGTGGCCGGCACCCGGACCGATGTCGATGATCCAGTCGGCGTGCGCCATCACCGCCTGATGGTGCTCGATCACGATCACCGTCTTGCCGGAGTCCACCAGCCGATCCAGCAGGCCGAGGATCTGCTCCACGTCCGCGAGGTGCAGGCCGGTGGTCGGCTCGTCCAGCACGTAGATGTCGCCCTTCTCCCCCATCTGAATCGCGAGCTTCACGCGCTGGCGCTCACCACCCGACAGCGTCGACAGCGGCTGACCGAGCGTGAGGTATCCCAGACCGACATCCTCCAACCGACTCAGAATGCTCGCCACGGCGGGGATCTTGGTCTCCCCTGCGGTGAAGAACTCCCGCGCCTTCGAGACGGGCAGATCCAGCACCTCGGTGATGTCCATGCCGCCGAGCTTGTACTCCAGCACGCTCGCCTGGAAGCGCTTGCCGCCGCAGTCCTCGCAGGGCGTCTCGATCGTGTCCATGAACCCGAGCTCGGTGACGATCACGCCCGCACCCTTGCACGTCGGGCAGGCGCCCTCGGAGTTCGCGCTGAACAGCGCGGGCTTCACACCGTTCGCCTTGGCGAAGGCCTTGCGGATCGGCTCCAGCATCCCGGTGTACGTCGCAGGGTTGCTGCGACGCGATCCCCTGATCGCGCTCTGATCGATCGACACGACGCCCTCGCGCGGCGAGACCGAACCGTGGATCAGCGAGCTCTTACCCGAACCGGCGACACCGGTCACGACCGTGAGCACGCCCGTGGGGATGTCGACGTCCACGTCCTGAAGGTTGTTCGCCGTCGCCCCGCGCACCTCGATCGCGCCCGATCCGGAACGCACCGAGTCCTTCAGAGACGCCCGATCATCCAGGTGCTGCCCGGTCAGCGTCCCGCTGGCGCGCAGACCGTCCACCGTCCCCTCGAAGCAGATCTCGCCGCCGGCGCGTCCCGCACCCGGGCCGAGGTCGACAACATGATCGGCGATCTCGATCGTCTCGGGCTTGTGCTCCACGACCAGCACCGTGTTTCCCTTGTCTCGCAGTTCGCGCAGCAGGGTGTTCATCCGCTGGATGTCGTGCGGATGCAGGCCGATGGTCGGCTCGTCGAACACGTAGGTGACGTCGGTGAGCGAGGAGCCCAGATGACGCAGCAGCTTGATCCGCTGAGCCTCTCCCCCGCTCAGCGTGCCCGATGGCCGGTCCAGACTCAGATACCCGAGTCCCAGCGCCACGAAGGAGTCGAGATTCGCGCTCAGCGCGGTCAGCAGCGGCCCGGCCCCGGCAAGATCCAGACCGCGCACCCACTCCGCCAGGTCGGTGACCTGCATGCGGCAGGCGTCGGCGATGCTGACCCCGTCGATCTTCGACGACCGTGCGCCTTCCGTCAGACGGGTGCCGTCGCACTCCGGACAGGTGGCGAAGGTCGCGACCTGCTCGACGAAGCGGCGGATGTGCGGCTGCAGAGCATCCAGGTCCTTGGAGAGCATCGACTTGGTGATCTTCGGGATCAGACCCTCATAGGTGATGTTGATGCCGTTGATCTTGACCTTGGTCACGTCTCCGTACAGGAACAGCTGCCGCTGCTTGTCGGTGAAGGATTCGATCGGCTTGTCGGCGGGATAGAAACCCGATCCCGAGAACTGCTTCACCATCCACCCGTCGGCGGTGTAGCCGGGCACCATGATCGCACCGTCGTCGAGGGACTTCGTCTCATCGACGACCTGCGTCAGGTCGATGTCGGACACCGCTCCCCTGCCCTCGCACCGCGGGCACATGCCGCCCAGATAGATGGCATCCTTCACGATCTTCTTCTCGCCCTTGGGCCCGGTCATCACCCCGCTCGCCTTCTGGGTCGGGATGTTGAAGGAGAACGCCGTGGGACCGCCGATGTACGGCCGGCCGAGCTTGGAGAACAGGATGCGCAGCATCGCATTGGCATCCGTCACGGTTCCGACCGTCGAGCGAGGGTTCGCGCCGAGCCGCTCCTGGTCGACGATGATCGCCGTGGTCAGTCCCTCCAGCACGTCCACGTCGGGCCGAGGCACGGAGGGCATGAATCCCTGCACGAATGCGCTGTACGTCTCATCGATCAGTCGGCGGGACTCCGCGGCGATCGTGTCGAAGACCAGGGAGCTCTTGCCCGAGCCCGAGACACCGGTGAAGACGGTCAACCGGCGCTTGGGCAGCACGACGCTGACGTCCTTCAGGTTGTTCTCGCGTGCCCCTTCGACACGGATGCGGTCGTGGTTGTCGGCGATATGCGCCATGGCGGACCTCTCGCTCACGCGGACTGCTGCAGACGCACCATATTGCCAGCCGGATCCCGGAACGCGCAGTCCCGCAGCCCGTACGGCTGATCGATCGGCTCCTGCACGACATCCGCGCCCTTCGCCTCGATCTCGGCGAACGCGCCATCGACATCCGGCGTCTCCAGCACGATGCCGCCGTAGCTGCCCTTCGCCATCAGCTCCAGGATCGTCGCGCGCTCGTCGTCATTGATGCCTGGATCCACTGCAGGGGGCGTCAGCACGATCGCCGTGTCCGGCTGGTCCACCGGGCCGACGGTGATCCAGCGCATCTGCCCGTGCCCGACGTCCATCCGCACCTCGAAACCGAGCGTGTCGCGGTAGAACGCCGCCGACGCATCGGCATCGATGTGCGGAAGGAAGCTGGTCTTGATCGTGATGTTCATGACGGCGACGCTACCCGGATGCCGGCCGCTGCGCTTCTCGATTCCTGATCGGTCTGGTCGCCTGCTTCTCCAGCCACGACGGGATCCCGGGACCATGCCCGGGATTCGCCTTGTAGGCGCTGGGTGGCATTCCGACCAGCTCGGCGAAGCGCGTGCTGAACGTCCCCAACGAGGAGAACCCGACCTCGAAGCACACCTCGGTGACCGAGAGGTCGCCTCGGCGCAGCAGCGCCATGGCCCGCTCGATGCGCCTGGTCATCAGGTACGAGTACGGCGACTCCCCGAAGGTCTGCTTGAAACGACGGCTCAGGTGCCCGGCGGACATGTGGATTCCACGCGCGAGAGACTCGACGTCCAGGGGGCGCGCGTACTCACGGTCGATGCGGTCCCGCACCCGGCGGAGCGCGGCGAGCTCTCGCAGCCTGTCCTCGGAAGGGTTCGGATGCCGGGTCACACGCCAATCGTCCCATGCGGCGTCGCCGCGGCGCATCCCGGACCCATCGCCGGTGCGTCAGCCGTTAGGCTGACGACACCGTCGGAGGCCCAGAAAGGCACGCCATGACTGAAACAGTCGCACACGTGAA
>Ga0308157_10006642_pt1 | contig 13779 bp, 9 predicted proteins | sample PhyBR1_FD_201035 | JGI IMG/M metagenome (GOLD analysis project Ga0308157, IMG submission 201035) | Phyllosphere microbial communities from UC Gill Tract Community Farm, Albany, California, United States - DLSLB.R1 | ecosystem: Host-associated > Plants > Phyllosphere > Unclassified | place: USA...
TATTTAAACAGTACAAAATGGCGGTCATCATACTTTCAAACTGGTATTTGTTCTGAATGTTTTGTTTGTGGTTGTTAACGGTTTTTGGACTTATGTAAAGTGCTTCGGCAATTTCACGCGCCTTAAAGCCTTCTGCCGTAAATTTGATTATTTCCAATTCACGTTCTGTAAAATTGATAGGTTTTTCTGTAATAACTTCCGTTTCTGGATCGATCAAAATTTTATTAATAACCGTTGAAAGACTGTCTTCAAAATAAAAACCGTCGTTAGATAAATTCCAAATGGCATTTTCAAGTTCGTTTGGTGGCGTGTTTTTGGTGAAATATCCGTTAACACCCATTTTTATAACCCGGTCTATAATATCGGTTTCACTCATTAAGGTAAGTATCAATATTTTCATTTCCGGATAGCGTTCTTTTATACGTTTTGCCGTTTCAAAACCATCCATTTCGGGCATTTGTAAATCCAATAGTAAAATATCTGCCGGTGTATTTTCAAGTTTTTCCAGTAATTCTAATCCGTTACCTGCTTCAAGCACGACATGCATATCTGCAAAGCTGTCAACCAACATTCCCAGACTTTTCCTAAATAATGTGTGATCATCGGTTATCGCTACTTTTAACATAATTGTCTGAATTTAGAATGATTTGAAATTTATTACCATTTGAAACCGGTTGCTGAATCAATTTTGCATCGATATGTTTTATGCGGGAACTGATGTTTTTTAAACCCATTCCTAAACTGGTTTGAAGTTTTTGATCAAAATTGAACGCAATACCATCATCTGTTATTTCAAAAATCAGTGTATTTTGATCCAAAGTAATTGCAATAGAAATTTGTTGCGATTGTCCGTGTTTAATCATATTTGTGGTAAGTTCTTGAACAATGCGGTATATTTCATAAGCTTCGGATGAAGGAATTTCTATAACATCGTTGAAATAAAGCTGCTTAACAGAAATGTTGTTCGATTTTTTTATTCGATCGAAATAACTTTTTAGCGTAGGTACCAAACCGTAACTTTCCAATAAAGGCGGCATAAGGTTGTAACTTATGTTTTGTACGTTGGTTAATGCATTGGTTAAAACAGTTGAAACTTCCTGCAGAATTTCTTTTTTTGAAGCATCTTCTTCTTTACTGTTTAAAAGGGTAATAAAGTTTTTAACCGCACCTAAATCGCCGCTTAAACCGTCGTGTAAATCAGATGCAATGCGTTTGCGTTCTCTTTTTTCCGAATCTAATGAGGCTTTTAATAAGCTTTCAGATTTTTTTCTGTTCAAGCGGTCAACTCTTGCTTTATAAATTACAGACATAAATATAACACCTAACGCTAGAAAAACCATGCCCAGTGTTCCAATCAGGAAAAATAATTTTATTTGAATTTCATCTTCCATGTTCCAATCGTTAGCAGAATTCTTAATATCAATGTTGCAAGTACATTTACCCACCAAAGATCAAACATTTCTTTACTAGAGTAAATAAAGTTTCCTAGCGAAAACAAAAGTATTGTGCTGGAATAATACATAAAAAACGCCGATATAAAGTAAAAGTTGGGTAAGCTCCAGAGGTTTTCTACTTCTATATTTTTAAAAAGATTTTTAAACCATGTAAAGCAACCAAACAGTACAAAAAGGGTTATAAAAAATTTGTTAAGTGAGTGTGACTGAAGATTTATGTAAGAATTCCACAGAAGAAAAGAACTGCTGTAAATTATTAGTAAAATAATAACGAGCAATTTAATAATCGATTGGTGCTTTTCTTTAAAGACTTTAGAGAAAAAGAAATATAGACCAATTATTTCAAGAAGTGGATAAATTTGAAACCAATAGGCTGCGTTAACAAGAAATACTTTTGTATTTAAGATTTCGTAAATACTTGCTATAGCTGTTATCCATATAAAAGGGACAATAGGCTCTTTAAAATCTAATGCCTTTTTCTTGAAAACAAGAATGATTAAAGGAATAAATCCTGAAAAAAGGATAATGTCTACAAATAATTCCAAATTTACTTCTTTAAGATATCTTGTTACGGATTTTTATATACGAACAAGATGATTTTTCTAACTATGATTATAAGAACCAATAGTCTGTAATGTCCGATTAAGCCTCAAATTTAGAAAAAATATACTACAACCTTTCCCAAAAAAAACCTTATTTTTTATGATAATGCCGTTGTACAAAAACAAATGTTTCTTTTATTAAATGATGTATCTCTTTTTTGTCGGTCTTTGTAAAACCATGATTTCCCTTTTTAACTTTGATAAGTTTGTTGGTTACAGCAAGTTTGTTGAGTTCTCTATGCAATTTTTTCGATTGTTTAAAAGGAACAATAAAATCTCTGTTGCCATGTAGAATTAAAACAGGAGTTTTTGGTGCGGTTTCCAAAAGTTCAATGGGCGAATATTGTCGGGCTACGGCAATTGCTTCTTCTTTATTTGTATTGATATCGAACGATGTCATAGCGAAGATTAATTTTTCTCTAATGTCATATAATCCAGGTAATAACAGCTTGTAGGTTTTTTTGGTAAACCAGCTGGCGTTGGTTTTTAAGACTTGGTTTAAATCTGTTGGTCCGAAATTATCAAGAATAAAACGAATTTCAGGCAAGTCATTTGTTTGTTCTGCGGTACAAGCTGTCATTAATGCCAAATGTGCCCCTGCCGATTCTCCCCAAAGCCCAATGTTTTCTGTGTCGAAATTATATTCATCTGCGTTATCTGTAATCCAGCGAATGGCATCCTTACAATCACTTAATTGTTGGGCAATATCAACTGTTTTACTAACCAAACGGTAATTTATAGCCACAACGGTATATCCGTTTTCCTGCAAGGTATCTTTAATGCCTTCGGTGTAATGGTATTTAATTTCTTTGTCGCCTTGCGCCCATGCACCGCCGTGAATAAATACAACAACCGGAGTTTTATCGTAAACTTTTTGTTTAGGCAGATGAATGTCTAATCTAACAGTGTCTTTTTCTGCAATTTTATAAGGAATATCTTTTAAAAAAGTATTTTGGTCGGCACTGTTTTGTGCTGTTAGGGTAAGTGATAAAAAACCGATGATCAACAATAGAGATAGCTTCATTTTTATGCTGTTAAACTGAAACTCTAATTTACCGCTTTTTTATGTTATTGAACATAAAATTCAGATCATTTTAAAGTAGGTTAAATGTAAAAGTGCTTAACCGAATTTGATTAAGCACTTTTGCTAGTTGTTCTATTCTTTCTTGTCTGCTCTACGTTTTAGTGGAATGTCCGGCATGTTTTTGTTTAACAACAACGGATAATATTCTATTTTAACCGAGCTGTTATCCAATCCAAAGGCTTTTTCTTCTGATAAACTTCTTCTACGGATAAAGGCATAACAGTCTAAAATAAATTTTTCGTACCAAGGCAGATCATTATCAAACGAAACCACTTTTTCAATAATTATGTATTTGTGATCGGCAGCAATCTGATTTTTTCTAAGCGAATGATACGTACTTAATCTGTTGAATTCCCCACACATGCTTAAATCTTCTAATACTTTTTTAAACAACGGACTTATTTTTGGAGCGATACGGAATCCTAAATAAAAATCGACACGCATAATTTTGTCCGAAAATTTCTTGATCTGATATTCCATTCCGTAAGGTTCATCAATTACATTTACATGCAGCATCCAATAAACATCGGCACGTTTTGGTCGTTTGTAAAGGATCGAATAAATAACCTTCGATTCGATCTCGTTTTTGTTGTGCGCGTTCGTTAGATAAATTAAATTGTTAGAATATTGCGGGATACTTTCATCGTTGCTTAAATCTTCAATAACACTGGTGTAATCTTCTAAACGAACAAATTCGGTATAATTTTTACGGATTCGTTTTCCTAAAAACCAAATAGTCATTACAAAAGCAATAGCACCGGCTACAATCAACGAAACGTATCCACCGTGATGAAATTTATCAATATTCGCTATAAAGAAAGATACCTCAAGAACGCTGTAAACTAGTACAAAAGCCAAGATAATCAACTTATTGAATCGTTTTAAAATCATGTAATACGTAAGCAGAATACTGGTTGCAATCATACACATAATAATTGCCAAACCGTACGCAGCTTCCATATTGCTTGATTCTTTGAAGTACAAAACCACCAAAATACAGCCGATACATAAAATCCAGTTGGTTGATGGTATATAAAGCTGTCCTTTAATGATTGATGGATATTTAACCAGAACACGCGGCCATAAGTTCAATCGCATAGCCTCGTTAATCATGGTGAACGATCCGGTAATTAAAGCCTGCGCCGCAATAACGGCAGCCAATGTAGCAATTACGATACCGATTGGAATAAACCATTCGGGCATCATCAAGTAAAACGGGTTTTGAATAAATTCTATACCGTTGTCAAATGTTTTTAACTGAATATCGGTATGCGAAAGTAGAAATGCACCTTGACCAAGGTAGTTTAAAGCAAGGGTAGTTTTAACAAACATCCAGCTTATTCGGATGTTCTTAATACCGCAATGCCCTAAATCGCTGTACAATGCCTCGGCGCCTGTTGTACATAAAAATACAAAGCCCAAAACGTAAAATCCTTCCGGATGTTCGGTTAACAGCAAATAGGCATAATAAGGGTTTGCCGCTTTAAGAATTTCAGGTACTTGAGTAATTTGCAAAAGACCAACGCCCCCAAGCATTAAAAACCAGATCAACATAATAGGACCAAAGAATTTACCTATGGTTTTGGTCCCGTAGCTTTGAAAGAAGAACAGAACCAAGATAATACCTATTACAAAAGGTATTGTATGTAAATCGGGATAATAAATTTTTACACCTTCCAATGCAGATGAAATAGAAATGGGCGGCGTAATAAATCCGTCCGCAAGCATGGCACTACCACCAATAAGTGCCGGAACAATCAGCCACTTTTTCTTGAGTTTTTTTACCAAGGTATAAAGCGAAAAAATACCACCTTCGCCTTTATTGTCGGCTTGTAACGTAAGCCATACGTATTTAATGCTGGTTTGCAGTGTCAATGTCCAAAGAACGCATGAAACGGCTCCGAGCACTAAATTGGAATTTATGGGCGAATTTCCAAAAATTGCCTTCATTACATATAACGGCGATGTACCAATATCACCGTAAATGATACCTAACGTTATTAATAAAGCACCTGCGGTTACCTTATTAACGCTGTGTTTTGCTTCCACTTGAAATAGGAATTGATTAAAATAATTGTTGTTTTCTGTCGGTTTTCTGTTGATATTCTATTTCAAAACAGAATCAATTATCAAACTGACAAAAAGTTGCCAAATGTATAAAATTTGTATATACTAATGTACTAAAAAATCATTTTTTAAATGTAAGGTAATTGTTGTTTTTTAAAGATGAAGATTTTCTGATTATTTATTGAAGAAAATAGAATTACTAAAAAGGAATTTAATGGTTGATTTACAAAGAATTTTTCTCAAGAAACTTCTCAAAAAGCTTTTGGGTTTTTTCTTCAATTTCTTGATACGTCAGTCGTTCTTTGGTTTGGTAAAAGAACATCATTACATAAGGTTCTTTTAAATCGTTCAGCAGCAATTCTTTGTTTAAACGGTAACATTCACGTAGAACTCGTTTAAAATAATTGCGGTCAACCGCTTTTTTAAAGTATCTTTTAGAAACCGAAACACCCATTTGCAGCGGCACATCCAAATCTTTCACCGGCACGTAAACCAATCGTAGCGGATATTTGGTAACCGTACGTCCTTCCGAAAAAAGCAAATCAATATACTTTTTCTTTTTAAGTTTTTCGGTTTTGGGATACGTATGGTTCATAAATCAGTCTATGTGGCAAAAATACTGTTTTGTATCGGGTTTAAAACAATTAATTAACCACAGATTCACAGATTTTATTTTTTGGCAGAAAATTTACCACATAGTTAATTATGTTATAGACACTTTATTAGATTTCATAGTTCACCTTTAGTGGTATAGTTTTGAAAGGTCGGCACTGCTCTAAACCAAGACCTATGTGTCTATATGGTTTAAATTAGTTGTAAGGTAAAGTAGAATATCATCTGTGCATCTGTGGAAATAAATAAAAATTATTCCTATTTTTACTAATTCATAAAAAACAGAACAACAATGAAACTTCATGCCATTGAAGCAGGTAATTTTAAGTTAGACGGTGGTGCTATGTTTGGCGTGGTTCCAAAAGTGCTTTGGAATAAAACCAACCCTGCCGATGCCAATAATCAGATTGATTTGGCGGCGCGTTGCTTGTTGATTGAAGACGGCAACCGATTGATTCTGATTGATACGGGTATGGGCAACAAACAAAGTGACAAGTTTTTTGGCTTTTACAACATGTGGGGCGATTTTAATTTGGAAAAATCACTAAAAGACAAAGGTTTTCATAAAAACGATATTACCGATGTATTTTTAACCCATCTGCATTTTGATCATTGTGGCGGTGCCGTTTCTTGGAACGATTCACGCACCGGTTACGAGCCTACCTTTAAAAATGCGACGTATTGGAGCAACGAAAACCATTGGGATTGGGCTACAACTCCGAATCCGCGTGAAAAAGCATCGTTTTTATCAGAAAACATTCTGCCTTTGCAAGAAAGCGGTCAGTTAAAATTTGTACAGCCAAATTCAAATCCAACCGAAATAATATCAGACCTTAATTTTGGTGTTTTGTTTGTTGATGGTCATACCGAAAAACAAATGATTCCGCACATAAAGTATCAGGATAAAACCATTGTTTTTTGTGCCGATCTGTTGCCAACTGCCGGTCATATTCCGTTACCGTATGTAATGGGTTATGATACTCGTCCGTTACTTACACTTTCAGAAAAAGAACAGTTTTTAAAAACTGCCGCAGCAAACAATTATTATCTTTATCTGGAGCATGATGCGCATAACCCAATAATTACCTTGCAGGAAACCGAAAAAGGCGTCCGTTTAAACGAGGTTTTTTCTATTAACGATATTTTATGATATTGATTTGTAACATATCCGTTTTTTCAATACCAATTAATTAGAATAAAATTTAAGATTATATCAAATGAAAATCAACAAATCTATTTACTTATCAGCTTTAGTAGCTTTAGCCCTAACCAGCTGTAAAACGGCACAAACATCTTATTTACAAGATTTAAGTGTGTTAAAACCAATTGAAAGTGCAGACCAGTTACCAACAAGAAAATCAGCTTTAGCAGAAAGTAGTTTACAACGTTGGAGTCATTTGGATGTATTAAAAGATACCGTTCCGGGAATGTCTGTAGATCGTGCATACCAGGAAATCATTAAAGATAAAGCAGGTAAAAAAGTAATCGTTGCCGTGATCGATTCTGGTATAGAAGTAGATCATGCAGATTTAAAAACGCAAATGTGGGTAAATCCTAAAGAAAAAGCAGGAAACGGTAAAGACGACGATAAAAACGGATATACTGACGATATTCACGGATGGAACTTTTTAGGGGAAACCAACGAAGAGCAGTTAGAATTAACGCGTATTGTTTCTCGTGGTGACGACGGAACTGCTGAATACAAGCGTGCCGTTAAAGAACTGGAAGAAAAACATGCAGAGATAGCTGATGAGCAAAAGCAGATTAAAAGCTTAGAAGAAGCGCATAGTAAAGTATTGGGCTATTTAAAGAAAGATGATTATACTAAAGCCGATTTAGATAAAATAGGCACAGATGCACCAGCAGATGTAGCAAAAGCTAAAAACATGGCTTATTTTATGGCAGCTAGAGCCGAAACAGGTGGTGCATTTTTAAAGAGATATAACGATCAGGTTAATAATCAATTAAAGTATAACTACAATCCTGATTTTAACGGTCGTAAAACAGGTGATGATATTTTTGATATCAACGATAAAATTTACGGAAACAGTGATGTAATGGGCGATCGTGACCATGCAAAACACGGAACGCACGTTGCGGGTATCATTGCACAAACACGTCACAACAATATTGGTGGCGACGGTGTAGCATCAAACAACGTAGAAATTATGTCGGTTCGTGCGGTGCCAGATGGTGATGAGTATGATAAAGATATCGCTTTAGCAATTCGTTACGCAGCAGATAACGGTGCAAAAGTAATCAACGGAAGTTTTGGTAAATATTTTGCACAAAACAGCCAATGGGTTATGGATGCAATTAAATATGCAGAAAAGAAAGACGTGTTAATCGTTGTGGCTGCAGGTAACGACGCTATGGATTTAAACCCAGCAACTGGCGAAGAAATTAAACGTTACCCTAATGATCGTGTAGAAGGAACTAAAACAGAAATCGCTGATAACTTTTTAGTTGTTGGTGCATTAAACCCTTCGTTCGGAGAAAAAATGGTAGCAAACTTCTCTAACTTCGGTAATGTAGATGTAGATGTTTTTGCTCCTGGTGTAAAAATTTATGCAACAACTCCTCACGGAAAATACGAATATTTACAAGGAACATCAATGGCGTCTCCAAATGCGGCAGGTGTAGCAGCAATGATTCGTTCGTACTATCCAAACTTAAAAGCAGCCCAGGTTAAGAAAATCATGATGGATTCTGGTGTAGCTGTTAACAAACAAGTAATTGTTTCTGGCAATAAAGATGACAAACGTAAATTTGCAGATATTTCTACTTCAGGAAAATTCGTAAATCTTTACAACGCTTTAATCATGGCAGATAAAGTTTCTAAAGAGAAAAAATAAAGTCATAATTAATTTAGTAATTTAGCTGTTCTCTTTCGGGAACAGCTTTTTTTCTTTAAGAATATGAGCTATTTAAACAATTAATGAATAACACAAAGTTTGTCATTCCGTAGGAATCTAAAAAGCGATATAAAATTATTTTTAAAGAAAAGGAACTATTATTAATTTGCAACAAACGCTTAAAATCAAAATATGAAAAAGTTTTTACTTTTACTGATTGCAGTATCAACCGCCGGATACGCACAGCATAAAAACCCAAATCCGGGTTACTGGCAACAGCACGTTGATTATAAAATGGATGTTACCATGGATGTGGAGAAATTTCAATATTCGGGAACACAGGAATTGGTTTATACCAACAATTCCAACGACACCTTAAAAAAGGTTTTTTACCACTTATATTTTAATGCTTTTCAACCGGGAAGCGAGATGGATGCTCGTTTAACATCTATTTCAGATCCCGACAAACGCATGGTAAAATCGTTTAAAGGTCCAGACGGAAAAGATAAAAAGCAAAGCAAAATATCAGAATTAAAACCTAACGAAACAGGTTTTTTAAAGGTTGATGAATTAAAACAAAACGGTGCAATTTTAAAAACAAAAGTTGTAGGAACAATTTTAGAAGTTGAATTGGCGCAACCGTTATTACCAAAGTCTAAAGCAACTTTCAACATGAAGTTCAACGGACAGGTACCTGTAATGGTGCGTCGTGCCGGGCGAAATTCCGATGAAGGCGTAGCGTTATCTATGACGCAGTGGTATCCTAAAATGGCAGAATTCGATTTTGAAGGATGGCATGGCGATCCGTACATTGGTCGTGAGTTTCACGGTGTTTGGGGAAATTTCGATGTAAAGTTAACTTTAGATAAAAAATACACGGTTGGTGCTACCGGTTACCTACAAAACAAAAACGAAATTGGTCACGGATACGAAGATCAAGGTGTAAAAGTTGAGGTTCCTAAAAAACAAAAAACGCTTACCTGGCACTTTGTAGCGCCAAATGTACACGATTTTGCATGGGGAGCCGATCCTGATTTTATCCACGATAAAGTTATGGGTCCAAACAATGTAGAGTTGCATTTCTTCTACAAAAACGATGCTTCAATCTCAGAAAACTGGAAAAAATTACAACCCGAAACAGTGAAGTTATTAGAATTCTTCAATAAAAATATTGGCGAATATCCGTACAAACAATATTCTGTTATTCAAGGAGGCGACGGTGGTATGGAATACGCAATGTGTACCTTAATTACCGGAAAGCGCAGCCTGCCAAGTTTAATCGGAGTTACAGCGCATGAGTTGGCACACATGTGGTTTCAGCATTTATTGGCTACAAACGAAAGCAAACACGGTTGGATGGACGAAGGTTTTACATCGTTTATTTCAGATTTTGCGGTGAACCAGATTATGGATAAGAAAAATCAGGAAGATGCCAATCCGTTTCAAAGCATGTACAACAATTACAACTACATGGTGAAAATGGGTGGCGAACAACCACTTTCTACACACGCTGATCGTTTTGACGATAATATGAATTACGGAATTTCTGCTTACACAAAAGGCGCTGTTTTCATTACGCAGTTGGCGTATGTAATTGGTTGGGACAATACCTTTAAAACGCTACAGCGTTTTTATAGTGATTATAAATTTTCGCACCCTACACCAAACGATTTTAAACGAACTGCAGAACGTGTTTCGGGTGCTGTTTTAGATTGGTATCTGGTAGATTGGACACAAACCGTGAACACTATAGACTATGGCATTAAAAAAGTTGATGTTAAAGGTAACGAAGCAAACATCACTTTAGAAAGAATCGGTAGAATGCCAATGCCTATTGATCTGGTTGTGGTTTATAGCGATGATTCAAGCGAAAGCTTCTACATTCCAAATACGTTGATGCGTTGGTCAAAAAACAACCCGTATCCTAACATTAAACGTACCGTTTTAAGCGGTTGGGATTGGGCTTACCCAACGTTCGACTTTAAATTTGATACAAAAGGAAAAAAAATAAAGACGGTTGTAATTGATCCATCGCAATTAATGGCAGATGTAGATCCGTCAAACAATTCAAAAGAACTTTAAACAGAAACGCAGCAATTATTTAGCTGCGTTTTTTGCTTTTCACAGGTTTTATATTATAGAATTATTAAGCGATTTTCTAGGTACGGTGCATAGTGTTACTAAATAATCATTTAAGTTTTAACTAATACCCCAACGGTTTTTTTGTGTATATGATTGCAGTAGTTTAGCTGAAAAATTTAACTACATTACAATGAAAAATCGTCTAGGCACATTGGCTTTGTTTGCATTATTTGCAAGTACGGCTTCATATGCGCAAAACAAATTATCGGGTGTTGTTTATAATACAGCAAGTAATACGGCTTTGTCTGGAGTTGAAGTATATGTAAAAGGAACTTCAGATGGTTTTGTAACCAATCAAGATGGATCTTTTACCATAACTACCAACTTAACTCAAGGTGAAATCGAAGTTTCTTCAATGGGCTTTGTATCAAAAACAATCAATTTCAGTTTTGATACAGCTACCGAATTAAACCTGGGAACCATCTATTTAAATGAAAGCACAGAATCGTTAAACGAAATAGTTGTAATGGCTCGCGGAGTTATTGATGTTGCCGAAGGGCGTAGAACACCAATTGCCGTATCAACCATTAAAGGTGCAGATATTGAAGATAAAATCGGTTCGCGCGATATTACCGGTGTAATGGTAAACACGCCATCGGTTTATGTAACAAGTGAATCAAGCGGATTTGGAGATACGCAGATGTACACTCGTGGTTTCGATCAGTCAAATACAGCGTTCCTTTTAAACGGTCAGCCAATCAACGGAATGGAAGACGGTAACATGTATTGGTCTAACTGGTCTGGAATGGGCGATATTGCCAATGCAATTCAAATTCAGCGTGGTTTAGGATCATCAAAACTGGCGATTTCATCGGTTGGTGGAACCATCAACTTTATTACCAAAGCAACCGAAATGAAAGAAGGCGGATTTTTAAAAGCCGGCTTGGGTAACGATAATTATTTTAAATCGACTGTTGGATACAGTACCGGTTTGCAAGAAAATGGTTTTGGTGTAACAGCAATGTTATCTCATTGGCAAGGTGACGGTTATAATGATATGACGGCTGGACAAGGGCAAAACTATTTTGTTTCGTTAGGATACAAAGCAAACGAAAAACACAATTTCAACTTCTTAATTACGGGCGCACCACAATGGCACGACCAAAATTATGCAAAACCTATAGCAACGGTTTATACAGACAAAAATAAAACGCAGATAAGAACTCCAGGTTATGATCTTTTTGGAAAAAAATTCAACAACAATTGGGGTTATGTTAACGGAAAAGCTTTTAACGAAAGAAGAAATTACTACCACAAACCAGTTTTAAACTTAAACTGGGATTGGAAAATAAACGAACTGTCTAACTTGTCAACGGTAGTTTATGCATCATTCGGACGTGGTGGGGGAACAGGTCCAATAGGTTCTTCTCCAATTATACAAGATGGTAGCGGATTAAGAGATATACAAAAGAGATACGATGAAAATGTTTTGGCAGGCGAATCTAACTACGCAATACGTGCATCTGTAAATAATCATGCGTGGTATGGTGTGGTTTCAAATTTCGGACATAAATTCACAGATAATTTATCTTTTAATTTAGGTATCGATTTACGTTCTTATCAAGGAGATCACTTCCGCCAGTTAACCAATTTAATGGGTGGTTCATATCTTGTTGATAAAACAGGAACAAGATTAAGAGACCCAGAGGCGCGCTTAACAAATACGTTCTCTACAAACCCTTGGAAAGTACTGTCTGGTTTTGCAAAGAATCCGGAAGATAAATACGGATACGATTATTCTGAAACCATTAATTACGGCGGATTATTCACGCAGTTAGAATATGCAAACGAACGTTTTTCGGCATTCTTCCAAGGAGCAGTATCAAACCAAACCAATCAACGTTGGGATTATTACCAATACACTCCACAAGAAGAAAAGTCAGAAAAAGTTAGTAATGTTGGTTACAACCTAAAAGGAGGTGTTTCTTATAATATCGACAATAAACATACTTTTTTTGGTAATGCAGGTGTTTATTCACGCCAACCTTATCATGACAACATTTTCATAAGCTTTGGTAACACCGTTAACCCGTTTACTAAAAATGAAGATATTGTTGGTTTAGAGTTAGGATATAAATTTGTTTCAGAATTTGTTTCTGTTAACGTAAATGCTTACAAAACTACTTGGGCAAATCGTGTAGAAAGTGCTGTTAGAACAGTAGAGGCTGATGATCCAAAATATCCACAATTAGCAGGGCAGCAATTATTCACGGTTGACCGAGGTGTTAAACAAGACCACCAAGGTGTCGAATTAGATATTCAGGCAAAACCATTATATAATTTAGAAGTAAAAGGTTTTGCATCTATCGGAGATTGGCGTTACAAAGGAAGTGTTGTATCTGAGATTAGAACAGAAGACCGTGAAATATTAGAAACCACTTTAAAAGATATCAATAACGGTAAAGTAGGAAATGCAGCGCAAACTACTTTTGGTTTAGGTGCTAAATACAAAATTTTACCAAACTTATCTATTGATGCAGATTACCGTTACTACCAAAATCTGTATGGTAATGTACAAGAAAAGACAGAAAATAATATAGAATTACCATCTTTCGGTTTAATTGATGCTGGTGTATCTTACGCATTAAACCTAACAGATAAAAACCGTTTAAGTTTCCGCGTTAACGTAAATAATTTGTTCGATACCGAATATATTACCCAATCAAACACAGCGAATATGTTAACAGGAGCTGAAGGTGAAACAGCATATAAAGGTATTAATACAACAAACCAGGTTTATTTTGGTTTTGGGCGTACATGGAATGCTTCAATTAAATTTTCATTCTAATCTATCTGCTTTTAAATATTTTATTTTTAGCCACTCCGTTAGCGCGGGGTGGTTTTTTAGTATAAATTCAATTTATAGCAGTATAAGTTATAATATTGTTATTAATATGATAAAAATCATATTTTGTACCTATCTTTGCAGTTAGTAAAATTTAAAACCCGAAAATCATGATAAA
>Ga0308157_10006643_pt1 | contig 13776 bp, 13 predicted proteins | sample PhyBR1_FD_201035 | JGI IMG/M metagenome (GOLD analysis project Ga0308157, IMG submission 201035) | Phyllosphere microbial communities from UC Gill Tract Community Farm, Albany, California, United States - DLSLB.R1 | ecosystem: Host-associated > Plants > Phyllosphere > Unclassified | place: USA...
TGGCGACTTGCTCGCCATTCCGGCCACCGGAGCCTACTGCTGGGCCCTGTCGAGCAACTACAACTACCTCACCCGCCCCGCGGTGGTAGCGGTACGCGATGGCCAAGCCCGCCTGATCGTGCGCAGGGAAACCGAAGACGACTTGCTAGCCCGCGACATGGGAGTTTAATTGAGCGGCGAAAAGAACCTGAAGGTAGCCCTACTGGGTTGCGGTACGGTCGGAGCCCAGGTGGCCCGCATCTTGCTGGAAGACGCGAATGAACTGGCATCCCGTTCGGGTGCCGGACTGCAGCTGATCGGCATTGCCGTGCGCAACCTCGAATCCAAGCGCGACGTTGAGTTGCCTAAAGAGCTTTTCACCACCGACGCGCTGGGGTTGATCGAACAAGCCGACGTGGTCATCGAATTGCTCGGTGGACTCGATCCTGCCGGGCAGTACATTGCTGCCGCCCTAGACAAGGGTGCCAGCGTGATCACCGGCAACAAGGCACTGATCGCGCTCAAGGGTGCCGAGCTGAACGAGGTTGCTGCCCGTACCGGAGCCCAGCTGCGTTACGAAGCTGCCGTGGCCGGGGCGATCCCGATCCTGCGCCCGATTGCTGATTCGCTGGCCGGAGACCGCATCACCAAGGTGATGGGCATCGTCAACGGCACCACCAACTTCATCCTGGACGCCATGGACACCACCGGCGCGGCCTTTGACGACGTGCTGGCCCAAGCCCAAGCGCTGGGTTATGCCGAAGCCGATCCGACCGCCGACGTGGGTGGGCACGATGCCGCCGCGAAGGCTGCGATCCTTGCCTCCCTGGCTTTCCACACCAATATCTCTTCCGAGCAGGTGTCCACCGAGGGCATCACGGAGGTCACGGCCGAAGATGTGGCTGCTGCTGCCGAAGCCGGATACGTCATCAAGCTGTTGGCCATCGCCGAGCAGAGTGATGCGGGCATTTCGGTGCGCGTGTACCCATCGCTGATCGCCCGTTCGCACCCGCTAGCCACCGTACACGGTGCGTTTAACGCGGTATTCGTGGAAGCTGAGAACGCCGGAGATTTGATGTTCTATGGTGCCGGTGCCGGTGGCAACGCCACCGCCAGTGCCGTGATGGGCGATGTGGTCGCGGTGGCTCGACAGATCGCCGCCGGGGCACCACTGCCCAACGGCTCGGTGGCTCAGAGCCCACGCATGTTGGATTTTGACGCGATCACCACCCGTTACTGGATTGGCCTGTCGGTCAAGGACCAGTCCGGTGTGCTCGCCGCTATCGCTACCGTCTTCGGTGAGCATGGTGTCTCGATCCAATCGATGAGCCAGCAGGGTGATGCAGATTCTGGTGCGCAGTTGCGCATCCTCACCCACCAGGGCACCGAATCCGCCCTGGCCAACACCGTTGAAGCGCTCAAAGCCTTGGACGCGGTGCACAGTGTTCTATCCGTTATGCGAGTTGAAGGAAACTAACGTGGCTCACCAGTGGCGCGGAGTAATCCGCGAATATGCCGAACGCCTCCCAGTCGATGAAAACACCAAGGTCATCACCTTGGGCGAGGGTGGCACCCCGTTGGTGTTCGCACCGGCCCTGTCGCAGCTCACCGGCAATGAGGTGTACCTGAAGGTTGAGGGGATGAACCCTACCGGGTCATTCAAGGACCGTGGCATGACCATGGCGATGACCGCGGCAGTAGCTGCGGGCGCCAAGGCCGTGGTGTGCGCTTCCACCGGTAATACCTCGGCCTCGGCCGCAGCCTACGCCACCCAGGCCGGGCTGAAGTGTGCCGTGCTGGTTCCGGATGGCAAGATCTCCATGGGCAAGCTCTCCCAGGCCATTGCCCACGGTGCAGACATCATCCAGATCGACGGCAACTTTGATAACTGCCTCGAAGTGGCCCGCAAGCTCTCGGAAAACTACCCAGTCTTCCTGGTGAACTCGGTGAACCCTGCTCGTATTCAGGGACAGAAGACCGGCGCCTTCGAGGTTGTTGATTTCCTCGGCGATGCTCCGGACTACCACCTGCTGCCAGTGGGCAACGCCGGAAACATCACCGCCTACTGGAAGGGCTACAAGGAGTATTCCTCCAAGTGGACCAACGAAGCTGGCAAGGAACTGGAACCAGTGTCCACGAAGAACCCGATCATGTGGGGCTTCCAGGCTGAAGGCGCGGCTCCGATCGTTGCCGGTCACCCGATCACCGAACCAGATACCATCGCCACCGCCATCCGTATCGGTAACCCAGCCTCCTGGGAGCAGGCCGAAGCGGCCCGCGATGAGTCCGGTGGACAGATCGACTCGGTTTCCGATGAACAGATCCTTGAAGCACACCGCTGGCTTTCGAGCCGTGAAGGCGTGTTTGTGGAGCCTGCCTCGGCGGCCGGTGTGGCTGGTCTGCTTAAGCACCACGCCGCAGGCAATGTGCCAACGGGCAAGAAGATCGTGATCACCGTGACCGGTCACGGCCTCAAGGACCCAGACTGGGCACTGAAGCAGGCCGATGGTTCGTCGGTGGCGCCAAAGAAGGTCGGCTTCGACGTGGTCGAGGTCGCTGGCGCACTGGGCCTAGCCTAGAAGCATTAGCCGGGAGCTCCCGGTAAGTCACGGCCCGCCGGGTACGGACGGTGATCCACCTACCGGATCCAGCGTTCGCACGGCGGGCCGTAGTCCATTAACCTTTGACCTAGCTTGTGAATTAGCTTTTGAGTAGTTCTGACACTGAAGGAACCATGACCGCGCAGATCGCCCTCGGCCAGCACCTGATCGTTTGCCCTCCCGCCACCACGGCCAACCTCGGCCCGGGTTTTGACTCGCTCGGGTTGGCGTTGGAGTACCGGGACCGTCTTGAGGTGCGCACCGCCGAAACCAGCAGCGTGCAGATTGTGGGGCAGGGGGCCGAAGAGCTACCCAAGGATGAATCGCACCTGATCATCAAGGAAATGCACCGGTACTGGGCCAAGGCTGGTTTTGAGCCGGTCGGGGTGCAATTGCTCGCACACAATAACATTCCGCACGCTCGTGGCATGGGTTCCTCGGCAGCGGCAATTGTGGCCGCCTATGCGGCCGCCGACGCGTTGTTGCCTGAAGCTTCCCGCGGGGGGATTGAAGCGATCTTCCAAGCGGCCGCGGCTTGGGAAGGACACCCGGATAATGTGGCTCCGGCAGTTTTTGGCGGCCTGAGCATTTCCTCCACCAACGCAGATGGCAGTTTTGATTCGGTGCAGGTGCCACTGCATCAGGATTTGCGTGCGGTGTTGGCCATTCCTTCTAATGGGCTGTCCACCGAGGTGGCGCGTGGTGCGTTGCCGGCCCAGGTGGATCACGCGATCGCCGCCGCTAATAGTGCCAGTGCGGCACTGCTGATTCATGCGTTGAGCAATGATCCTTCGGTCTTACTGGCGGGCACCAAGGATTACCTGCACCAGGATTATCGGGCCGCTGCCATGCCAGAAAGTGCTGCGTTGATTGCCGCGCTGCGTGAGGCTGGATACGCCGCGGTAGTGTCGGGGGCCGGCCCGACTGTGCTGACCTTGGTTTCTTCCGAGGCTCAAGTGGAAGCGGTGCTGGCAAAAATTGAAGAATTTTCAGCGAATTCAACGGTGTCGTGGCAGGGGCAAGTTCCCCTGCTGGCTGCTAACGGTGTTACAGTAGAAGAGCTGTAACACTATGGCAGGCCGGATTACTGGGTAGTTACCCGGTTCAAATCCCTTTTGGCCAGTGTTGATGCGGATAAGTTCGGTTCTTGAACCCCACTTCATCCGTCCAGTCGTTCCGGATCTCCTGCCGTTCGCAGCACCATTGATATCCCACATTCATGCACAGCCTCGTGCCGTCGAGATATCAGTTTCCTTATATCCACCGCAGTTTAGTGCCCGGGATTTGCCAGGCTCGCTCGGTGGAGCGTGGAGCAGCCATCAATCTTGGGCTGTTGCACAGTATTTACGGCACAGTGGACCTGCTATGAAGCGGCCCATCCTACGAGTCAGAAGGAACTTTCGTGACCGAAACCACGAGCCTCAACGAAGGCGTGGACACCAAGACTTCCGAAACCAAGAGCGCCGGTCTGGCCTCTTTGAAGATGACCCAGCTCCAGCAGCTGGCCTCACAGCTGGGTATTACCGGCGGATCGCGCATGCGCAAGGCCGACCTGGTCAAGGCCATCGGCGATCATCAGCGTGGTGGCTCGGTAGCCGCCAAGGACGCAAAGGCCACCAAGGCAGCTGCGGCGCCTAAGGCTGAAGCCGAGGCCGCTGCAGCACCAGCCGAGCAGCCAAAAGAAACCAAGGCTCGCGCCCGTCGCGCACCCAAGGCTGCCGCCAAGGTTGAAACCGAAGCAGCACCAGAGGCTCAGCCAGCTGAGCAAGCACCGGCCGCGCAGCCAGCTGCTACCGAGGCACCTGCCGCTGAGTCCAAGCCTGCACGCACCCGTCGCCCATCGCGCCGCGTCACCGATTCGGGCAAGGCCCCGGTAGCCGCCGAAACGAAGGTCGAAGCACCGGCTGAAGCCACCGAAACCGAAGCTGCTCCGGCGCAGCAGAAGCCTGCGCGTGCACGTCGCAATGCCAAGCAGGCCGAGCCAGCCACCGAGCAGCCAGCTCAGGGCACCGAGCCAAAGGCTGAGACGGGCGAGAACGCTGAGAACAACGGCGAAACTCGTGAAGAGCGTCGTGAACGCAACGCCAACCGCCGCGAGCGCAACAACAACCGTCGTGAGCGCAACAACGACCGCAATGAGCGCAATAATGACCGCGCCGAGCGCAACGACCGTGGCGAGAGCAACGAGTCGGAGAACAATGGCGAAGCTCGTGAAGAGCGTCGCGAGCGCAATGCCAACCGTCGTGAGCGCAATAACGACCGTAACAACGACCGAGCTGAGCGCAACGATCGCAACAACGACCGCAACGATCGCACCGAGTCGGGCGAGAACGAGGGCGGCGAAGAGCGCAACGAACGGAACAACGATCGTAATGATCGCAACAACCGCCGTGAGCGCAACAATGACCGCAACGATCGCAATAACCGTCGCGAGCGCAACAATGACCGCAACAACCGCAACCGCCGCAACCGCCGTGATGACGACGAGCCGCAGCTGAGCGAAGACGATGTCGTATTGCCAATCGCCGGTATCTTGGACGTGCTGGAGAACTACGCGTTCGTCCGCACCTCCGGCTACCTGCCAGGCCCGAACGACGTGTATGTCACCTTAGGTCAGGTCAAGAAGTACAACCTGCGCAAGGGCGATGCCATCGTTGGCGCCATCCGCCAGCCACGTGAGGGTGAAACCCCTAACCCACGGCAGAAGTTCAACGCCCTGGTGCAGCTGACTTCCGTCAACGGAAAGAAGCCAGAAGACAACCGCGAACGCGTTGAGTTCAACAAGCTGGTACCGCTGTACCCCACCGAGCGTCTGCGCCTGGAAACCGATCCGAAGCTGGTCGGCCCACGCGTTATCGACCTGGTTTCCCCGATCGGTAAGGGCCAGCGTGGTCTGATCGTTTCGCCTCCTAAGGCCGGTAAGACCCTGATCCTGCAGGCCATTGCCAACGCGATCACCATCAACAACCCAGAAGTACACCTGATGATGGTGCTGGTTGATGAGCGTCCCGAAGAAGTCACCGACATGCAGCGCACGGTCAAGGGCGAGGTCATTGCCTCGACCTTCGACCGCCCAGCCGATGATCACACCACCGTGGCCGAACTGGCCATTGAGCGCGCCAAGCGCCTAGTGGAAATGGGCATGGACGTGGTGGTGCTGCTGGACTCGATGACCCGTCTGGGCCGTGCCTACAACCTTTCGGCTCCTGCCTCGGGTCGTATCCTTTCCGGTGGTGTAGATTCAGCCGCACTGTACCCACCAAAGCGTTTCTTCGGTGCTGCCCGCAACATCGAAAACGGTGGCTCACTGACCATCCTGGCCACCGCACTGGTGGAGACCGGATCCAAGATGGACGAGGTCATCTTCGAAGAATTCAAGGGCACCGGCAACATGGAATTGCGCCTGAGCCGTCAGCTGGCCGAGAAGCGTATCTTCCCAGCGGTCGACGTCAACGCATCCTCCACCCGCCGTGAAGAGGCCCTGATGAGTGCCGAAGAGGTACGCATCATGTGGCGTCTGCGTCGTATGCTTTCGGGCATTGACCCACAGCAGGCCCTGGAAGTGCTCACCGGTAAGATTCGTGAAACCGGATCCAACGCAGAATTCTTGATGCTGGTCAACAAGACCACTCCTAACAAGGATTAGCACCCCTACCCGCCATGGCGTCCAGCCAGCTTGCCCTCGTGGAAGCTGGCTGGACGCCATCGGCGCGTAGTGACCCAAGCACCGACTAGAATTTAGAACAGCTGCCCGTAATGCCACTGTGGCATCACTGCGCGGGCACCGCCGAGAAGGAAGCACACCACCATGTTCGAATCCGTTAAATCGCTACTAGAAGAGCATGCGCAGATCCAGGCACAGCTCTCGGATCCGGCGGTGTACGCCGATCAGGCGCTGGCGCGCAAGCTCGGTCGCCGCTCCGCGCAGCTCAACGGCATCGTTGAAGCCTACAACCGCTGGCACACCGCCACCGAAGATCTGGAAGCTGCCCAAGAAATGGCAGATGAAGATCCAGATTTCGCCGAGGAAGTAGAAACCCTCAGCGCAGCTTTGCCAGAACTGCAAGAAAAGCTGCGTCGCCTGTTGATCCCACGCGATGAGAACGATGCGCGCGATGTCATCCTCGAAGTTAAGGGTGGTGAAGGTGGCGATGAGGCAGCACTGTTCGCTGCTGACCTGTTGCGCATGTACACCCGTTATGCTGAGCACAAGGGCTGGAAGGTGGAGATGATCTCCTTCAACGAGTCCGACCTCGGCGGTTACAAGGACGCCCAGGTGGCCATCAAGGGCAAGTCGAACGACCCAGCAGAGGGCGTGTACGCGCAGCTGAAGTTTGAAGGTGGCGTACACCGTGTGCAGCGCGTGCCGGTCACCGAATCCCAGGGCCGTATCCACACCTCGGCAGCCGGTGTACTGGTCCTGCCCGAAGTGGACGAGCCAGAAGAAGTCGAGATTCACCAGAACGATCTGAAGATCGACGTCTACCGCTCCTCGGGCCCTGGCGGCCAGTCCGTGAACACCACCGACTCCGCGGTACGCATTACCCACGTGCCTACCGGCATCGTGGTGGCCATGCAGAACGAAAAGTCGCAGATCCAGAACCGTGAAGCTGCCATGCGCGTGCTGCGTTCGCGCCTGCTGGCCCACCAGCAGGAACAGATCGACGCAGAAAACTCGGCCCAGCGTGCCAGCCAGATCCGCACCATGGACCGTTCCGAGCGTATTCGTACCTACAACTACCCGGAAAACCGCATCGCCGATCACCGTACCGGATACAAGGCCTACAACCTGGATGCTGTCATGGACGGCGACCTGCAGCCGGTCATCGAATCCTGCATCAAGATGGATGAAGAAGAGCGCCTAGCAGCGCTGGGCGAGTAAGTACCGCCTTGGAAACACTATCGGCCGTTCGCTTAGCCGCGATCACGGCACTGGCCAACGCCGGGGTGCCAAGCCCCGGCGTTGATGCCGACCTTTTGCTCTGCCACGTGCTGGGCATTACCCGTTCCGAGCTGAAATTGCGCGAGCTGCGTGGGGATAGTTTTGGTGGCGATGAGCGCGCACAATTCACCGAATTGGTGGCTGCACGCCGTACCCGGATTCCATTGCAGCACCTGACCGGTCTCGCGTACTTCCGCTACCTTGAACTCAAGGTCGGTCCCGGGGTCTTTACCCCGCGGCCCGAAACCGAAACCGTGGTGCAGTTGGGCCTGGACTTTATTGCCGAACGAGGCCTTGACGAGCCGACCTGCATCGATTTGTGTTCAGGTTCCGGGGCGATTGCTGCCGCACTAGCAAGTGAGGTGCCCGGTTCCAAGGTGTGGGCGGTAGAGCTTTCGGATCAGGCCATCGGTTACACCCGAAGTAACTGCCTGCCCCTGGGGGTGACCGTTCTACACCAAGATGCCACCAGCGTGCCAGCAGAGCTTGAAGCCACCATGGACTTAGTGATTTCCAACCCGCCCTACATTCCGCCCAATGCGATTCCGCGCGAGGCCGAAGTTCGTGACCATGATCCGCAGATGGCGCTCTATGGGCTGGGGGAGGATGGCCTGCAGATTCCGCGAGCCATCAGTGCCCAGGCCATGAAGCTATTGCGCCCTGGCGGATACTTTGTTATGGAACACGCTGAAGTGCAAGAAGCTTCGGCAGCGGCCATGTTGCGTGAGGCCGGATTTGAACGCGTGGAAGGCCATCTAGATTTGACCGGACGCTCGCGTGCGACCTCCGGCTACGCACCACACCGACAAGCAGTACCACCCACGACCCACCGTGCATGAAAGAATGATCCCGTGAGCACAAGATTTTTGGTAAGCAACGAGCAGGAACACGAAGCAGGCATCACCGCAGCCAAGGCCGCCTTGGCGGAGAAACGATGCATCGTTTTGCCCACCGATACCGTTTACGGGATTGGCGCTGATGCTTTTAGCGCCCAGGGCGTGGCCATGTTGTTGGCAGCAAAGGGGCGAGGTCGTACCATGCCACCGCCGGTACTGATCGCCCAAAGAGCCACCATGGATGGACTGGCCCGCGATATTCCTGATGCTGCCCGCAAACTAGCAGACGCGTTTTGGCCTGGCGGGTTGACCTTGATCTTGCAGGCACAGCCTTCTCTGACCTGGGATCTCGGCGAGACCCGTGGAACCGTTGGATTGCGTGTCCCCAATGATGACACCGCCCTAGAACTATTGCGCGAGACCGGCCCCCTGGCTGTGTCCTCGGCCAATCGTTCCGGCCAACCGGCAGCGCTAGACGTTGATTCGGCCATGGAGCAGCTCGGCGAATCCGTTGACGTGTACCTTGATGGTGGTTCGCGGGGAGAAGACCCGACGCAGGCGTTGCCTTCGACGATTATCGATTGCACCGGGGAGCACCTCAAGGTGGTCCGCGCCGGCGCAATTTCCATCGAAGAGTTGCGTGTGGTCGTTCCTGAAGTGCTCGACTTGGGACAGGATGCCCCAGGCCAGGACGCATGAGATTATACGTACTGCTCATCGCCTTTAGCTTTACAGCATCGTATCTACTGACCCCGGTGGTCCGTTCCCTAGGGGAGCGGTTCACCACTAATCAGTTGGTGCGCGAACGCGATCAGCATCAGGCACCCGTCGTAAAATTCGGCGGCGTTGCCATTATTGCCTCCTTTGCCATGGGACTGTGGCTGGCGAGCAATTTTCACTTCTTCCGAGGTGTCTTTGGCGGAGAAGCACTCACCGGCCTGAGCCTAGCGCTACTGGTCATTGTGATTCTGGGGCTAGCAGATGACATGTTTGATCTGCGCTGGTGGATCAAACTAATTGGTCAAATCCTTATTGGTTGGCTCGTGGCTACCCATGGGGTCTTGATCCAGTCGTTGCCGGTGGGATCATGGCAGATCGATCGAGATTGGCTACAGGTTGTGATCACCATATTTTTGGTTGTACTCACGATGAACGCCATTAACTTCTCTGACGGGCTAGATGGTTTGGCAGCCGGACTGGCAGCCATCGGAGCAGCGACCTTCTTTGTGTACTCCTACATTCTGGCCACGCATGTCAGTGCCGAAGACTACGCCAATTTAGGTGCGCTTCTTTGCGCTCTGTTATTGGGTGCCTGCCTAGGATTTTTACCGCATAACTTCAACCCCGCGAATATCTTCATGGGGGAGAGCGGCGTGCTGGCCATCGGTCTGATTCTCTCGGTGTCGGCCATTGCCGTCACCGGCGACGTTCAGGGACTCGACGCCCACCGCTTCCGCAACATTCCGGCCTATATGCCCATGATGTTGCCCATGGTCATTGTCTTCTTACCAGTACTAGACCTTGTACTCTCGGTTTTCCGGCGTCTGGCCAACAAGCGCTCACCCTTTTCCCCAGACTCCAAGCACATCCATCACCGGATGCTCGCCCAGGGCCATTCGGTACGTCGCGCAGTGATTTTGCTCTATTTGTGGGCTGCAGTGATAGCTGTATCGGTGGTCTCTATTGCCTTCATCCCGGTCATCTTGGTGATCCCGCTGGCATTGGTGCTGGTGTTGGTGGCAGCGATCGGCACGTGGTGGCCTCTGGTGCTGCGACGCGTGGAAGCCCTACGTAAGCGACTGGGGCATTAAACCGCTACAAAAGCCTTGCTGTGTAATCCATAAGCAAACTCTTTCTATCTCGTGTAGAATTCAGTGTGGATCTTCTTCCGGGATCTCTTTTGGGTGAGCGGAAGTTATAAGTTTCATCAGCATCGTGGGTACACGATGGTCCCTCGGATTTGACGAAGAAAGGTTGCGGACGTGACTTCCAGTTCTGCCCGCGTCAGTATTTCGTCAGCTCCGAAATCCATCTGGTTGCCGATTCTGGCTTTGTCACTGGTGTATTCGCTGATCGCAACGGCCGCATTTTTCCTGATTTCGTGGTTGTTTGCCGATCTGCGTTATGCACTGTCGGGTGTTTTGGCGGCTGGGGTTGTCATTGGCTTTTTTGCCATTGGCATTCTGATCGCCGAAGCTGCGGGACGAATTCGTCGCACGTGGGCCATGCCTGCGTTTTTAGGCGCGTATGTCATCAAGGTTTTTGGTATCGCCTTCGTGTTGTTGAACCTGGGTTTGCCCGAGTGGGTAAACCGTCAGGGATTCGTTCTTGCAGCAGCTATCTCACTCGTTGCCTGGCAGGTTGGTGAAGTCCGAGCTTTTATGAAGGCTCGACTGGCAATCTACAACGAGGACTAGGGAGTACCGGCCGGCGAATGTGTCGGAAGGATGCTGTGAGTTTGATAAGCTTACTACGGGTCATTTTTAGCTAAGCGCTGGATTGCGTAAGGCTGGATACATATGCGCTTGCGGGGAAACCTGCAGGTGGCACCTCATCAGGGTTGATGCCTCCGGCAACAGCTGCGATGGGATCCCCGTTTGATCTTTTCTTCACACGGTGAGAGGCAGTTTCCGCCAGTCACCGCCTTTTGCCCGTGACCGTTACTGCAGAGAGGACAGCGCGTTGTTCGCGTTTGCGCTCCCAATGGCCTCAGAAGAAGGCGGCTTCATTCCGCCATCGGTGTCCGATACCCACCTCCCCGAGATTTTCCCTTGGGCAGCCGAGTACGGCACCGGTTTCGGCAAGCAGATGCTCATGATCGTTTTGTCGATCGTGCTCATCACTTGGTTCTTCAGCGTCGCCATCAAGAACCCGAAGTTGGTTCCAGGCAAGATGCAGTACCTCGCTGAATCCGGTTACGCCTTCGTGCGTAACGGCATCGGCCGCGACATCATCGGCGAGAAGAATTTCCGCCCTTGGATTCCGCTGCTATTCGCGACTTTCTTCTTCGTACTGCTCAACAACCTCTTCGGCGCGATTCCGTTCTTGCAGCTTCCATCGTTCTCACACGCTGGTTCTGCATACGCGATGGCGATCATCATCTACGGCACCTGGATTGCTGTAGGCCTGAAGAACCACGGTATCCGCTTCTTCAAGCTGGCCGTCACCCCAGCCGGTGTCAGCCCAGTGATGTTGATTCTGCTGGTGCCCTTGGAAATCATTTCTAACTTCATTGTTCGCCCGCTGACGCACTCGCTGCGTCTAATGGCAACGATGCTGGCAGGCCATATCATTGTGATGCTGGCTGCTTCGGGTGCCCGTCACTTGATCGTTATCCAGGATTCGCTGGCACTGAACGGTGTTGGTGTTCTGGTGATCGCAGGTTCCGTGGCTATGTACTTCCTTGAATTGTTGATCATGGTGCTGCAGGCGTTCGTGTTTACGCTGCTGACCGCGATCTACATCCAGGGTGCAATTGAAGCTGACGCCCACTAGGCCATTTCTTATTTACTAAATCCCAAAAGTTCTTCCTTGAACCATTCAAGGAAAACCTCACAACCTACCGGCACGAGGCCGGTATCTTGAAAGGAAAATTCGCATGAGCGGCTCCCTGAACATGATCGGTTACGGTCTGGCAGCAATTGGTTCGGCTATCGGCGTGGGCTTGATCTTCGCAGCGTACATCAACGGCGTTGCACGTCAGCCAGAGGCACAGCGCATCCTGCAGCCAATCGCAATGCTCGGCTTCGCACTTGCTGAAGCACTGGCCATCCTTGGCCTGGTTTTCGCCTTCGTTATCAAGTAAGTCTTTCCCGGCTGTAGTGGCCTCGCCACTATCGCGAGGCATACACACAAGTGGAAACTAATAGATAAGGAATGGTGAGAATGAACAGCACTGACTTCATCCTCGCTGCGGGCGAATCGGTTAACCCGCTGATGCCTAACCCGTGGGAAATTCTCGTCACGGGCGTTGGCTTCGCGGTTCTCCTTTTCATCGTCATCAAGGTCATCGCTCCGAAGTTTGAGCAGGCCTATGAAGATCGCGTTACCGCGATCGAAGGCGGTCTTGAGAAGGCCGAGGCAGCACAGAAGGAAGCAGAGGAGACCTTGGCACAGTACAAGGCTCAGCTTCTGGAAGCACGCACCGAAGCAAACCGCATCCGCGAGGAAGCTCGCAGCGAAGGCGCTCAGATCCTTGAAGATCTGAAGACCAAAGCAACCGACGAAGCTGCCCGCATCAGCGAGCAGGCACAGCGTCAGATCCAGGCAGAGCGCACCGCCGCTTTGTCCTCGCTTCGCACCGACGTGGGCACCTTGGCCACCGAGCTTGCAAGCAAGGTTGTTGACGAAGCTCTGAAGGACGATGCCCGTGCACAGCGCGTGGTTGATCAGTTCCTGAACGATTTGGAAGCCCAGCAGAACGCAGGTGCATCGAACTAATGGCAAGTGTATCGAGCGAGTCATTGGCAAAGGCCTTGGAGTTCTTGGAACCCAAGTTGGCACTGGCATCTATTGAGTTGCCAAAGGAACTGTTCGCGGTCCTGGAAGTACTGGATGCAAATGCCGGTCTTCGCCGAGCATTGACTGATCCAGCCCGTGAAGATGCCGAAAAGGCAAGCCTTTTGGCTCAGCTGTTGCGCGGAAAGATCTCGGCTGATGCTGAGAAGACCGTAGCTCAGTTGGCTTCAACCCGCTGGAGCTCGGAACGCGACATTAGCGATGCGCTCGAAACGCTGGCTGTCACCGCAGTTACTGCAGTGGCTGAACAGCAGGACGGCGCTTCAGGGCTGAATAAGCTGGAGCAGGATCTGTTCTCCTTCATCGAGGTAGTTCGTGGCAACCACGAATTGCAGCGTGCGTTGGATGATGCACAGGCCCCAGTTGAAGCTAAGCGTGCTCTTGCGCTCAAGCTTGTGCCTAACGCGTCGCAGACCTCGCAGGTTCTGATCTCCCAGGCAGTTTCGAACCCACGCGGTTTGAAGCCAGCAACCCTGGTAGAACGCTTCGTTGAACTTGTCGCTAAGCGCCAGCAGCGCTGGATCGCTACGGTGACCAGCTCGGTGGAGCTTTCGCAGGCTCAGCGTTCGCGCCTGGAGACCAGCCTGAACAAGCTATACGGTCGTCAGCTTAAGCTCAACACCGCTATCGACCCATCGCTGGTTGGTGGACTGGTAGTTAAGGTTGGCGACGAAGTTGTCGACGCTTCCGTGGCATCGCGCGTGGCGGATTTGCGCCGCGCACTGGCTAACTAGAACTTTTGCCAGGGGATCCCTCCTGGCAAAAGTTCCGGTCAGCCGGGACCAACACAGACTTCATTCACATCGATCCACCATTCTTGAGGGTGGATCACAATTTAGGAGAGCAGGGACTGCAGATGGCCGATTTGACCATCAATGCCAACGACGTCCGCAATGCCCTA
>Ga0308157_10006645_pt1 | contig 13770 bp, 21 predicted proteins | sample PhyBR1_FD_201035 | JGI IMG/M metagenome (GOLD analysis project Ga0308157, IMG submission 201035) | Phyllosphere microbial communities from UC Gill Tract Community Farm, Albany, California, United States - DLSLB.R1 | ecosystem: Host-associated > Plants > Phyllosphere > Unclassified | place: USA...
GTGCGTGCCACCGCTGCGGTCGACCTTTACGCCCGCCAAGTCGTAAAGGGTGCGAGTGTCGCGCACGCTCCAGAACTCCCACGGTGCCGGGATGCCGCAGGCACGGTAGGCGGCATCAAGCAGTGGAGCGTCGAAAGTCGCGCCATGGCACCACGGGCACTTCGCGCTCTGCTCGAGCATCCACTCGCGGAGGCAAGCCAGCACGGCGCCGAGCGGCATGGCGTCAGTTGGGAAGGCAGCAGCGCGCGCCTCGTCGCTCTGGCGCATCCACCACTCCACGGTAGCTGGATCGATGGTTAGGCCGACGTCGGTGCACGAGGACAGCTGAATCGCGGAGTAGAACTGTGCGCCCAGGCCATTCATTCCGAACATGACTGCGCCGATGCTCAGGATCGCCGAGCCGGGCGTGGTACCGAGCGTCTCGGTGTCAATCATGACATCGCTCATCTTGGCCAGGCCGGGAGCAGCGTCGCGCCAGTCCAGCTGCTTGACAGGCTGCACTTTGTCGTCCAGGCGCCGTAACAGCTCGCCATTGATGGCTGAGGGAATAATCCGCTCATGTTCTTGGACGGTTGGCACTGCATCCGTGGTATTGGTCATTGTCATTTTCTTGACTCCGGTGGGCGTGCGTCCGCGAAAGCTTTTTCGATCGCGGCCGCTCGTTGATAGCGGCTGGACTGGGCGTTAATGCGCGACTGCTGAATGGCTTGGCGGTCGGCAGGCGTCAGCAATTGCCAGTCGGCGCTGGGCGCGCGACGTGCGCGGTACTTCATGCCCGCGCCTCACCGCCCATCGCTTCGACCAGGTCTGCCAGCAGCTTGGCCAGTTCGCCAGACATGAGAGCGAAGTCGCTGTCGAAACGCTCGTCGGAGTCATACACGCCGGTACCGTTTTCCTTCAGCACGTCCAGCGGCTTGACGCTCTTGATGGCCAGCGATTCGTCCAGCACGAAGCTGATGCGGTCCTTCCACGTCAGCGCGAGGCGCGTGCACTGTTTGCCAGCGGCGATGTGGCGCCGGGTGTCCTGTGGGTCCAGGGTGTGGCGCTTGTATCCGATCTGGGCACGGCTCTCGCCGGTAGCGCGCAGCGTCGCATCCTGGTCGATCGTAAAGCCGTACGGCGCTTCATCTGCTTCGAGCCAACCGGTCATGACGGCCACTGGTGAGCGCTGTACACGGAGCGACTCCAGCGGCATCTTGTCGACCGCCTTGAGCAGCAGCTTGACGACGTCGTCAGCCTTGGCCGGGCCCGACGCATCGACGGCGAGCCAGCCATTGACCGGATCGATCCACACGAGCACGGCCGAGCGGATAGGGAACGCACGCGGCAGCAGCTCGTCGGTAACGCGCTCTTTCAACTCGCGCATCGCCTTCTTCCCTGGGCGGAACCCTTGCTGCTCTTCCATCTCATCGGCGCGCGCCGCGGCAATCTGGTTGATTACTTTTGCTGGCAGCACCTTCTTCTCGGTAACGAGCTGCAGCAAGAACTGGCCGTTCACTGAGTGCGCGAGCGGCATGCCGGCGCCGCGTGGCGACTGCCACCCTTGACGCAGCAGTTCGCTGCTCGACGCCGGCGTGAACGCCTGGATCGTGAGTGCGCAGGCCAGCGCGTCGGCGGTCATCGCATACGGCGCCGGCAGGCGGTAGATCTGGAGGTTTCGGAAAAACATCGTGGTTCCTTCGTTATCGGGAAGTCAGTTACAGGTGTGGCGCGATTGGATCGATTGCGCCGGCCAGGCAGATCAGCACGGCCAGCAAGGCGAGCATTACGCCCGGGTGGCGCTCGGCCCAGTCCATGCCGAAGAAGAGGAGAAAGCGGATCATCGCGGTCTCCAAATCAGTGCGCGGCGCGCAGATCGGTAAGGCGCTGGATAGCGGCACGTACGATCGCGGCGCATGCGGCTGCATCCTTGCTCGGGTGATCGACGTACATCTCAGTCACGTTCCGGCGCCCGCTGCCCACACCGACTGAGACCGCACCTTCTTCATCGTCGTAGCGGATGCTGAGGCCCAGATAGGCGCTGAGTGGGCCTGCAGCGTCCCAGGTGCGACGCCAGAAAGGCGGTGCCGGAACGATCTTCGTCGAGAGCGTCAGGCGCGGCGAGGTGGCACCCGTGTAGTGCGTACTGGCACGTGGGCTGTAAACCAAAGGAGCGTCCACCAATGCCACCGCTGGCGCCTTGAAGGTGCGACGCCATTGCGGATGAAGTTTCGCCAGCGCGATCTCGTCGGCGAAGGCTTCTATCAGGTATTCGTTGTCCCACTGCTTAATCATGTCATCTCCAATTTCGCTGCATAAACCCGTGAACTCGCCTAATGAATCAACTTTACCAATAAGATAAATATGACGCAAGAATTATTTATCAAAAAGATTTATATTGTGTAAAATTGCTTACATCGGCTGAAGTGGTTGATTGCAGGCTTGGGGCAGGGAGGGGAAACCGCCGACGCTCAGGCTCAAGTGCCAAGGACGACCGGAAGGGCAACGCGTGGGTGGATCGTAGAGCGCGCCGGGGGACAGGTAGAAATGCCTGGGAAGTCTGCGAACAAGCGAAAGTGTCCGAAGGCGAAAGCATGGGATGCGGTAGCCCACCACGGAGGTCGATAAACGTCGACCACTTTAGGGAGGGTTACGCTCTGGAACCGAGGCTCCGCTGGGATAGAGCGAATCCAATAACTTAGAAACACCTGCCTGAACAGCCAAGAACAGAACCTGAACAGTACCTATAGAGGGTGCGTAGCAAAAAAGGCCCGAAAATGTCGCAAAAATTGACCCTCGCGGTCTACCTGGAGGGTAGAGGATCGGTGAAGTCGCTGACCAAGATCGAAGCGGACGTGTTCGGCGTGCCGTACCCACTTGTGTTGGGCTGGCCAGTGCGACACGGCTCTCAGATTGTTACAGAAGAGATGTTAGAAGAGCTGGGACGACGAATCGCGCGAGCGCGCAGCCCCGCCGGTAAGAGAGCGCTCCGTGCACTAGAAAGTGCAAGTAGATTAGGCTTTGGCATCGTCAAGTACCCAGTGCCGCAAATGATCAACAGCCATTTGTTGCAAGCCTCGAAAATCACTCACGAGAACTCCCGAGCGTTCCCGACCTTTACACTTCGATCCTCTAAACGCAGTCTCTCGCGAGCTAAAAGATCAGCGCTCAAGAATACTTAACGTATCTAATCCTCTGGTTATAGTCGCCGTCTTTCCAGAGGAATTTAGTAGAAGCTAGCTGGGCTAGAAAGGACTAAAGTTTTTTTTCAGATTGGTGTTTTTTTGCCAGTCACCCATCGGAGTGTGTAGGTCTTCGAACTTTTCGTTATCCCAACCATGCGCCTTCAACGCAGAACCATATTTGATGAGATCAATAGCATAAACCAGTGAGCCAAGGTTTTTCCCATCTTGGGTTCGCGACTTGTAATCAGAGACAACAATTTTAAACCTCTTCTCTCTGCCTGGTTCTTCTTTCAGTTCAATGTCAATCGAATCTTCGATTGAACGACCGTCAACCGATGACTGCAAAAAGAATTTTCCAGAGCGGCCGCTAAGAGTAAATACAACGCCGTAGACTTCTGCAAATCTTTTGAGCAGATCCAAGAGTGTCTCAGCGGAGCCTAAATTTACTGCAGAATCATCGTAAATTCTCCAAGCCTGGGATACATGAAGTAATGTTCCGTTACGAAGTCCTGCGACAAGTAGAGTGAAGCTCTTAGCAGGAAACCTATTTTCAACTCGCTTGCTGAACAGCGAAATTAAAGGAAACTCGCCCAATTCTCCGTAAGTCTGTGTGAAATGCTGCTCTGCGTCACGAAATTTTATCGCGCGTTCAATTAGCAGACTTTCTGACTTAGATTTTTTTCCGAAATATTCCAGTAAACCTTCATCGATTACAACGTCGTATAAGTCCGCAGGAAGTTGTCCTTTGGCGGAAAGGGAATCGAGAACTTTTGGCTGATCTATAGGATCTAAAAGTCTTTCACTTTCATTATCTAATGCATCGACAATCTTTTCGACATCGGTCGGCGTGTACGCTGAGCTTTTTATTCCCAAGGAGTGTCGAACTTGATCGAATAATCGATTTCGAATTGAGCTTTCCTCCGGCAATCTAACTTCAGCCGCAGGGTTGCTACTATCTTCAAGAGCGAGAGCCGCACGTGCCAATATGCCTGCCGCCGTGACTTTATCGAAGCCATCCAGAACAGAAATTGTCATGATTACCTCTCAATAATTTCGAACTCAGAAATATCTAAGTCATGTACTTGAAACTCAGGACCATACGCAGCTCTTTTTCCTGCTGCTACTGCATGTATTCGGCTTGGATCAATAATTGACGTTCTTGGTATTAGAAATAAAACTGGCTTCCAAATGTTCCAACTCTGCGATTGTATCGTGGCGATAATCTCATTTCGTTGATTGCTGTCAATGGAACCGTCTGACAACCAGGAGTTGGCAAGTCGTTTATATGTCCTCCTGTAACCTTTGATCAACGAACTGTGCACATCTTCGTTTTCACAATCGCAGGCAAGATTGTCGAAAATTCCCTTCGGGCTGGAGCTGGGTGCGATCATCGCGGCCGAGCTTCCGGGCTGAGCACGTCTAGGATTGTACGTTTCACTGCACCATACATAGTACTTATTATTGCGGTACTTACGGCCTATTTCAAGTGTGATCCATGGATTAGTGGAGTAGAGCAACAAGCTTGACACGATCGTACGCCTTTTAGTTTAGAATTTGTTTAACACTGCCTCACATCCACATGTTGAGTCGTTAGCATTAACACCATGTGAGAGCCATGTTCGCGGCATCGAGCTTACTTGTGACAGAGCGCCAGGCGAGTCAGTCAGGAAAGTATAGCCTGGGGTGCATATTAAAATTTAGCCAATACTCACTGCGTCTCAGTGGCTACTTTTTCGATCCAACCCTTTTTCAGTGCCCACCGTACTTCAGTGCGCCAGGTAATGCGCCGGCCGGTCCGCGACGTGTTGACCGGGTCCGGCGCGTGCCGCGCCAGCTCTTCGAATGAGGAGCAATTCCAGATGATTTTCCAGAGCGCCCACTTGGCTGGATCCGTTGCATCGTTCGCCTGCAGACGGTTCTTGATGAGGACGGTGTAGGCACCCTCAAGCGGTGCAGGCTGGGCGTGAACTGGGCGGGAATTTTTCATATTCGGGTAAAGCGCTTTCCAGTCTGAAGCACTTCGAACGTGCTAGGCCCCAAGAAGTTCACGTCCAGCCCCGAGCCGGTGAAGTACTCACGGGCTCCAGGTAAGCGCTGAACCCCTCCAGACATCGGCGCGCGTTCGAGCATACGCGTGTACTCGACGATGGTGCACTTTTCGCCATCTTCAGAAATCGTGTCGAATCGGTCGGTCTCTTCTCGGCGCATTACTTCTCCTCCATGCGGCATCTAAGCGTGCCGTTTCGCTCGCGCGAGTATAGCTGGGGCGCAGGCGCCGAAATCTCGCCAATAGTCACCAAAGGTAATGAGTAGCGACCGCGTGTCCGCTGACGTCATGACTTGTTGGGTTGTAGCACTGTTGTTACGTCTTGGCCGTTCATGAACAGCTCGACTATGCGGCCTGATCGTAGATCGCCTCTACATGTGGCAGCGGGAACGTTGATGTCTTTATCCGAGGGGGAATAGTAACGAGTGTCTTTCGGCCAGACAAAATAAAATTCTGGATAAGTACCCTGGTTTTTTGCATCTGGTAATGGCGGGACCTCGCCAGCGGGTGACAGTGTCTGTATCTGATCTTGGCAGGTCGCGAGTGCGTTGTGTACTTTCCAAGCATGATCCGCGCTTACGCCCGGGACCATCTGCGTGTAGCCGATTGAGATGAGGCAACTTGCAATCCCCAAGAGAAGAGCTGCTGCTGTCCATCCTCTCCAGCTGGGCCAGATCCTACATTGCGCTCCTGGCACAAATGGCCGAGCAGTGTATGCCGCAGCTAGTGAGCTCCCGCACCAAGGGCAGTTCACGGGTTCTCTTCGGTCTGAAATTATCGATTTGCACCCCGGGCATCGGATTTTTGCCATTGTCACACCTTCAAGTTACTGCCCAAACTTGGGATCTAAATCGATGTTATCAATGGATTGGTAGCAAAAGCTCTCGATTTGTAACGCGAAGTAGTTTTTTGAAATGGCGCCGTGTCTAAAGCACGTCAAATATAGGAATGCAGCTCAATCACCGACTGCAAAGCCATCTTGAATTGATTGAGGTCGTTCGACTTATGAATGTACCCAGCAGCGCCGAGCTCGCGGCCTTTATCGCAGTCTGAATCAATGTCAGAATTGGATAGAATCAGCAGTGGAACGTTTTCCTGCAGCTGATAAGTTTTCATCCAGACCAAAGTCTCGAATCCATCCATTCGTGGCATCTTCAGGTCTAGCAAGATGAGGTCAAATTTTTGATGTTTCATCAGTACTAGTGCGTCCCATCCATCTTGCGCAACCAAGATGTCGAACTTACCCTCAAATTTTTCTAGCGCTCGGAGGGTAAATTCCGTATCGAACGGAAGGTCTTCCACTAACAAGATGACCTTTTTCGTCACGTGTTTGCTTTTTCCGAGCATGCGTAGTCCCTTACGATCGTGGGCGACGGTAGCGTTTTCGGTGTTCCACCATCACGCCAATGACAATGAGATGGTCGGTGTCACTGCGCAGAGTTGGGAAGTCATCGTTTAACGGTGTCAGCTCGAATACTACGTTGCCACTCGCGTCCATGCCGCGCGGCCGGTACTTCTTGAACGTGGCCTGGTCGCCACCGTTTTTTGCAACCACGAAGTCGCCAGGGTTGGGGCAAATTTCTGGGTCGATGATGACCCGATCCCCCTCGCGAAACTCCGGCATCATTGACAGCCCTTCAATTTCCAGGCTGAACGCCCAGCGCGAGAGGTTGTCGTCGTCGGTGTACTCGACTGCAAAACCGGCGCCAAGTGGATAGGGGTTCTCCATGTCCTTCAGTGCTCCGGCTTGCACAGCCGAGATCACAGGAATTGGGCGGCCACCCAGGCGCGCTGTCGACACATTTTCATCAAACTTCTTCGTACCTTCTACGCTAATTGCTGACGCGGCGGTGCCGGTCATTTCTGGGTGCGACACATCCAGCCAGCCCTCTGGAAGGTGATGCGCCTGCTCGATACGTTTTGCAATCGAGTTGCCGATGTTCTTGGATGGGGTCGGGCCAATGATCTGGCTTACCTGCGACGCGTCCATCCCCACTAGCCGCGCGAAAGCGCTTTTTGTCCCAGCGCTTGATGCAAGCAGTCGGGCATTTTCTCGGCGAATTTCTTCTCTAGTCATTAGCACATCATCCGGGTTTTTATCATTCAGATAAACAACCAAAAAGATAAATATTCGCTTGTGTGTGCTTTATCTTTTTGGTAAAGTAATTCACATGGACATGAAAACATACTTGCAGCAGGCCACGCCGGTGGAACGCGATGCTCTCGCAGCAGAGGTTGGATCGTCGGTTGGCTACTTTTACCTGCTCGCCGGAGGCCATCGGCGCGCATCACCGCGGCTATGCCGCCGCATGATCGCAGCTGAGCCTAAGCTGACGCTCACGGATCTACGTCCGGATATCTGGTCCTCAGCAGCTCCGTTAGCTGAAAGCCAAGCTCGCCGGTCAACCGGCTCCGTGCCCCGCTAGAGCCGGTCGCTGCCGTGTTCGCATCGCTTCATCCATTCCTGTAACCCGCATCACTAGGAGAAAACCATGAACAACCCGAACGCCAAGACCATCTCGGTCAAAGGCTATCTTTCGCCGGACGTCTATCTGGCCAACAAGGCCGTTTTCGACCCGGTCGGCCTGTCGATGAGCGCTGCGATCGGCCTAGGCCTTCAGCAGTTGGCCGCTTCGATCCGCGAACTTGACCCTGCACATCGTACCCGCAGGGAGGGCGCAGGTCGTATGCCCAAAACGGGCCTGCAACGGACCTGGCCGCAGTCGAGCGCGCGTCGGGCACGTGGCGGCGCCCCGAAGCCTTTCATGCGGGTTTAAAGGGTTTCGGGTGCTAGGTGTATCGCAAAGTAAATAAGGAGAGGGACCGAGATGGAAGATCAGAAGGAGAGAGACAAGGTGCTGGCCAAAGCGAGCAAATGGGTGTCGAGCCGACGCGCCAAGGCGGCCGCGAAGGGGCCAGAAAAGGAGCGTGCGCAGTCTCGCCACCACCAGGACGGAAACGAGCTGGCGGAGGCGGTGGAGAAGCTGGAGAAGAGCTTCCTGCAAGGGTCGACGTAAGCAGTACCCAGGCGGCGGGATGGTGCCGTCACCAACATCACATCAGGGAGCGGAATTGACGAACGTACCAAAGCTGCTGGACACGCTGCGCGAGCGCTTCCAGATCAAGAGCGACGCGGCGTTGGCGCGTGAGCTGGAAGTCTCACCAGCGCAGATCAGCAAGATGCGCGCCGGATCGGCCTTGGGCCCGTCGACGATCTTGAGCATCCACGAGCACCTGGGCGTACCGGTGAAAGAAATTCGCGAGTTGGCGCAGTAAAGAGGGCTTGCCAGCGAATGTTCGCTGAACAGCAGAAATGAGAAAGCCCGGCTGCAACCGGGCTTTGATAGAGCAACTACTTGGAGAACGCATGTTAGCACAATCAAATATCACGCCGGTGCACGCCGGTGAAGACCAGTCTTCGAATGCGCGCTTCACACCTGTGCAAGGGTACTCGGTCAACCAAGTTGAGAGCGACGCCCAGACGCTGGTCGAGCTCGTGATCGACAACGATTGGCTGCGCGCCGGCGACGTCGTGTACGTCACCACCACCAACCGAATCGTGCTTACCGATTCCGACCTGAATGCGGCCGCTCGCGCCGTGATCGGTGGTGAGCAATGAGCGCAAACAAACACGCCAACCTGCGCCTTGCGGCCAAGCTGCTGCCGCTGATTGTGCCGTTCATGGCCAAGGATGATATCCGTTACTACCTGAACGGCATCAATGTACGCCCGCACAAGGGTGGCGGCGCCATCATCGTCGCCACGAATGGTCACACCTTGGGCGCCATCCGTGATCCCCGCGCGACCTGCGAGCACGAAGTCATTCTTCGCTTTGACACGCGTATGCAGCAAGCCTGTGCTGCCGGCCTCAGTGATGACCGTGAGATCGTGATGATCGGCGATCGTCTTGCCGTCGTCGACAACGCTGGCCGCGAGGTCTACATCCAGGCCGGTGCGCCGGAGATCGAAGGCAACTTCCCTCGCTATGAGCGCGTAATTCCTAAGCTGGAAACGCTTCAGCCTGGACTCATCGGAACTTACAGCGCCTCGGTGCTCGCGCCTGTTGAGAAGGCCGCAATGACAATCGCTAAGCGAAGCAAGGCGAGTTATAGCGGACTGCAGTTTTTCAACGTCAGTGGCGACCCAAATTTGTGCGCGGTAGTTCGTCTCCCGGTCGAGCCGGAATTTGTGGCCGTGCTCATGCCAATGCGTGACGACGTTCTCAAAGCAGCTACTCCGGAGTGGGTATCTGAACTCCATGCCGCAGTCGACGCCGCTGCCAACCAATCCCGGAGCGCAGCATGACACGTGCCAGCTACGTCACCCCTGGCCAGACAGCCGCGCGCATCGACAACCTGCGCCGCCTGGTGGCTGAACTTATGATCCGTCCACTGCGGCGTGACGAGATCGCGAACCTGCTGCAGATGGGCCCGTCCGGCGTGCGCAAGTACCTGGTGGATCTCGGCAGCCGCATCACGACCGCGCGCGTCGACAGTGAATCGATGTGCTTCCTCGCAATCACGACCGAGCAGGCCCAGGCCTATCTTGCTCAACTCGCTACGGCACCCGTGGCGCGCCCAACAGGCGTCCCGAAGCACCCGAGCGACATCGCCAAGATCGGCGCCGGCCGCCTCGTACATATCATGGAAGACGACGTGCACTACTCGGTGCGCCTGCACTCGGCGGCGCCAGCGCGCGACCCGCTGGTAGCTGCCCTGTTTGGCGCACGTAGTCCGGAGGTGCGGGCATGAAGCGCGACCTCATGACAATGGGCCTCGACCTAGGCAGCGAGCTGATCATCGACAACTTCGCCGGCGGCGGCGGCACGAGTACCGGGCTTGAGGCCGCGTTCGGGCGCCATGTCGACATCGCCATCAACCACGATCCTGAAGCGCTGGCCATGCACGCCATCAACCACCCGCGCACGAAGCACCTGTGCGAGAGCGTCTGGGACGTCGATCCGATCGTGGTGACCGGCAACCAACCGGTCGGCCTGGTGTGGCTCAGCCCAGACTGCAAGCATTTCAGCAAGGCCAAGGGCGGCAAGCCGGTCGAGAAGAAGATTCGCGGACTGGCCTGGGTGACGCTGCGCTGGGCAGCGAAGTGCCGGCCGCGCGTGATCATGCTCGAGAACGTCGAGGAGTTCAAGACGTGGGGCCCGCTGATCCAAGAAGCTGACGGCGCCTGGAAGCCGGATCCGGTCAAGCGCGGCAAGACGTTCGACAGCTTCGTTCGCCAGCTGGAGGCGCACGGCTACAAGGTCGACCACCGCGAGCTGCGTGCGAGCGACTACGACACGCCGACCATTCGCAAGCGCTTCTTCCTGGTGGCGCGCCGCGACGGCCTGCCGATCCTGTGGCCAGAGCCGACCAACGGCGCGCCGGACTCGATCGGCGTCCGCGCCGGCAAGCTCCAGCCATACCGCACCGCGGCGGAGTGCATCGACTGGTCGCTGGAGTGCCCTAGCATCTTCACCCGCAAACGCCCGTTGGCCGAGGCCACGCTGCGTCGAATCGCCAAGGGGATCATGCGTTACGTGGTCGACGCGGCCGACCCGTTCATCGTGGGGCAGGGCGGCCCGGTCTACGCCGGCAAGTCAGTAACCGCGCGCCAGCCGTTCGGCACCCTGACCACCGAGAACCACCGCGCAGTGGTAGTGCCGAGCATCGTCCCGGTAACGCACCAGGGCGGCGATCGCAGCGATTCGGTGCATGAGCCATTCCGCACGATCACTGGCGCGCATCGCGGCGAGAAGGCGCTTGCGTCGACGACGCTCCGTCCGTTCGTCATGACCAACACGACCGGCCACCCTGGCGCGGACGCCAGCCGCCCGCTGCCAACCGTCACTTCGGCCGGCAACCAGGCACTGGTCACGGCATTCTTGAACGAGCATGCCAATGCCAGTAACCAGCGGGTGATGTCGGCAAGCGAGCCGCTGCGCACGGTATGCGCCCAGGTAAAGGGCGGGCACTTCGGCCTGGTGTCGGCCGTGCTGGTCGATGCAGCCCACGGTGAGCAATCGCCATCCGGTGTGAAACGCTGGGGCCAGGGCGTGAAGGACGTCGAGCAGCCACTCGGCACCTTGGTCGCCAGTGGCAATAAGGCGTTAGCCACGGCATTCCTTACGAAGCACTACACCGGCGTGGTTGGATCCGAGATGGTGCAGCCGATCGGCACGGTAACCAGCACCGATCATCACAGCCTGGTGGTGGCGCACGTGCAGCGCGACATGGGCAAGAGCATCGGCCACGCCGCTGACGCACCACTCTGCACGGTCACGGCCGGCGGCGGGGGCAAGTCCGCGCTGGTGGCCAGCAGCTTGGTAAAGTTGCGCGGCACCAGCACCGCAGCCGGCGTAGGTGAGCCGCTGCACACGATCAGTGCCGGAGGCTTCCATCATGCTGAGGTGCGCGCCTTCCTGCTCAAGTATTACGGCACCGACCAGGACCCGCGCCTCACCGAACCACTGCACACCGTAACCACGAAGGACCGGTACGGCCTGGTGACCATTCAGGGCCAAGACTACGAGATCGTCGACATCGGCCTGCGCATGCTCGCGCCGCACGAGCTGTACCGGGCTCAGGGCTTCCCAGCCGGCTATGTTATTGACGAGATCCCGGATCCGGCACTGCTGTTCGCGGACGGTGCGCAGATCGCAGCTGACCCGCTGTCCCTCCCGCGCATCCCGCTGACCAAATCGGCCCAGGTGCGCATGTGCGGCAACAGCGTCTGCCCGCCGCTGTCCGAGGCTCTCATCCGCGCGAACTTCGTGCACGAACGGCAGATCGCCGGGGTGGCCGCATGACTTACATCCGCCACTCCGCGCCGCGTTGCACGGCATGCGGCCGTCCACAAGGCCGGCCCCACGCTGACGACTGCCAGTTCGCCAATTTCACTTTCCGGAGGCTTGGACATGACCGAGCATAGTAACTACCGCCAGCCGACGCGCGGCACCGCGGCCTTTGCCGCAGGCGAGCACCTGTACAAACATGGCCCGATGAAGGAGCAGGACCTCGAGGCTGCACTGGATGCAACCGGTGAGGCGAAGCTCAAGGGCGACGCACTGCAGCGCGCGCTGCGCACTGGATGGCTGACCGTGCAGCAGGACGGGCGGATCGCGGTCAGTCTGTCTGCCCGCGTCTTCTACGACCGGCTGGCCGGCATTGTGCACATCAAGTACGTTGGGCAGCCTGCGGCGCCGCGCCATTCGGACGTATTCGCGCGCCCTGCACTGAGTAAGAAGTACATCCCGAACCGGCGCGGCAGCCGCGTGGATATCCCGGCATGGTCGGTGCGCGAAAAGACTTCATTTAAGAGTCTAGGCGGAGGTGAGTCGTGACTTGCCTAAGGGGTACCGCGTCTAGCTTGCGCCTCTGCGACTTGAACTGGAAGTGTATAGAGGTAGATGAGCAGGAATTTGCAGAACTCATGCATCTGGTCGGTGATTTCCTTAGTCGCCTCATCTTCACCGTGAACAGCCTCGTTTCCATCAAGGCGAAGTTCGTGTGCCCACGACTGGAGCTCCGGTGTGATTCGATGTTCAGCAGCCATCTTGTCAATGCGCTTCTCGATTTTCCAAGCTGCTATATCAGGGGAAAAAGCCTTGAGTGCCAGTTCCATCGCTTTCCTGTACATCCCGGCGGCGGCATCGTAGTGACCTCCGGCACGGCATCCGGCGGCTTGCCGAAACGCCTTCGCCACGCCGTCAGGAACACCGCGCGGCGTCTCGTCAATATTGGTTGGTGGGTACATCGCAGTCAAGGCGAAATAATCCGATCTAAGGATATCCCCTTCGATCTGCGTAAAGTGGAGACCATGTCTACGGCCATCGGTTGTTTGGTCGATGACAAAACAAACCGGCTGAAAGCAAGCATTGCACCACGCCGAAATCGCAGCTTTGCTCACACTACCTCGGATATCGAAATACGAACTAATCTCAAATGCGACCCGTGCGCTTTTGCAGTGGGGGCAGTTATGCACCAACGTTGCCATGTCGATCTCTTGGTATGTAAAAGTGGAATCGTAGCATGATGCGCCGCTCACCCCTCAAGCAGGGCCGGTCCCTGCAACGCAAAGCACCGATGGCCCGCGGCACCGGCTTCAAGACATCCGCAGCTGGCGCTGGGCTGCTGCGCATTGCCGCAGTGCAGACGAAGGCCCGGGCCCGTGAGCCGAAGGTGCCGGAACCTATGGCCTCGCGCGGGATGAAGGGACGCCCACCGACCGCCGATGAATCGCGGTTCATGAGCGCGATTGCCAACCTGGGCTGCGTCGCATGCCGCAAGGACGGCTGGAGCAACCCAGACGTCAGCGTGCATCACATCGATGGCCGCACGAAGCCGGGCGCGCACCTGCTGGTTCTGCCGCTGTGCGCTGGCCACCACCAGGATGGCACCGGTACGAACCCGACACTGATCGCCGTCCATCCATACAAGGCGCGCTTTGAGGCGCGCTACGGCACCCAACTGTCGCTGCTGGCCGAATGCACTGCCATGCTCGTAGATACCGAAGCCGTGTCGATTGCACCAACAGATAGAGAGGAAGCAACATGGGAAGCAT